>Ga0315279_10002659_pt1 | contig 26333 bp, 24 predicted proteins | sample YL17G06_20_MG_FD_203694 | JGI IMG/M metagenome (GOLD analysis project Ga0315279, IMG submission 203694) | Sediment microbial communities from Yellowstone Lake, YNP, Wyoming, USA - YL17G06_20 | ecosystem: Environmental > Aquatic > Freshwater > Lake > Sediment | place: USA: Wyoming | collected... | reverse complement strand
AACCAGGTTAATATAGGTAGAATTAAAAATGGCTAATTTGAAATTTTTATCTCTTGCAGACCCCGTTAGAAAACCCCGTCCCGTTACAAAAACCCTTTCTAAGGGGGCAAAAATAAGCGTAGGAGAAAAAAGAAGAAGCAAAACCACAAGCAGGATGAGAAATGAACGCCGGACCTGCGCGGCTACATAAATCCTCTCCAGCCCTAGCGAAGAAAGAAAAATCCAGCCCACCAGGCCTTGGCCGCTAATATATCTATACGGATAACTAAAAATAAAAGGGAATGCGGATATCCCTAAGGATAATAAAAGGTAATACTTGGATTTTTCCTGAAAAACTTTTTTCAAGCCCAGAATGGTTAAAAGAAGATACAGGTTTAATTCCAGAACAAAATTTTCGTAGGCAAGTTTAGGATGGTAGGCAGGGATATTTCTCAATAGATAAATAATCATCGGCAGCGAAAGTAAAATGCCCAACCCCGCTGTCTTGAAACATCTGGCTAAATTCGTCCTATCCGATAAGCCGTAGAATATGTAAGTCAAAATAAAAAACCAGGGTATCTGGGCATGGGTATAAAAACAAAGGGCCAAGAATATCGCTGCACAGATACTTCTATTTTTCTGGTGCGCCAGCAGCGAAAGTAGGCCGAACATAAAGGCAATAGTTACTGGCATAAAATTGGAACTAGCCAAATAGAATGAATATAATGAAGACGATATAAGAACTGCGAAAAAAGCCAGCTGCCGGCTAAAAAGTTCGCGCATAAAAAACCAGATTACAATTAGAAATAAGGGAAAGACAAGTAAATCCAAGAGCCTGGCGATAAATAGAGCTGATAGGCCCGATTTCAAAAAAGCGAGGATGAGGAAATGAAATAGAGGCGGGTAAAGGTGCGGCCGGCCAAAAGGTGCGTATGACCAGAAGTCATGGGCACTAAAACCTCCTGCCTTAGCAAAACCCTGTGCTACGGAAAGGTGGTAATATATATCCAGAAAATTGGGCAATAGCGGCCACCTTAAAAGCAAAAGAAAAAACAAAAAAGCTATGATGAGGTAAGAGTAGAATGTCCACTTTTTCTCGGAATATCCGTCTTCCATAATAGGATAAAAAAATATTTTTTATAGGGCTAGATAATAAACTTTTTTTCCTTACGCAAAGGGTGGGCTTTTATCTCCTGCACTACTTTTGAAGGCAAACCGGTTTTGCCCAGTCGGCAATACATGTAATTTTTATAACCCTCTACGCCTGGCTGGTCAAAGGCATTTATGTTTAGCAGTTCTGCCTCAAAGGCAGTGGCCATTTCAAAGAAAAAAATCAACTGGCCCCAGCAAAACGGATTGACTTGCGGCATGATGATACTGCAATTAGGCCTGGATTCTCTGACCAGGGCCCACTCCGTGGCCTCCTGGGCTAATTTAATTAACGCGGAAAATTTTTTCCCCGAGAGTATGCCTTTAGTTGCGGGGATTTCGATATCGCTTTTAAAATTCTGGACCTTGATAAAAGTGATTGTTTTGTCGTTACGGCCTTCGATATTATTCTGCTGTATTGAATGCAGGTCATTGGTTCCTCTTGATGAGACAGGGGTCCTACCCAGGTTAACAGCACGGCTTTTGTCCTGTTGCCAGATTTCCTTGCCTTCGGCAGTGATATTAATTTTGCGGCCGTATTTTTTGCCCAGACTTTCAGCTAATAACTGAACGTACCAGTCAGCAGTGGACTTAAGCGTTTCTGAAAAAGGCATGATTACTGCCACTGACTTGCCTTTTTTCCGGTATAGGATATTCTGTAGCGTTGCATACATATAAGCTGGGTTCCGGAATAAGCCCGGACTGCTGCACCTTTTAAACATGGCTTTTGCGCCTTCGAGAACCTCCCTGATATCGATGCCGGCAATTGCCAGATGCAAAAGACCAATATTCAATTCCGAGAACCTTCCTCCTACTCCTTTTAATAGCGGGAGGCTGCGAAAGCTTAATTTGTCTTTTTTTTGTCTTTCTTCTATATACCGACGCAGTGTTCCGCGGGTGGGGTCGGTTATGGCAATGACCTGACGGCCATAAGTCTGGCCAAGACCTTTTTTTAGCCAGTTCTCTACCACCATAAAAGCAGCCCTGGTCTCGGCCGTTTCTCCGGATTTAGATATCACGATTACAAAAGTCTTACCGGGATTAAGATTCTTAAGTAATGCCGTTAAAGTATCCGGGTCAAGATTATTTCCCTCAAAATATATTTTTGCCCGGTTTTTTCTTAAGCCGCTAAATTCATTATAGTAAGGCGGACAAAGCGCATCCCCGGCAGCCTTAAGGCCCAAGAACGAACCGCCTATACCTAAAAAAATCACATTTCCATATTTGTGCGCTATCTGGTTTCCCAATCTTTGAATCCCTTGTACGGATTTTTTATCCTGAAAAGGTAAACTTACCCACTCCAGGCCCAGGTTAATTCTATTGTAAGCATCAGAGATAATGCTAGTTAAATGCCGGTGGGCCTTACGTATAGTTACGGACATCTTGGCGAGTTCCTTTTCGCTTGCGCCGTGCCTGGGGCCGATATTAAAGCTGAACATATTATTAAAATCAAACTCAAGCCGCATAAATTTCCCTTTCTTTATTGCTTAGATTCTTTATCCTTTTTCTCTTGATTTTCCGCTAAAATCTTGGCTGCAATTTCAGGAGGAACCTGGACGTATTTATCAAACTCCATAGAAGCGGAAACCTTTCCGCTGGTTAAAGAGCGGAAAGCGCTCATATAACCGAACATCTCCGACAGGGGTACCTGCGCAGAGATAATCTTCTGATTAAGTTTTGTCTCCATGCCTAATATTTTACCCCGGCGCGAGCAGATATTGCCCACGATGCTATTAACGTATTCCTCGGGAACAGTGACTTCCAGCGACATGGATGGCTCAAGCAATACCGGAGAGCATTTCATAAAGGCCTGCTTAAAACATTCGATAGCTGCAATCTTAAATGCCAACTCCGATGAATCAACTTCGTGATAGGAACCATCCACCACATTTGCCTTGACATCCACTACCGGATATCCGGCATAAGCGCCCTTACGCATTGCCTCAATAATTCCTTTTTCTATGGCTGGTATATACGACTTGGGGATTGAGCCGCCTTTGATGCTATCCTTAAATTCAAAACCCTCTCCGGGTTTAGCCGGTGAAAGCTCCATAACCACATGACCGTATTGTCCTCTTCCTCCGGATTGCTTGACATGTTTGTATTCTGCGGTTCCTGGCTGCAGGATGCTCTCCCGATAAGCAACCCGGGGTTGGCCGATAATGGCATCCACCCCGAATTCATTCTTTAGCCTGTCAACGATAATCTCAAGATGCAACTCGCCCATCCCGGATAAAATAGTCTCTTTGGTATCCTTGTCCGAATCTACTTTGAAGGTAGGGTCCTCTTCGGCAAGTTTGGCTAAACCTTGGCCTATCTTATCCTGGTCTTGGCGGCTCTTCGGTGCGATGCTTAAGGAAACCACCGGAACCGGAAATTGGATGGCCTCAAGTAAAATAGGATTTTTTTCTTCGCAGAGCGTATCGCCGGTTGTGGTATGCGTAAGTCCGGTAAGCGCCACAATATCACCGGCATAGGCGGTTTCTCTCGGCTCCCTCTGATTGGCATGCATCTGTAGGACCCTGGCCACTCTTTCTTTTTTATTTTTAGTAGCGTTAAAAACATAGGAACCGGTATCAAGGTAACCCGAATAAATGCGGGTATAAACCAGTTTGCCCATATGCGGGTCAGATTGTATCTTAAACGCCAGTGCGCAAAAAGGCTCTTTGTCATCAGGGTGCTTTTCAATAAATTTATTCGGGTCATTAATATCGTGAGCCTTAATCGCGGGCAAATCCAGCGGCGAGGGCAGATATAAGGTTATAGCATCGAGGAGTTTTTGTACGCCTATATTCTTAAATGACGCACCGCAGACTACAGGAACAATTTTATTGGCTATTGTAGCTTTGCGCAGGACCGTCCTTAACTCTTCCTGAGTTATTGACGCCTCTGATTCCAGAAATTTTTTGGTAAGTGATTCATCAAGGGCCGCGGTTTTTTCTACAAGCGTATGGCGGTATTTTGCGGCAATATCTTTATATTCCGCAGGAATCTCTTCAGTCCGAAAATTTTTGCCCAAAGATTCCTGGTCGTATATATAGGCCTTCATTTCGATAAGATCAACTATCCCTTTAAAATTATCCTCAGCACCCAGCGGTATCTGTAAGGCAACGGCATTACCTTGAAGCTGGCCTTCGATGCCCTTCAGAACCGCAAAAAAATCTGCGCCCACCCGGTCCATTTTGTTCACAAAGGCTATTTTGGGTACACTGTATTTGTCAGATTGTCGCCAGACTGTTTCTGACTGTGGCTCAATGCCTCCCACCGCACAGAAAACCGCGACTGCCCCGTCAAGCACGCGCAGGCTGCGCTCAACTTCGGCGGTAAAATCAACGTGGCCAGGGGTATCAATAATGGTAATCCTATAGTCATTCCAATAGCAGGTAGTAGCTGCGGAGGTAATGGTAATCCCTCTTTCCTGCTCCTGTTTCATCCAATCCATCTGGGCTGAGCCATCATTGACTTCACCGATCTTGTGAGATTTTCCGGTATAAAATAATATCCGTTCGGTAGTGGTAGTTTTACCGGCATCGATATGCGCCATTATGCCGATGTTTCTTATTTTATCTAAGGGTATCGGTAAAGGTGCGTGTTCCTTGGGTTTTATTTCTTTTTCAGTCTGTTTTTTACGCGGTTGTTTTTTTGCTGGTTTGGGCTCAACCATAGCTTCAGGTGCAGCCACCTCTGGCTGCGCTGGTTGGGCTGTAGCAGGCTGTTGGCTGACTGGTTCTGCTTCGGTAACGGTTAGGGCCTTGGTTTCGGGTTGGGCTTGCTCGCTGGATATCTTCTCTGGTTGTGGCTGCAATGGCTCTTGTTTCCCGGGAGGCTCTTCGGACTTCTTGGCTAGTTGTTCATTTAACCTGGCTCTTTCTTCTTTTAATGCCTTAATCTGCCCGTCTTTTTTATCTAATTCCTTCTCTAACTCCGTGTATTCTTCGTTGAGTTTATTGAATTCGATTTTCGGAACCCATTCAGTTTCCTTCAGTTTATTTTTTAATCCCGCTATCGCAGCATCCTGCGTCTTGGCATCCCCAACGTATTTTTCGATTTTATGTTTCTGGGTCTCGATTTCATCGGTCTTTTTTTTACTTTCTTTTTCCAGCGATTTTATTTTCTCATTTGCCTCACGTAACTGTCGGCTCAAGTCCACATTTTGTGAGAATAACTCCTGTAGCTCCTTATCTTTGTTTTTAACTTTGCTATCCAGTTCAGCATGTTGGTCTTGGACTTTTTTGGAAACCTCCCCTTCCTTACGCACCCATTCCTCGCGCTTGCTCAATTGTTCTTTTAAATCATCTTGACTCTTTTTTGTTGCCTCAAGCTCTTTTTGCAAATCGGAATAAGCGGTTTGGGATTTCTCCAACTCACCCTGCAAAGAAGCAATCTGGCTTTCCAGGCGTGTAATCTTCTGCTCTTTGGTATACGGCTCTTTAGAGCCTTTCGCTAAACCTTTCCTGGGTTTTTCGCCTGCCTGAGGCCCAGCCATTATAAGTAATAAGGCGTAAATACTTAAGGCTGTGCCGCTAAAAAGAGTTATCCAGAACAATAGGCTCATTTATTCTCCGGCTTAAGACGCATCGGCATATCCAAAGCGAATTAATTTTATATCTTACATCTTAGCAAAATATCCTGCTCTAAGCAAGATAACAACTTAACTTCCTATATTTCTACCAACTCATATTCTAAACTACCCAGGCCGATTCCAGCGGCATGATGCAGTTGTTTAAGAGCGTCTCTTTTGGGGTGCTCTTGTTTGAATATATCTTTGCCGCAGGCCTTAACCACTAAATCATAACTGGCTTTATCAATGCTTACCGGATCATAAGAAGCCAATATCCCTACATCCGGTGAAATCTTCGGGTCATCCTTGGCTAAACAGTCGCATTCTTTGGTGATTTTAACTGCGAAGTTAATGAATGCTGCCTTTTTCTCCTTGCCTAGGAGAACCGCTTTAGCGTATTCCGCCAGCTTCTCCTGGATATTGATTCCGCCAGCTTCCCAGTTAACGTCAATGGCGTTATATTTACAGGCAGCAATACAGCTGGCGCAACCAATGCATTTAGTTGCGTCAATACGTGATTTTTTATCAATAATCAAAATTGCCTGCGCCGGGCAAACCTTTTCGCAAGCAGCGCAACCTGTGCAATTATCGATTATTACAAATGGAGAAACTTCCGAATGCTGCATGAGTTTTCCGTTTCTGGATGCGCAACCCATGCCTAAGTTTTTTAATGCTCCGCCGAAACCGGTCATGATGTGTCCTTTAAAATGCGCTATACCCACAATTGCATCAGCCTGACAAAAAAGCGTAGCGATTTTGGCTATTTTGATAAATTTCTGGTTGATGCTGACCTCGGTAGTGCCGTCTTCTTTCTTGTCGTCGGGGATGAGGAGGTCTGTCCCGGTTGCCTCTTTGGTAAAACCGTGTTCATAGGCAAGCTGCAGGTGATCTTCGCAAGTCAACCTTCTGCCGCGATATAGGGTATTGGTATCGGATAATATGGGCTGGGCCTGTTTTTTTATTATCCGGCTGCACACATCTCTTATATACTCCGGTTTAACATAGCCGGTATTACCATCTTCACCAAAATGCATCTTTACCACTACCTGCTTAGCCTTATCAATAAAATCCAGCAGATTGCTTTTATCGAGTAGATAACTAAATTTGGCTTTTCTTACTTGCAGGTCATCCCTGTCATCTACTTTTATAAAATACACTTTGCTTTTCATTCAGAAACTTGCCTCTAAAAGACCCCTTACGGAGTTACCGATATACCATTTATCCGCACTCAAAATATCTTTAAGATAAACAATTTTCTCACTTGCCCGGCCTTCTTTTAAAAGGTGCTCCCTTAAGATACCGCCTAAAAGCCCGCATTCAACCGGCGGAGTGTATAGCCGGCCTTGTTTTAATATAAAAATATTAGTCATCGTGCCTTCTGTCACCTGCTCATTTATATTTAAAAAAATGGCTTCAAAAAATCCTTCGCGCTGCGCTTTTTTCTTTTCTCTATCGTAGGCGTGCCTGCGAGTAGTTTTATGATAAAGGAAAACATTGTGGGGATTTATCCTGCGCGAACTTATTTTGACCATTACGGGCAACTTTATTTCCTCAAGCGGTTGCCTTTCTATAGTTATTTTACCGTCTAGATTCACCAAAACCCTGACCTTCCATTTTCCGCTAATCATATCCGTTTGCGCAATTTTCAGATTTTCTTTGAGTTTTTCAAAATCCAGAGGGACAGAAAAATAATCGCAGGAATTCTTTAGTCTTTTTAGATGCAGGTCTAAAAGAAAATAATTTTTGTTTTCCTCCCGGAGGATGGTCTCGATAAGAAAAAATCTGGGGAATTCCTCCACAAGAAACCTTGCCTTAAGAAGCGCCTCTTCATACTCATATTTTTCTACGGAGTCATCAACAATCCCACCGCCGACACCCATCTCTCCCTTTTTCCCATTAAGCAGAATCGTTCTTATCGCCACATTAAAACAGGATTCTTTTCCGGGAGAGATATAGCCGATGGCGCCGGTATAAACTCTCCGTGGTTCTTTTTCTAAACTTCGAATAATATCCATAGTTTTTATTTTGGGCGCACCGGTTACAGAACCACAGGGAAAAAGTGAAGTAAAGATATCTTTTATCGTTATATCGTTTTTTAATAATTTCGCCGCAATAGTAGAGGTCATCTGGTAAAGGGTACGGTATTTTTCTACCTGAAATAGTTTAGGCACCCATACCTTTTTGGCTATTCTTCCTAAGTCATTGCGCAGTAAATCTACAATCATTACATTTTCTGCCTTAATTTTGGCATTTTTCTTCAATTCTTCCTGGCTTTTTTTATCGGCGTCCCAAGTCAATCCCCGGCCAGAGGTTCCTTTCATCGGCCTGGTCACAATGGTTTTACCGTCTCTGCGGAAGAAGAGTTCCGGGGATAAAGAAAGGATAGAACTTTTCCCCGTATTTATCAGAGCCATGTAAGAAGTGGGCTGGGATTTTCTTAAGTTTAGATAAAAATCAAGGATATCGCCCTGAAAATCAAATTTAACCTTAAAGGTAAAATTCACCTGATAAGTTAAACCCTCTTTCAGATAATCTTTTATGCGGCTTATCTTAGCAGCGTATTCCCTCTGGCAGATATTCGGCTTTATATTTTTTACGCTGTAGTCTAAATCTTCGTCTTCAAAATTTGGGCTATATTGTGAATGATTTATAAGGGTGGGTTTTTTACAGGCTCCTAACCAGGCTAAAGGGTATGGGCTTTTTTTTCTTAACGCATAAAGACTGGGTTCTAAAAAATAGCCGAATTCGTAAGCAAAGTATCCGCATAACCAAAAACCTTTTTTAATAAAATTCTCTATCTTTTGAAAAAATAAATCGGGGTTATCGCCGTTTTTAAAGGTAAGGATCTGGTTAAAATCCGTAAATAAAAAAGAGGTCTTATTTTCTTTATCAAAAGATGCGGTTTCTAAAAATACAAAAGGAGAGCCTAAATTATCTTTGAGCGTATTTTTTAGATCTGCTTCGGAAAGGGCAAAAATCGGCATAGGTAAAGATGCATTAATGCTAAATCTTCCAGATAAACCAGACAAATAAATAAGCCGCCGTTACCGCAGCAAGCGTAAACGGCAAACCGATTTTTATAAAATCTTTAAACCTGACTGTATAGCCTTCTTTTTTAAGCAGGCCGCAGGTAACTATATTTGCCGAAGCGCCTATCGGTGTGATATTGCCGCCTAAACTTGTTCCGATAAGTAAACCGAAGAGGAATAAGGATGGATTTATCTGAAGTTTATCCGACATGGAAATTGCTACCGGAAGCATAGCCACCAGAAGCGGCACATTATCCACGAACGCAGAAATAAATACCGAAATAAAAACCAGCAAAGTATAACCCAGAAATATGTTATTACCGACAAGTCCCGAAAGAAAAATTGAAGCTTTCTCAATCCAGCCGGTTAAGGTAACGCTGCCAACCAGGATAAATATACCGATAAGGAAAAATGCAGTCTCCCAATCTAAAGATTTTAGACCTTCTAAAATTGAACCCCTATTTATAAATTTTTCCCAGAGTATAGATATTATGCCGAATATCATGCAGAGTATGCCTGCCATATAAGAAAAACCCGTATCAAAAAAGGAACTTGCGGCCAATAAAATAACCAGAGTCACTAAAATAATCGTCGGGACCCAGGATTTTGCCTTTTCTACCCGAAGAAGTTTGGCCTTTTCGTTCTGATTCTTAAATATAAAATACAAAACAAAAAAGGATACTAATGCACCCAGTTCAACCGCAAAGAATATACTCGGTCTGCCTTTATAAAAGAAAAAATCCATGAAATTCATCTTGGCAAAACCGCCTAAAAGCATGCTCGGCGGGTCTCCTATCAAGGTAGCTGTGCCTTGCAGATTGCTGGAGACGGCAATAGCAATCATCATTTTTGTAGGGTTTATTTTTAATTTCTTTGCTAATGAGAATGCAACAGGCGCAACAATCAAAACCGTAGCCACATTCTCTATGAATGCCGAAATAAAACCCGTCATCAGACAAATCAATAATATCGACCAGGTAGTATTCTTAGCTCTATCCACGATTATCTCGGCAATGTAAGCCGGAACCCGGCTTTGCATAAATATATCCGCAACAATAAGCGTACCGACAAAAATACCCAATACATTCCAATTAATGGACAAAAAAGCCTCTTTTAATGAAACGGTCCTGGTTAGTATAAGCAGCAAACTCGCACTTACGGCAATGTAAGTTCTTCTATTGGGTAATAGTACGAATAAAAGATAACTGACTGTAAAGATTGCTAAAGAAAAAATTCCATAATTCATGTTTTAAATCCATCCTTTCATACCGCAAGATATTCTCTATATATAATTATACAATAATATCTGTTAATAAAATTTAAAATTAATTTTTAACCAGCTACTCCAGATGATTTTATTTTCATAATTATTCCGTAAAGGTGTAATCCAGTTTTTTGGCAATATCGTTTAATAATTGTCTATCAAAATTGATTCTTAGGTTTTGTAATGCCTCTTCCCTGGATAATAATCCTTCTCTGATAAGTTTAGCCATCTCCACATGGTAATGCGTATATCCAAAATATTTCAGGGAATTATAAACCGAGATAAAATTCAGGTAACAATTGGTGGTTTTAGACGGATAACTTAAGCGGGGGGATTTCCATTTCAATTCTTTTTTGATCGTCTCGACGTAGGTCTCCGAACCAAAGGGTAAAAACCAGTGGGGAGATAAGACTGCGCATCTTTGCCGCTTTTTCGCCCGCAACAGAACTTTTTCCATGCTTGCCGGAAAACCCTTGTATTTGGGATTGTCTTTAAGGTAATCGTCCAGGAATTCCTCGGTGGCCTTACCCATGGAGATGAATTCCTGCTGGTGAATATTGCATCCGCAACGCGACATAAGCGGCTGCCTTGTGGACTGTCCCTTGGTCCATCCCGCAATAATTACAGGGATATTGAACCGGAACGCCATTTTAAAAGCCAGGTCCATATACCAAAGCGAACACGGATGACAGATCACCGCACGGGAAGAACGCTTAAGGATTGCCGAAAACATCTCGTTCATAAAGTCGCTTTTAAAAAACAGGTGGTCCACGCCTAGTATTTCCACGGCATTGCGCACATTCTCCAGGGCGTCTTCGGTTTCAAAGCCGTGGTCAAAGGTAAAGGCCAAGGGGTTAAGCTTATATCTTTTTTTCATGTAGTATAAGGCAGCCGTGCTGTCTTTACCGCCGCTACACATCACCATGCAGTCGTATTCGCCGTTTGCCTTATACATATTCAGCATTTTAATAAAATCGGTTTCAAGCAACCCGGTGTTTTCCGCCGAATCTTTTGTCTTGTTGTATTCTATGCATATATTACAGATGCCTTCTTCATTAAGCCAGATATCCGGCTTACTTTCCGGCAAGACGCACCTTTTACAGACCTTCAGGCCTTCTTGACTAACAATGTCCATTTTTCACCTATTGAATATAAGCAGACGTGTTTTATCCTTTTATTATCTTTATTGGTGTTTTTAGGTCTGCGGATAGGCATTCTTTGGCGCAAGCTCCGGCAACCGAAATCTCTAAGTTGCCAAAACTATTCCATATTGCTAAAGGCTTATTTTTCTTTGCCTCTTGATAACTGTGGCTGATTTTAGTAATCAGGCGCCCTGCAATATAAATTTTAAAATTGGAATCTTTCAAGAAATCTTTAAAGCCATCTTTGGTAATATTGGTAATTAAATTCCCGAAATGGTCAATATAGATAACTTCGCCCAACAGTATGTTTTTAACCCGTTTAGGAACAGGAAGATTTAAATGCTTTATGCCTTTTATCCTTTTTCCAAAATCATCAATTCTTTTTCCCAGAGAAAGATAGGCAGCCACCGGAGCAAAGACATCCCGGCCATGAAAGGTATTGGATACGGGTTTTAAGAAATATTTATCATTGGTTATTTCAATTATCTTTTCGATATTTTCACCTTGAAGGCTTAGGTCTAAAACACCGTTATCCGGAGCAACAAAATAATAATCTTTGGTTTTAACTAAAATCTTCCTTCTTTTGGTGCCTACTCCGGGGTCAACTACTACCAAATGCACAGTGCCTTTGGGGAAATATTTAAAAGAATTTTTAAGAAGAAAGGCGGCTTGCAATATATCCTGCGGCTTAACATTATGGCAAAGGTCAATAATTTTTAGCCGGGGATTTATCTTTAAGATAACTCCTTTCATTACTCCCACAAAATTATCTTTATCGCCAAAATCAGTTAAAAGACTAATAACGCTCATTTTTTATTCTGAATAGCCAACCGGGATAATATACAACGGCTCATGATCCGCAGGCAGCAATAATGTTTTTTTGACCTCTTCATCGCTAAAGGCGCCAATGGGAACAGAACTCAAACCCAAAGCCACTGCCTGTAAATGGATATTCTGGGCAACGTGACCAGCTTCGATATGCACATACCTTATACCGCGCTGGCCATACTTTGAGGTTACCCGCGAATAAATGCTGCAGATAATTATATCCAGCGGTGCCTGGCTTATTGCATCCTGGCCTAATGCCGAACCAGCCAGGGCTTTTCTTAAATCCTTATTACCCAAAATCTCTAAATTATGACCTTCAGGAAGATAACGGAATGAGCCGTCCCTGGTTAATAGATAAATCTCCATCGGATATAATGCTCCGGCTGAAGGAGCGGCGCGGAAACTAAAACCTCCTCTTTGGCCAGTTATACCTTGCGCAGACCAAAGGAGTTGACCAATCTGCTCTAAGTTCAGGTCTTTTTGACTAAAATTACGCCGGGAACGCCTTTTTAAAATTGCCTCTTCTAAAGAAACTTTACCTTTGGTAAGAGGTTTGGGTAACTGAATTAGGTTGGTCTTTGCCATCGCTATCTCCTTGGCATTAATTAAAAGAGGATAAACCAATAGTATACTTAAGCTAACTATAAATATCCACCATTGTTTTCTCATTAAGTTTTAAAATTAAAGTTTTTTTATAAATAAACCTATGGAGGAAACATACTTTTCTCTGGAATCCAGAAAAGCAGTATTATGATTTCCCTGTATCTCGGCAATCTCTTTTGGCTCTGGGCTGGCATTATAAAGCTTACTGGCTAATTCAAAAGGCAGTATTTCGTCATTTCTACTGTGGATAAATAATTTTGGCACCCGGACATTTTTTATCTTTCCCAGAGAATCAAAGGTATTCGAAAAAAGAAACCCGGGTAAAAAAGGATAAAACTTTTTTGCCACATCTTTTCCTCTTGAAAATCCCCCTTCTACTATTATAGCCCTGACTTCTACCTTTGCAGCCAGGTCAATAACCGCTGCTGTTCCAATTGATTCACCATACAGGATAATTTGTTCAGGCAAAAGGTGCCGGCTATTCACCAGATAATTGTAAGCAGCTCTTGCATCAAGATAAAAACCTTTTTCAGAAATACTACCTTCGCTTTTACCATAACCCCTGTAATCAATGATAAATATGTTAACACCGGTAGTGCGCAGCATCAGCAACTTTTCCAACCGGTGTCCGATATTACCCGCATTACCGTGACAAAATAAAAGCGTATATTTTGCGTTATGGCGAGGGATAAACCATCCGTTGATACTTAGACCATCCTCGGTCTTTAAATATATGTCTTCATAAGGAAGATTCACGCTAGAAGGATAAAAATCAACACTCTTTTCAGGAAAGAATATACCCTTATTTTCCAGGTATCTGATATATACCACAATTATCACGCAGCCAAATAGAACAAGGCATAATGCTCTAGTCATATATTCTCTAAGATTGTAGCCAACCTTTATCTAACCAATACTCATACTCTTGTTGCCAGTCGTTTTTCCTTAGCCTTATTATCTCCCGGAAATGTTTCCTGCCTTGCTCAATAAACTCTATTTGTTCAGGATAGGCCTTTTTTTCTTTGATATCTGCGCTGAGTTTTCTGCCCAATGCACAAGCCTCTTCCGTTTGCTCTTTACTAACCTGAATACCGCAAGATACGCCTCCGGAATATTGGGCTCCGCAGGTATTCGCATAAAACTTGATATAATCCAGAACTTCTTTGTTCTGGCCGCTTCCCGAAGAGACAACACCTATGACATATTTACCCAGGAGCCGTTTGCAATGGATAAAATGAGCTGAGCGCTCAAAAAGCGCTTTCATCGAAGCGGTAACCTGATTTATGTAGTTAGGCGAGGCTAAAATTATCCCATCAGCCTCGAGCATCTTTTTAAGGATTATCCGCACATCATCCGGCACTGAGCAATGTAGGATAATTTTATGGCATTGATCGCAATGTTTACAGAAAAATATCTTGAAATTGTCTAAATGGATGGTTTCAGAATCAACCCCTTCTTGCTCCAGGCCTTTTAAGACTTCTTTGGCTAAAAGAAAGGTTCTACTCTTTTCCTTATGCGGACTTGAAGAAATAAGTAAGACTTTCATCGCACCCCTCCAAACGGAACATTCGCCTGCGCTATTTTTTGATGCCCTCTTACATTCTTAAGAGATTCAATCACTTTTATAGCTTCTTTTCGAGTTAGTTTATCAACATCGGGCTTATGATAATATTTGTGTAAAAAATTGTTAAGATGCCCATCCTGCCAATCCATCTGTTGAGCCAGATATTTGATATACAGCTTCTGCCTCATGGTCAGGCCAAACTGGTTTACCTGGTAATATTTACTGCGCACAAAGTAGTTCATTAATTTGCTGAATTTCTCTTCATCAAGGTCTTTTGCGCTTTTGACACCCGCTGCCTCCTGTAGGATATCCCTGTATTCGGGGTCGCTCAAATTAAGTTCTTTTTTGATAATATGTATGAGAGCCAGTTTCTTTTTATCCATTTTTATCTATAAACCTGGAAACCGGGGAGCCGGTCGCTTTTTACTCTTTGAAAACGCTCGTCTTCAACACTCATAATTGCTTTTATAAAGCGCCAGCCAATGAGTATGTTGGTTTTAACTTTTTCTTTTACCTGTTTAGCTGGCGGTATCAAATCGCCCTTCTCATCCCACCAGACCCCCAGCTCGTATGCCGGATTCTCTATCCAGATTCCCACGTCATCGATTCCAATAACCATCGCCCATATTTCGTCTTTATAGATTTGGAAAAGACCTAAATCCGGCCTTATTTCTTCGGCAAACTTAAAAAGCACTAATTTACCTTTTAACTCTTCTACTTGCATATTAACCTCCTTTTATAAAAAATCACTCCAATAGCTTCTGAGACAAACGATGTAATTCTGGATTGGCTAAAGCCAAAACTTTCTTTTTTACTGCTCTTGAGAAGTATTCTTTCTCAGTCTTGGTTAGCTTCTCTCGTTTAAGCTTCTTTAAAAATAGCTCTTTCTGCTTAGGAGAAAAAACTTGTGATAATGAATATTCAAGACTTAGCTCGTCTTTTACTGAAAGCAATTCATTTAATTTTGCCTGTGATTGGCGAAAATAATTATTAAACACAGTTTTTAATCGATGCGCTGACATCCCGCGGCCAGCAACATTAAGATCGCTGTCATCCTTGAGCTTCTCTAAGAAACTAGCAAATTCTTTTTTTCTATTCTGTGAAAGAGATTTGTAAAATTCATCAGCCCAAGAAAATTTCAGATCAAAGAATCTATAAACTGCAAGCGCCATTACCGTAAGCGAAGCCGAATACGACTTGTCAAAAGGCTTTTTTAGATACCGATTAACCTTATCGTAGTTAAATAATCCTTTCTCTGCGCTATTTGCTAATACCACCGGAAATCCTTCCCAAAGGCGAAGGTCCCGGGATTTTACCATATCCGCCAAAGTTAAATTTGCATTTTGGTCTTTTTCAACTCCGAAGAGAGAAAAACCTAAAACACTAACTCTTTTGAGAAGGCTATTATTTTTCATCAACCAAACCCTCTTTCTTGAGAATCTTTAAGAAATGCTCAAAATTCTTATTTACCTTATCTTCCGAGACATCAAAAGAAGCTGTCTCCTTAAAACGGCTTTCCAGGCGTTTAAGATCTATCTCTTTTCTCTTGTTTCTTATCAATGCGAGACAATCATCTATATCTATCTGTGTTGCCCTAAATAATTTGCTTATAATAATGTCATAAAAATTCAACACTCCCAGATAAATATGATTAAACTCTTTTATCAAAGCGTGATTCTCCTTGTTTAATGGCGACTCTAATAATTCTGTAGTATGTACGGACTTACCCCTAAATAAATCAAATATAAAACCATCCCCTCTTTCCCATCCCCAGCCACTCGCCGATTTATATCCGAGCTGCTTTAGAATACTGATAAGATACCCATGTTCATTCAAATTTGGCACAATTAAGTCGATATCCTTAGTGGATGATTCGATTCCCAAAAGCGCCAAAGCGGTCCCGCCACAGGCAATCAAATGCACCTTTCTTCTTAGGAAACCATCCCAGGCGCTAATTCTATCTAATAAACCTTGTTTATCTATACGGTATTCCATACAATAATTTGTATATATTCATACAATTCTCTGTATTAAAATATACAATATATTTTGTATTTTGTCAAGGGGATTATTGACAACCTAAATGACAACCGAATTTACTAATCCTATTTTGTCTGGTGGTAAAAAAGTCAAGTTTTTATTTACCTGTGCTACAGGCAGGGGTGGAGACTAAAATTACGTAGCCGATTTTCAACTTGTCGGCGTCATCAGAAGAAGATCAACCTGACGATTACATAACCCATTCCTGTACTTATCCCTCCCAGTAAAATCCCTTTCAGTATTTGCCTTCGGTCTCTTTTAAGATAAAACAAGGAAATGATTATACCTGCATACACAAGTAAAGCAAAAACAAGGAAGAGCGCGCTACGATAGAAAATAGATACAAATGTAAGTAATATGAATCCTATTCCCGCACGTAAATCCGCTTTAAAAATTGCTTTTAAAATAAAAAACAGAACAGAGCTTATAATAAACTGTATCGGATAATAGGTGGCAATCACAGAGACCCTGGTAATGGTCAGGATAAGGAAAGGAATACTACCAAACGCTATTAAGTCTCTCGCAAGTTCTTTAAGCCATACTTTTTCCATCTGTCAAAAAACCTTTCAGGCCGTTTCTATTTTACCTTTAAGATAACCAAACATCTCTTACGTCTTCAAATAGCTCTTGATTATCAAAATCCGCAGGTAAAACATTCTCTGCCGACTTACCAAAAAGATAATCGCCTTCCTTGTAGAAGCCTGTGGTGATCAGCTTAAGAACACCTGCCTGCCGGCAGGCAGGAAGAAATCTTTTATGACTGCTGAATAGGCTATGAAAAACGACTCCTATTCTACCGCAAACAATGGACATAGGGATTATGCCGAAGGCCGAGGAATAACCTATTTTTCGAATACACCCCGAAGCAGGGGAAAACTTGAATTCAGGGGCATTACTGCAATTAGTCCGCTATCTTGTCAAACTCCTCTATGCTAATAGCAGGAGAAGTGGTAAAGCCAATACCGGTCAATTTGGTAAGAGCCACTGAGGCCTTCATCACCTCGGTTATTCCCGGAAAATCCACCACAAACGCCAGGTCATACTTACCCAATAACGCATACATTGCATTCACCTTGCCACCGGCTTTTTCGATTGTCTCTGTCACTCTCTTTGTGCGCTCAGCAGTAATTCCTTTTATCGCCTCCACAGAATACTTCCCCAGCATCAAAAACTTTGCCATTTTAGCTCACCTCCCTTTATAGCTTTATGGTTTTTATTCTATAAGCACCAAACCGAAATAGTTTGCCTTATCACGAGGTGATCTTACAACTTCGATTTTAAACCCGTTGTTGCGAGCGGTCTTATAAACATCTATGCCGCAGGCCTCCATAGAGGGACGGGCTCCCTCAGGGTGTCTACACCCTGCTTTTAGATTACAACTGGAGCAGAGTCTGCAAGGACCTGCTCCCATTCCCCAGGCCTTGTAGAAACCTAAAAAGAACGCCTCTTTTTCTATTTTAACGACAATCTCTGAGATATCTTTTTTTGAATTACTATCGCAGTGAATCAAAATAGCATTTTTAAAAGAGTTTAAAACCCTTTGGGTTTGTTCCGGGGTTGGTGAATAAGGAGGACAGGTCAGGCTCTCTGCGAAACCGGAACAACCATATTGACATTTGTTTCTTACCCATGAGCCGGTCTTGACCGTGGAGGATTTTATGACTTTACAGTCCCTTGCTCCCAATTTTAAGGCTCTTTTGCATAAAAATTCTAACGTCTTATCTGCCATACTTTATCGTTCCCTTATTTTAACAATATTATTGTAGCGCTGTAAAAAGTAGGAATCAAGGAATAAATCGCCTTTAGCAGCTGGCTTGGGTTAGAACTGGGGTCTGTGGTCTTTTATCCCAGCCTTTTGTGGAATCTTAGAGAACTGAGGGAAATAACACTTATGCCAATGACTAATAAAGCTAAAATCTGCGGCCAGAGGATATGGATTCCGATTCCTTTCAAAAATATTCCTCTTAAAATTTCCAGGTAATATCTCAAAGGGTTAAGATAGGTAACATACTGCATTACCGTAGGCATGCTGGTTATCGGGAACATAAATCCCGAAAGTAAATTCACCGGCATTAAGAATAGGGCCATAGACATCGCGGCTTCCTGCTGCGTCGAACATAGGGTTGAAATAAATAATCCTACTCCCAGAGTAGTTAATAAATAGATACAGGTTGAACCGACCAGCAATAGTATGCTGCCTCTTATCGGAATCTTAAACCACAGCACTCCCACGCCTGCAATAAAGGTAAGGTCTATGAAACTGATAATTGCAAATGGCGCAAGCTTACCTAGAATAAGCTCGATTGGCTTAACGGGTGAGACCAGCAGCTGTTCCATGGTGCCGATTTCTTTTTCTCTAACTATAGCCAATGCGGTCAAAAGAATCGAAGTAACCGTCACTAACATTGCGATTACGCCCGGTATAAAATAATTTCTTGATTCCAGGTTCTCGTTAAACCAAGCCCGGTCCCGAAGATCTACGCTGGGGTATGCAAGCGCCTGTTTTAATACTATATTTGCGCGGTTTTTTAATATCGAGTAAGAATATTTTTGAATAATCCTACTGGCGTAGCCTAATACAATTCCGGCGGTGTTTGAGTCCGTGCCGTCAACTATAAGCTGAATTTGTGCTCCTTTATTACCCTCCAGATCCCGGCCAAAGCCGTGGTTAAAACGCAGCACCGCACTCGCTTTTGATTTATCAATTAATTCTCTTTCTTCTTTATCGCTATACACATAATATGTTATATTAAAATATTTTGAATAAGAAAACGCCCTGATTAAGTCGCGGCTCTCGGGAGTGTTGTCTAAATCATATATCGCGGTGGGGATATTTTTTACGTCGGTAGTGGCAGCGTAACCAAAAATGAGCACCTGAAGCACAGGACCAATAAAAATCATTCTACTCATCCTCGGATCGCGGATTACCTGCTTGAATTCTTTGATAAGGATGGTTTGTATGCGTTCAAACATTAAAATCCTTCTTTAAGTGACCTTCTTTTCGAACCTACGATACGCTAAAACGATCATAATGAGCGCAAATAACAATAAAAAGAGTACCTGTAGCCACAAAATATTTAATCCCTCGCCTTTTAAATAAATTCCTTTGAGTATGGAAATAAAATAGCGCGCAGGAAATATATAAGTAATGACCTGTATAACTTTGGGCATATTATAAATTGGATAGACAAATCCGGAAAGCATGAAAGTCGGCAGGAATGTGGTAAGAAGTGTCAGCTGCGTTGCCAGGCGCTGATTTTTGGCGATAATGGAGAAATACATCCCCTGGGCCAATGCTCCGGCAAGAAAAATGCTGCTCAAAATAAGCAGTAAGATTAAGCTTCCCCTTAAAGGAACCACAAAAACAAACTGCGCCATTGCGACGGCGACCAGAAGGTCAAAAAATCCAATAAGAAAATATGGTATGAATTTACCCAAAATAAGCTCTCCCCGCCTGACCGGGGTAGAAATCAACTGTTCCATGGTGCCTCTTTCCCATTCCCTGGCTACTGTTATAGAGGTAAGCTGTGCGGCGATCATCATCATAATCACGGCGATAAGCCCGGGAATAATATAATTCTTGCTTTTTAAATCTTCATTGAACCAGACCCTTGGTCTTAAATCTATGGGTGAAAAATTTTTAATACCTAATTTAGATATGGAGTCCTCGATAAATTTTACGTTATATTTTGCTACAACGGAGTTAACGTATCCCATGGCAATGGTTGCGGTGTTAGAATCGCTTCCGTCAACTAACAGCTGCACAGGAGCCGGTTGATTCAACTGAATAAATTTGGAGAAATCCTTCGGTATTACCATGGCCATAAGCGCTTTTCTTCTATCGATATAATTCTGCAGTTGTGTATAGTTATCAAGAAAACCTACGATTTTAAAGTACCGTGAATTTTTAAAATTCAGGATAAAATCGCTGGATTCCTGGGATTTGTCCTGGTTCCAAATAACTAAAGGCACATTATTAACATCAAGGGAAAGGGCAAAACCAAACAGGCAAAGTAAAAGAATGGGATTAAAAATTGCCAGGCCCAAGCTTCTGTAATCCCGGATTATCTGGATGAATTCTTTTTTGGTTATGGCGCTAACTCTTCTCAGGTTCACAGATTCCTCCTGCCTCATCGTAAAATTCAATGAGGGAAACAAAGACATCCTCTAAAGATGCCTGAATTTTTTCTATTGCGAAGTCTTTAATTCCTGCTTTAAAAAAGATTTCGGAAAGAACTGAGGTGGCCTGACGTCCATCTTTTACAATGGCATGTAAAACAACTCCAAAAAGCGCCACTTCTTTTATGAAATCTAACTTTTTCAGTCTTTCAATCCAGTCTTGCGCATCTGGTATAGATATTTTTAACACATCTTCTTTCATACATTGGGTCTTTAAATCATCCGGCGCCCCCGTTGCAATAATAGCCCCTTTGTAAATAAGAGCGAGGCGGTCGCAATTCTGGGCCTCATCCATATAATGGGTGGTGACAAATACTGTCACGCCTGTACTTGCCATTTCTTTAATCAACTTCCAGAAATTATTCCTGGCAATCGGGTCAACGCCTGAGGTGGGTTCGTCTAAGAAAATTATTTTGGGCTCATGAATTATTGCGCATCCTAAGGCCAGCCTCTGTTTCCAGCCGCCGGAGAGAGTTCCCGTAAGGCTCTCCCTAAATTCCTCAATTCCGGCCATTTGGATTATCCGTGCTTGGCGCTCTTTTCTATATTTCTTTGGCACCTTATAAATACCGCTATAAAAATCGATATTTTCTTCTACGGTCAGGTCTTCATACAAGGAAAATTTCTGGGACATATAGCCGATATTCTGTTTTATTAATTCCTGCTGCCAGTTAATATCATATCCTCCCACCTGGCCGGTTCCGGATGTGGGCGCCAGGATTCCGCAAAGCATTCTGATGGTCGTTGATTTTCCTGCGCCGTTGGGGCCCAGAAAACCGAATATCTCGCCTCTCTTGACTTCAAAATTAATCCGATTGACTGCGGTGAAATCCCCGAATTTCTTTTCTAAATTCTGAACACTGACTGCAATATTGTTATTTGCGTTCATATTCATTTATGATTGAGATAAATGCCTCTTCCAGAGTTTTCGCATTGCGTTCCTTTTTGATATTTGCGGGAATGTCGCATTTCAAGAGTCTTCCTTTATGAATGAGACCGACTCTGCGGCAACGCTCTGCTTCATCAAGATAAGAAGTAGAAAATAGAATGGTGACTTTTTCTTTAAGGAGTTGGTAAAGTATCTGCCAGAAATCCCTCCTTGATACAGGGTCTACGCCACTGGTCGGCTCGTCCAGAAAAAGCACTTTTGGGGTATGAATGAGAGCGCAGCTAAGACCTAATTTTTGCTTCATGCCTCCGGAAAGATTCCGGGTGAGTCTTTTTTTAAAAGGCGCAAGGCCGCTAAAGCTCATCAGCCTATCAATTCTGCTTACTCTTTCCTTAATTGGAACACCAAAAATATCCGCATAAAAATTTAAATTCTCCATAACCGTCAGGTCTTCATAAAGTCCGAAGCGCTGGGACATATAGGCGACATAATCTTTAAGGCTTTCAGATTCTTTCACAATATGTTTATTGTAAACCCAGGCCTCGCCCGAAGTCGGTTCCAGTATGCCGGCTAAAAGCCGCATGGTAGTAGTCTTGCCCGCGCCGTCCGGTCCGACCAGGCCGAATATTTCGCCCTCCTCGATTTCAAGATTAAGATTATTCACCGCAACATTAGAGGCGAATTTTCTGGTTAGGCCTTGAGCTTTTATCGTAACCATTTTTTATTCGAGTATGTAACCGTCGGCAGGCATGCCGGACTTAAGCTCTAAATTTGTATTGTCCACCTGGATTTTAATCCTGTAGACCAGCCTTACCCGTTCCTCTGTAGTCTGAATTTGTTTAGGAGTGAATTCTGCTTCCTGAGAAATAAAAGAAATTCTGCCTTTATAAACCTTACCCGGATAAGTATCTGTTCTGATTTCAGCGGCCTGATTGAGTTTGACTCTGCCTAAATCTGTTTCGTTAATGTATGCGGTAAGCCAGATATCCTGTAGATTAGCCACAGTAAAAACAGTGGAGCCTATCTGCACAACTTCTCCTGCCTCAGCACTCTTGGTCAAAACAAAGCCATCGATGGGTGAAGCCAAATCAGCAAATCCTAACCTTGTATTAGCTAAATCAAGGGAAGCCCTGAGCGCTTCCACGTTTGACTTTCCGGCATCGAATTTAGTTTTAGCAAAGTCTCTCTTCTGGGCAGAAATGGCGCCTGTCTTAAAAAGATTCTCTGCGCGTTCATAATCAACCTTATCAAGCTCATACTGATACTCTGCTGCCTTCAATGAGCCTTGAGCTTGGTTTTTAATTTGCGTTAATTCATCCGTATCTAATCTGGCTAATACGTCCCCTGTTTTTATAACCTTGCCTTCGTCCGTAAGTAATTCTTTAATTTTTCCGGAAACCCTGAAAGACAGACGCACATCAGTGGCTTCGATATTTCCTGAGACTTTGATCCTTTTGTTGCGCTCTTTTTCTTTAAACTGGATAAATAAAAATGAAGCCAGTCCGATTATCGCCGCAAGCAAAATAATTATCTTAATCTTTTTTTTCATCTTTTGCCTCCTCTAAAAATCCTTTACCCATAGTTCTGTCCAAATATGCCTTTGCCATAAGATAGTCATAAATCGCACTAGAATAGTTTTGTTCTATCTGGCTCAAGGAAACCTGGGTATCTAAGACATCCAGATTGGTCCCTACGCCGTTATCGTAACTAACCTGTGCAATCCTCAACGCCTCTTTTGCCTCCTCAACATTATCTTTAGAAGAATCAATAATCGTCTGTGCTTGATTCAAATCAAGGCAGCCCCGCTTGATATCCACCGCTATCTGGTCACTTAAATTCTCTAATTCTTTAGTAGCCTGCGCATACCTTGCCTTGGTTTCATCAACTTTTGCTTTTGTAGAAAAGCCATCAAATATCGGGATAGTTACGCTAAAGCCTGCATTCCAGTTGCTGTGCCTGTTATTAAGCATATTCCTTAAATTATTTGACCTGTAACTGTAACCCAGGTCTGCGTTGATCTGAGGACGATTTCCTGCTTTTGCCATCTCAATTGCCCATTTACTTATATCAATACCGAGAGATTTGAGAACCATCTCAGGCTTATTTAGATAGGCAAGTTTTAAAAATTCACCTTCTTCGATTTGAATCAAAGAATAGCTCAACTTTTCTTTTAGGTTAAAAGAATCCTGCATTTTAAAACCGAGCAATTTCTTCAAATCAGCCATGATTAAATCAATGGCATTTTTTGCCTTTATAAGTTCGGGTGTCAGCTTTGAAACCTGCACTTTTGACTGCAAGATATCAAACCGCGAAGCTGTGCCTTGGCTGAATTTATTTTTCACGTCTTCATAATGGGACTGTGACTGGTTAACCAGGTCTTGAGCAATGCGTTCGGTCTCATAAGCCAAAAGTAAACCGTAATAAAGCCTTTTTGTTTCAAATTCCACGTCGAGTTTACAACTACGTGATGTTTCTTCCTGTACTTTTAGCCCAAGTAGTACCTGTTTAAAATTGGCGATGTTTGCACCGCCGTTATATACGGACTCATCGATTGAAACGCCTAGCTTATTATCATTTTTATATCCACTTACAACACCGATATCTTTTTTGGCTCCACCGGATGAGACTGAACTCAAATTGAGTATTGTACCGTTATGCGTATAGCTGGCATTTAGGTTAAGTTTAGGCAGGAATTCGCTACGGGCACCCAGTATTTGGGCTTTGGCAATATCTATTTCCTGCTCTTGGATCTGGATATCCTTGTTATTCTTAAAAGCAATAGCAATGGCATCTCCAAGCGACAAAGAACTCTCTATATTTGCTTTGTTCTCCTGGCAAAAACCATAAGGCATAAAAAATGTCAGGCAAAGCAGGATCAGAATTATAAGACCGTATTTTTTATACATAATTTTCTATTTAATCAGATCATCAACTTGCATATTAAATGATTTTGCAATCTTAGATAACGTCACTATAGTAGGATTGTTATTCTTCCCTGACTCTGCGAATTTAATTACTGAAAAGGTATCCTCATAGAAACATCATTCGTATCTTAATGCTTCGATGGGATCAAGCTTAGAGGCTTTTTGGGCTGGCCAGAGTCCAAAGGCAACGCCTACAATTAAAGAAAAGCCTGTTGCAAGAATTATTGAAAACGAAGAAACTTTCACTGTCCATCCGGCAAAAAGGGTTATTAGTATGGATACGCCGCTTCCTAATAAAATACCCGCTATTCCGCCGATAAAAGACATCAATACGGCTTCAATAAGAAATTGCACCATGATATCCTTGTTAGTCGCCCCTATTGCCTTACGCAAACCTATCTCGCGCGTGCGTTCGGTTACAGAAACCAGCATAATGTTCATAATGCCTATGCCTCCTACTAAAAGCGATATGGCGGCAATTGCCCCTAATAGCAATGACATGGTTTTAGTAGTGGCTTCGAGCGTGTTCTTAAGGTCAGCCATATTGCGAATCTGAAACGAATCTTGTTCATCTTTAGTAACCAGATGATGCTGCTTTATAATGAGCTTTGATATTTCCTCCTGCGCCGCATCTATTGAATTCGGGTTATTTGCTTCTACGGAAATTGAATCGATATATTCTTTTCCAAAGACCCGGTACATGGCAGTGGTAATGGGGATAATCACCGTATCATCCTGGTCGTGAAAACCTGTTGCGCCCTTTTGAGGCAGGATTCCGATGACTTTAAAGTTAATCAGGTTTATCTTTATTGTTTCACCGATAGGATTAGCGTCTCCAAAGAGCTGCTTTATTACTGTCGTACCCAGTACCGCGACCTTATCTCTTATTTTTACCTCTTCATCCGTGAAAAACCTTCCCATTATCGGAGTTGCAGCCCGGATATCGGCATAATTGACGCCTGTCCCTTCAACCTGCGTGCTCCAGTTTTGATTTGCATAAACTAACTGCCCTCTTCCGCTAACTGATGGACTTATCTTTTTTACCAGGTCGGTGAGTTTTTCAATAGCAGCCACATCCTGAAAGGTAAAACGCGTTACCGCGCCAGCCCCCAGGGATACCCCATGAATCCTTGAGGAGCCCGGCATCACTAAAATAAGGTTTGAGCCCAGAGATGCTAACTGCTTTTCGATTGACTCTTTTGCTCCTGTACCCAACGCCAGCATGGCAATTACTGCAGCCACGCCGATTAATATACCCAGGATTGATAAAAATGAACGCATCTTATGCCCTAACATCGCTCCCCCTGCCTGGCGCAGATAATCAAAGAATTCGGTTTCCCTGGACTTTCTCTCGGATTTGGATAAAACCGCGTCAATTATCTTATCTGCCTGGCTTTCTTCGGCAGGCTCTGGCACGCCAGAGCCTGCCGATTTCTCGTCAGAAATAATCTTACCGTCGAGCATGCGGATAACGCGCCTGGCGTGAACAGCTACTTCTTTTTCGTGGGTTACAACAATAATGGTTTTGCCTTTTTGATTTAATCCCTTTAGAATGGAAATTATCTCGTCTTTACTCTTGGAATCAAGGTTTCCTGTCGGTTCATCTGCGAAAATTAGCAGAGGGTCATTGACCAGGGAACGGGCTATGGCTACGCGCTGCTGCTGGCCTCCGGAAAGTTCATTTGGCCGGTGATTCATTCTATCAGTAAGTCCGACTTCTTCGATTTTCTCTTTTGCCTTTTCTTTTAAGTGGCGTTTACCCGCATAAATTAAAGGGAGCTCGGCATTTTGCAAGGCAGTCATCCTCGGTAATAGATGAAACTGCTGAAACACAAAACCAGCCAGGCGGTTGCGTATCGCGGATAATTCTTCGTCCGAAAGCGCGTTAATTTTTCTTTTACCTAAATAATATTCTCCGGAATCCGGCCTGTCCAGTAAACCTAAAATATGCATCAGCGTAGATTTACCCGAACCCGAAGGACCCATAATCGCCACAAATTCTCCGGGGGCGATTTTCAAAGAAACATCCTGCAAGGCCTTTACCTCGACCTTGCCCATCTGATAAGTCTTGTATATATTTTTTAATTCGACCATTATCTTCTCCGGAAAGGAAAGAACGGGTTAGTCCCGGTGGTATTATTGGGAAGCATATATTTTTTTGTCGTTATGATTATTTTGTCTT
>Ga0315279_10002658_pt1 | contig 26338 bp, 12 predicted proteins | sample YL17G06_20_MG_FD_203694 | JGI IMG/M metagenome (GOLD analysis project Ga0315279, IMG submission 203694) | Sediment microbial communities from Yellowstone Lake, YNP, Wyoming, USA - YL17G06_20 | ecosystem: Environmental > Aquatic > Freshwater > Lake > Sediment | place: USA: Wyoming | collected... | reverse complement strand
CCCGAGGCGAAAGTTCACTTTCCCCTTGCACTTCGACAAGAAAAGAGCTACACCTTTCTTGTAGAAGAGAAAGGGGAAGCTTATGGCGAACGAACGGATCGATTTGCCGCAGGGGACGCTGGACCTGCTGATCCTCAAGACGCTGGCCTTGGAGCCGCAGCATGGCTGGGGCATTTCCGAGCGGATTCAACAGGTTTCGAGTGACGTCCTGACCATCCAGCAAGGCTCGCTGTACCCCGCTTTGCACCGCCTCGAGCGGCGCGGCTGGGTTAAGGCGAAGTGGGGAGCGTCCGAGAACAACCGCCGCGCCAAATACTATGAGCTGACGAAAAGCGGGCGCAAACAGCTTGAAGCGGAAGAGAGCGCCTGGCGGAAACTGACCGCTGCCGTCGGGCAAGTGTTGGAAACGGCGTAGAGGCGCACCATGCTCAGCGACCTTCTGTATCGTTTGCGGGCTTTGTTTAAGCGCAAGTCGATGGACGCGGAATTGGACGAGGAACTGCGCGCGCACTTCGAGCGCCAGGTCGAGAAGTATGTCCGATCGGGGCTGACGCGCGAGGAAGCCGCGCGGCGCGCTCGCCTGGAATTCGGCGGCCTCGATCAGGTGAAAGAAGAGTGCCGTGACGCCTGGGGCATGCGGTTCATCGACAGTTTGCTTCAGGACATTCGCTTCGGCTTGCGGATGCTAGCGAAGAATCCCGGGTTTACTGCGGTTGTTGTGCTCACTCTCGCCCTGGGCATAGGCGCCAACTCGATGGTCTTCAGCGTCTTTTATGCTCTCTTACTTCGTGCATTGCCCTTCGAGGATCCCGCCAGCCTGGCATGGATTGCTAACGGAGAATCGGCGAACCTGTCCGCGCAGACCGTCCAGGTCGGGAATCTTCTCGACTTTCGCGCGCAGAGCCAGTCGTTTTCCGGCGTGGCCGGGTATTCACCTTTCTACGGGGCCGGTGACATCCGGCTCACGGGCACGGGTGAACCGGAACGGCTAACCGGGGTGCCGGTAACGGAGGACTTCTTTCGATTGCTTGGCGTCAAGCCACAGGTGGGAAGATTCTTCACCGCCGAGGAGTGCCGATGGGGGGCGCCGAAGACCGTTGTACTGAGCCACGGGTTCTGGCAGCGGCGCTTTGCCGCGGACCCCCACATTATCGGCCGCACGATCACGTTGGATGACACGCCGGTGACCGTGATCGGCGTGTTGCCGAAGTCCTTCAACTTCCCCGCCGTCTTCAGCCCCGGAAGCCGCGCCGATATTTTCTCGCCTTTTCCGCTCAGCCCGGAAAACGACCGGCAGGGCAATACTCTGGCGCTGATCGGACGTCTGAACCCGGGGACGGACCTGAGGACCGTACAGGCAGAGGCGATCCTGATCGCAGAGCGTATCCAAAGCGGACCCAGCCAGGAGCGACGGCGAAACCGATTTCGCCCGAACATCAGCATGCTCCGGGAGCACGTCAGTGGCCGGTTCCGTGACCCACTGTTCGTGTTGGTCGGCGCCGTGGGTTTCCTGATGCTGCTGGTGTGCGCGAACCTCTCGAACCTGCTGCTCGCGCGGGCTTCGGCGCGGCAGAAGGAGATGGCGATCCGGTCCGCGTTGGGCGCGGGCCGGCGGCGGCTGATCCGACAGATGCTGATCGAAAGCATCACGCTTTCTTGCTGCGGTGCAGCGCTGGGTGTCGCTCTGGCGGTCGGCGGGACGGGCATGTTGGCGCGTCTCGAGGGCACAAGCATTCCGCTTCTCCAGGGCGTCCGCGTGGATGAGGCCGCGCTGGCTTTCACGCTGCTGGTGGCCGTTCTCACCGGCATCGTCTTCGGCCTGACGCCGGCGCTGCAAGCGTCTGCGCTTGCGCCGCTCAGCGCCCTGAAGGAAAGCAGCCGTGGCTCGACCCAGGTTGGAGGTCGCGATTGGAAGCTCGGCTCGCTGGCGGTCTGCGAGATTGCGCTGGCATGCGTTCTGTTGACCGGCGCGGGCCTGCTGACTCGCAGTCTGATCCGTGTCCTCGATGTCGAGCTGGGATTCGAGAGCGAGAACGTGCTGGCGCTGCGAATCGATCCGGGCGGGGCCTATTCCACTCGTGCCCAGCAGGTGAATTACTTTGACGTGGTCCTGCGGGCCTTGCGTTCCGCGCCAGGCATCGAAGCGGTGGGACTTACCGATGCGCTGCCACTCGGCGACAACTTTGGCTGGCGCACATGGGAGGCATCGGCGAAAGGAGAGGTCTACGAGCACGGTCGGCAATCTTATCCGCTCGTGCGCATGGTCGATGAGGGCTATCTGCATGCGATGCGCATCCCCCTGCGGGCCGGTCGTGGCTTCACGCTAGCCGACGATACGTCAAGCGAGCCGGTGATCATCGTCAACGAGACGCTGGCCCGGAGGCTCTGGCCGGGGAAAGATCCGGTTGGCCGGATCCTCAGAACCTCAAACCACGAGCGGCGCGTCGTCGGTGTGGTTCGGGGGGTGCGGTACTTTGGGCCCGAACAGGAGTCGGGTGAGGAGATGTATCTGCCGATCCGGCAGACAGTGGACTTCAGATCGGTGGACCTTGTGGTCAGAGGGTCCCGCTCCGCGGTTGAGCTTGTGCCCGAGGTGCGTGCGGCGTTGCAGAGCGTCGGTCCCAACCTGCCGGTGACCGACTTTCGGACGATGCGGCAACTCGTGGACCACTCGCTGTTCCCCAGGCGTTCCGTGCTGTTCCTGGTGGCAGGCTTCGCCGGCTTCGGCCTGATCCTGGCGTCGCTTGGCATCTATGGAGTCATTTCCGAGTCGGTGAGCCGGCGCAGGCAGGAAATAGGAATCCGGATGGCGCTCGGGGCGGAACGGGGGGACGTGTTGAGACTTTTTCTCATTCGGGGATTCAAACTGACCGCATTAGGATTGGGAATTGGTATCGTTGGCGGAATCGCATTGACGGGGTTTTTGTCAAACCTGCTCTTCGGCGTTAGGCCGATTGACCCCGTAACGTTTGTTTTGGCTTCGATATTACTCACTGCCATGGCGTTGATGGCCAGCTACATCCCCGCCCGCCGGGCGACGAAGGTCGACCCCATGGTGGCGCTGAGATGCGAATAACAAAAACAGGTGTCAGGTGCTGGGTTTCAGGAAGAATGCTGAATGGCGAATGCTGAATGCAGAAGAGCCGCGGAGAGAGAAACAACATGAACAACCTTATGCCACCCTTGGTCGAGCTTGAAGCAGTCACCAAGATATTCTACGCCGAGCAGGTGGAGACGCACGCCTTGTCGGAAGTGAGCCTGGAGATTCACCGCGGCGAATACGTGACGATTGCCGGACCGTCGGGTTCTGGCAAGTCCACGCTGCTTTCCATTCTTGGGCTTTTGGATTCTCCTACTCGCGGGCGGCACCAACTCGAAGGAAAGCCCGTCGAGGCTCTCGATGCCGACGCGCGGGCGCGCATCCGCAATCGCGAGATCGGGTTCGTGTTCCAGAGTTTCCCTGGTCGGCGACCTTACGGTCTTTGACAACGTCGAGTTGCCGCTCACCTATCGGGGCATGAGCAAGGCCGAGAGGACGCGGCGCGTGCAGGAATCGCTGGAGAGAGTCGGGATGGCGCGCTGGAACGGCAAGGGTTGATCGCCGCCACGTGGCGAGCTTCGGAGAACAACCGTCGGGCGAAATACTACGACCTCACACGGGCGGGTCGGAAGCGGCTCGAAAGCGAGGCATCAAGCTGGCAAAGGCTGTCGACCGCCATCGCTCAGGTGCTCGAAAGCGCCTGAGATGACGGTCCCTGCGAACTGTGGCCCGCTCGACTCCTGGAGAGCGACTGCCTCACGTCTGCGAGCATCAATCGAGCATGATGGATTCACCAGACGCTTACGGAAATCGGACCTGTCCCGATGAAATCGGGAGGGCGGCACATGCCGGGCTAAAGCCCGGCGCTACGAGAGCCGTCCGCGTGATGAGGGTGTAATCGCCGGCGAAGAAAAACAGATGGCTGTCATCCTTGGCGACGTGGACAGGACTGTCCGCTTCCTGAGCGTTCGCCAGGCGGTGCGCCCCCTTCCCAGGTTAGCGTGAAGCTCCTGGCACGCAGCGGATTCACACGACAGTCGTGGCCTCGGCCTGAGGATCGGGGAAAGATTTTAGCGCAGCGCCTCCACGGAAAAAGCTTCGAAAAGGCCATAGTCGAGCTGATCGTACTGGTCTCCCGGCGGCTGCTGTTCGGGGAACTGGCTCCAGGCTCCAGGCCAGGCTATCATCCGCGGCTTCGTCGGGTTATGGAACGGGCCGAACAGGTTCCTGGGAGTTCCCACGATTCGCAGCCCGATCACATGGGACCCTGGGGTCGCCGCAGTCACGCATTCGTAAGGCTGCCAACCCACCACCTGCACCGGCTTCCCATCGAGGAGCGCCACAGCCACGCTGCCCGCCCAATGCGGAAAGCTCATGCGGAGGCGATCGGTACCCTTGGGGACGTCGATACTGCCCTCGTAAAGGACGCTGTCGGAGTAAAAAGGATAACCGTGCTTGGCCCAGGAACTAAACTCAAGTGGCCGCGCCGCGCGGATTGAGAATCCCTGTGGCTCCGCTTCGACGGCGAAGTTCCCGCGAATGTATATGTTTTCCAGTTCCATGTGCACATCAAACGGTGAAGCGACAAGGCGTATTGTATTGTCGCCGACCTTCGATATCTTCTCGATGCCAAGAGTCCTGATGTGCGGGTCAAGCCATCGCTGGCCGCCCGCCGTGTCCACCGGTTGGCCGTTGAGATAGACCTTGTAAAGTTCTGGGGTCTCCAGGGCAAGCTCGATTCCCTGGAGTGCCTCGCTGTCAACCACGCGGAAACGGAACGTCGCCTCGAATCCCGAATCGGAGGGGAAGGGCGGGCGGTCGAGGATCCTGCGCTTGAACTGAATGGCATTGTCCCACGCCGGGCGCTCGAAGCCGTGTGCTTGCCATATAAGCCAGTTGGCTTGCCAGGTGTTGAGGTTGTGAAAAGTCTGCCCCGCCACTTGCAGGTCGCAATAGTCAAGGACCAGCACATTGGGAGAAGCCGGAGAAATTCTCCAGTCTTGCACCGTGAGCTTCTTCGGCTTGATGACCTCCGGGCGGAGACCGGCTTTTGAGGGAGAGGGCTTCTGGGAGGCGTAGAACAGGCGCGATCCGGCAGGGGGCAGATTCAGCATCCATTCGGCCTTTCCCGCGCCCGAAGACCGGAAAACAACCGGCTCCATCTTTCCCGCGACGGTGTCCCATTCCTCCAGCCCCGCCCCTTCCAGCCTGGCGGTTAGGGAAACAGGCTGCGAGGTGGAATTGGTGAAGAGGTGCAGCGCGTCTCCGTTTTTCAAAATCTCCATCCGATGGCCGATCCCGGACGGGGCTTCCCGGTCAAACTCAACCCGAGGTGGAAGCCGGCGGCGGGTCTCCGCGAGCAACTCCTGGAGGTTTGAAACCGCATGCCACTGCGCTTGGAAGCGGCGTTGCAAATCGCGTCCCGCCGTGCTCGGGCGCCCGTCGACGTATTCGGCCGGGGCACCGAGCGCCAGCACCTCCCCGCCCGCTTCGAGGTATTTCTCCAGCACCGGCAAGGTCTGGTGGCGAAGATTGGTCATTCCCTGCGGCCAAACGAGCAGGTCGTAGGCGGCATTGGCGATGATGAATTGCTTCCCCCGCGCCGCGCCAAACCATTCGATCAAGTATTCGTCGCCCAGGTCGAAGTCCACCTGATGGTCGGCGAGGAACTGGTTGAGCGTGTCGTAGCTCTGCTGAAGCTGTTTCAATTCGGGGGTGTCGCCGCCCCGGCGCGCCCAAAGGAATCCGCTGGTAGTAGGTTCGAGAATCAGCAGGCGATTGGGGGCTACGCCCTGGGCGAGCGCGTAGCAAAGGCGAGCCGTGTGGTCGGCGTGCAGCCGATAGTAAGGCCACCAGGCGGAGACGTCGCTGAAGGACTGCGGATGGTCCCTCTTCCGCGCCCCGCGGACGGTGGTAAGGGCCAAATGTTGATCGAAGAAATTGATGCCGTGCACGATCAGCCAATCGCCCATGCGCTTATAGTGCTCGAAATTGCTGTCCCAGCCGGAGACACCGTAGGCCTCGCAAAACGCCCTCCGCCCGAGCTGATGGGATACGCTCGCTACCTGCCGAATCGTGAAGAGCATGTGGGGATCCGCGCCTTTCTCGCGCAGGGCCGCTCCCACCAGCATGTCGATCCCAGGCACGTGTTCATAGGCATACAGCGAGGCGTCGTCCGGAGAGATCCACGGGTAGGGCCACTCGTGTTCCATAAAGTGGCCGGTAAACTGGAGGCGGTTGCGATCACACCACTGAAAAATGGGCTGGAAGTAGTTTTCCTTCCAAAGGTCGTGCAAGGTCTGCCAATAATCAAACCTGACTTTCCGCCAATCGCCCACATCCCAAAACAGGGAGGGCAAGTCATCCCGCAGGTCGTACCCATTCCGCTTGCGGAATTCGGCTAGCGTGTAAAAGCTCAGAGGAAGCGCAAGAGATCCTGCCTCGTACGCCCCTGCCGTAGCCAGGAGCGGTTCGTCATCAAAGGACCACTTCAGTGTTCCCCCAAATTCTTCGCCGACTTGCTTCTTGTAGGCTTCGAAGGTGGTTTGGATGAACATCCGCGCGGTCTCGGGATTGGTCAGGTCCACGTAGGGGAATTCCCCGGTCCACGGGTTCCCGCTCGCCCGCCTCAGGGAAAAGGTCGCGACAGGTCCTCGTGCCTGGGAGAGCTCCCGGCCGGCAAGGCGGCTGGCGCGCATCGGCCGGCCTGTCGCATCGAGTTCAACATTGAAAACAGCGAGGGTATTCGCGCCGAGCGTCTTGGGAGGGGCTTCGGTGAGTTGCGCTTGAACGTACTGGGAGGCGGTATCTGGGGCCAGCGACGGCACATAGCCCCCGGCGAACCCGGAAGGATAACTATTCTCATCATAGATGTTGCACAAGATCCCCAAGCGCTTCGCCTCCTTGAGGGCTTCCTTCCAAAGTTCGAACCACTCATTGCTCAGGTATTCAGTTATCAATCCGGGACGCGGGTGGATGAACACCTGCCCGATGCCTTGTTCCTTGAATTGCCGCAACTGCTCTTTGATCCGTTCGAGATTCATTTCGTCGTTCCACACCCACAGCGGCGCGGTTCGAAACTCGGCGGGTGGGTCTTGGAAGTGCTGGCGAATTTCTTCCACCGTAGCGGGCCGTGCTCCCTTCAAAGCCTCGGGTTGCAGCAGGAGTTGCCTTTCGTCCTCGATCCGGTCCGAGGCGCTTATCGGCTCAGGTGAAGGCCAAAAACATGGAATCACACCAATAGCGAATAACCCCAGGAAAGAAAGAAATACGTTGCGCACAGGAAAGTGTCTGAGGTGCCTCATGGGTTTACTCCTTCTCACCACGCGATTACTTCGAAAAATTCACAACCGCGACCGCGAAGCCCGGCAAGGTCAACTGGTTTCCGGTCAGGCGGGCCGAGGCCGGAGGCTGAAAAGCAGTGGTCTGGTCCACATAGGTTACGTCTGATCCCGCGGCGCCGGGAAACGAGATTTCAAACACGCGGTCCCTCTTGTTGACCAACAGCAGCTTGTGTTGGCCTTGAGGCGTCACGAACCCCTGCGCGGTCACATAAGGAATTGAGAGGCTGGTCTGCACCGTCTTGTCTCCCGGCCCAAAGTTATCCCGCAACAGCTTCAGGACCCAGGACCGAGCGTTCGGCCCGCCAGTGTTCCAATCCACCATCGAAACGCTAGGAAACTGGGTGGGGTAGCCCGTCAGTTGGGACTCTCCCGCCACGTCAACCCCTTGGTTTGCCAGGCCGACGTAAACGTAGGCGTACAACGCGGCGCACAGGTTCCAGTAGGAATTCGGGATTGGCTTCATGACATGGCCCGGTTTGTCCTGCTCGAGATCGTCGGCAGAAATTGAGCCAATTTCGTCGATGGCGGTGCCTGTTTCGGGCGACAGTCGCGCGCGGATACCTTGGATATAGCTCACCAGGTCCAGAAAATGGTCGGCCTGCTCGAAGTACGTGAACTGCATCGCGTCAGGAGTCTGATCGGGAGTGGGGATGGCGTAGAAATGATAGGAAATCATGTCCAGCGGGATGCCCGGTTTGTGATTCTTGTGATTCAAGAAATATTCGAAATATTCCTTGCCCGTCCCGCCCAGCGCCAACCCTACGAATTTTATCTGGGGATCGACGCGCCGGATGGCCTCGACAATCGCATCATAGACGCGGGTGTATACCTGGGGCGTCATCTGATGCTCGCCGTTGACCTCGTTAAGGACTTCCCAGTAGGCGATCTTGTAGTGGTGGCCCGACTCGTGTCGCTTGCCATACTCGTCCGTGAAGCCGCCCTTGCTGTACCAGCTCACCAGCCGCGCGTAGTAATCCCCCACTTCCTTCAGGGTGGGGTCGCGGAACTCCGTCCCCTGCTCGTAATTCCACGTCACCTGGTCCGGATCGGCCGGGTACGCTACCGGCTTCTCTGTCTTGAACATCCACTGCGGAATGGTGCTGAAATTCAAGATCACCGAGTGGCCTTTGGTCGCCTCCAGGAAATCGATAGTGATAGGATCGATGAGCGAGAAATCCCAGGATGTCTTGCCGTCTTGCGGCGGCTCCAGTTCGGCCACGCCCAGTTTGGGATAGGGCAGCCACGGGACGTAGCGCACGTAATCGCAGCCCAGCTCGCGCAGGGTTTGGAAAACGCGGTCGTGAATGGCCGAGCCCCGGCGCAGCGGCGGGTTCACAACCACCTGGAGGCTCGGGGTGGCCTTGGAGACGTGAACCACCTTATCCCAGTTGACGGTGACGTCGGCTTTTTGTACAGCAGGTTGCTGGACCTTCTCCTCTTTCGCGCACGATGCCGTCAAGAGGGCAAAGAAAATCAGCAGCAAGAATGACCGGGCAGATCGATTTGTTCTCATGGCACTTCCTCCAAAGATGGAATTTCAATCATGGTTCTTCCCCGTAAATCGCCCATAAGGCCCGAGGGCCAGTCTTTTACAGGACGCAGTAGTGTCGTGTCCCGGAAAGACGTTAACGAAGTCAGCGCGTCATCTGACGGGCTGTGGGCGCACACCCGGCACGCCAAGTGATTTATTCAACGAACTTGCGGGACACAACGCTAATACGAACGCATCTAGAGATGTTACGCCTGCGCACCGGTGATCGAGACGCCCTCACCTGTCCGTCAGCTGACGGACACCCTCTCCCCCAAGGGGGCGAGGGTTGTGAACGCAGCTTGGGGCACGCTGAACCTGATTCGTAACTTTTCTTGCTGCGTTCGTATTAGATGAGCCCCTGCCTTCATTGGCCAACTTTCCCGATGACCTGCAGCGTCACCGGACCCAGCAATCCCGACTCTAAAAGCGGATCGTCTTTCTTGTAGTTGATGTTGGTCCGCGTAAGGCGCCTCTCAGGCGGCAGCGCGGCATCGCCGATGATCCGGTTCGGCCAGAGGTTGACGACGTCGATTTCCAAAACATTGGCGGCTGGTTTCACCGCCGCGCTGATCTCGACACGGAAGGGCTTGGTCCAGAGAACGCCCAGATCCTTTCCATTCAACCTCACCTGCGCAACGTTTTTCACTTCCCCCAGATCCAGCGCCATCCGCGTCCTGGCGCCCCGCAGCCCTTGCGGCAGCTCAAACGTCTTCCGATAGGTTGCCTTCCCAGAGTAGTACTTGATACCTTGCTCCGGCCTCTGAGTCCAACTGATCAATTCGGGGAACTCTGCGCGCTCCGGTCCACCCCACTTCGGATCGAAGCTCACCGCCCACGGGCCACTGAGCTCCAGTACGTTCGAGTAAACCGGAAAGTTGCGAGTGGCTGTGCCGTTCACATCCTGCCCAATCGATTGGCGGAAGACTACGAACAACGAGCCATGCGGCGCAAGCTCCAGGGGTAACGTCACCCGGCCGCGTGCTTGCCGGAAGGCCACTGCCGCACGCGTTTTCCCAGTGACTGGGTCCCACAGTTCCGGCCGTTTACCGCTGATGCGGAAGGTGCACTCGACGTGCTCCGCGCGTTCTTGGCGATTGATGACGAAGTAGATCTCGGAAGCGCCTGTGGTGCGGTGAATGAAGTCCAAAGAAGTGGCGCTGTCGCTCCCCCGGTACTCGAAATCGGGGACAATACCCTCGCCACTCAGGACCTCATGCATCGGCTTGCCGCAGACGATCCGCCCTTTGCCGAGCTTCCTTTCTTTCACCTGCTGACCGTCGCAATCACCCCACACCTCATCCGCAAGCTGCGTCAGCTCGGCATCCGAGTGCGGATAACCCCGCAGTCCGGGAACCTGTTGAGGTTTTGGCCCAACCACGAGTGCACCGGCCGCTGCCAGTTCGCGGATCTTGCTCAGCACCTGCGGCGACATCACGCGGTCCTCCGGCAGCGCCAGCACGCGGTAGCTCATCCCACCTGGCAACACCAAGTGCCCGTTCCGAGCCGACAGGCTGTGGAGCAGCACATCGGAATTGATGGCATCGAAGTCGTAACCTTGCGGCAGCGATGGACGCACGTACTCTCTCGAGGGCACGAACTTCGTCACGCCCTCGCCGTAGAAGTAGAGCGCATCAGCGACGAACCTCCCCTGCTGCAACAGGTATTGACAGCGCGCCAGGTATTGGAAGAACGCCCGGGCTTGCTCCCACCAGGTGATGTTGCGGTCGAAGTGAGTCCCGGCGCCGTATTGCCAGCCGGGCTTCATATTCAATCGTGGCTGGAGGGTGTACTGGTGGAAGACCACGCGGTTCAACCCGGCGACAAACGCTTCATCCCCAACCGGCTTGAGGGCGTACGGGTATTCCTGCCAGTGCGTCCAGGCCGTGAATGACTCCGCCTGCACAATCGGGCGCCCGTAGATGTGTGCCGCCGAAGCCTCCGTTCGGATGACATTCGCGAAATGGTTGAACTGCGACATGATATCGGTGCCGTACCAGAACTCCCCCATGGGTACGTCACTGTTTCCCGCGCAGCGCAGTCCATCGATGTGTGGAAAGGGGTATGTCCCATAACCTGTTTCGGGATGAATACCGACGCCGCGTTCATGCGCAAGCTCCCCGAAGCGTGCCCAGAACCGTGCGGCCATGAGGTCCCCGATGGTCCAGCGAAAATCCGCAAGGAAGCGGTCAGTAACCTCGCGGCTATCCATGATCCGCCTTGCCATGGCGGGAAGGTACGGCAGCAGGTCGTACCCGCGCCGCTCCTTGAACTCCTCGCGAAAGGCCTGCGACCAGGTAGGCTGTTGGCCCCTCACGTCCGCTCCCAATTCATAGCTGTCGATGTGCAGGTATTTCAGCGCCGGCACACCTGTGGCCTGCGCGTCCGCGAGGACCGGCTCGGCGGTGTTCTTGAAATGGCGCTCGATGGCGGCACTCGCGAGCATGTCAGCTTCGTACCCACCTCTGTCTCCGGCGGATTCGGCTCGTTTCCGCTGTCCTTCCAGCGTGTATCCAAACCTAAGAATGGTCCAGCGGCCCGGCGGCACGTTCCACTCGATGCGCCCGCTGGCATTCATATATTTTGCGAGGTTCAGGACTTCACTCGAGCGCAAGTCCGAAGTGGCGTCTTGCTCGTACTCTTCGGCCAAAGCTGCCGGCCCGTTGCGCGGGTAGTCCCAGAAGCTTCGGTTCGCGGATTTAAACCACCACCATTTGATCCCCCGGCGCAGATACGGTTCGTCGCCTTTTCGGAGGAGCGTCGCTTCCGCAATCTGCACGGGCGTCCCATATGCCGATGCGATCACGAGACGGAACTGTTGGGCGTGCACCTCCGCGAAATCGACCCTTTTGGCCTTCCCTTTTTCCAGGCTGAATCGGCAGATGGCGGAAAACGGCTTTGCATTCGTGGACGCCTGCAGCTCACATTCACGGGGTCCGTTCTCCGGTCCCGGCGCCACATAGATGCCGGTGACTGCGAGCGGTGCGTGATACTCGAATTCGAGCCAATGCGGGTGACCCGGCGCGGGCGGAACGCTGGCAGAGGACCAGAAGGTTTCCGGGTCGGAATCCGCTGCATCCTGCGGCGGAAAGTTCCATTCGCCGACGTAGCCCTCCAGCGTCGAACTGGCCGTCACCTTCGCCGGCGCAACCGGGCGGGCGTGGTTCTCACGGAAGGCCACCACGGCCACATCGTGGTAAAAATCGTCCACAACAGGGGGCAAAGGCAAAACCTGTGAAAGCTCTTTCGGTCCGTCCGCCTGAAATTCGGAATACACCAGCTTCTTGTTAGCCAAGTTGCGAGTGATCCACGGCCCCCCACTATCCCAGCCATCACACAGGTTGACGCTTACCTCCATGCCCAGGCGGCTCGCCTCGCGAAGCGCGTGCCGGAACAGCTCATGCCACTCCGGGCTCAGGAACCGGACGCCGCGAGGAGTATCCCCTCCTCCGGCCTGGAAGATCAGAACACCATTGATTCCCTGGCGCTTCATTTCTTCGAGGTCTTTGGTAATTCCTTCCCGGGTAACGTTCCCGTTGAGCCACCACCAGTACGCCCATGGCTTGGCCGAGTCCGGTGGAGAGTGAAAACCGTTCGCCAAGCCATCCTCTTTTTCCCCACTGCTCAGTGCCGGAAAGCATCCGGCCAAGCCGAGAATCACCACAACGGCAAAGAAGGCTCTCTTCACGGTGCGTCTCCGCTATCACGGATTGATTGACCGGGGAAATATTCAAGGCTTTGCGACTCGATGATCGCGAAATGAAACATACCCGCTCGGGAAAACTCAAACCACACAGTGAGGCCTCGAACCGCGGTCTGTCGGCCGCTATCTCAGCTCGATTAAGCAAAGCGACCGCGGCTCCATCTCGACGTCCACCACGCTGGGGAGCTCCACATCCCGCTCTTCTTTCCGGTCGCCAAGGTACAGAACCAGCTTCTTGGTCCCTTGCCCTTCCAGTTCCACGCGAGGAGACTCTCGCAAGTTGACGTAGTTGGCCAGCACCACGCCGGTTCGCCCGTCGGGCGCTTGCCAGGTTGCGGACTCCACCGAGGGTTCCTTGCCCCACCCGAAGTCGCGCTCGGAAACGCCGCTGACCGTCCAGGGGCGCAGCATGCGCCCATAGATCAGATAATCGCGGGCCACTCCCGCCCGGAAACGGTTGATCCGCTTCGCCCAATCCAGGAGGGCGGCCTGGTCCGGTATGGCGCGAGTCCACGGCTGGTCCCAATCGTAGTGGATAAGCCCCTTATCTCGCAGGGTGAATTCCACCATGTAGCCGGTGACCAAGGCTCGGGCCACCGATGCGCGCTCAGCTTCATCGTTGATGCGATTCGTATAGAAGCCCTCATAGCCGTTCGCGTATTCGTGATACAGAAACGAGTACAAGGGACACGTTTGCCCCCGAGCATCCCATATCTGGAAGTCCTGAAGGTACGTCTCGGGCGGAGCTCCCTCGCAGGACATGGCGATGGTAGGATTAATCGACCTGGCAACTTCCTTATCTGACTTTATGAGACTGTTAAACGACTCGATCATCCACGGCCCGGGGACGGGCGGATGCCCGTGGTGAGTCTCGTAGCAGGCCCTGGGGCCGGGCCCCTGGTCGAATTGCTGGACCACATCGGCCCCGAAATCGGCCATCCGGCGTGTCATGTCCAGGACCATCTGGCGGCCTTTCTCAGTTCCCACACACGCCACATAATTCTTTCTCCACTCCCAAACGTCCTGCAACAATGTTCCGTCCCATTTGCGAGCCACGGCCGCCTCTCCACCGTGAGCGCGGAAAAAGGGCATGCCATCGTAGTTAGTGTTTTTCTGCCAGGTCACCCAGCAAAGGCCGTCCCCGTAGATAACCGGGTGCCAGCCTTTCGCTTTCGCCTGGGCCATGAACTCGCGGAAGGGGGCCTCACCTCCCACCGGCGGGAAGGAATCCGGCTGAACCCAGGGGCCGGCGTGCTCCCAGTTAAAGACGATCGGCATCAAGGGACCCTCGAGCGCTGTGGCAACTTTATTCAGATAAGGCAGCGCGTTCGTCAGCGGGGTGTATTCGGGATTGATCCCGTGGGGATCCCAGTCTCCCTCGCCTCTCATCGGGAACGCGATGGCCACCGGCGATTCCGCCAGCCACTTGGGGATGTCTGTTCTTTCTGCCAGCTTGGTGGCACAAAACGGCTGTTTAGAAGCCCAGTTCCGGTAGATTTCCGCCGCGGCGTACCAGTCGCCATGGAACGTGCCGAGCACCACGTTGTAAGGGAGCCTCGTTTCGCTGGGCCCGCGAGTGCCCGGGTAATGTCCGAGCCCCATCGTGACCCCGTCCTTCTCCATCAAAGGATCGATAAACTTGGGCAACCCTTTCGAATCGTCACAGGCCACGTAAAGCCCCCCGGCATCGTTGTAATAGGCCATCAACTGTGTCGTCGTCCATTCGCCGGGATAATTGTTGAAGCGCCAGATTTCAGGGGTGTCGTATTCCCTTGCCCCCCAGGCGCCCACGGACATCGCAGGTTCAACCGGGCCCGCCAACACACCATCCGCGAAGGACCAAAGGATATGGCTATAGCTCCTCTCCGCGGGGTTGTCGAACGGTACTTCGATCACGGGGAACTGGATGTGCCCGACCCAGAACGTTGTCCGGTTGTTCAATTCCAGGTTCCAATAGGTGAGCGTCTCACTCGCTGGGCAGCGAATCGTTACGCGCGCATCGACGGGCAACTGGCCAATCTCCTTATAGTCGATGGTGATGGTTTGTCCATCCGGATTCCGGCTCTTGCTGACGTTCACCACCTTCGCTTCCGAAGAGGTGACCGTCTGGAACGCTGCATGCTCGTTCAAAAACTCGATCTTGAAGAGCGGCAGCCGAGCGTGGCCGGGAATCAGCAATTCGCGATCCCTGCCAAAAGTGGCCCGGAACGAGGCAAGTGTCCCTTTGCCCGAATCGATGAGCAGCCGGTATCCTGAATTGATCACGATGACTGGCGGCTTGGCTGGCGTCGCGGCTTGAGCCGCACACCTTGCGGCGGTGGCTCCGGTGACCAGCGTCACGATAATCAGACTTCGCCAGCACATTTGACTAAAAGGTCGCAGGAAGTTCATGAATCCCCTTTGCTGGAACATGCGTTAAATTACTCCTTCGAGTTGCGCAGCACGCAGGGCCGAGCAAGATTCAACTAAATGGTGGTGGACCCCAAAGTCCTCGGCTTGTAAAGGTTCTCGCGGCTCTACGCGACTTGCGGAGCGGCAAGAGACTTCATGTATTCCGTCGTCTGGTTCCCGTCGCGGCGAGCTTCACCCCCTCAAGGCAAAGGTCTTACCCACCGGCGACTCGGCGCGTCGCCGGTGGGGATAAGTTTCGCCAGCATCGTGCCGGGCTTTCGTGCGCTACTCAACCGATAGTTTTGCTCTGGCAATAATGCGAACCGGACCAAGCAGGCCAGACTCCATGAGTGGATCATCCTTAGACCAGTGTTTCCAGGTGGTAAATGTGAAGCGCCCGGTGGGACTCGGCTTGTTGTCCAGCAGCCATTGCGGATAGCGGCCCAAGACCTCGCCCCAATGTTGGGGTACCCACTCGCAGTCACTGGGCAATTGGTCGTCACCGATCAGCCGGTTCGGCCACAGGTTCACAACGGCGACTTCCAGTTCATTCGTGCCCGCATGGATGATATCGGTAACGTCCACACAGAAGGGCGGCTTCCACAAAACGCCGAGGTCTCGAGCGTTCAGCTTCGCCTGTGCGATCACGCAGACACGCCCCAGGTCCAGGGATAGCGCGCGATCTTTAGCCAGCATGCGTGCGGGGACTTCAAATTTCCGGTGGTACGTCGCCGTCCCGGAGAAATACTTCACGCCTGGATTGGAGTGTTCGGTCCAGGATATGAGCCGGTCCAGGGTCACACGCCCGGGTGCGCCCCAACCTTTGGGGAATTCCAATTCCCAGGGACCCTCAATCTGGATAGGGTTCGGCAACGCAGCAACCTGCGCCTTGAGCACGTGTCCGGCGGCGGTTTTCAGCTCGTAGGTTCCCGGCTGCGCAACCTCGATGCGATATCCTGCCTCGCCCCCCGGTTTCACGTTTACGGCGGCGAATTCATGCTGCAACTGGATCTCGGGAGCAGGTTTGGGACCAAGTCCAGAAATCTCCATACCGTTGCGTCTCAGCGAAACCACGCGGTCCGGCAGCGGCGCTGCGCCGGCACGGAAGACCACGAACACCGACCCACATGGGTCCAGCGTGAGCGGGATTAGCGTCCTGCCATCTAGCTCGTTATAGACCGCGACCGGTTCGGTCCGTCCTGTGTCCGGCCACCACAACTCCGGCCGTTTCCCCTTGACGCGGAAGGTGCACAAGAATCTCCTCGTCTCCGGAGCGGCGCTGGCCACAAAGTAGAGGTCGTCCCCGTCGATGTTGCGGTGAATGTAGAGAATCTGCTCCCCCACCGCCACACCGTGGCAGGCAAAATCGGGTGGCGCATCAAGTCCGCGAAGCACTTCTGCCAAGGGGTTCCCCCACACGATCTTGCCTTTGCCCAGGCGGTTTTCGGTGATGCTGACGCCGTCGCATTCGCCCCAGAGTTCTGCGGCCAGTTGCTGCACCTCGCTATCGCATCGCGGATAATCCGCCAGGCTCGGCGAACTGGACGGCTGCGGCCCGACCACGGTAGCCCCTGCCACGACCAACTCTTTGACCTTCCGCAGCAGGGCTGGCGTCATGGTGCGACCCGGCGACAAAACCAATATGCGGTAGCTCATCCCGCTCTCTAGAACCAGCCGACCATCGCGTATCGACGCGTGCTTCAGCAAGACCTCCGGCGGCAGACAGTCGTAGTCATAGCCGGCGGGAATGGCGGGGTCGAGAGACGGCCGGTCCGGAAAGGAATTCGGAGCATTCTCACTTCCGAGGTAGGCCACGTCCGCCACGAATTGGCCGCTCTGCAAAAGGTACTCGCAGCGGGCAAGGTACAGGAGCCATGCCCGCGACTGCTCCCACCAAGTGGTGGTTCGTTCATAGTGAATTCCCCAAGGCCCCATCGTCATGCCGGGCTTGCGGTCCACCCAAGGCTGCGCGGAATATCGGTGGAATACGAAACGGTTGACCCCCTCCGTGAAGGCCAGGTCTCCCAGGGGCTTCAATCGGAACGGATGGTTTTGCCATTTTCCGTCTTCCGGTACCGCCGTGAAGGACTCCGCTGCGACTACCGGCAGGCCGTAGACGTGCGCGGACGACGCCATTTCCTTGTTCCAGGTGCCAGGCCTCTGACCCGTCCAGAACTCACTCATCGGCACATCCGCGCGACCGCCGTAAGCAACATCCTCCAGTGGGCCTCCGCCGTAAGCCTCGATGGACAGCGTTAGTCCATGTTGGTGGCTGATCTCCCTCATGTGGCCGGCGTAGTTCTCGAGCAGCGTATCGGCAACCGTCCGCCGCAGGTCCCATAGGAAGCGCTCCGAAATTGCCCGGGTTTCCACAGCCCGGCCCGTGAGGGTGGGCAGGTAGGGGAGCAGGTCATAGCCACGCCTCTTCTGGAATTCTTCGCGGAATCCCGCCGTCCAGTTCTGCGAGCCGGTCTCCCAACTGTCGATGTGCGTCATCGTCAGGGCCTTTCCGCCGATGGCCGCCTGGTCCTCCAACACTTTTCCCATCAATCCTGCGAAATGCATCTCAATAGCCTTCTTGCTCAGCTTGTCGCACTCAAGACCCAGACTCTCCTTTGGAGCCGGATGGTTCATCTTCCCGGTGGATGTATGTCCAATGCGTAACACCGTCCACTTCCCCTCGGGCACGTCCCAAGTGAACTGTCCGTCCTCTTTCATCTTGGAACTGAGGTCCACGACTTGCTCCTCGCGAACGGCCATTTCCTGCGGCAGCGCAGGCTCGCCCGAAAACACGTCCTGGCGAATGTAGGCCGCCTTCCCAGGAATATCTTCGATCCGCAAAGCCGCGTGCAGTTCCACCTCGCCGAGCGGAATGCCTTTGGCAAAGGTTTGGAAGAACGAGTCTTCCTGTGGCGGTTTCAGGACGATCCTGTAGTAGCGAGCAGTCACTTTCGGGAAGTTCACCGAAGACACCGGCCAGCGCAAGGTGAGCGGGCGAACCATCCGGAAGTTCTGGCCATCGTCGGAGACCTCCAGCGCCCCTTCAATTTGAGAATTCCAAGTGTCCAGGGCGACCGTTAGCGCCTGCGCCGTGAACGGTTCAGGGAAGTCAATATTCAGGTAGTGCGGTTGGCCCATTGCGGGCAATGGCAACAATGCAACCGTGCCTGGGTCACCGTCCATTAGCTTGGCGGAATCGAAGTTCTTCCGATCAGCGCTATAGGTGAGCTTGGGAGAACTTTCGGCCATCCGTGGCCCTTCCGCCAGCGGGGTGGGAAAAGCCAGTACGGCGATGTCGCGGTAATAGTTCTCGACCGTCTTTGGTTGCGGAAGTGTTCCCGTGAAGCCCTTCGGACCCTGAAGAGCTGTCTCACTCCATACAATCATCTGCATCGATAATTCCGGCGTAATCCAGGGGCCGCCGCTTCCACACCACCCGCCATCATTATTCATGTTCACCGTGATGCCGAGCCGCGTGGCTTCCTTCACTGCGTGTTGGATCATCTCCCGCCACTGGGGGGTCAGGAAGCGCGCGGGCCCCTTCGGCACGTCCTGGTCCACCTCCATATACAAAACTCCGCGAATGCCTACCCGGTGCATTGCCTCGAAGTCCGCCGTGATGCCTTCACGGGTGAGGTTGCCATCGGAGACAAACCAGTAGACCCAAGGCCAAGCTGCTTCCGGTGGCTCCACAAAGGCCCTCTCCAGTCCCTCACCGAGTGGAACGGTTAGTGCGCGCCCGTGGACCTCAGGTCCAGCGAGGGCATATCCGTTCCTTGTGCCAGAAGCCGAAAATGCCGGGACGGCCATGGCCCACAATGCTGAATTCCTTAAAAACGCTCGACGATTGAAAATGAATGCCATAAATCACCTCTCTGAGAAACAGTCTCCCCTCCCACCCTGGATTACCTTGCGCGCGAGCGACGAGCACAAAGGAGACTCAGCACAGGGCCGGGTTTAGTCGCAGAAATCCCCGGGGCCGTCGGCAAATTCATTTGGCGTACGAGCACCCCAGTGATCTCCACCACCGCGGCACTATCCGAGCCTCCTCCCGGGGTTCAGCCTCGGGCACCAAGTGGGCGTTGGTAGGCACATTGAGGCTCCTGCGAAACCATGTCGGGCTTACGCGCCTCCTGAAGATCGGCCAGGGGTTCGGGTACCCTCCGGGACCCCCCCTGTAGTTCGGTCTCTTTCTAAGGCGCATCCATTGATTGGTCTTACCCGTAAGTCGGCTCCCCACAAACTGGACGAACAATTTGCGAAGTACGGCCCAGACTCGCCATAGTTTCAACGAAACGAAGGCAGCCAGTTCCGGTGACGGGAGGTTCCCCGTGCAACGGGGCACAAACTGCGGAAGGCGAGGCCGACGCAGGGCCTGGACTGGCGTCCAGGCCCTGCGCCACCCTGACTTCGGGCATGCTAAGAAGTATGGGGCTCGCGCCCCGCGAAACGCTACCAGATAAATTTCAGAGCAAGCTGGATTTCCCGAGGATCGGTCCGCAGACCGCTGATGCGGCCGAATGTCCCGGGGGTCAGGCCCGTGTCTGCGTCTCCAAATTGCGTGTGGTTCCAACCGTTAAAGAATTCTCCCCGGAATTGTACCAGGAAGCGCTCACTCACCTTCGTGTCCTTCATGATGGCGAAGTCCCAGTTGTTGATGCCGGGCATTTCGAGGTCGGTGCGCCCGGCGTTCCCCTGCACGTGCCGACCACCCACACACCCCGTAAAACTGGGGCAGCCGGGGACCACGAACGCGTTGATGTCCAGCCAGTGATCATAGGTCTGCGGGCTGGGATAGGCGTTGCCGATCTTGTCCGGGAGGGACTTGCTAAAGGTGCCGAGGTTGGGCCAGTCGAATGGCAACCCAGGCGTCTTGTACTGTCCGGTGGAGAAGGTGGTGATGCCGTTGAACTTCCACCCACTTACTAGACGGTCGAGTGGCCCCGACGCTCCGGAGAGGAACCGCTTGTTCCGCCCAAAGGGCAACTCGTAGAGATAGCTGACCACCAGGCGGTGGCGAACGTCGAAGCTGGAGTTGCCTCTGTCGAGCACCTTGAAATAGGCCGAGGAAGTGGAGAAGTCGTCTGTGCTGCCCAGGTCGAGGGCGTGGCTCCAGGTGTAGGAGGTCAGCAGGTAAGAGCCAGCCGAGAACCGCTTTTCGAGCCGCGCGGTCAGCGCATTGTAGCTGGACCATCCGCCACCATATGTCTGCAAGATCCAGCTCAGGTTGGGGTACGGCTCGCGCTGCGTAATGGGAATGGTCCCCGTGGGATCCTCGCTGGCAATATTCTGATTCCGGCGCTGCAAGAGTTTCTGGCCGGTATTGCCGATGTATCCGACGTCAACCAACCAGTCCTTAGCGAAGGTGTGCTCCAAGTCGAAGGCCCATTCCTGTACGTAAGGGGTGCGGTTGCGTTTGTCGACGCTAAAGGGGTTGGAGGTGCCGCCTCCGAGCGTCCCCGACGGAAACAGATCGGTCAGGTGAAGGAGGGGCTTGACGGGATCCGAATTGACGGTCTGAGACCCGTAAAACGCTGGTCCGATCACGAGAAACTGCAATTCGTTCCAATTATCCGTGGCGTAAAAGACGCCAAATGAACTGCGGAAAACCGTGTTCTTGAGGAATTTGGGAGAATAGGCGAAGCCGACGCGCGGCGCGAAGTTGTTCCAGACGGGATCCACAATCCCGTTGCGGACACCCCCACTGGGTGAGGTGACGGGCCGGCGAACCGCCGGATCAAACCACTGCGTCCGATTCTCGATGTCGTAAGGGGTTTGCGCATGTTCGTACCGCAATCCGAGGTTGATGGTGAAGCTGGGCCGGACGCGCCAGTCGTCCTGGAGGTAGCCCGCCCACCAATTGCACCGCAAATTCTGGTGTGAATCGCCCACCGAAGTGGTGGCGCTCCAAAGATCCCCCAACAGGAAATCGCCTAGGCCCGCACCCGAGTAACGACCATCGAACGAAACCCCGGGCACCCCAGCGAAGTCCGTGATTTGATAGAATTTCTCATGGATGAGAGTGAGTCCCATCTTCACGTTGTGGCGCCCACGGACCATACTCAGGCTGTCGACGAACTGATAGTCTGAGTCCAGGGCTCCAATCGACTCCCCCATCGACCCTGGCCCGCTAAACCCAGAAATGCCGGCACCCGGCAGCCCAAAATCAAACGGGTTCGGTGAAGTATTCTGGAATCCAAAGGTGTCCAGCGCGTAGTTCTTGGTCAAGGCCGTTTCCGCTACCCGGAAGGTCTTGGTACGGTTATAGCCGAAGCGGGCTACGTTTACGACCGTCGGCGAAAAGATGTGGGTCTCCGTGATCGCCAAAATCTGGTTTCGCAGCGGGAATCGCTCTCCTCCCAAAGGCATGACCGAGGGATTGTAGTGGGGCCGATCCTCATACGAATAGCTTCCAAACATTTGATCCTTGGAGGTCAGCGCATGGTCCAAGCGAAAATTATACTGGTTCATATCGTCGAGGAGTTTGGGCGAAGCAGTGTAGTTGAATGATGGCTTCGTTGCTTGGCCCGCCGCAATCGCCACGTTAGGCACCGGGATAAAAGGCAGCCATTTTTGAGCCACCGGATCCAGCATGGTGGATGGAATCACGTTGCCTGGAAAGGGCTGTCCCGTGGTGGGGTCAATCACATTGACGCATTTCGAAGAACTCGGATTCGCCGTGCAGAAAGCCGAACTCGTGGGGAAGATGCCCATGCCGGCCGAATCGTCCGCCAAATTGCCCGCCAACTGCGCGCGGCTGGGAAGCAAGGCCGTACCGCTGATGCCCCTCCGCCTTCGTATACCCTCGTAATTCGCGAAGAAGAAGGTCTTGTCGCGCCCGTTGTAAATGTGGGGGAGAACCACTGGCCCGCCCAAGCTTCCGCCAAAGTTGTTCTGTTGAAACTTGGGAACGGGCACGTGGACCAAATTGTAGAAGAAATTGTTAGCGTCGAGACTGCTGTTGCGCAGGAACTCGAATCCCGTGCCGTGAAGCGTGTTGCTTCCCGACTTGATGGTGCTGTTGATCACGGCCGAGGAGCGACCGAACTCGGCCGAGAAGTTACTGGTTTGCATCTTGAACTCCTGGATGGCATCGATAGAAGGTCGTAAGCCGACGCTTCCGAAGCGTGCGTTGCGCGACTCGATGCCGTCCACGAGAAAGCTCTCGTTGGACTCTCTGAGACCGACGGGGCTTGTGGTTATGTTCGTTTGGCCCACCCAGCCCGTCGCTGGCGAAGTCCCGGTCGTGATGGGAGCCACGCCCACCGACAGGACGGCCAACTGCATGAAGTTCCGACCGTTCAAGGGAAGTTCAATAATCGGCTTCTGCTGGACCACCTGGCCCATAGAAGAGGTTTGTGTGTCCAACAACTGAACGCCCCCGGCACTCACCTCCACGCTCTGGGTGACCGCACCAAGTTGAAGCGTGACGTCAACCCGTGGGCGTTGGCCGACCAGAAGCTCAATGTCCGAAATCGTTGTAGTCTGAAAGCCTTCTTTCGATACCTTTAAACTGTAGTGGGTGGGTTTGAGTTGGGCAAACAGATAATTGCCTCCCTCATCCGTCGTCGCGGTAAACGTGAGGCCAGTACCGACCGCCGTTAAAACGACCTTGGCACGGGGCACAACGCCGCCGGTCTGGTCCTGAACCGTGCCCAGAATATCGCCAGTAATTACCTGGGAAAGCGCCGGCTGGGCTGCGGCCCACAGCAGAAAGCAAAGCGCCATTGCCGGCATTCGTACTGAGCGCCAACGTAGCATTTGCCACCTCCGAACGTATGGTTTGGATGCGTGAACCTCTCACCCGGGGTTGTGAGGTACCCGCTCCTGAAGCGACTTGGCAAGCTCCCCTTCGTTGTTGCCCGTTGGGGGCCTGGCGAGTTTAGACGGGGTTGGGATGTGCAACTGCAACGGCCCGACGCGTTGAGTTGCGGCTAGCTGTTATTTCCGTGCGGCCGTAGGGCCTGACTGTCTACCTGCGAGCGCAAGGTGCCCTCCGTAACATCACCCCCGTTACCCATCGACCACGACGCAATGGCGACTTGTTACGCCCTAGCGAGTTGTTTGTCAAGAGAAATCTTTTTTCACTGGATGAAAATCGTTGAAAAACCCCAGGAGCACCGTTATGAATGGCTGCCAGGTTCCCGCCAAGCGAGTCAAGCAGGAGGCGGCAGGGAGCCAACGGGTTTTAACAAAGGGCATGGCAGCGAACGAGAATAAAAGATAATATCCCCTCCGAAGCGAGAGGAGTTACCGATGGAAGGCAAGGCAAGATCCGCGCTCCGCGACCCAAATCGTCCACCCCGCTACTACGTGGAGGTCCTCGGAAAGGCACTCAATGTCCTGGACGTTCTGCGCAGTTCGCGAACGCAGTTGCGCCTGACCGACATTGCTGAAAAAGCCAACCTCGGCATCAGCACAACGTTTCGGCTGCTTCGCACCTTGGAGGGCCGGGGCTACGTGCTGCGCGACAGCAAGGCCAAAAGGTATAAACAGTGCCTGGGCTATCGGGCCTATCGCATCGGATATGCCCAGCTTTCGGGTGACCAGCCTTTCCCCCGGAAAGTAACCCAAAGTTTAATGGACGCCGCGGAGAAATCCCGCGTCGAGTTGCTGATTACTGATAATCAACGCAGCCCCGAGGTAGCCGTGAATAACGCGGCTTGGCTGATCGCGCAGAAGGTCGATTTCGTGATCGAATACGAGTTCCATTATCGGGTTGGGCCCGTCCTCGCCAATATGTTTTCCAAGGCGGCGATTCCCACCTTGGCGATTGATATCCCGGAGCCCGGCGCCATCTACTTCGGGGCCAACAATTTTGCTGCGGGCTGGATGGGCGGCGAGGCTTTGGCAGGCTTTGCGAAAGAGAACTGGCGAGGAGGAGCGAGCCGCATCCTACTGCTCGAGATTCCCGAGGCGGGGCCTGTTCCCCATGCGCGGGTTATCGGAACCCTCGCGGGGATGCGGCGTGTTTTCCCGAAACTCAACGAGAAATCCGTGCTCCATCGAAATGGCAAAGGAACTGAGGGGGGAGGGTACGAGGCGACTCGCAGGGTGCTTAACTCCTTGGGGCCGCGGGAGCGGTTGCTCGTCGCGGCGGCGAATGACAATTCCGCACGCGGTGCTATTCGCGCCGTCCGCGAAGCTCGCCGGGAGCAGGCGACCGCGATTATGGCGCAGGGCTGGGGGCCCGATCCAGTGTTGGAGGATGAACTCCGCAAACCGGGCAGCCCGCTCGTCGGTTCGGTTGCTTACTTTCCCGAGCAATATGGTTCCAAGATTCTGTCCATTGTCCTGAAGTGTCTGAACGGGCAGGCCGTTCCCCCTGCCGTTTATACCGAGCACGCGCTCATCAGCAAGGATGGGGTTCGCCCCCTCTCTGAGGTTAGTCCCGAGATTGGCGAAATTGCGGCAGTATTTCCGGCAAGCTGATAGGTTTGGGCGCTGCATCTTCGTTCCGACCGCGAGTTTCAATTGGGCGTCCAAGTCCGGGCGCGTCGACGTAGTCTTCGCGAAGGAGAGATTACGGCATTTAAGCTAGACCCCCGGCTTCCACGTGGCATGATCTTCGACCTAAATGGCGGGCACTATGAGACAGAAAGAGAAAGCTATCGTTGGCGTATTCGGGATTGGACTGGCGGGCTATTGGCCGCAGTTTTCGGGGCTCAGAGAGCGGCTGGAAGGATACCAGCGGAAGGTGGAGCAGCGGATCGGCGAATGGGCCTCGGTTATCAGTGGCGGGCTGGTAGACGATGCCATTCGAGGCGCGCAGGCCGGTGAAGCCTTTGCGCGGGCGGGCGTGGACTTGGTCGCTTGCTATGTGGGGACCTACTCGACCTCGTCTCAGGTTTTGCCGGTAGTTCAGCGTGCGCAAGCCCCGGCGCTGGTGCTGAATTTGCAGCCGCGCGCCGCGCTGGATTACCCGCGCACCGACACCGGCGAATGGCTGGCGAATTGTTCTGCCTGTTGCGTCCCGGAAATTTCCTGCGCGTTTGCGCGCGCCGCTATCCCTTTCCGGCAAGTGACCGGCATGTTGGAACCGGAGCCGGATGTGCGTCAGCCCTGGGAGTCGGCGTGGGAAGAAATCCGGCAATGGTGCGAAGCGGCCGCAGTGGTGCGGAATCTCCGCCGCGCGCGCATCGGGTTCCTGGGTCACGTGTACGCCGGCATGCTGGACATGTACAGCGATTTCACCCAGCACCACGCCCAACTCGGCTCGCATATTGAAATTCTGGAGATGTGCGACCTCGACGCGCGCGTGCAGGCCGTCACGGACGCCGAGATCAAGACCAAGGAAGAAGAAGTCCGGGGAATCTTTGAGGTCAGCGAGGATAGTCCCATCGACCCCCTGGCCAAGAAGCCGACCCCGGAGGAGATGCATTGGGCCTGCCGGGTCGCCGTGGGTCTCGAGCGACTGGTTGAGGACTTCGACCTGCAGGGGTTGGCGTACTACTACCGCGGCGTCGGGGGCAATCGTTACGAGCAACTGGCCGCAGGCCTGATTTTGGGCTGTTCGCTGCTGACGGCCCGGGACGTCCCGTGTTCCGGAGAAGGGGATCTGAAGAATTGTCAGGCCATGAAGATCCTGGACCTCCTGGGGGCGGGAGGAAGCTACACCGAGATCTATGCTCTGGACTTCCGCGAGCGCTTCATCTTGATGGGGCACGACGGGCCATTCCACCTGGGGATAGCCGATGGCCGGCCCGTTCTGCGCGGCCTGGGGCTTTACCATGGGAAACGGGGCCACGGAGTCAGCGTTGAAGCCAGCGTCCGTTTTGGGCCCATCACCGTGCTGGCGCTCACGCAAACGCGCGATGGCCGCCTGAAGTTCCTGGCCGCAGAGGGTGAATCGCTGGCCGGAGAACGGTTGAAAATCGGCAATACCAATAGCCGACTCCGTTTCGGGCTCGAGCCGGCGAGCTTCATCGACACGTGGTGTAGCGAGGGGCCGACCCACCATTGCGCCCTGGGCGTCGGCCATGTCCTGGGAGAAATCGAGAAGGTAACTTCACTTTTGGGGTTGGAGCTGAAAATCATCGGCCCCAGCCGCCTACATGCTTAAGGCGGCATTTCCAGGTTCCTGACGAAGAATCTTGAAAAGCCGCCCGCCACGGCGGGTCGCGGCGGCGACGACCTGCGCTACAGGGTGCTGGAAGAAAAGCCGCAGGTCCGGAGAGCGGGACCTGCGCTACAGGGTGCTGGAAGAAAAGCCGCAGGTCCGGAGAGCGGGACCTGCGCTACAGGGTGCTGGAAGAAAAGCCGCAGGTCCGGAGAGCGGGACCTGCGCTACAGGGTGCTGGAAGAAAAGCCGCAGGTCCGGAGAGCGGGACCTG
>Ga0315279_10002657_pt1 | contig 26354 bp, 14 predicted proteins | sample YL17G06_20_MG_FD_203694 | JGI IMG/M metagenome (GOLD analysis project Ga0315279, IMG submission 203694) | Sediment microbial communities from Yellowstone Lake, YNP, Wyoming, USA - YL17G06_20 | ecosystem: Environmental > Aquatic > Freshwater > Lake > Sediment | place: USA: Wyoming | collected... | reverse complement strand
CGCCCGCCGAGGCCAAGGCGGGCGAGGACGCCCGCCCCACCAATCCTGGCGCATTAGCTACGCGCGGACCAATAAGCCGGTTGGTCATGGCGGGTGCTCTGGCTAAACCTTGGGCAGCACGACGATGAAGAAAGTGGCGATGGGATTTTAGGTAATTGCCGTGTTCCGGGCGAACCCTTAGTATCAACCTTCCGAATAAAGGAGGATAAGCATGAAGACATGGACGATGGCAGTGCTGTTGGCGGCCGTGATGGCCGGCGAGGCTGTGGCCGGCGCCGAGGAAGAGACGGCGGAGCAACGTAGTGCGCGGATGAAATGGTGGCGCGAGGCGAAATTCGGAATGTTCATTCACTGGGGCCTGTACGCGGTCCCCGCCGGGACTTGGAAGGGCCGGCAGATCGGCGGGATCGGCGAGTGGATCATGAACGACGGCAAGATTCCCCTGGCCGATTACGCCGGCTTTGCCGCGCAGTTCAATCCCGTCAAATTCAACGCCGCGGAATGGGTGCGCATTGCCAAGGACGCCGGGATGAAGTACATCGTGATCACTTCGAAGCACCACGACGGCTTTGCAATGTTCCACTCCAAGGCCAGTCCTTACAACATCTATGACGCCACGCCCTTCAAGCGCGATCCGCTCAAGGAACTGGCGGAGGCTTGCCGCAAGGAGCAGATCAAGCTGGGCTTCTACTACTCGCAGTATCAGGACTGGGGCCATCCAGGCGGCGGAGTTTACGGCAAGCGCTGGGACAAGGCGCAGGAGGGCGATCTGTCCGAGTATGTGAACAAGATTGCGATTCCGCAGGTAAAGGAAATCCTCAGCAACTACGGTCCCGTGGCCGTGCTCTGGTGGGACACTCCCGGCAGCATCAGCAAGGAGGACGTAAACAAGCTGCACGAGTTGCTGAAGCTGCAGCCGGACATCACCAGCAACAACCGGCTGGGCGGCGGCTTTCACGGGGACACGGAGACACCCGAGCAGACGATTCCCGCCAGCGGTTTCCCTGGACGCGACTGGGAAACGTGCATGACCATCAACGATACCTGGGGTTTCAAGTCGTATGATCTCAATTTCAAGTCCACCGAAACGCTGTTGCGCAACCTGGTAGACATCGCCAGCAAGGGCGGGAACTACCTGTTAAACGTCGGCCCGACGGCGGAAGGCGTGATTCCACAGCCGGAAGTTGACCGCCTGAAGGAGATCGGGGCATGGCTCGCGGTGAATGGCGCTGCGATCTACGGCGCAAGCGCCGGACCGCTCAAGAAGGCGCCGGCCTGGGGGCGCATCACCTGCAAGCCCGGCAAGCTTTATCTGCACGTCTTCAATTGGCCCGCCGATGGCGTGCTGAATGTTCGCGTTGAGGCTGCGGTGAAGAAATGCCGTCTGCTGGCGGATCCCAACCGCGCGCTCGAGGCTGCCGGCGGGGATGACGGCCTTACCGTGCGTTTGACTGGCGCTGCGCCGGACAAGATTTGTTCGGTCGTAGAGCTGGATTTCGACGGTGAATTGAAGGGCATCGAGAAGCCCCTGGGGCAGAACGCGGACGGCTCAGTGACTCTGCCTGTTGCGGAGGCCAAGGCGAGCGGCAACGGGCCGCGAGTTGAATCGAAGGGCGGCCATGAGAATCTCGGTTTCTGGATGGATCCGGCGGCCACGGTGCGCTGGACGTTCAAGATTACCCGGCCCGGCAAGTTTACCGTCTGCGCTCCGATGGCCGCCGTGAGCGATTCGAGCCGAGTGGCCATCGAGGCGGGCGGGCAGAGCCTGAACGTGGCTGTGCCGAAAACCGGTGAATACGCCCAGTTCCAGATGGTGGAGTGCGGCACCATCACTTTGGACAAAGCACAGACGTACGAGCTTGCCATCAAGCCGGTTACCGAGGGCTGGTCTCCAATCAACCTGCGCGGGGTCACGCTTCAGCCAGTTCCGTAAGGGGGTGTCTTCCGGGCGGGGCCGTAGCGCTGCAATGAAGGGCGGCGTTGATCCGATCACTGCCCGGCGCCATTGCCGGGCGAACAAGGAGGGCCAGCATGTCCTGGGCTTACGAATTGACTGACGGCCGGTTGAACGCGCGTTTCCTTGAGGATGCGGCGGCGGCAGATAAGGAACCGGACAAGAAATGGAAGCCCTTCCAGCCTGCGGGCACGCCGCCAAAATACTGCCGTGACCGCGTGGTGGACGTGCGGCACATCAAACTGGAAATCACGCTGGACGTGAGCGCCAGGTCCATCCAGGGCCGGGCCAGCCTGACCGTGCGGCCCATTGCGGACGCCGTCAGTTCGCTCGAACTTGACGCTGCCGAACTGCGCATCAGCGCCGTCTCGTGCGACGGCGCTGCCGTCCGCGAGTTCACCTGCACCGGCATGAAGTTGCTCATCAGTTTCGCCCAGCCCCTGCCGCCGGACCAGGACGTGGTGCTGAGCATTGACTACGCCGCCACGACGCGGCGCGGGCTTTACTTCGTCGGCCCGGACAAGCATTACCCGAAGAAGCGCCCGGGCGCCTGGAGCCAAGGGCAGGATGAAGACAGCCGCTACTGGTTCCCCTGCTTCGACTATCCGAATGAGAAGGCCACCAGCGAGTTGCTCGCGACCGTGCCCGCCAAGTGGTTCTGCCTCTCTAACGGGCGCCTGCTGGAACGCCGCGAGAACCGCAACGGCACGGCCACTTTCCATTGGCTCCAGGAAGTTCCGCATTCCGCGTATCTCATAACCCTGTGCGCCGGTGAGTACGCCGAGGTACGGGATGAGTGGGACGGCATACCGGTCAGCTTCTACGTGCCGCCGGACCGCGTCGCCGACGGCGCGCGGTCGTTCGGCCAGACGCCGAAGATGGTCGAGTTCTACTCCAAGCTGATAGGCGTGCGCTATCCCTTCGCCAAGTACGCTCAAATCACCGCGGCTGATTTCATTTTCGGCGGCATGGAGAACACCTCGGCCACCACCCAGACCGACCGCACGCTCCATGACGCGCGCGCGCATCAGGATTTCTCTTCCGAACCGCTGGTGGCGCACGAACTCGTCCATTCCTGGTTCGGCAACCTGCTGACCTGCCGCGACTGGAGCCACGCCTGGCTGAACGAGTCGTTCGCGACATTTTTTGACAACCTGTGGTATCGCGAATCCCGCGGCGAGGACGAATTCCGCTATGAAATGTATGGGGACATGCGCGCCTATCTCGACGAGGACAAAGGCAGTTACCGCCGTCCCATTGTCACCAATGTGTACCGCGCGCCGATAGACCTTTTTGACCGCCACCTGTATCAGAAGGGCGGCTGCGTTCTCAACTTGTTGCGCAACATCGCTGGCGACCGTCTCTTCTTCAAAGCCGTAAAGCTCTACGTGGAACGCTGCCGCGAACGGAACGTCACGACCCCGGATTGGTTCAATGCGCTGGAGGACGCCACGGGCCGGAATTTCGACTGGATCTGCGAGCAGTGGATTTACAAGGGCGGGCATCCGGAGTTCTCCGTTTCGGCCGCGTGGGATGACAAGGCCGGTTCCCTGGCTCTGGCCATCAAACAGCAGCAGAAGCCGGATGAATTGACCTCGGTGTTCCGACTGCCAGTCAAGGTGCGGCTGGTGGGCAAAAGCTTTGATGAAACGCGCGAGTTCGAGCTGCGGGAAGCGGAGCACACCTTCCACTGTGCGCTGCCTGGCCGGCCCAAGTGGCTGGCCTTCGATCCGGGCAACACGATCCCCAAGAGCCTGGAACTGGAATTCGACGAGGACATGCTGAGCACCCAATTGCAGCACGATGACGATGTCATGGGCCGCGTCTACGCTGCACAGGCCCTGGCGAAAAAGGGCGGCCTGCAGGCCGTCAAGGCCCTCGGCGCGGCACTGCTGCGAGACGGCTATTGGGGTGTGCAGGCTGAATGCGCCGCCGCGCTGGCCAAAATACACACTCCCTCGGCGCTCAAGGCCCTGCGCGAGGCCAGGGTGATCGCGCACCCCAAGGCCCGGCGGGCCGTGGCGCGCGCACTGGGCGAATGGCACACGGAGGAGGCGGCCGCTCTCCTGCGGCCGTTGGCCCGGAAGGACAAGAGTTATTTCGTTGAGGCCGAAGCCGCCGAGGCGCTCGGAAAGACCCGCAGCCTTGGCGCCTGGGCGGAGTTGAGACGCAGTCTGCGCAAGAACTCGTGGCAGGAAGTTATCCGCGCCGCCGCCTTACGCGGCCTCGTTGCGGCCAGCCCTGCGCTGGCCGTGAGCATCGTGGAGGAGTGGTGCGCCCTCGGACGGCCGGAACCGGCCCGATATGCCGCGCTGGCGCTGCTGGGTCGCGCGGTCCACGAAAGCAGCAAGGTTAAGGACAGCGATAAGCTGCGCGTAGGGCGTCTTTACGAAAAGGTTCTGGACGAAGGGTTCTTTCTCGACCGCCTCGGTGCTATCGCGGGCTTGCGGGAACTGCAGGACCCGGCCGCGATCGGCGTGCTCGAACGATTCAAGGAGTCGGCGCTCGATCAGCGCCTCTCCCGTTCCGCCGAAAGGGCCATCCAGGCCCTCCGCGAAGCCGCCGGTGTGCCGCCCGAGGTGAAGGCCTTGCGCGAGGAGCTCGACAAGCTGAAGGAAGAATCGTCCAAGTGGAAGGAGCGCCTCGAGAAGCTCGAAAGCCGTGCGAAGGGGAAGCGGGCTGGAACAAAGAAGGCCAAAGCAGCAGGAAAGGGCCGCCGATGATTGACCTGCGCAGCGACACGACCACCCGTCCTACCCAAGCCATGCGTCAAGCCATCGCCAACGCCGAGGTGGGCGACGATGTTCTTGGCGATGACCCCACGGTAAAGCGCCTGGAGGAGCGTACGGCTGAGATTCTCGGCCTGGAGGCGGCGCTGTACATGGCTTCGGGGACAATGAGCAACCAGGTGGCGCTGCGCTGCCACACTCAGCCCGGCGATGAGATCATCGTGGACGCTAATGCCCACATTTACTATTACGAAGCAGGCGCGCCCGCGGCCCTTTCGGGGCTGATGTGCCGCCTGGTCAATGGCGTGCGCGGAATCTTCAGTGCGGAGGACCTCCGGCAAGCACTTCGCTCAACGGACGTGCATTTCCCTACGACCCGCCTGGCATGTCTGGAGAACACCCATACTCGCGGCGGCGGCGCGGTCTGGCCTTTGGATAAGGTCGCGGCGGTTGCCGCAGTCGCGCGCGAGTACAATCTGAAGCTGCATCTCGACGGCGCCCGCCTTTGGAATGCGTCTGCAGCGGCAGGAGTTGCGGAACGCGAGTACGCCAAGTACTTCGACAGCGTGAGTGTCTGCTTTTCGAAAGGTCTGGGCGCGCCGGTGGGCTCTGCTCTGGCCGGCAGCAAGGACCTGATCGCGCGGGCCCGGCGGGTCCGCAAACAGTTCGGCGGCGGGATGCGCCAGGCAGGCATAATCGCCGCCGGTGCGCTGTACGCGCTGGAGCATCATCGCGAGCGTCTGCGTGAAGATCATGCCCACGCGCGGCTGCTGGCCGAGGCCTTGGCCAACATGCCTGGAGTGCAACTGGATCCTCGGGAGGTCGAAACGAATATTGTCGTCTTCCGTACCCCTTCACTGGCGGCAGCAGACGTGGTCACGCGGTTGCGGCGTGAAGGGGTATGGATGCTGGCCACCGGCCCTCACTCCGTCCGTGCCGTTACCAGCCTGGAGGTGTCACGGCCGGACATTCAAGCGGCGACACGAGTCTTGGCCGCAGTGCTCGGCGCCTCCTGAGGTGCAATGCCCCCGGGGGTAGCCCCCGGCATTCCAAATGGGTCCCATTTCCGGGGGAAAAGGGGCCCCATGGGTTCCCGGTCGCTCTGGCGTGTTTCCATGCAGGCATTTGCCGATTCCAATTTCTCCGGGATCGTCGACAAGGACCACCGGGCCATCTGCGGCCATCGGAGGAGGATGCGCGGCCCCGATCTGTATACTGGCGGCGGGCAGCCGGGAATGGAGCCCTCTAATCTGTAGAAAAATCTGTAGAAAAGCGCATTTCTTAGGAACCAGGAAATGCCACCTCAAGAAAGGCCTATGGAGGACATTTTACCTATGAAAATTTGGTCTTAAAATAAGTGAAGGGGGCGGGAATCGAACCCGCGACCAACGGATTAAGAATCCATCCATCCGCGCAAGCTTCTAAACCATGCTCATCGGAATGCTGAAGGCGTTCAATAAATCATCAGCTTGGTTGAACGGCAGATTCAAGCCTTGGCATCATAGGTGCCGGGACTTCGTTTTTTGCGGGGGATTTCTTGAACGCCACTGCCAGCCGGTGAAGGTAACCTGCCGCACAATGCCCGTGCTGGACGATTAGCCCCCCCAGCAGCTTAGCCTCTTTCGGCGCGGTCGCGGCTGGCAGACATACCCACTCGCCGCCCCGGCGGCCCCTGCGGATAGCCCTTCCAGGATCAGTCGGGGGTGATATACTGTTGTTATCAGCGAAGTGCATATCAGCGTTGGCGGGGGGCAAGTGAGCAACGAAGACACGTTGCATCCCGAAGCGGTGCAGCCAGAGCGGCCTTCGAATGGGACGACTGAAACGCTGCGCGCACAGACCGTCCTGGACGATTCCGACAAAGCCGTCGCGGTGCGTCTGAAGCAGGTCGGCGGAGCGGGCGCTGTGACCGTGCGCGTGTGGCTCCCTGGCAACATGCAGCCGCTGACCGTCAGTATTCCACCGAACTCACAGACGATCATCGAGTTTGCCGGGGACGTGCTGACGCTGGGAAAGCACGAACTCAAAGCGGAGCTTGCCGGTGGGGCGACACCGTACGTCCGCACGCTCACGTTCGAGCGTATTCGCGGGCCATTGGAACGCTGAAGGTGGAGTCAATACCAGGTGGCACGGCCTTCCAGGCCGTGGTCACGGGCAGGATGCCCGTGCCACGAAAGCATGACGACACACGCAAACGTGAGCGGGCCGCTTATCATTTGGTTCGTGTTCGTCTTCGGCCAGCAGCCAGTAGCACCGCGCCAGCGCAAGCAGCGACACATTCGCGCCGTTCTTGCGGCCTTTTTCCAACAGGTCCACGGCCCAGCCGTTCACGCCCCGGAAAACGTACCATTCACGCCCTTGCGCTGCCGCGCTGCACAGCACCTGTAGTTCCTGCCGGGCGAGATACCTGGCCGGAACCTCCGAGCGACGGCTCTCTGCCCCAGGCCCCGATTCGCAGGTGTTCGGCAGGTTGCCGGGCTTGGCCCATATGGCTCGGCAAACTTGCGGGGGCTGGCCGGCGACTACTCGCAGATTCCCATTGACCCGGAAGTTCGGCACTACCGCCGCGAGTGGCTCGGCTGCAAGTCCGATGCACAGATCGTCCGGAAGTTCAGCCCTTGGGGGCGGTTCGCGTTCCTCGGCTACAAATTTGCCCGGCAGGCGAGACGGGTCAACTGGATAGGCTGAGGTTCAACCTTGAACAGGCAGGCCAAGGTCGGCAGGTTCTGGCAGTCAGCCAGCAGTCTGGCTCTTCACGTCCCGCCGGCCCGTTCATTGTCTTGCACATGTCGAGCCATCCTGTTAAGGAGACCTGCATGAGACATTCATGCTGGCAGTTGACCGCGGGCTTGCTGCTCATGGTGCCGGCCTTCGCTGGGGAACCGGCGCCTGCACCGCCCGCAGCGAATCCGTTGAGCTTTGTGCTCTCCGGCCATGAGTACCGCTTCGATACGGGCGTCTTGCGGGGCACGCTGAGGCCGGAGGGCAAGGCGCTGGGACTGCGGCCTGTGCTGGAGGGTGCCGGGGCCGTACCCGTGGCCGGATCCTACGGGCTTTTCTCTCTGTATCGTCTGCTTACCGCTGATGCCCGTTTCGGCACGGCCGCCTGGGATTGGGCGAGCGGGGCCACGCTGCTTGGTTCAGGAGCCGTTGCTGTACAGTGGACGGCGGACCAGGACCATCCACTGGATATGACGGCCGCCTACCGCTGGATTGCCCCCAACGTCCTGGACGTGCGGGTGACAGTGAAACCGCGGAAGGACCTGCGGACCTTTGAGCTGTTCCTTGCTTCCTACTTCGACGGCTTCCCGTCTTCTTTCGCTTACGTGCAGCGGAATCCGCAGGCTGGCGGCGCAGGCGCCGCGCCTGCGGCAGGGGAGGAAAGAGCAGGATTCATGGAAGCCAGGAAGGAGGCCGGCTACTGGCTGGCTTTCCCGCGGGATAATGAGGCCGCGCGGATCATTGCTGACGGGCGTTGGCAGCGCCCGCCGAATCCTGTGGACTGGAAGGTCATGCCCTGCCTGGCCGCGCCGCTGGCACTGAGGCGGGACGCCAAGAGCGGTCTCGCGGCGGTGCTGATGGCCCCGGCTGAGGATTGCTTCGCCATCTCGATGCCTTACGGTGAGGAGAGCCACCGCTCTGTGTACTTGTCACTCTTTGGTCGCGACATCAAGAGCGGTGAATCGGCCTCCGCCCGTGCCCGGCTGGTCATTGGCCGCGGGATTACCGATCAGCAGGCACTGGATTTGTACCACGCCTTTGCCCAGGAACTGCGCCTTGAGCGCTGAACTCGCGGGACGACGTTGTGCCACGGTTGTTGGCCGGGCCAGTTATCGGAATGCTCGGCGGAATGCCGGCTTCTCTGCCGCCGTCTCAGAACGCGCGTCGGCAGAACGGCCCGCCAATCGGTGCGGGCTCTATCCGGAGGACGAGGAATTGGTCGACCGACGATGGCCGACGCCCCGAGCGATGGTTTCAAGTTTCAAGTTTCAGGTTTCAGGTTAACCGCCGCATGCACACAACTTGAAACTAGAAACCTGCAACCTGAAACGTTCTGCAGGGCGCCAGAAGGGCGATCTCGGCGCCAGTGGCGTCTTGGGCCGGTTTCGTCATCCGGACGCGAAACTTGCCCCGAAAGAGGCAGCCGAGCCGGCTCCCCCGTTTCCCCGGCTACCCGTCGCCCGTGCAAAGCTCGTGGCCGTGGCTCAGGCTCCGGTGGATGTGGATGACCCGGTGCCCCTTGAGCAGCAGGCCGACAATCTCCGAGAAACTGGCCTCGGCAAACGTCCGCAGGCCGCATTCACATTAGCTGAAGCTTTCCAGCTATGCTCTCGGCACCCACAAGTACCTCGTCATTGAGCGGAGCCCCGAGATCACTGTTACTGACAAGCGTCTTGAAGCGCTTCTCTCCCGCTTGACCCAGACGCTTAGCCTCATAGATTTCACACGCGGCACGCACATACAACGTTGCGAGCCTAGTGGCGCCATCCAGGTAGTAATCATAGATGGGTGTTTCGGTTGCCCTTTCGTCAATCTGGATGAAGTCTATGTATTCCTTGGAATCCTTTTTTAGCTCTCCGTCACTCTTGAATAGGTTGGCAGCGGCTCGGCGATATGGTTTCAGATACCGATAAAACCGAACAGTCAACCGACTGCTCTCGAACTCGCGGAAAGTTACGGCGGAATGTGGTTGCATTTTGACCTGGTAATCCGCGAATCACTCAGACAAAAAGCTGTACTTGGTTGTTGAATAGAGTACACTTTGCTTCGAAACAACAATTCATTCATCTTCGTGTTGAAGGAAGGGCCGATTCGTTAACGCGTGGTTCTGGACGGGGCCGAAGTTGGGCTGCGTGGCCGTGCCGCTTAAGCGCGGTGCAACCATGGGGTAAAGCGTTCAGCAGCTCAAGACCGGCTGAGGGATTTCAGAGCCGGGAGGGGGCTATGCACGACTGGAAGCCGGAACACAGACACTTGGCCTTTGCCGCAGGCGCGACAGCGGGGCTGCTGCTGCTGGGCTGGCTGGTTTGGCCTGCCTTCCCCGAGCCGCCCGCAGGTGGTGGTGGGGGTTTGGTCGCGGCGAGGCGATCAGATGGCCTCACGCCGCAAGAGCCGCCAAGCCAAAACCCTGGCGCGGTGATGCCGTCCGACAACACCAAGGCAACTCCAGCGGAAGCGCCACAGCAGATTCCTGTGCTGACAACCAATGTTGAAACACGGCCGCGAGCGCAGGGCGCACAGCGCGCTGACAAAGCCGCTCGCGACGCATGGCCCGCAGGGCGTGATTTCTACAAGGATGCCGAGGTCATTGCGCAGACTGAATTCCCCGCCGCGCCAGACGGAACGTTGCAAAGAAGAAAGATCGTCAAGCTGAAGCAGCAGGCCAAGTACCCTTTAGTGCGCTTGGAGGAGACAGTCGCCAAAACGCCAGGTGCCAATCCGCCGCCCGGCGTTGGGAACAGAGCCCAGGAACAAGAGAAGCTCACCCGGCGACTGGAGATGGTGGCCGATCATATCATTGTCAAGCTCAAGCCAGGCATGCAAGAGGCAGCGCTGTTGGCGTTGAACGAGAAACATGGCGACAGTATCCGGCAGAAGTTGAACGTGCCAGGATTGTACCTGGTGGCAATTCCGGCCAAGGATGCAGAAGCCTTGCCGCGGGCCATCGAGAAGTACGAGCAGGAGGCGGCGATGGTCGCGTATGCCGAGCCTGACTATATCGTGCGCGCGCTGGACACCGAGACGATCCCCAACGATCCCGGTTTCCCGAACCTGTGGGGCATGAAGAACACCGGACAGGGCGGCGGTACGGTGGGTGCCGACATCCGCGCGCCGGCGGCATGGAGCCTCACCACGGGCAGCCAGAACGTCAAAGTGGCCGTCATTGATTCGGGCATTGACTACACGCACCCTGATTTGGCTGCCAACGTTGACAGCGCACACGGCTGGAACTTCGTAAACAACACCAGCAACGCCATGGATGATTTCTTCCACGGGACACATGTCGCTGGCACCATCGGCGCAGTGGGAAATAACGGCCAGGGCGTGGTTGGTGTGTGCTGGCAGGTGACTGTTATTCCGGTGAAGTTTCTCAATGCCGATGGCGCGGGAACGACTGCTGATGCGGTGCAGTCCGTCACTTACGCCACGAACCAGCACGTCAACATCATGTCGAACTCGTGGGGCGGCGGTGACTTCTCACAGAGCTTGAAGGACGCCATTGATGCCGCTAACGCTGCCGGCATTTTGTTTGTGACAGCGGCTGGAAATGACTCATCCAACAATGACACTGTCCCCAGCTATCCGGCCAGCTACGCTTGCCCCAATATCATTGCTGTCGCCGCCACCGACTCTAACGACTCATTGGCCGGTTTTTCCAACTACGGCGTCACGTCCGTGCATATGGGCGCACCGGGCGTGAATATTTACAGCACGCTGCCCCTCACAAGCACGGCGGCAATGTTCACTTACGGGCTGCCTACCGCCTATGGTTTTCTGAACGGCACGAGCATGGCCACGGCGCACGTGTCAGGAGCGGCGGCGTTGCTGAAAAGCTATCAACCCAGTCTGACCGTGCAGCAACTCAAAGATCAATTGCTGCAGCGCGCTGATCCAGTGCTGGGGTTGGCTGGGAGAGTTGACTCTTGTCGCCGCTTGAACGTGTATGGCGCACTCAATCCCAATTGGGTTCCTCAACCGGCCCGGCTTGCTTTGTACTCAGTAACTGACAGCGATATTGAAGGCAATAACGACGGTTGCTGTAATCCTGGCGAGATCATTGAGCTTTCGCCAATGTTTGCGAACATTGGCCAGCAGACTTCCACTGGAGGCACAATCACCGCCTTCCCTGCCGGCGCCAATGTCAGCATCCTTACTTCCTGGGTGTCTCTGGATTCGTTGCCTCCAGGTGGAATTGCCCAGTCGGCCGTCCCGCTCCGCGTTCAGATCGCACCAAGTGCGACCGATGGGCAGGAAGCAAGTGTATCGCTGCAGGTAGCCTCGAACGGTTCTCCGCAGGTTCCCTTGGTCTATACCATGAGTGTCTTTGCCCCCTTGCCGCAATGTCGCATTCCCACGGATTTTGACATTGGCGCGTTGTGCGCAGACCCTTTTCGCAATGTGGTCTATGTTATAGACAAGACGACCCCGGCAGTGCGGGCTTTCAGCACGGACACAGGTGTTATCGTTGCGCAAGCGCAACTCGCCGATCCACCCGCAGGCTCCGCAACGCGTAGTTTAACAGTCTCGCAAGATGGAAGCACACTCTTTGTATGCTTGCCAATCGCCCAGGCAATCCAGATATTTGCCTTGCCGGGTTTGGTCTCGCAGGGGTTGCTCTCCTATGACTTTCCGCCTGGGGATATTGTGGCAGGAGCCGGCAACCGCCTTTACGTGACGTACGGGACTGGCTGGGGCAAACTCCGGCAGATTGATGCTGCAACAGGGGCCGTGTTGAGTCAATTTGCCGGAACACCTGCAGATGCTTATTATTATGCCCTGCTGCGGACAAACCAGGCCGGCACTCATTTATATGCCGGGGAAGCAGGGCAGTCTGTTGTGGGCGGTCCAGGCTACATCTATGAGTACGATATTTCTGGGACTGGCTCGCCAACAATGATCGCGGAATATCCTTACACGGAAGCTGACATGGAGGACTTCAGCCTTGATGAAGCCGATCCGAGGCTTCTTATCGTTTGCACCGGAGTGAATGCTATCCAGATTGAGGAGCTTGGCTCGCAGAATTCAAGCAGTTGGCCGCTGGGCTCCGAGTATGGCTTCGGAATCTGCCATACTCAAGATGCCCCCTTCCTTTATGTGTCTGCTCAGGCTCCCGGTATCGGCGCCGGGAATGTTTATAAGTACCGCAAATCAGACGGCAAGAGGGTTGGCCAGTATTCTACCCAGGACAGAGTAAACCTGCTGCCGGAAAGCCTGAAGATAACCCCCAACGGTCACATGATGTACGCCGCGAATCTTTGGCGAGCGGATGGTAAAGGTTTCAATGGCTTTAATCTGTACCTGGAATGCATAGGGTTTGTTGCCCCAAATGCAACGCCGTTTATCACCAGCGCTTTGAATGCTACGGCGGCTCTTGGAAAAGCCTTCAGCTACACTATCACGGCCAGCGGTTCACCCACCGCCTACAGCGCCGACCCCTTGCCGGATGGGTTAGCGTTGAATACCGGCACTGGCGTCATTTCGGGTACACCGACCTGGGCGAGAACCTTTCCGGTCCTCGTAAGTGCCAGCAACTCTTTTGGCACTGGAGAAGCATGGATTGTTATAGTTGTTAAGAACACTGCACCCGTCATCACCAGCCCCAATACGGCCAGCGGGATTCCGGGCACGGCCTTCGCTTACCTGATCACAGCCAGCAACACCCCCGCGAGCTACAGCGCAACGCCATTGCCTGCAGGAGTGTCAGTGAACCCCAGCACAGGCGCGGTAACGGGCGTGCCCACAGTGCCCGGAACTACCAAGGTCACCCTTAGCGCCACGAACGCCAGTGGCACAGGCTCGGCCACGCTCTTCATCACCATTGGCCCGCCCCCGCCGCCCGTCATTACCAGTGCCACCACCGCCAACGGTACTGTGGGTGCGGGGTTCAGTTACCAGATTACAGCAAGCAACAACGCGGCAAGCTACAACGCGACTCCCTTGCCCGCCGGATTGTCAGTGAACACCAGTACCGGCGCAATCACCGGCACGCCCACAGCCGCCGGGACTAGCAGTGTCACTATCAGTGCCACGAATGCCGGTGGCTCCGGATCGGCCACGCTTTCCATCATCGTAGCACCTGTGCCGCCTCCGCCGGTGATAACCAGCGCCACGACTGCCGGCGGAAACGTCGGGCAAGCTTTCAGTTACAACATCACCGCCACGAATACCCCCACCGGCTACGACGCAACCCCATTGCCTGCCGGACTGTCAGTAAACACCACCACCGGCGCCATTACGGGTACACCCACAGCAGCCGGAACTGCCAGCGTCACCATTAGCGCGACAAACTCCGGAGGCTCTGGCTCGGCGACGCTCTCCATAACCATAGCCTCGCCCCTGCCGCCGGTAATCAGCAGTGCGACCGTAGCCAGCGCTACAGTGGGCACGGCGTTCAATTACCAGATTACGGCCAGCAACGACCCAACTAGCTACGACGCAACCCCCCTGCCCCCGGGATTGTCGGTGAATTCCAGTACCGGCGCGATCACAGGCGCGCCCACAGCGGTTGGCACAACCAGCGTCGCCATTAGCGCGACAAACGCCGGCGGCACTGGTGCGGCGGTTCTGACCATCACGGTTACCACTCCACTGACTATTGCCACGCTGGCAGGCCTGGCCGGCTCAGTGGGCAGCACCGACGGCACAAGCAGCACAGCCCGGTTCTATCGTCCGCAGGGCGCCGCTGTGGATAATTCAGGCAACATCTACGTTGCGGATACCCGCAACCACACGATTCGAAAGATCGCGCCTTCAGGCTTGGTCAGCACCTTTGCGGGCTTGGCCGGGAGTTCGGGCAGTACTGATGGGACGGGCAACGCGGCGCGGTTTTACTGCCCATGCGGCACGGCGGTGGATAGTTCGGGTAACGTATACGTGGCTGATCAGGCCAACTGTACGATCCGGAAGATATCACCCGCGGGCGCGGTCAGCACATTGGCGGGAACGGCAGGCAGTGCGGGCAGTAGTGATGGCACAGGAAGCGCGGCGCGCTTCAACTACCCATCCGCCGTGGCTGTAGATGGCTCAAGCAACGTATACGTCGCGGATACGTGCAACTCCACAATCCGGCTGATAACTCCCGGGGGCGCTGTCAGCACGTGGGCAGGGTCGGCGGGAGCCACTGGCAGTGCTGACGGTACGGGCAGCGCGGCACGCTTCTGCCATCCCGGCGCCGTGGCTGTGGACAATTCAGGCAACGTTCTTGTGGCTGATACCTGGAACAACACCATCCGCCTGATAGCGTCCGGTGCGGTGGTCAGCACCTTGGCAGGCCTGGCAGGCAGTTCTGGCAGTGTTGATGGCACGGGGAGCGCGGCGCGGTTCAACTGCCCTTGCGGCGTGGCTGTGGATGGCTCAGGCAACCTGTTTGTGTCGGATTTCTACAATCACGCGATCCGCAAGGTCACTCCGGCAGGCGCGGTCAGCACACCCGCGGGCTACCCGGGCGTCAGTGGCAGTACGGACGGCACGGGCAGCGCGGCCAGGTTCTATCAACCTTCAGGTCTCGCCATGGATAGCGCAGGGTGTCTGTACGTGTGTGATATGAATAACGACACGATCCGATGCAGTGTTGTAGTCGCGCCGGCCATCACCAGCGCTACGACAGCCAGCGGGTACGTCGGCCAGCCTTTCAGCTACAGCATCAGCGCCTCCAACTTCCCCACCAGCTACAACGCCACCCCTTTGCCTGCCGGGCTGCTAATCAACACCAGCACCGGCGCGATCACAGGCACGCCTGCAACGGCTGGTACAACCAGCGTCACGATCAGTGCCACGAATTTCCTTGGCACAGGTTCAGCCGTGCTTTCGCTTACCATAGCCGCTCTGCCAACCCCCGTCATCACCAGCGCTACGACGGCCAGCGGGACGGTGGGCGCGGCGTTCAGTTACCAGATCACTGCCAGCGGCATGCCCACGAGCTACAATGCCACGCCTTTGCCTGCCGGGCTGTCGGTCAACACCGGCACCGGCGCGATCACAGGCCTGCCCATGGCCGCTGGCACAACCAATGTCACGATCAGCGCCACGAACAGCAAAGGCACTGGTTCAGCGGCACTGGCTATCACGGTGGACCCCGCAATGACAATTATTACTCTGGCGGGCTTCGCCGGTGTCTCGGGGAGTTCAGATGGCACAGGCATCACGGCGCGATTCAACCACTCCCAGGGCGTGGCCGTGAGCAATTTATCCATCGCCTATGTCGCAGATACGAGCAACCACACCATTCGGAAGGTCGGGCCTACCGGTGTCGTGACCACATTTGCGGGACTGGCCGGGAGTTCCGGCAGCACTAACGGCACAGGCAGCGCCGCTCGCTTCTACAGCCCATGCGGCGTAGCCGTGGACAGCTCAGGCAACGTTTACGTTGCGGACACGAACAACCATACCATCCGCAAGATTACGTCTGGCGGCGTGGTCAGCACATTGGCCGGACAGCCCGGGAGCATCGGAACCACTGACGGCACAGGCAGCAGCGCACGGTTCCACAGCCCATACGGCCTGACCGTGGACGCGTCTGGCAATGTGTACGTGGCGGATCAGTACAACAACGCCATCCGCAAAGTGACCTCCGCTGGAGTGGTCACCACATTCGCGGGGACGGCCGGCGCTTCAGGCAGCACAGATGGCACTGGGAACGCGGCACGCTTCTACGGTCCCAGCAGCATCAGCATGGACGGCTCAGGCAACTTCTATGTCGCGGATGCTTGGAACCACACCATCCGCAAGATCACCTCCGGGGCTGTGGTCACTACGGTGGCGGGATTGGCGGGGTCTTCCGGTGCTACTGATGGCACAGGCAACGCAGCGCGCTTCTACTATCCGTATGGGGTCGCCTCGGACAGCTCAGGCAACCTCTTCGTCGCGGACAAAAACAACCATACGATCCGCAAGATAACCACGGGTGGCGCGGTAAGCACTATGGCCGGCTTGGCTGGTACCACAGGCAGCGCTGACGGCATAGGTAGCGCAGCGCGTTTCAACTCTCCGTGCGGCTTGGCTTTGGACAGCGCGGGGCACGTCTACATTGCGGATACCTACAACTACACGATCCGCCTCAGCCCTGGTCCCCCCGTCATAACCAGCGCTACATCGGCCGCCGGCTATGTTAGCGTGAATGGCACTTACTTAAGCTTGCGACCGAGGGCGAGCAGACGTTTGCAGAGTTGGCGCGGTTTCTGTAGCCAACCATAGGACTTTGGGCGGCGCTTCTTCCGGCGCGGCTCGACACGATTGGGGCGCTCTGGCACAACTTCCTGGGCTAGGAGGCTCAGCAGCAGATTGAGCAGTTCTGCTCGCGCAGAAGCAGACGTGGCGGCTAGAAACGGAGCGAAAACACGGATGTGTTGCATGGCCCCCTTAAAGCTCAACCGCATCGGATCGATCTTGTGTTGTTGACCCGCCGTCCACATCAGACTGCGAATGAGGTTGTAGGCCAGGAGATGCGCCAGTAATTCCTTGCGCACCATCTCGGGGCTGCGCGTGCGCAGCACGTCCATTTGCAGGGCGACCTTCAAATCTCTCAGCCGCAGTTCGCACTGCCAGCGCATCGCATAGAGGTCGAGCAGCTCCTGGCGCGGGTACTCCACTGGGTCAAGCAGGGTTGTGACCAGGACCACTTCGCGCGTGCGCCAACCTGGTACGTCGATGTGGCCGCGAACCTCGCGCAATTCCAGTCCCGCAGGCAGTTGGGCATGTTCCTCTGGGCTAAGGTTGCGCGGGCAAACAGACGACCGCGCCCAAACTACCAAGTGGTCGTTCTTGCCCAGACGCTTGCCGCGGCGGAAGTCGGTGCTGCGGCTGGCCGCAACTCTGAAGACTACCTGAACCTGGCGTTTCTGCAGCCCTGCGATTACAGCAAACACACCGTAATAGCGATCTGCGACCAATAGATCGCCGGACGTGAGTTGATCCAGCAGCGAACGGAAGAGCGCCATCTCGCTGCTGTGCAGGGACCCCATAGCGTACTGAAGCAGCGCCCCAGTGAACAGGCTGAAGACGACCACCAACCGCAAGACCGGAAAACCGCAGCCTGGCGCTTGGCCGGAGGGTTGGGGGTAAGCGGCTTGGTTTTCGGGAGTGTCTGGCATGGAGATGCCTGTCCCGTCCGCAACACGCAGGCGCAGACCGTGCCAGAGCACCTTGGCAATGTGCTTGGCCTCCAAATCCGCGCCTGTTTGGCGGACCAGACGCGCGAGTAGTCCTTCAGGCAAGCGCATGCGGGCCTTGCAGTAGGCGCCGGTTTTGGGGGACGGTGGTGCAAGACCCTTCAGTTTGCAGAACGCAATGACGCGGCTGACGGCTTGACGGCAGGAGCCATCAGCGTCAAGGACTTGACTCAGGAAGGCCCATAGCGTGATCACCGGGGGGAAAAGAGCGGTCGCGGAAGACCACTCCCTCCACAGCCGCAGCCACTACCACTACAGCAGCGGGCAAAACACGCTCAAAGGGCAGAGCCAGATCAGTCCGCCATTTTTCTGCAGTCTGGCGAACCAAGCGGACGATACTTCTATTGAACATGGGGAAGCCTCCTGGTGAAACGGGAATGTGTCCATACATCCAGTTTCGGCCACGGAGGCTTCTCGCTTTAGTCCTTGCTACAAAACGTCTTGTGGCTTAAGTAAGTGCCATTCATGTTAGCGTTCCCTTTAACTACACCATCACGGCGACTAATCTCCCCATAGGCTATGGTGCCACGAATCTACCGTCCTGGGCCCGATTCAACTCCAGCACAGGTGCAATAACGGGCACTCCCACCGCAACTGGCACCACCAGCGTAACGATCTCCGCCACGAACGGCTCAGGAACGGGGTCGGCGACACTGTCCATTCCCGTCTTCAATATGGCAGCGCCAGCGATCATCAGCGCCACCACAGCCAGCACAACCGAAGGCGGAGCATTCGGCTACCAGATCATTGCCATAAACTCCCCTGCGAGTTACAGCGCCACGAATCTCCCTGCGTGGGCGTCTCTGAACACCGCCAGCGGTTACATCACCGGTACGCCCAATGCGGCAGGTCTGACGAATGTAACTATCAAGGCGACTAATGCGGGCGGCACTGGTTCCGCGAACCTGGCCATAACCGTCAATAACGCTCCCCCTGCCTTTAACAGCCTGGCCATCACACCGCTGATCAATCAGAATGACGTTGCCACGCTTAGCGGCACGTTCTCCGACCCGGGCACGTTGGAGACCTTCACGCTGAAGGTAGACTGGGGCGACGGTTCGGCTTTGCAGAACTTCCCCTATCCCGCCGGCTCCAATTCATTCAGCCAAACGCACCGCTACCTAGGCAGTCCTCCGGGAACCAAATCGGGAGTATACATCCCTGCTTTGACTCTGACCGATAACTACGGCGGCTCCGCCAACGCCATCCAGCTCATCGTAGTCAACAACGTCCCGCCCACCCTCTCGAACGTGGCCATCACAAAGCCGATAAACGAGAACGACCTGGCGACGCTTAGCGGCACGTTCTCCGACCCAGGCACACTCGATACATTCACGTTGCAGGTTGACTGGGGCGACGGCTCGGCTCCACAAGCTTACCCTTACGCCGCCGGCTCAAGATCATTCAGCCAGGCGCACCGCTACCTGAACAATCCCTCCGGAACCGTGCCGGGGACTTACACAGTCAATGTGACATTGACCGATAACAGCGGCGACGCCGACAGCGTCAGCCTGCCTATCGTTGTAGACAACGTCCCGCCCGCATTAACCGGCGTAACCTTCAGCCCGATGATTCTGGAGAACCAGAGCATCACACTCACCGGCGCGTTTACCGATCCGGGAACTCTTGATACTCACCTGGTGCTGATAGACTGGGGAGATGGCCAACAGGACACTCTGAACCTTCTCGCCCAAGTCCTCGCCATCGGACCGATCAGCCACAAGTACCTGAAAAGCAATCCGTCCCCAGGTTACAGCATCACCGTGACGGTCTCGGACTACGATGGTGGCAGTGACTCCGTCGTAGAATGGGTAAGCGTTGTGAACGTGCCGCCGGTGCCTGCCATCGTTGGCGCACCGGCCACGGTCGCGGAGGGGACCTCGATCAGCCTGACCAGCACGGTTAGCGACCCCGGCTCCCTTGACACCTTCACCTATAGCTGGCTCGTAGTCAAAGACGGCCTGCCTTATGCCATCGGCGCGGCGGACGGTTTTTACTTTACCCCGAATGATCAAGGCACGTACGTCGTGACGCTGATCGTGACCGATGAGAACGGCGGCATGGGGATTGACCACGTGACCATCAGCGTGACCAACGTGCCTCCCGCGGCGGCAATTCTTGGCGCGCCGGCCAGCAGTCCGGAGGGCACGCCCATAGTGCTGACTTACGCGGTCATCGACCCTGGTTCGGCCGACACGTTCACGTATTCCTGGAGTGTCGCCAAGGACGGCAATCCTTACGCCAGTGGGACAGCGGCTGATATCACCTTCACGCCCGACGACAATGCCAGCTACGTTGTATCTCTTGCTGTGACCGACAAAGACGGCGGTGTGGGCTTTGCGCCGGACCAGACCATGGCGGTCACGAACGTCTCGCCGACGGCGTCCATTGCAGATGCACCAGTGACCAGTCCTGAAGGCACGCCTATCAATCTGACCAGTGTCGTCACCGACCCCGGCACACTTGATACGTTCACGTATGCTTGGAGCGTGATGAAGGACGGCAATCCTTACGCCAGCGGCACTGACGCTGCTTTCACCTTCACGCCCGACGACAACGCCAGCTTGGTAGTGTCCCTGACCGTTACGGACAAAGACGGCGGAGTCGGTGTCGCGGCGGACCAGACCATAGCGGTCACAAACGTCGTGCCGGCGGCGGCCATTGCTGGCGCACCAGTGACCAGCCCTGAAGGGACGCCCATCGCTCTGACCAGCACCGTCACCGACCCTGGCATACTTGATACGTTCACCTATGCTTGGAGCGTCACGAAGGACGGCAATTCCTACACCAGCGGCACAGGCGCTGCTTTCACCTTCACTCCCGATGACAATGCCACCTACGTTGTATCTCTTGCTGTGACCGACAAAGACGGCGGTGTGGGCGTTGCGCCGGACCAAACCATAGCGGTCTCGAACGTCCCGCCAGCAGCGGCCATCATTGGCGCGCCCGCGGCCAGTCCTGAAGGAACGCCCATCGCGCTGACTTGTGCAGTCGCCGACCCTGGCATTCTCGACACCTTCACCTACCTGTGGATTGTGACGAAGGATGCCAAACCATTCGCCATTGGCATTGCCGCGGCCTTCAGCTTCACGCCCGATGACAATGCCACCTACGTCGTATCCCTGACCGTTACGGACAAAGACGGCGGAGTCGGTGTCGCTGGGGACCAGACCATAACCGTGACGAACGCCGCGCCCACAGTAGCTATTGTGGGCGCGCCGGCCAACTCAGCCGAAGGCACGCCTATCGCTCTGACCAGCACCGTCACCGACCCAGGCATACTTGATGCGTTCACATATGCTTGGAGCGTCACGAAGGACGGCAATTCCTACACCAGCGGCACAGGCGCTGCTTTCACCTTCACGCCCGATGACAATGCCACCTACGTTGTATCTCTTGCTGTGACCGACAAAGACGGCGGTGTGGGCGTTGCGCCGGACCAGACCATCACAGTCACGAACGTTCCTCCCACGGCGGCCATTGCTGGGGCGCCTGCCTCCAGTCCTGAAGGCACGCCTATCGCTCTGACCAGTACCGTCACTGACCCCGGCATACTTGATACGTTCACCTATGCTTGGAGCGTCACGAAGGACGGCAATCCTTACGCCAGCGGGACTGACGCTGCTTTCACCTTCACGCCCGACGACAACGCCAGCTTCGTAGTGTCCCTGACCGTGACCGACAAGGATGGCGGCATGGGCACGGACACGAAGACCATCACGGCCACCAACGTCAACCCTGTAGCAGCCATCGTTGGCGCGCAAGTCACCAGTCCCGAAGGCACACCCATTGCCTTGACATGCACCGTGGCCGACCCAGGGGTGCTCGATACCTTCACCTACGCCTGGAGCGTCACCAAGGACGGCGTACTCTTCGCGACGGGCAGCACGCCGAGCTTCTCATTCAGGCCCGACGACCACGGTCTCTACGCCATAACGCTGACCGCCACCGACAAGGACGGCGGCTCGGCGAGCGACACCAAGACCATCGTGGTCTTGAACAGCGCGCCGAGCGTTGTTATCGAAGGTGCGCCTGCGTCCGTTAGGGCGGGTACAACAGTTAATCTGACCAGCGTCGTGACTGATGCCGGCGAGGCCGACACTTTCACCTACGCCTGGCAACTCACCAAGGAGGGCCTGCCTTGCGCGGCAGGCACTGCGGCGGAATTCAGTTTCACGCCCAGCGACGATGCCGTTTACGCTGTCACACTGACCGTAACCGACGACGGCGGCGCAACTGCGTCCGACAGCAAGATCATTATCTCCCAGGCGCCGCCTGTGATCCTCAGCGGCCCAACGGCCGACATCAATCCGGCCAAACCGCTTCAGGTAGTTCATTTCTTCTGCCAGGCCTACGATGATGATGCCATCACCTGGAAGTGGGACTTCGGCGATGGCACCAGCGATACGAGCAGCAGCAGCGTTCAGCATGCCTTCACGCCGGCCGGGACATACACGGTTACGGTGACGGCGACCGATGCCAACGGCCTGGCTACCGTGAAGACGCTGACCATGATGATTGACCCCACCGGCGGTGCGGCTGTGCCGCCGGGCACAGAGATTGACAGCGATGGCGACGGCTTTTCCGATGTGCTCGAAGCGGCGCTGGGCTCGGATCCAATGAATGCTGGATCCACGCCCTTTGGCAGCGCGCCGGCCGGTCCACCCCAGCCGATTAGCATAAAGTCCACGGCGCTAAGGCTGCACTTCGATGAGCCCGGCCATGACACTATCGTGGTCACCGGAGTGTTGCCACTGCGCGTCGGACTGGTGTTGGCAGGGCAGAGGGTTGCAGTGGATGTAGGGGGCGTCATCAAGGCCTTCACTTTGGACAACCGAGGAGTGTCCTCGCAGGGCAGGTACTACTTCCGGCTCGCGATGAAGGTCAAGAGGGGCGTCGTGGCGGAGCCACGGGCGCGCTTCCGGCTGCAGCTCTCTCATGGCAGCTTCGCCTCGACACTGGCCCGCGATGGCTTCACTGCCAGCCCCCACGTGGTCAGTGCCGTGCGCCAGGTCCTTGTGACGATCCTTCTCGACCAAACCCTGTACCAGCAGGTCCGCGATGTCTTCTGGACCTGCAGGAACGAAGTTCTCGGCGCGGGTAGGTAGGAGAGGCGGTCCAGCCCACATGCAGAGACACGAGAAACATACGACTTGTTCTTGCCACCTTCTGCGGCGTTGTCACCATCCTGCGCGGTTTCCAGGGACTCGTGCAATGCCACATCGGCGCACGCCGATGTCACAGCAATAAACGTTGATGTTAGAAGTTTATAGGAGATCCCTCTTCATCGGTCAGGATGAAACGTTGTTGATGCGGGACCTTTCTGGCCTTGCTCGTTATCGCGATCTAGAGCCGAAAGTGCGCAAGGCTTTGGAAGCCATTCGAGGGGACGCCAATAATCCTGAAGCGCTTGTCATAATGGGGGAGTGGTACGCATTCAGGCGCATATGCGACTGGGCCGTAGAAATGCTGGAGCGCGCCCGCAAGAACGGCGCAGACGTTTCGTCTCTTACGCTGGCTCGCTGCTACTGGCTCCTCTCAGAAGACGAAACTGGGCCGAAGGAGAAGCGCCCAGCTCACCGCGCCGCCGCAGCAGCGGAGTTCCAGAAGGAACTGGACCGCGTGAAAGCTCAGCCCGTGCCGCAGGACGCGAAAGCCAAGCTCGCCCGCGAACAACAAGAGCTTTATCTGAACCTCTGCCTACAGGCTGTACAGAAGCCGCCGCCTGAACCGGCTAAGCCCGCCGACGCCAAGTAGCAGGTCATCCCCAGAGCCGACCAATCAGGCCACCCAACACAAGAAACCTGCCCCAGAGCCGCCCCGCGCTTTGCTTGGGCTTTTGGCAGGAGCGGCGCAGTCCCGGCTCCGTAACTTCGGACCCCGACCGGCATGTTGCCCTACGCAACATCTCGGCCCAAGAGGGCTGCAACAGCCAACAATCCTACGATGATGTACGTGGGCATTGGCGGCGCAGTGCTGGCGGGCGGGAAGACTGAAACAGAAAAATCCGAAACCCCAAGCGCTAAATCCGAGATGGTGAAAGAGGTTGAGCCAGATAAGGGACGCGCGGGAGAAACCGCAACAGCGAAGACCGAGGTTAAGGCTCCGCCGACTATGCCCGTGCCAGGCACTGCATTGCCAGCCGGTGGATGGTCCCGGCGCTGCAACCAAGCGCCTTGGCCGTCTGGCGATACGACTGGCCTTTCGCCAGCAAGCGCCCCACCTTGGCGGCGTCAACCTTGCTGCCACCCAATCCCTAGATTCGTTGTCGTCGCGGGACCTCCTTCAGCAAACAGCAAGTCGTTGCACAGCAAGAGGTTATAGGACTGATCTGCTAATCTAACCTCTTATGCCATAAGGACTTATGTGTGTAACTTGGATAATAGGCATTATCTGAGTTTCGTGGCATGGGAGGGCGTTCTCCTTTAGTATCCGCATCGGGTGGAGGTCAGTCAACGGGTGCCGGCGATCCATTAGATGCATACAACGTCGTCTGGACCGCCCCCAGCCAGGACGGCTCCGGGTCCATGCCGTTAGGTAACGGCGAGGTTGGCGTAAACCTCTGGGTGGAACCGGACGGCGACCTTCTCTTCTACATCGCGCGCACCGATGCTTAGCAGGAACATGCCCGGCTGGTGAAACTGGGCCGTGTCCGAGTCCGGCTTGACCCCGAGTGTAAAGACACTTTGCATGGTGGAGGTCGCGGGGGTCGAATCTGCCAGTATGCCCACGGTGGTTATGGGATGGTCTGTCCACTACTGCCCCACTACTGCCCACTACTGCCTTCCGGCGCCGCGACTTACCGGCGTTCGTCTCGCGCTGTCGCGTCAGCGGCGGGGTGCCCCGCAGCCGATCTCCGCACATCGCGGAGGTGTTCGCGGATCACCGCCTTCATCTTCTGCAATTCCGGTTCGTAGTAACCGGTGCACTGGTATACGATTGTGCCGTTTCCGTCTACCACGTAGGTGCGGGGGATCCCCTTCTCGGCAAACTTGGCGTACACAGAGCGTTCCTGATCCGCAGCCATCGGGAACGTGAACCCATGCTCCCGGCGAAACGAATTCACCGCTTCCTCAGTTTCTTCCCTGCCGATTACGAGCATGGCCAACGACTGATCTCTGAATACCTGCCAGATTTCTTGCTCTAATCGAGGCAGTTCGAGCCGGCATGGGCCACACGAAACAGCAAAGAAGCTTAGCGCGATCACTTTGCCGCGCAGATCGGTCAGCTTTGCTCGGCTGCCATCCACTGTTGTAATCTCGAAGTCCGGCGCGGGCTGACCGATCTGAGTCAGCGTCCCTGGCTGGTTCGCCCAGTCCCGCTTGGCGAGCGCCTCCTCGAAGGGACGAGTAAGCATCCAATGGAGCATCACGGCGAACGCACTGGCTCCGACTAGGAACATTGCTGCGCTGACCACGATGCCCCGTCTTAGCCGCCCCTGGGGCTTGCCGCGGATTCTGCGCACAAGGGCTCGCGCAAGAAGCACGAGCAGCGCCACCAGGCCACCCCACATCAGCAGTTGCGCCAACACGAATAGAACCTGGAACAGCAAGAATTGGCCTGGCGCTAGAGAAGCGGTGCCTTGCTCTGCCGTTCCCGCCCAGGCGTGTGCTTGGGTGAACAAGGCAAACAAGATCGGGTTGAACGTCGGTGTGCTCCTCAACAGAATCCTCCTCATATCCAGTAGGCCCCACCTCATTGGGGTTCGCCACATGGCTGACACGCCTCCTTCCGCAAGATGGCGGAATCAAAACTCCTGTACCCGCTCGGCCTTCTTCTGTGGGTCGGGCGGCCGTGGTGGAGACTGTCTGCGATGGACTCGTGTGGCCGCATGCCTCGCCAGATGGCGAACAAAAAGATTATCCAACCGACAATCATTCCAACCATCATGAGCAACCAGACGAGAAAGAAGGAACCACCCGCGATTGCAGGTTCCGGTACTCCCATGTCTTTCTCTCCTTTCTCCTATTCCCGGGCAACATCACAGGTGCCACAGTTGCCGCATGGCCACGGAAAACGCTCCCGCATCGTCAATGAAACGCTCCCGCTGGGACCGCGGCCCCGGACCCCAAAAAGGCCAAGTAGAAAAAGGGCCAAGGGTTAGGGAGTCCCGGGCGCACACAGCACCACCACCCGGAAGCCGCCGTAGTAGTCCCGGCTGCCCGGCGAGCTGCGGTTACGAATCGCAGAGCCGCAGCCCTCCCGACAGTCGCTCCAGGACCCGCCCCGCAAAACACGGTAAGTTCCCGTACCTGGCCCCTGCGGATCTGTGGCCGTACCTGCTTCGTAGCCGCCGTACCAATCCTGACACCATTCCCAGAGGTTGCCGTGCATGTCGTACAAGCCCCAGGCGTTCGGTTCCTTTTGCCCCACGGGATGCGTCGTCATATTGCTGTTCGCGTCGTACCACCCGGCGCGCTCCAAGTCCGCCTCAGTATCGCCGCTGTAGTACGCCGTCGTTGTTCCGGCTCGACAGGCAAACTCCCATTCCGCCTCAGTCGGCAAGCGTACGGTCTGGCCGGTCTTGCCGCTGACCTTCTTGCAGAACTCCTGTGCATCATCCCATGACACCGTTTCGACCGGCAACTTCGCACCCTTGAACCTGCTTGGATTCGTGCCTATCACCTGCATGTACTGCTCCTGCGTTACCTCGAATCTGCCGAGGTAGAAAGCCTTGGTCAGGGTGACCGCGTGCGCGGGCGAAAAGTCCGGAACGGCGAAGCGCGGTCCGTGCACAGCCCGCCAGAAGCGAAAACCGCCATATTCTGCCACGCCCAAGATCAG
>Ga0315279_10002656_pt1 | contig 26356 bp, 26 predicted proteins | sample YL17G06_20_MG_FD_203694 | JGI IMG/M metagenome (GOLD analysis project Ga0315279, IMG submission 203694) | Sediment microbial communities from Yellowstone Lake, YNP, Wyoming, USA - YL17G06_20 | ecosystem: Environmental > Aquatic > Freshwater > Lake > Sediment | place: USA: Wyoming | collected... | reverse complement strand
GAATCGAGGAACTGGTAGAAATGGATGACCACGAAGGTCGCCACCATGGTGGCGAAGAAAACGGCCAGCGTACCTTCCAAGGTCTTGGGCCCATTCAATTTCCTCTTTCCATAGCGTCTGCCGATCAGTCCGCCCATGCCGTCCCCGTAGGACATGGCCACGATGGCGATGGAAGCGACCAGGCGATGATCGAAAAGGAAGAATGCCAGCAGCGTCCAGGAGATGGCATAATAGACGAGGCCCAGGTCATGGCTCTCCCCGGTGGTCTCCCCCAGGAAAGAGTGCTTCAACCTGGAGAGGTGCGAATAGGGCGAGGCCAGGAGCAGCAAGGGGATGAACGGCGCGGCGGCCAGGAACGCCATGATGTAAGAGGTGTCGAACAACCACCAGAAGAACACGATGTTGCCGACCATGATGTGCACGAACTTGCGGTGCATCTTGGCGGTCCGGATGAACTTGAGCTTGGCCGCCGCCAGCACCACTAGACCAACATAGATGTAGACCGCCGCCAACCCCGCTAGGTCCCCTGAGGTCACCATGAGTGCCAGGGAGACGGGTTGCTGATATTAATCTACTTTCTGGCAGGGAGCGCCGCTCGCCCATCCGGACCTCATCCATATGGTCTGGAAGGTCCACGAAAGCGAATCACCCGGGATAATCAGTGGGAAAGGTATTTAATCGGACAGCCTGCTGACGAAGCTGGCATGAACGACAAGGACCTCAGGCAGATGCAAGGCCTAATGGATTCCCTGGAAAGGAACGGGCTCAAAGGCGCCGTCGTGCTCGATTTGCCTTCCACCCAGTTCGTGCGCATCAATCTCATGTTGCTCAAAGGCCTCTCGGAGGACCGGGGGCTTGCGGGGATGTTCATTTCTGTGGACAGGCCACATCAGTACATGGTGCACCTTCTTTCGATGCACCAGATCAAGGCCGCGGGTCTGATCTTCATCGATGCCATCAGCCGCTTCTCGGCGGACAGCAAGGTGGCCTCCGCGAACGTAGGGTTCGTGGACGGTCCATTCCACATCGATCGATTGCCGACCGCCATGTCGCAATGGGAGAAGGGCAACGGTTCGAAGGCGAAGCTGAGCGAGTGCAAGTTCGCCATCATCGATAACCTCTCGTCCCTGTTGACCTACAACAGCTTCGCTTCGGTCGAGCTGTTCCTGCGCTCGTTCGTGAAGGCACTGGACTCATCCGGCAACGTCATAGTGCCACTGCTCATCGACAGCCAGAAATCGATGCTCCTCTATGAGGTGGCCAGATCGATAAGCCGCGAGGAGATAAGGGTCATGGACATCCAGAAAGGGATGGATAACAAACCGATGCGGATATCGGATCAAAATTTCAGAGTAGAGGGGTCCTGATTCACATGGAAAAGAGGTACGAAGAGACAGCGAAGCGCGAGGGCCTGGTTCGCATCGACAGTGGGATCCCAGGATTGGATGAGATGATCGAGGGAGGGTTCCCCTTCCCGTCCGTGGTCCTGGTCTCCGGCAGCGCCGGGACGGGCAAGACCACTTTCGCTCTGAAGTTCCTGTGCGAGGGGGCCAAGAAGGGCGAGCAAGGGCTATACTTCACGACCCTGAGCGAACCGACGCAATGGATGCTCCGCTATGCTTCCCAATTCAATTTCATCGACAAGGAGTACTTCGGCGACCAGATCGTATACATGGACCTGGGCCAACTGATGCGGGAGGTGGACTCGAACCAGCTGCTGGCGGTCATGGAGGAGAAGATCGCCGAGGTGGTCCCGCAGCGCATCGTTATCGATCCGATCACGGTGGTGGGCGGGATGCTCAAGGGCGACTACCGCCTATTTATATTCGACCTGTTCAACCGCCTGAAGAACTGGAACGCCACCACGCTGGTCACCGGTGAAGTGCATCCAGGAGAGATGTACCCGCCCGAGGTTTCCTATGCAGTGGATGGCATAATCCTATTGATGCTGTCGGAGGAGGGCGGCGCCCGCCGCAAGTACCTTGAGGTGCTTAAGATGAGGGGCACCAACCACTTGACCGGCAAACAGTCGATCGACATAACCCGTAAGGATGGCGTAATGGTCCTCAAAGCACGGTTTTGAGTGCGATGAGAGCTATCGCGCCCGCGAACGCCGTTACGCTGGTGATGATCACTCCCGATCGGACGTGAGGTACCATATCCCTGCTCGCCGCGCGCGTCAGGATCAGCTTATTGAAGGACGAGATGGCGGTGGCCAAGAGTATGGTGCCAGCGGCGATCCAGGGGTCCACTTGGCCAAGGAAGGCCAGGGTGGAGACCGAGGCGGTCACCGCCGCCGAGGAAGCGAACCCTCCCAGCGCGATGAGGTAGATGAAGTCGCTGCCCGCCGACCTTTGCAGCAGCACCGCGGCCGCGGACACCAGCACGATGATGATGCCGAACTTCAGCGCGGGCCAGATGGCGAACGGGGATTTGACCTCGATCTTCTCCTTGCCCCCGTCGTCCGGCCTCAGCCGCCAGGCCAGGAGGAAGCCGAGAAGGGTGAGCAGGATCAGGGGTACCGCCACGATCCCCGCCGTTCTCAGGCTGGGATCGGTGAAGGCGCAGACCGCCAGATCCCGCAAGAACATGGCGGTGTTCGCCAACAAGATGCCTGAGGCCGCCGCCCTCATTAACCCCATCTTCTGCTTGGTCAGTTGGGCCAGGGACACGGTGGCGGCCTCCGAGCTCACCAACCCGCCGAATATCCCCGAGAACATGAGCCCCCGGGTGGCGCCCTTGGAGCGTATCAGGAGGAAGGAGATGAACGATATCGACGAAACGAAGATGACGATGAGGAAAAGGTTGCTCACGTCAAGGGGCTGGCCCTTGTTCAGGATGTCGTAGGGCGCAGGGAAGTTCAGGTTCAAGGTGAGCGGATAGACGATGAAGGCGATGGTGATGAACTGGAGCGCGGAAATGAGCTCGGTGTCGTCCAGCACCTGGGCGAAGGAATGCAGCCTTCTCTTCGAGACCAGAAGGAAGGTGATGGCCACCGAAAGGACCACCGCCTCTATGATGAGGCCATACCCTACCAATGCTCCCGCCAAATAGGTCAAGATCAGGGCGAAGGGCGTGGTCATTCCCGGCACCCCTATCTGATACCTCATGTAAAGCAGGCCCATGGCCAAAGCTCCCACGATGGGCAGGCCGATCAGCATGAGGAGGGAGAACGCCGAGGTGTCCGCGTTCAAGCCCAGGTCAGCGGCGTGCAGGCCCAAGTATGCCAGAAGGAACCCGAGCACCGAGACCAGCGGAAAGGTGCGGATGCCGGCTATCACCACGTCGTCGCCCTTGTGATGCTCCCTCTCGACGCCCACCAAGGCGCCCACGCCCAAGGCGATGATGAGGTGATAGATGAAGTCCGGGCTGGCGATCACGGCGTATAGCATGGTTCCGCGGATTAATAAGCTGAGAGGCTTCGCCTGGACCTAAGGGCAGGCATCGACATCGCACGGAGTGCCAGACAGCCTTGGGCCGGCCCCCAAGCTTAACAAATCATTTATATGACTACTATTATTACGCCGTAAAACCGGCTATGGAGAGGTTTTAGCATATGGAATTGAATCCACTGGTCTATGTAATACCGGTGGCGGGCGTTATCGGCCTGCTCTTCGCCTTGTTCCTTACTCGCAGCATCATGCGGAAGGACACGGGCACCCCCGCGATGAAGGCGATCGGGGATGCGATCCGCGAGGGAGCCATGGCCTATCTTGCTCGCCAGTATAAGACAATCAGCGTCATCAGTGTCATTTTGGGTGTCATCATCGCGATCGGCATCAACTGGCAGACCGGGATTGCGTTCTTGATAGGTGCGGCTTGCTCCGTCCTTTCGGGATATATCGGAATGTACGTGTCTGTGAACGCCAACATCAGGACGGCCAGCGCGGCCCGGCGCACCATGAACGAGGCGCTTAAGACCTCGTTCCGCGGCGGGGCGGTCTCTGGCATTGCCGTGGTCACCTTGAGCTTGATCGGTGTGGCCAGCGTGTTCTTCGTGTTCTGGTTGTTCGTTTTCCCGAATGAGATCAGCCATGGTATCGACTTCGGTATCCAGCAGGCCTTGTTCGCGGCCGTCGGTTACGCTTTCGGAGCGTCCTTCGCGGCCCTGTTCGCGCAACTTGGCGGCGGAATATACACCAAGGCAGCGGATGTCGGTGCGGACCTCGTCGGCAAGGTCGAGGCCGGCATCCCGGAGGACAGCCCCAAGAACCCCGCGGTCATCGCGGACCTGGTAGGCGACAACGTCGGCGATTGCGCCGGTCGTGGTGCGGACCTGTTCGAATCCACCGCCGCCGAGAACATTGGTGCGATGATCCTCGGATTCTCCGTTTACGCAGCGGTCGGCGACGCCGCCATCGGTTTCGTCTTCTTCCCGCTCATCGTGCGTGCCTTCGGTCTGCTGGCCGGTTTGATCGGCATCATGACCGTCTATCTGAGGCATGAGGGTGAGAACCCGATGAAGGCCCTCAACCGCGGATATTACGTCACCGCGGTCATCGCGGCAGCGTTCTTCGCGCTGTCCGCAGAACAGCTCCTGGGACCGAGCTGGGGCTACTTCATGGGATGCGGAATCATAGGCATCATCCTGAGCATAGCCATCGTCTACATCACCCAGTACTACACGGCCGGCGAGTATCGACCGGTCAGGGACATCGCCAAGGCGTCCGAGACCGGCGCGGCCACCAACATCATCACGGGCTTCTCGGTCGGGCTGGAAACCACAGCCATGCCGATAATCGCTATCGCGGTCTCATTGCTCGGCTCGTACAGCCTCGGAACGATGGCAGCCCCTACCGGCAGCGGCCTGGGCTTCATCTACGGTCTGTACGGTACGGCCGTGGCCACCATGGGCATGCTCGCCACTTGCGCGTTCATCCTGGCGGAGGACACCTTTGGTCCGATCACGGACAACGCCGGTGGAATCGTGGAGATGTCCGATCAGCCTGAGGAAATCAGGAAGAGGACGGACCGGCTCGATGCGATCGGCAACACCACCAAGGCCCTCACCAAGGGATATGCGATGGGCTCGGCCGCTCTGGCTGCCTACCTGCTGTTCGGCGCCTACTTCGACAAGGTCTTCGAGATACTGGTCAAGGCCGATCCCACCTTGACCATCCAGAAGGTCTTCGTGGTGGACATCGCCAACCCGCCGGTGTTCGTCGGAGGCATGATCGGGGCCATGCTGGTCTTCCTGTTCGCTTCCCTGGCCATCAGGGCGGTCGGCAAGGCCGCCGGCGAAATGATCGCCGAGGTGCGCCGGCAGTTCAGGGAGAACCCGAACATCCTGCACGGCGACGACAAGCCGGACTACGCCCGCTGCGTGGACATCGCCACCAAGGGAGCGCTGAAGGCCATGATCCTGCCCGGTATCCTGCCAGTGGTGGTCCCCGTGACCTTGGGCCTGCTCATGCGCTTCGCGTACGCCCCCGACCACAACGTTCCGTACCAGGCTGTGGGCGCCATGCTGATGGTCGGTACCATCACCGGCGTGCTCATGGCATTGACCCTGAACAACGGTGGCGGCGCCTGGGACAACGCGAAGAAATACATTGAGTCCCGTGGTCTGAAGAAGACCCCCACGCACGCAGCAGCGGTCGTCGGCGATACCGTCGGTGACCCGTTCAAGGACACCGCCGGTCCTTCGTTGCACGTGCTGGTCAAGCTGCTCTCCACCATCACCTTGGTGTTCGCAGCCATATTCGTGGTCGCCTAGTCAAACCCCTTAAACCCCTTTCATTTCTTCTTTATCCAGCATTCCGATTTCGGAAATGCGTGGTGGTGAAGCTTAAATAAGGGTGTGGTTATGCCACAGTCATCACGAGGGTAACCTATGTACATGTTGGCACAGCGAGAGAAGGTCGTGCGCATCCCGCCTGACAGGCTCTCCGAGGACCTGGACCAGATCGTGATCGAACTGGCCAGGGAATCGTTCGAGGGCAAGGTGGAGGGCGGCGACTCGCTGACCGTGCTCATCCGGAACATCAAGCGCGAAGGGCCCGGGCGCATCGTTCACGGCGACGGCGCAGTGTATCAGAAACTCAACTTCGAGTCATTGATATTCAAGCCCGTGCTCCAGGAGGTCATCGAGGGTCAGGTCGTGGAGGTGCTGAAGTTCGGCGCCTTCGTGCGCTTCGGGCCGCTGGATGGGCTTTTGCACATCTCCCAGATCATGGACGACCGCATCGACGTGGACGATACCAACCAGCGCCTCCTGGGAAAGGACACCAAGCGTGACCTGAGGTTGGGCGACCGCGTGCGGGCCAGGATCGTGGCGCTGTCGATGAACGAGCGCAACCCCCGCGAGAGCAAGATCGGCCTGACCATGAGACAGCCTGGACTGGGCAAATTCGAGTGGATCGAAGAGGACCGCAAGAAGAAAGGAGAGAAGGCTGCATGAAGGTAATGAAGGCCTGCAAGCATTGCAGTTACATCACCGAAGAGGACACCTGCCCTCTCTGCGGCAACACCACATCGAAGGACTGGCAGGGATACGTGATCATCCTGGACCACACCAAGTCGGAGATCGCCAAGAGGATGGGTATCAGTGTCAACGGGAAATTCGCCCTCAGGGTGCGCTGAGGTAAGAGTGCCCAAGAAAGGCTTGGTGTTGCCGGAGAGTATGAGGAGTGAGCTGATCATGCCGTTCGGGGAGCTGTTGAGCGAGAAGGAGGCCATCGGCCGTCTGAGGCGATGCGAGAAGCTCGTGACGGTCGGAGACATGGTCTCCCTGCGCATGCTCGAGAACGGGATCGAGCCGGACGTCATGGTGTATGATCTCATGACCGAGAGGTCCGCTATGCCCGTGCTCAGGGACATGATGGGCAAAGTGGCAGGACTGGACGTGATGGTGAAGAACCCCGCCGGTCACATAATGCCCGATATGGTGAAGCAGATCCAGGGCGCCATGGCCAGAAAGACCCGCACCAAGATGCAGGTGGAGGGCGAGGAGGACCTGGCCGCGCTAGTGTGCGCCGCTTGCGCTCCCGACGGCACCTGCATCATGTATGGAATGCCGCGCAAAGGCGTTGTCCTCTTCAGCGTGGATGAAGAGGTCAGGAACAAGGCAAGGACATTGATGGGTTCAATGGAGGAATTGGATTGAAGGTTGAAATCGCGAACAAGAAAGAGAACCCGCTTCAGGAGCGCTTCGAGGTCAGATTCTCGGTGGAGCACACCGGAGAGCCGACCCCGGCCAGGGATGCTGTCAAGACCAGCATCGCCAGCCTCATGGGCGTGCAGAAAGAGAGTGTAATAATCGACAGCATGGACACCGAGTACGGCCGCGGCGTGAGCAAGGGTTACGCAAAGGTCTACCAGACCCAGGAGGCCCTCACCAAGAGCGAGAGGCACCACCTGCTGGTCCGTAACAAGCTGGCCGAGAAGAAGGTAAAGGCTAAGGCGGCACCGAAGGCCAGGGCCGCCCCGAAGGCGAAGTGAGGTGAACTGAAATGGCAGAGAAGAAGAAGGAAAAAGCAAAGAAGACCCTCGGTGTCTCGAAGAAGGATTTCTACGCGGTCTCGAAGGAAGGCAAGCTGGAAAGGAAGAAACGCCACTGCCCGAAGTGCGGGCCAGGGGTTTTCCTGGCCGAGCATGCGAACCGTCTGGCCTGTGGCAAGTGCGGCTATACCGAGTTCAAGAAGAAATAGGCCTCCTTTCCTTCATTCCACAGCCCCTGCTATGCATCTCCGGCAGGAGCGAGCGACCTTTTTGGTTCTATGTGGTAGAAAGGGGCTCATTCCTGCTTGATGTAACGGCCGGCTATGTAGCCGGCGATGCTCCCTCCCAACCCGCTAACGATCCCGACCGCCACACCGTTGGCGGCCGAGAGCACGAACTGATCACCGGGCGGGAAACTGAATCCATTGGACCAAAGGATGAACCCCGCCAACCACCCGATTGGAATGGCCAGCATCGCGGTCCCGACGGTCCCCAGAACCAGGCCGAACAGCCCTGATTGCGAGTTCCAGGTGATGAGGGCGGCGATCCCGCCCAATGCCGCGGCCATGATGGCGTAGTTGAGCTCGCCCCCGAACCAGTCCGCCACCCCGGCGCTCTGGAACAGAGCCACCGCCAAGATGCCGACGAAAGCGCCCGCGATGACGACATAACCTGCCTTGCGGCCCATGCTCCTCAATTGCCCGCCATAGCCAACCGCGAAGAGGACCACGCCCTCCGCCACCACCGTCAGGCCAAGGAGCAGCCACATGGAGTGCGCTCCCATGACCGGCAGGCTGTTGTCAACGAAGTAGAGCTCCTCCGGGCTCCAGGCGTAAATGGAGCCTCCAGCATAATCAGTCAAGATGTTGGTCGTTGCATTCGGCGTGCTGGCCCGCCAGAGGGGCACCTGCCTGCCCTGTATGAAGGCGAGGATCTCCCTGTCCATGGCCACGAAGGTCCTGCCACCTACCTGGGAGAAGGCGAACGCCTGCGCTCCTGGGACCTCGATGATCTGAACGACGCCAGCGCCCTCCACGCCATAAAGGGCATCCCCAACTCGCACGATTATCTGCCCGGTTGGCTCTTTCAGCCGCAGATCATGCGCTCCAGCGGGAACGGTGAAGTTCAAACGCGGGGTTTTCTCCTCGATGTAGTACTTGAGCACCTTTTTCTCCGAAGTGTTGCTGAGGGCAAAGAACTGATCACCCGCGCCCTTCACCACCAACTCCTCCACACCACCGAGCTTGACGGAGTTGAAGAAGGCCTGATTCGTGCGGAAAACCACCACCACGCTCCCATTGTCGCAGGCGATGGCCGTATAGGAGACATCGGGGGAGGAGGCAAAGGCCGTGACGTTCCCGCCCAGTTTCAGTGTGCTGGCGACCCTTCCGTCCGTGGTGGCCAAAGACATCACATACGAACCGGTGGAATTGGTCAGGATGACCTGCACGCCCACGGGGATTCCGTGTTCCCGGCCGAATATCTCAGTGATGCCCACCAAACGAACTTGACCGGCCAGGGTCTTCGAGAAGGCCGGCTCCGTGAGCCCAGGAGGGTAGTACAGAATGGTATTGTTCTCGGTCAGTACGGCCACCGCATCGGACCGGTCCCCGATGCGGGCGACCGCCGGACCGATTGAGCCCATGAGGAGGCGCAATCCTCCGCTGGTGGGAAGGTAGACGCCCCCGCTCGTTTCGTAGGCCACCGTCCCGAAGCTGGATATCTGGACCGAGCGTATCGAGGGCGGGATGCCTTGCGATACGGCTGGTACCTCCGCGGTGGTGTTGAAGACCGTGTAGGCAGCCAAGGCTATGTCCACGACCAAGAAGATCGCGATCATCGACCCGATCAAGGTCCTGCGCCTGCGCTTCAACCGCCGAACGGTCCTGCTCTTCATTGCGGATTGGAATGATGGGGCGCTATATAAATCGCTCTCAATATAAGTGGTTCATCTTCCAGGGGGGCTGGGCCGCCCAAAAGCTTTATCCATGATTTCATGCATGAGCCTTTGCGCGGGCCTGTAGTGTAGCTTGGATATCACAGAGGCCTCCGGCAGCTCGAACGAGCTGGAGTGAGCCTCGAACTCGGGTTCGAAATCTCTGCCTAAGGGGACGATAATCCCGACAGGCCCGCCATTTTATCATCCTCGGTCCGAACACTTGAAGGGTGACTTCCGATTTTGGCCCACGATAGGTCATCAAACTCAGGCGGGCGACCACCGTTCAGCTCCATCAATCGCAATTCAGTTAGGTTTTTAATGCAGGCTTCGGTATGGAGGAACGGATGTACCTGACCAGGGAAGAGGAAAGCATTCTTACCGGTGAAGAAGGAGCGGGGCCGCAAAGAGCCATGGAGCTGCTGGTGGCAGTGGGCAAGATATATGATGCCGACCAGCTGGTCCCCATCACCTCTGCGCATCTCTCAGGCGTTTCCTACAAGACCATCGGTGAGGGCGGCCTCGATTTCCTCCGCGAGATGGCCTTGGACGCCAAGGTCAAGGTCGACACCACCCTCAACCCCGCTGGCATGGACCTGCAACGGTGGCGGGAGATGGGGGTGGAGGAGAGCTTCGCCACACGACAGCTGCAGATCATCGATGCCTATTCCTCCCTGGGAGTAAGGACGAACTGCACCTGCACGCCCTACTTCGATGGCAACAATCCGAAGATGGGGGAGCATGTGGCCTGGGCGGAGTCCTCCGCGCTGTCATTCATCAATTCCATGGCCGGGGCACGCACAAACCGGGAAGGCGGCCCGGGAGCGCTGGCTGCCGCCATCATCGGCAAGACCCCGCATTACGGCCTGCACTTAAAGGAGAACCGCGCGCCCACCATGCTGGTCAAGGTGGAGGGAGCGAAAGACACCCACGACCTTTCATTGGTGGGCCATGCCGTCGGCCAGAAGGTCGGCGGGGGCATCCCGTACTTCACCGGGATACGGCCTGGCATCGATGGCCTGAAGGCGATGGCGGCGGCCATGGCCGCCTCCGGTTCCGTGGCCATGTTCCACGTGGAGCACACCACCCCCGAGCATCGTGACTTCGACCTCTCCGGCTTAGAGAGGATCGAGATCGGAAAAGAGGAGATGGCCAGGGTCAGGGAGTCTTTGACCACGGGCAAGGAGCCCGACCTCATCGCCCTTGGCTGTCCCCACCTCTCCGAGTTCGAGCTCAAGGCGCTCGCCTCCTACTTGGACTGCAAGAGGAGGCGGGATGGACCGGAGGTGTGGTTCTGCACCTCGAGGAGCGCGCTGCTGAAGTGTCCGAAGGAGCGCCTGGTACTGGAAGGCTTCGGGAAGGTCCTCACCGACACCTGCATGATCGTGGCTCCGATCGAGCGCAACCACCAGTGCACTGGATGCAATTCGACCAAGGCTTGCACCTACCTGCCCAGCCTCTGCTCACAGAAAGTGGTGTGCGCCGATCAGCGTCAACTGCTGGAGATGGTGCTATGATCATGAGGGGCAGATCCATTGCGCGGGGCAGGGCGACCGCCACCCTGCTCCTCCTCGACCGTCCGTTCAGCTTCCTGGGGGGCGTGGACGTTCATTCCGGGATGCTATCGAGCACCTCCGGGGCGGAGGGAGCGGTGATCTCAGAAACCGTTTTCGCGTTTCCCATTGGAAAGGGCAGCACGGTCGGATCTTACACCCTGCTTCAAATGAAACGGGAGGGCACCCTGCCCGCGGCCATGATCAACCGCAGGGCAGAGCCGATAGTGGCAACGGGGGCGGTGATGGCCGGGGTCCCGCTAGTAGATTCCATCGAACTGGGCCTGCTGCGCTCGGGAGACCGGGTCACGGTGGACGGGGACGAGGGCACGGTGGAACTGCACGACCTTGCAGAGAATCGCGTGGTCACCTGCATCGTCACGTACCGTGGCAAGATGCTGCTCCTGAAGCGCAGTCAGGAGGTGCGCACCAACAAGGGCCTTTGGGCGGGAGTATCGGGTTACATCGAGAACGATGAGGCACCCGAGGAGACGGCGCAAAAGGAGGTGCGAGAGGAGACAGGCATCGAGGGGGCCAAATTGATGAAGGTGGGCAAGGTGCAATCCATTCGCGCCGAGGGGCGGATCTGGCAAGTGCACCCCTTCCTGTTCGAAGCTTCCACCGACAAAGTGCGCATAGATTGGGAGCACACCGAGTACCGTTGGATCGAACCTGACCGAGCGGACGAGTTCGACACGGTCCCGGGGTTACGACGAGTGCTGGACGCGCTGAAGTAGCTCAGAGGGTGGCGTCCACTTCTTTCTCCAGCAGGTTCAGCTCGTGCGCGTCCAAGGTGGAGGGGTTCATGGCCAGCAAGAGGATGGAATGGTTGATGGCCACCTGGTCGCGCAGCGATTGCACCAACCGCAGCATGGTCAGGAAGTTGTTGTTGGTGATCAGGTACTCCAGGCCGTCAAGCAGTATGATGCCCCCTTCGTCTGAGGAAAGGAACTGCTCCAGCGACACGCTCAGCTTCTCCAGGTCCTTGGGCCGGATGCTGTTCTCCTTGCCCACATTGGACAGCCAGAGGATGGGCGTCTCCCCCAGATTGAACTTGTTCTTGATCTTGAGCGGATAGTTGCGCGTCACGCAGAAGCCGCGCATGCCCTCGGCCAGCGTCTTCTCGAACAAGTGGTAGGAGCGCTCCGATTTCTCCTCCTTGATCAGGTAGGTGAACGAGCGTTCCAGCTCTATCTCTGCCTTGGGGACCACGGTGGCCGCCTTGGCCGCATCCGGCTCCTCCTCCTCCGTGGTAGGCTCTGCCTCGATCTTGGTATCACAGGACGGGCAGTTCAGTTTGTCCGGGGGCACCTGGGCGCCGCAGGTCTTGCAGGTGATATCGGTCATAAAGCCGCCCCTTTGGGCATAGGCGAAGATCTCATCCACCGTCTTACCGCCCATGGCCTTGACCTTGCGCAGGTCCTCTTTGGACGCAGCCTTGATCTTCTCCAAGTTGTCGAACCCCGAATCGACGAGCATGTCGGCCTTGACCTGGTTCATGCGCGGGATGCGCAGCAGGTAAGGGACCAGCTTCTCCTTCGGGATGGCCACCGAGACCGCGGCCGGAGGCGCGCCGCAATTGGTGCAGACGTCGCTGCCCTCCGGGAGAGGCGTGCCGCAGCTCGGGCACTTCTTGGTTCCCGGGGTCTCGGCGCGGGTCAGGGAGTGCGCCACCTTCTTGGCGTCCGCCTTCGAAAGTCCGCCCTTGACGACGAGCTCCTCCTCGCTCAAGGACCGGAGGTCGTTCAGGTTACGGCATCCCGCTTCCACCAGGCTCAGGGCCGCCGTCTGCGGAAGGCCGGTGATGGTCAACAATTGGTCCATGGCGTCCTTGAAGTGCAGGGAGGTGACCGCGACCTCCAGGTGCTCCCCCTCCACTTCCCAGGAACCTCTCTGTTCGCCCTCCAGGTTGTTGACGAACTCCAACTGCCGAGCCCGCGTCTCGGACATTATGTGCTCCCTCCAGACCTTGAAGTACTCCATGAGCTTGGTAGAGGCCTTTACCTCGACCCGCACGAATTCCTCCACGTCGAGCTTCATGTCCTTGCGCATCTGCTGGATCCTGCGGATGAGCTCGCGGGTGTAACCCTCCGCCTCGATCTCTTGAGTGATCTCGAAGTCCAGGAAAAGCTCCCCGCCTGTGAACTTGACACCGATGACATTCTCCGGGAGCGAGGTGGTGAACGAGATCATGTTACGTTCGATCTTGATCATCTGCCCCTCGATGCCGAGCGAGTACGACCCGCGCTCGATGCACTCCCGGATCTGCTTCGCCGGACGGCTCTTCAGCAGGACGGCGATCTTGCTGGACCATTGGCGGTACACCTTGCCGATGGCGTTCGGGTTGGGGATGGCGTTCAGCACGATCTCGTTCCATTCCTCTCCGGGAGGAACGAGCTCCACCCGCTTGACATTGGCCTGAGAGACGATGACCCCCTCCAGGGATTTCATGGCCTCCAGCGCGTCATTGTTGTTCGCCGCCACGATCACCCGCTTCATGGGCCAGCGAAGCTTGATGTTCCTCGATTGGCGCTCCTTGGTGACGATTTCCACCAGCTCCTGCACCATGGCCATGCTCTGCTCCAGCCGGTCGTCGATCTTGGTCTGATCTGGCACCGGCCAGTCGAGCATATGCACGGTGTCCTTGGTGCCTTCCATGCTCTGGAATATCTCCTCGGTGATGTGCGGGCAGAAGGGCGCCATGGTGCGCGTCAGGGACGATATGGAATCGTGCAGCACGCGGTAGGCGGCCTGCTTGTCGAGGTCGCCCTCCTCCTTCCACATGCGGTCGCGGATCAATCTCACATACCAGCGTGATAGGTCTTCCAGGATGAAGTCCTCCATCACCCGGCAGGCCTTGTGCAGCTCGTACGAATTGAGGTACTTGGTGACCTCGTTCTTCATCTTCTCGGTGCGCGAGACCATCCAGCGGTCCTCCGGTCGGAGGTTGCCCCGCAGGTTCTCCATTGGTATCCTTTCAGGATCGAAATTGTCAATGGACATGTAGGTGGTGGCGAAGTTCACCACGTTCCAAAGGATGTTGAGGGTCTTGCGCGCGTTCTTCACGCCATCCCATTGGAAGGCGGTATCCTCCCAGGGGGCATTGGTGCGCATGAGGTAGAAGCGGAGCGCATCGGCGCCGTAATCCTCGATGACCTTCTCCGGCTCGATGACGTTGCCCTTCGATTTGGACATGGGCTGGCCGTTCGGGTCCAGGATCCAGCCGTGCATAAGCACTGATTCGTAAGGCGAGCGGTCGAACGCTATGCAGCCGGCCGCCAGTTGCGAGTAGAACCAACCGCGCGTCTGGTCGTGCGCCTCGGTGATCCATTTGCAGGGCCACCACTTGTCGAACTCCACCCTGGAACGGGGGAAGCCCAATTGGGCCCAGGTCGCCACACCGGAATCGAACCAGACGTCCAAGACATCCGGGACGCGCGTCATGACCTTGCCGCAGTGCGGGCACTTGAAGGTGATGGAATCGATCCAGGGGCGGTGGAGCTCCATGTCCTTGCGGTAGCCGTCGCCCTTCTCCAGGTCGGCCACCGAGCCCACCACCTTCATTTCGCCGCAGACGCAGGTCCAGATCGGCAAGGGGATGCCCCAGTACCTCTGCCTGGAGACGCACCAGTCGCGGGCGTTGACCGTCCAATCGTACTCGCGGGAGGATCCGGCCCAGTCGGGGGTCCAGCGGATCTTGTCGATCTCCTCCAGCATGACGTTCTTGATATGGGTGATCTTGAGGAACCATTGCGTGGTGTTGCGGTAGATCACGCCGGAATCGCAGCGCCAGCAATGGCCATAGCGGTGGGTGATGGTCGCGACGGAGAACATCTTATTGCGCTGCTTGAGCTCCTCGATGATGTGCTTGTTCGCATCCTTGACGCTCATGCCCGCGTACTCCGGGGGTAGGTCTTGCGTGTAGCGCCCCGTCTCATCCACGGGGCAGAAGATCTCTAGGTTGAACTCCTTCCCCAGCTCGAAGTCCTCGGGACCGAAGCCAGGGGCGATGTGCACCAGGCCGGTGTTCTCGGCCGTGACGGTGGTCGAGGGTATGACCCGATGGACCCACTTGCCCGTCACCTGCCTCTGGAACTTGACCTCGTCCTGGAAGGGGGAGATGTACTCCATACCGATCAGGTCGTCGCCTTCGATGACATCCTGGACGGCGTAATTGTCATAACCGCCCAGCTCCCCGATGGCCTCCACCAGGCTCTCCAGCACTATCACGGTCTCCTTCTGGTCGCCCTTGTAGTAGGTGACCTTGGCGTAGGTGAAGTCGGGATGCGCCGCCACGGCCATGTTGCCCGGCAATGTCCAGGGGGTGGTGGTCCAGATGAGCAGCGATACGCTCACATCATCCTTGAGCGGCATGCGCACGTAGATGGAAGGGTCCTTCTCGTCCTGGTATTCGATCTCCGCCTCGGCCAGCGCGGTCTCGCACCGGGGGCACCAGGAGAGCACCCGGTTGGAGGGGGCCAGGAGGCCCTTGTCGTACGCGCGCTTGAGCGTCCACCAGGCCGCCTCGATGTAAGTGGCATTGATGGTGAGATAGGGATTGTCCCAGTCCATCCAGATGCCGAGCTCTTTGAACTGCTCGGTCATTCGTTTCTGGAAATCCAGAGCGAAGTTCTTGCAGGTGGAGACGAAGCGGTCGATGCCATACTCCTCGATCTCCTTCTTGTTCTTCACTCCGATGGACTGCTCGACCTTGACCTCGATGGGAAGGCCGTGCATGTCAAAGCCCGGTTGGTCCCGGACGTTGTACTTCTGCATGCGCTTGAAGCGGATGTAGGTGTCCTTCAGGGTCTTGTTCCATGAAGTGCCCAGGTGAATGGACCCTGTGGTGTAGGGTGGACCATCGACGAAATAGTAATCAGGTCCGCCGGAACGCAACTCCTTCGTTCTGCGGTAAGCGTTTTTTTGCTTCCAATATTCCCGGACCCTTATCTCGAGTTCCGCGGGATTGTAATTAGGTTGGACCGGCTTTATCATCGCTGTCCCTGAAGCCCCTATAAGCGTTACCCCATTTAAAAACGATGGTCCTGGCTATGCTCAAAAAGAATCAGCCGAACATGTCCAAGCGGCGCTGCTCTCCCTCGGTCACCCTCTTGGGGGAACTGCGAGCGGCGACGATGCGCTTCAGGGCGCCCTCCACCCTCGCCCTGGAGAAATCGTACTCCCCGCAGAGGAGCTCGGTGACCTTGATGAAATCAGGGTCCCGCCATTCCAGCTTGTATTCGCTGGTGTTCTCATAGTGAAGGAATATGTGCCTGATCTCCTGGTAGTTCTCGATGTCGATCTGCAGCAAGGCCATGACGTTCTCCAGGGACTTGTGCTCCTGCATCAGCTTCAAGCCCTTCTTCGGCCCGATGCCCATGACCCCTTCGTTGAAGTCCGTGCCCATCAGAATGGCCAGGTCCACCAATTGCTCCCGGGTCAGTCTGCTGGCCTCCAGCACTTTCTCCAGCTCGATGATCTCCGGCTTGACCTCGGTCGTGTCGTTCTTGCCTGCGTTGCGCCGCCTGCCCGAGATGGTGAGGTTGCGCACCAATCGTGGCGCCCCGAAAAGCAGCGAGTCGAAGTCCTGAGAGGACGCAGCCCAGACGTCCTTCCTGATGGCCATGTAAGAGGCTTGCGCCTCCCCTTCCTCGGGAGCTTGGACCACCGGGATGCCCATGTGCGTGAGCAGGATGCGTGAGGATTCCACCACGTCATTGGTGATCCTGGAGGATTGGGTGGCCTTCGAGAAAGCGGCCGCGTAGTCCCCCTTCTCCACCGCGTCCTCCCATTCCTTCCTCGCCTTCGTCCTGCGCTCGGACCGCTCCGCGATCGTCCGTCCCTTGAGCTTGTGGGGCATGCCATCGAAGACATATACCGGGCTGATCCCGAGCTCGATGAAGTTGGCGTTCCGATAGAGCAGGCCGGCCAGGTGCGAGGTGACCCTCCCGCGCTGGTCCCTCAGGGGCGTGCCGTCCGGCTGGCGGATGACCGAAAGGAATTGATAGATGGCATTGTAGGCATCGATGGCCAGGCTCTTGCCGCCTAATTGCTCCAGCTCCACGATCTGGGCCGGTACGATGTCACCGAGATTGACGCCCATCTTTCCCCGAGCTAATCGGTCCCGGTCCAATTAATCTTTGCTCGTGGCAAGCTTCTTTATATGGAGGTGCGAATGCTTAGGAACATGAACGATTACGGGTTCAAGGCGAAGAAGCCTGTTGAAGAAGGCAAGGACTACGATGTCACCATAACCGATATCGGTTCTCAGGGCGACGGCATCGCCAGGGTCAACGGCTTTATCCTCTTTGTGCCAGGCACCAAGGTGGGCCAGACATTGAAGGTGAAGGTCACCAAGGTCATGAACAAGGCGGCGTTCGCCAAACCGGTGGAATGATCACTCCTGGCTTCCGGTCGGGATGTACAGCAGCATGAATGCGATGCCGATCCATGCCAGAAGAGGCAGGACCACGCACACTCCCGATCCCAACACCAGCGCCGCCGCGAGCAGCATGAGCGGAAAAACCACCGTCAGGAGCACTATCATTTTGTCGGCTGTGAACTCTGCCATGTATCCACTTAGGGCAGAATAAGGCGGCCCATTTATGAAGCTTTGCAAGTGTGCCTCTCGGCCACATGGTCCTAGAAACGCTTCCAGGCCTGGATCTCCTGGCGCATGTCCGGGCATCTGAAGAGCGAGCTGCCGGCCGCCAGGACGGTGGCGCCGGCGCGCACCGCCTCCCTTCCCGTTTTGGCGTTGATGCCCCCGTCGACCTCGATCTCCACCTTCAGGCCGTGCGAATCGATATATCTCCTGGCCTCCTCGATCTTGGGCAGGCATTCCTCCATGAACGCCTGCCCTCCGAAGCCAGGGTTGACGGTCATGATGAGCAGCAGGTCGATGCTCTCCATGTAAGGAACGGCGGCGGAGAACGGTGTGCCGGGGTTGATGGACAGCCCGGGTCTCTTGCCCAGGGCTCGGATTTGCTGGAGGGTCTCCTTCAGCCTCTCCGATGCCTCAAGATGAATGGTAATGATGTCCGCCCCGGCCCGGGCGAACTCCTCGACGTACTTCTCCGGGTGCATTATCATCAGGTGCACATCGAAAGTCAGCTCGCTGTGCCCTCGCAGGCACTTGATGGCGCCTGGGCCGATGGTGATGTTGGGAACGAAGTGGCCGTCCATGACATCCACGTGCACCCAGTCCGCGCCCGCCTTCTCCACGCGCCTGACCTCATCTCCCAGGCAGGCGAAGTCGGCCGAGAGTATCGATGGTGCGACCTTGATCATCTGGCGGCGCTATCCCTTACCTTCCTAATTATAGCTTCCTGCCTCAAGGCACCACGATCGTGGGGATCTTGCAGAGGTGCACCAACTTGGAGGAAACGCTCCCCATCACCAGTTCCTGGAAGGCGCCCAGGCCCCGGTGGCCGACCACGAGCGCCGAATAACCTCTCTCGCTTTCCTCCAGGAGCAGCTGCGCCGGGTTGCCGAACTCCACCTTGGAATCGTACTCCACCCCATACTCCTTGGCCACCTTCACGGCCTTGTGCAGGCGCTCATCGCCCATGGTCTCCTCCTCCAGCGGCCTGGTCATCTTGGCGGAGAAGAGCTGGTACTCCGAAGGAGCAATAATGTTGTACAAGGTCAGCCTTGCCCCCTTGCTCTTGGCCATCTGCGCCGCGAACTTGACGGCGCGCAGCGCGCTCTCCGAACCATCCACGCCTACCAATATACTGTCTTCCTTTGTCATTCCTTCACCCCATTTCAATACTTCGAGGCTGTGCATCATAAACTTGTCGCATGGTGCACACGACAAGGTTTTATCATGAACTTCCGATTGAGGGTCCATGGCTGAGAAGAAGAGCGCGGTCAAGGGTTCCGAAGGCTGCGACGTCATTGACTGCAGTAACCCAGGCGAGAGATCCATCTCCGGTAAGGCGGCCACGGATGCAGGCCTGAAGGTCGATGAGGAGCTGAAGCGAGTGCACCTGTGCAAGGAGCACTACAAGGCCTACAAGAAACAAAGCCGGCAGGATCGGCTCCTGGACACGCTGGGCCGGTAACCCGACGCATCCTTGACAGCAATTATATATGCGCAAAGTTTTGGAGCGGGCCGATGAAGGCGTCGACCGTCCAAATGCTTTCGAGCGCCGCGCTCTCCGGTTCGCAGCTGCTCATCCCCAACATGGCCAGGGACATGTTCGGGGCCTCCAATGCGGAGATCGGGGTGATCGTCGCCTCGTACTCGGCCGCGGTCTTCACCTCATCGTACATATTCGGCCGGATGGCGGACGTCTACGGCCGCAAGGCGGTGCTGAAAGGCGGCCTGTTCCTCTGCGTGCTGGCCCTGCTGCTGCAGGTGTTCGTGGTCAATTCGTTCTCGCTCATCCTGGTACGCGTGTTCGTAGGGCTCTGCGCGGGCATCTTCCCGGCCGCTCTGCTCGCTCATGTGTATGAGACCGATAAGAAGATAGGCCACTTCCAATCCTTCGGCAGCCTTGGTTTCGGTATCGGGGTGTTCGCGGCCGGGTTCATCGGCATATACTACGGCATCTTCTTGTTCGCCACCTTGGCCATGGGCCTGGCGTTCGTGGTATCCCTCTATCTGCCCTTTGGTAAGGAGACCAGGCTCCAGGTGCCCTTCTTCCCGGTCAAGATCCTCAAGCGCAATTTCCCGGTCTACACCAGCATAATGTTCCGCCATACCGGCGCCAACATGATATGGGTCATTTACCCGATATTCCTCGAGGACCTGGGAGCAGACCCGGCCTTCATCGGGATCATATACGGCATAAATGCGGTCAGCCAGTTCATCTTCATGCGCTACACCGACCGTTATCGGGCCGTGCCCTTGGTGATAGCGGGATTCACCATGTCCATTCTCACCTTTCCCGCGTACACCCTCGCTTCCCACGACTACGAGATCATCCCGGCGCAGATCATGATCGCCCTGGCGTGGTCCACCCTGTACATCGGCTCCGTGAAGTACGTCATGGAGCGGAACGAGGAGAAAGGGACGGCCGCCGGTCTGCTGCAGTCCTCCTTGAGCATCTCGGCCATCATCGGCGCGCTCCTGGGCGGACTGGCTGCGGAGCTGTGGGGCTATCATGGCTGCATGTACATCGCCACGGCCCTCGCCACCATCGGGCTGGTGCTCTTCGTGTTCACCAACAAATGGGTGACCAAGCACATGGACAAAGATTTAATCGCCCCGGTCCAATAACCAAGCGTGCGGCTCGTTTTCCTGGGTACAGGCGGGAGCCTTCCCTCGCCCAAGAGGAATGTCAGCGGGTTGGCGGTCCAGCTTGGGCCTCGGGTGCTGCTTTTCGATTGCGGGGAGGGCACCCAGAGGCAGTTCATGTCCTCTTCGGTCTCATATATGAAGGTGGCGGCGGTGTTCATAACCCATTTCCACGGGGACCATTTCCTCGGGCTGCCCGGTCTGATACAATCCATGAACTTCAGCGGTCGCACGGAGGCGCTCCACGTGCTGGGGCCATCAGGCACCGTGTCCACGATGCGCTCCATCATGGACCTTGGCTACTTCACCTGCGGGTTCGACATCCTCGCCACCGAGATGGCGGCCGGAGAGGAGCTGGAGTTCCATGGCTATTCGGTCAAGGCGGTGCCAGCGGAACACACCGTGCCCGCCTTCAGCTACGTTCTGGAGGAGAGCGCCCGTCCAGGCAAGTTCGATCCTGAGAAAGCGAAGCGGCTGGGGGTTCCCGAGGGCCCATCCTTCCGCAGGCTGCAGGAAGGGGAGAGCATTGAGCTCGATGGTGCCGTCATCACCCCGGAAATGGTCGTGGGGCCCAAGCGCAGGGGAAGGAAGATCGCGATCTCGGGGGACGGCCGGCCGACCTTAGCCCTGGAGGTCGCGGCGGCGAACGCCGATTTGCTGGTGCATGAGGCCACGGTCACCTCCGACCTGATCGTCGATGCCAAGAATTATGGCCACGCCACCGCGAGGGAGGCGGCCGAGCTCGCCATGCATGCCAAGGCCAGAGCACTGATCCTCTACCACATCAGCAGCCGGTACGATGACCCCAAGCCTCTCCTGGAAGAGGCGAGGGCAGTGTTCCCTGAGACCTACGTCGCTGAGGATCTGATGAGCCTGCAGGTCAATTTCCCGGAATCGAGGACCGCTGTCACTCTTAACGCAGAGAAGCGGCTGGAGCGGGTCAAAGAAGCTTCAGCACGTCCGACGACGTGATGATCCCGGTCACCTTCCCCTTGCGGCTGACCAAGACCGCGCTCGAGCTGGAAAGCAGGGAGGTGACGGTTTGCAGCGGCGTGTCCTCCGTGACCACGGGAAAGGCCTCGTTCATAATGGAGCGAATGGGCCTCTCTCCGATCTCTTCCATGCTCGTGCCGTCGCGCATCAGCAATAGGATACCGTACTCGCTGACGCTCCCCACCGGCTGCGGACCATCGAAGACCGGGAGCTGCGAGTAACCAGATTCGCGCATCAGTTCGGTGGCGCGCTTCACTTTCTCGCTGGCCTGGATGGAGACGATGTCCTTGGACGAGACATCCTTGGCCCTTTTTCCCTTCCGGCGCTGGTTCATCTCCTCCTCCAGCGTCTCGAACAGCTTGGTCACCGTCTCGTAGCTGCCGTTGATGTTCCCGTTCTCTATCTTCGCGATGGTGGACTGGGAGATCCCAGATTGGCTGGATAGTTGCACTTGCGTTAGGTCAAGCGCCTTGCGCATGCGCTTTATCTCGGTGACCTCAGGGAACTTCATGCCAATGCCATATTTTATTCATATATGAATATTTGCATCAATCACCTATATACGCATGGAATCTTTTTGAGCCCTAATCTTCTGAACCATCGCATCGGATGGCGGCAACCAGAAAGCAAGCTAGGTGACAATCAAATGGCCAAGAACATCATCGTCGAAAAGATCGACTATACCCCTGTGGAGAAGCAGCATGTCGAGCTCGTGGAAAGAAAGGGCATCGGACACCCAGACAGCATCGCCGATGGACTATCTGAGTGCGTGAGCCGGGCCTTGTGCAAGATGTACCTGGAGAAGTTCGACAAGGTGCTCCACCATAATACCGATGAGACCCAGATCGTGGGGGGTCAGTCCGCGCCCCGTTTCGGCGGCGGCGACATCCTGGAACCAGTATACATACTTCTTGTGGGGCGAGCGACCACCGAAGTGGATGGAGCGCGCCTTCCCTATAGGACCGTGGCAGTGCACGCCGCGGCGGAGTACCTGAAGAACCACTTCCCCAATCTGGACATCGAGACCGATGTCATGCTTGATTGCATGATCGGCAAGGGCAGCGTGGACCTCAGGGCGGTCTATGAGTCCAAGGAGCACCTCTCGAACGATACCTCCTTCGGTGTTGGTTACGCTCCGTACAGCCAGACCGAGAGGGTGGTGCTGGAGTCCGAGAGGTTCATCAACGGACCGATGAAGCGGCGCCTGAAGGAAACGGGCGAGGACGTCAAGGTCATGGCCTCCCGTATGGATGGGACCATCAACCTGACCGTGGCGTGCGCCATGGTCGACCGCTACATCCCGGACGCCGACCACTACATCTCCGCGATCGAAGAGATGAAGCAGAGGGTGCACGATAACGCCGTGAAATACACCGACCTTGAGGTGAAGGTCGACATCAACACTGCCGATGATTACAAGCGCGGCGTCTACTACCTGACCGCCACCGGACTGTCCATGGAGAACGGCGACGATGGGTCCGTCGGTCGTGGCAACCGCTGCAACGGCCTCATCACGCCTTACCGGCCGATGAGCATGGAGGCCTCCGCGGGCAAGAACCCCATCACCCACGTGGGGAAGCTTTACAACATCTTGTCCAAGTGGATCGCCGAGGACATCTACAAGGCAGCCGGCAACGAGATCCTGGAGGTCGAAGTGCGGATACTGTCCCAGATCGGCAAACCGATAAACAACCCTCAGACCTGCAGCGTCCAGCTGATCCCGGCCCCTGGGGCCAACTTCAAGAGGTGGGAGAAGGAGGCCCGTTCCATAGCCGACAATTGGTTGGAGAACATAGACACGGTCACGAAGAAAATTGTAAATGGGGAGATAACGGTATTCTAGGCCGATGAAGTTCGTCGACCTGCCCAAATATGGGCCGCTGCACCGCTTCGCCGACTTTCATGTCTACCGCACGCTGCACATGCTCTCCGATGGCAAAAGGAGAGGACGCAGGCAGCTGGCGGATTCTGTGGGGCTCGGCGAAGGGAGCATGCGCACCATCGTGGAATACCTCCGGGTCAAGGGCTTGATCGACATCAAGCAGACCGGCATCAAGATCTCCCAGAAGGGCAGTGATTTCATGAGGGCCCTGCCCCTGGCCATGGCCAGGCTGGAGCCTTCCGGCATCTCCATCAGCGAACGCAATGTCGCGGTGCAGGTCAAGGGCAGGTCGAAGCACATCGTGCTAGGGATCGAGCAGAGGGATTCCGCCATTAAGGCTGGGGCGGATGGGGCCACCACCGTCATTTTCGTGAACGGCTTGTTACTCGTGCCCCCCGATTTCCTTTTGGATCAGGAAAAGCCAGACATCGCCTCTGCCTTGAGGAAGGCCTTCGACCTGAACGAAGGCGATGCGTTGATCATCGGAACCGCCAACACCTATAAGGATGCGGAGGACGGGGCCTTGGCCGCGGCCTTCGAGCTGATCTGATCATTTGCTCGCTGCCAGGGCCGCTTGCAGCGCAGCCATCATCTCCTGGGTCGAGGTCAGCGGTCCGGACCACTCTCCTTTCGATTTTATGCAAGCAAAGGGCCGCTCCGTTGGAAATGCGGCAATGGGTGGCAGGTCCCTGAACAGGGGCGGCGAGCCCGTTGAAGGGTCCATTGCGAGCACTGCCACCTCCGGACAATATGTTCGGTCCAATGCCGACCTGAGCTCGATGAATCTCGGGTCTTCCGCTGGCCCGCACAGAGCCACCTTGATCGGCGCAAGGCTGAGCCTTGCTATCGCTTGGAGCATGTGGGCGAAGGCGCTGGGGTTCGCTTCGATATCATCCGCGAAGGCGTTGGCGATCCTGGTCGCCTCATCCCTGAGCACATCCTCGCCAGTTATATCCGCCAGGCTGACCAGATTGGTGGCCGCCACGGAATTGCCGGACGGGACGGCCCCATCGTAGGCCCCCTTCAACCGCACCGGAAGGTCCTGGGAGTCATCTGCGGTCTGGAACAGCCCCCCTTGGACCGGATCTACAAAGTGTTCCAAACAGCGCTGCATGAGCCCCTTGGCTTCCTCCAGGTAATGCAGATCAAGCGTAGCGCGGTACATCTCGAGGAATCCCCAACCCAGGTAGGCGTAGTCATCCAGCATGCCCGGGATGCCCGCCTTCGTTCCTACCAATCGGTGCAGCAATCTGCCCTGGGGATCGTGCATTTCCGAGCCTATCAGGTCCAAAGCCCGCCGCCCTATATCCACGAACTTCCTATCCCCAACCGACCTCGAAGCGATGGCACAAGCGGCCACCATGAGCCCGTTCCAATCGGTCAGGACCTTGTCGTCAAGGTCCGGCCTGACCCTTTTCTCCCGGAGGTCGAACAGCAACGCCAGGCTGGGGGTAAGCGAGCCCTCTATCCCTTCTCGCGATAGCCCGAATCTCTGGGAGAGCATGTCTATGTCCGCGCTAAGGTCGAGCACATTGCGACCCATACGTTGGCGACTGGCCTCCTCCCGGTAATTGCCGTCAGCCGTGATCTCATAAGCTGCCAAGAAAAGGTCCCGGTCCACCCCGTTCAAAGCTTCCTCTATCTCCTTCTTGGTCCAGGTGTAGAACCTTCCCTCTTCGCCCTCGCTGTCCGCGCCCTCGGCCGAGAAGAACCCCCCGTAGGGCGAGGTCAGGTCCCTTTCCACATAGGCGAGGGCATGGCGGGTCACTTCAGCGTAACGGGGCTCATGCGTGGCCTGGTAGGCCTCGGCGTACGCCATGCCAAGCAAGGCCTGATCGTAGAGCATCTTCTCGAAATGGGGCAAGTGCCACTTCGGGTCGGTCGAATAGCGGTGGAACCCGAAGCCCACTTGGTCCTGGAGCGTGCCTTTCATCATGCCGTCCAGCGTGCCCCGTACCACCTTTATGAGGCGCTCCCTCCCGGAACGGGCGAACTCATGGGTGAGGAGGATAAGGCGATGCGGCTCGGGGAACTTGGGCGCCACCGCGAAGCCGCCGTGATCTTCGTCATACCTTGCGATCAGCTCGCTCACCGCGAGATCGATGACCTCCGGGTCGATCTCCTTCGCTTCCCTTCTTGAAGCGTATTGCCGCATGACCTCGATCACCTGCTCCGCGCTCCTGAGCAGCGATGCGCGGTCGAGCCTCCATTGCGTTCCCAGCTGCATCAATATGTCTACTAGCCCGGGAGCTCCTGGCCTTCCATCCTTCGGGATGAAACTGGCCGCAAAGAACGGGCACTTGTCCGGGGTCATCACGATGGTCAGCGGCCAGCCGCCTCCCCCGGTCATCAGTTGGCAGGCGGCCATGTAGAAACCGTCAACATCGGGCCTCTCTTCCTTGTCCACCTTTATGGCCAGGAATTGCCTGTTCATCACCGAGGCGACGTGCTCGTCCTCGAATGACTCGTGCGCCATGACATGGCACCAATGGCAGGCCGAATAGCCGATAGAAAGGAAGATGGGCTTGTCCTCGGCCTGAGCTTTTTCGAATGCCTCGTCCCCCCAAGGAAACCAATCCACTGGGTTCGCCGCGTGCTGCCGCAGGTACAGGCTTCTCTCCTCGGCCAGATGATTGGAAGGATTCCTTTCTTGGCTCATCGTCGCCTCTGCCACGAACGTACTGAATCCGCTGCTAATAATAACTCCCAGTTGCCGATGGTCAGGCGCTCAATTCCCATCTCAGAAATGGTCGTATGAGACCAGATCGGAAACGTTCTTGCCTTCGAGGCGCTCTGTCTCCCCTTCCCCGTAGCCGATCGGCATGACCCCCACCACCTTGGCGTCGGGCGGTATGGCCAGGGCTTCGGCCACCTGCTCTTCTTTGAACGTATGCACCAATAGCGCGCATAGCCCCTCGGCCGTGGCGGCCAGGAGCATGTGGCTGAGCATGGCCGAGACATCCATCGGGTAGGCGTTCAGGTAGCCGCCCACGAAAGGGTAGGCGTCGTCCGGCATTCCGCAGGCCACCAGGATCACTGGCGCTTCAGCCATCGCCTTGGTGCCGCAGGCCGCAGCCACTTTCTTCTTCAGATCCTCATCGCGCACCGCGATGACCTTCCAAGGCTGCAGGTTGTCGACCGAGGGAGCGAGGCGAGCCGCATTGAATATCCTTTTCAGGGAATCCTCAGAGACCGGATTAGGCTTGAAGCCTAAACTCCCGGATTTCTATGACTAGGCCGATGATCTACTGATGTTTTTCCATGCTGGCCATACGTGGATTTAAGTACTTGCATAGTTATACCTATTA
>Ga0315279_10002655_pt1 | contig 26366 bp, 31 predicted proteins | sample YL17G06_20_MG_FD_203694 | JGI IMG/M metagenome (GOLD analysis project Ga0315279, IMG submission 203694) | Sediment microbial communities from Yellowstone Lake, YNP, Wyoming, USA - YL17G06_20 | ecosystem: Environmental > Aquatic > Freshwater > Lake > Sediment | place: USA: Wyoming | collected... | reverse complement strand
ACTCATACAGGCTTGCGAAACCAAGCCTGGCGACCCGAAATAGGACCATGCGAGGTCGCCGTTTTTCAAAGATTTTAGAGGCAAGAAGTTCAAAATACTCTCACTGAGCTGCGGTTCGCTACGACGGTGATGAAACGTGCTTGGCGCGAGTTGGCTTTTGGACCAGGTATCGCTTCAGGTCCAACGAGGTGCATTAGACTTGAACCTATTTGGGTATAAGTACAGGCAGCACTCTATGCGCGGGCGTAAGAAGCCAACGAAGCTGGTTATCTCGATCTATTTCCTCAAACGTCCAGCTGAGTAGCTTATTTTGGTCAAAGCAGCTTTTGGTGGGGCCGTATAGGTTTGAACCGACGCATTTGTGAGATGAAAACTAATCTGACCCCAATCGATAAATTCTGCCTGTAATGCATTGGGAAAGGTAGGCGCGGACTTGCGTCATTTGAGTTCGAGTCTCTCCAAGCCCGTTTTTCATTGAACCCAGCTCAATGTTGCTGTGAGACAGTTTGGATCTGTGCGCAGGTTAGGCGATGGTGCTTTCGTATCAAGAGCTGAGTCACGTGTCCCACGTCTCGGTAGATACTCAGTCACGTTGAAAGATGGTGATGTCAACCTCCGCCAGAAACCATCATCTCACTGCATGCCAAGAATTGACAACGGACTCAATCAACGGTTCTGTACAGTCAACCATTTAAACAGTGAAAAACTAATTACCATCAACGCACCTGAGAAGCACGAAGCATTTGAGCCGAAAAGAAAACCCAACCTCAAACGCAGAAGAACTCAGCAGAAAACTCGATCAAATAATCAACAGACTCGACCTTCTCGAAAAACTAATTCTTGAAAAACCAGAATACCAAGGACTAACCGCAGCGCTACAGCTGACAAAGGTAGGCATAGGAATGTACGGCGAACCATTAAAAATCGTTTCACGCCTCAAAAGTGCCGAAAAAATCCTACGCCAAAAACCGATCGCGCAGGATGACATTTCCAGATGCGTCGTCCAAGCACTAGCTGTGAAAGGATCGCTCAACATTTCCGGCATCACTCGACAAGTGGCCGCCATGAGAGGAAAAGCCAGCAGACGCATAGTCAGAGGCAGAGTAGCGAAGCTAGTGAAGCAAGGCATCATCGTGAAAACAGAAGGACGGGTTCCAGCTTATCGTCTAGTCGAAGAAGCTGACCAGTAGGATGGTCACTTATGCGCAGAACACCTAACTATGGTGACCACTGCTATTATGGTTTGAGGTGAAGTGTATGAAATCCGAAACGTTGGCACCAAAAAGGGCCATCCTTCATCTGCTCAGCCCTTCACAAAAGATGCACCCGGTATCGATTAGAATGGACGAACGGTCTTCGCAGCAGACGACAGAAGAGATTAATATAGACGAAGCAAAGGCAAGAGTAGACATGATCAAAGCGAAAACTCTCCAAGCCTCACGGCATCTGACATTAGCCTGAATGCTGGGGAGGTGAAAGAATTGATTGACAAAGAAGAAAAAACACACACAAAGAAAGACGCAGAAGAAGTCAAAGAAATACTCAACATCGTCTCCACCGAGGTTCCCGCCATGATAAAAAGCATCCTGGCATCAGTCTTCTCCGAAGAAGCAGGAAGAAACATGGGAAAAGCCGCAGCAGCATACTACAAGGAACTGAAAGACGGAGGAATGCCTGAACAGGTAGCCGTGAAAATGACAGAAGACTACATGCGCACCTTCACAAGCATAGGCGACATGCTAAAAGGCATCGGCAGAGGAAAACACGTAGCATCTGAATCTGGCGTAGATATAGGCGACGAAATCGCGCGCGCAATTGACAAAAAAAGACGGGAAAAAGAGGAAGAGGAAGAACAAGAAGAAGAGTAGTTCTCCCTTCAGCTTTGGAGAAAACACCAGAAAATGAGCGCCGCTTCAGTCTTCACGTCAATAGTGAAATCGATTCCCCACTTGATACGCATGTCCCTCACCCTATTCTGGATGTATATCACACTAGACTGGCGTGTCAGAAAGACCAGAAAAGCTTTCGAAAAACAACTTCTCCAACAGGGAATGTCAAAAGAAGACGCTAAGCGACTGAGCGCATGCTACGAAGAACTGAAAAACAGCATATCCGCAGTGGTCAAACAAGGCCTAGGTCGCGGTTTCTCGCTCAGCTACAAATGATAGAACACAATTTGGGAGAAAAAGGGCGATTCTCACTGAAACAGAGGCTAACCCATCGATAATCGCACATTTTTCGATTCTACTTCTTGATCGCCAACTTGGCGCCGCAAACTGAGCATTTTCCGTCAGCAGTTATCTTCGGCTGTTCCTTCACTTCGGCACCACATAATCCACACTTTGCCAACTTATCACCCCCTAAAGCATCCACGCTGAGTTTCTAGGCCGTGAACGTGCATAAAAGCCTTGTTCACTATTGCGAATACCAATGAACTCTGCCTATAGCATGTGGCATGTTTGCCTTGTTCATGCTTGCCAATCAAGAAGTCTTCTTTGTCCCTCAAGCTTCTTGATGTCAGTCACATCCTGCACAACTTCGGCCGTCCCCAAGTATTTTCCGTCTTTACCTCGCACTGCAAAGAACCTGATGTGAACAAAGCGGCCTTCCAAGGTGATCCAGAACTCGGCCACGTCTCTTTTGCCTGCCTTGAAAGCCTCTACGATCTTGTTAACCACGTGAAGGCTTTTCTGCGGATGGCACATCTGCACCTTTCTGCCAATCACAGCTTTAGTTCTCACAAAGATTCTTTTCTCGGCCTTGTTGAAATACTTGACAGCGTCATTTGCGTCAATGAACGAGATGTCCACTGGCACCGTGTCCAATAATGCTTCAGCTTCCTCTTTGGTGAGCGTTCCAGTTTCAAACTGCAACACTCCTTCAGCTGCGGCTGCTTCTCTTGCTCCTTTTCCAACCTCTTCTGCTCGTATGGGCACTAACAGGTTTGAAGGCGTAAAGCAGCAGTATCCGATCTCGTCAAACTCCTTTCGAATCTCGATCCATTCGTCAGCAGCGATTACTTGCAGCGACGCAGGGAGCAGTATGTTATTCTCCTTGAAGAAGTGACTCGGCAACAGACTGCACACAGACTTTGCTGCCTCAGTCAATCGAGTTTTGAAGTCGTTGAAAGGCATGGCGTTCCAGTTTCCAGCCAAGTTCTCCAACAGGTCTCGCAGCTTTCTTTTTGCTTCCCTGATCTGATTATGCTCCATCCACATGATAGCCGGAGGCTCAGTAATTCCATGCTTCTCCATGGTCGGAAAGAGCACGTTTTCCTCTCGGAGGTAATGCTTTTCCGCATCCTGGAAATCTTTCATAACATTCTGCAGTTCAGTCAACGCGTCACCAACATAGACCGAGTCGCACGCTTTTTCCACTATCTTCACGATTGTTCCCAGCTTCTCCGCACGTTCTAAGAGAATCTTATGCTCTTCCATAAGAATGCTGATCGGATGCCCAAGAGGAAGATGCAACTCCTGTTCCTGAACCTGCTCGCCGAAAACCGCCAAATGCACATCACAAAGCCTCTGCAGTTCCTGTCGTGGCATCCCTTCTCTTACAAGCTCCTGCTCGATGCGGGCAATGTCCTCTGAACTTGTGCCTTCCAAGACCTGTTTAAACTTGGATTTGACTTCATTCGGCGACGCTCCATCGCCTAGCTGCTTGATTATCTCTTTCAACATTCTCTTCTTTTCTTCACTCATCTTAACCTAGCCTTCCTTGATCTTCTTGGCCAATGTCTTGCCTAGCTGGACGATTCCTTCAACATCTTTCCCTGTCGGAGAACCGTTTATTTCCATGGCTCCAACTATCTCCATCTTCGTCGGCCCAAGAACCTCTTGAAAATGTTTGATTGCGCCTCCTCCCCAACCGTAGGAACTCAGTACAACAGCAAACTTTGCTGGAGGCTTCAAAGCCTTCACCAAATAAGTAGCATAAACCGCAAGCGGATGAGCGCCTGCCAGCACAGTCGGAGTGCCCAGCACGATGGCTCTTGAGTCAACAAGGTCTTTCGCTATGTCGCCGATGTCTGCAACTATCAGATTGTGCAGGGAGACTTCGATGCCTTCAGAAGACAAAGTGTCTACCATTGTTCTAATCATCTTCTCAGTGCTGCTCCACATAGTCACATAGACTACAATGGCTTTCTGTCTGGTCTCGCCCTTGACCCATTGATCGTATGCTTTGAGAATCTGCTCAGGATGTCTATGAATAGGTCCGTGGCTTGGCGCGATAATCCGAATCTCTAGACCTTTGATCTTGTCCATGGCCTTTTGACCCATTATGCTAAACGGCATCATTATCTCGCCGAAATACTTCTGCGCATAGCTCAGCAGATCCTCGGCTTCGTCATCGTAAAATCCCTTTGCCATGTGTGATCCAAGGAAGTCGCATGGGAACAGAATCCTATCCTCTTGGAGATAGGTGAACATGGTTTCAGGCCAATGGAGCATCGGTGCTTCAACAAATCGCAGAGTCTTGCCGCCTAGATCGATGGTTTCGCCGTCTTTGACGATTTTAATTCGTTCCTCGAGCACTTTGTAGAATGTCTGCGCCATCTTTGCGCCCTTGGCCGTGGTCACCAGCTTAGCCTTACTGTTTATCGACATAATATGAGGGATTGACCCTGCATGGTCGGGTTCGGCGTGATTCATTACCACGTAATCAATGTCTGCGGGGTCTGTGATTTTGCTGATTTTCTCTTCAAGTTCTTTCTCGAAACCTGGGTTTACAGTGTCGATCAGTGCCTTCTTGCTAGTTCCTATAATTAGATAAGCATTGTACGTTGTCCCTTTGGGAAGAGGAATCAAAGCGTCAAAGAGTCTTCGATTCCAGTCTCTGGCGCCTACCCAGTGGACGCGTTCTGAAATTTCAACTGTGTTGCGCCAATTCATACTTTTGCACCTTCAGTTTGGCATTACAATTGTAATAAAGTATATTTATGCCTTTCTGCACAATAATAGCCGGAAGTAACATAAATGCTAATCCCATGCGAAGTCGCAGTGAAATGCGTTCTGCCCGTTGTTCGTGCCATGATCGCCAAAGAACTCATGACCACGCACGGTTTGAAGCAAGCGGAAGCGGCGAAGCTTCTCGGGGTAAGCCAACCTGCTATTAGCTTATACTATAGAAAAATCAGAGGAAAAGCCATCGACCTGGAAAACGACCGCGAAATCACATTGCTGATCGGGGATTTGGCAGCCTTGCTCGCCAAGACACATTTGTCTTACAAAGACTTCGTCCCGAAGATTTGCGAAATCTGTAGGGTTATTCGGGCCAAAGGACTGCTGTGTAAGATGCACAAGGCCTTTGATCCGTCCATTGTCATCGAAGAATGCGGGCTCTGTTTGACATCTTCCCTCGCGAAGTGCGGGTAAATGCTTGGGCAATACCTGATAACCTTTAGACAGTTTCTGAAGGTCTCATCTCGTGACGGCGGTAATCTTGGCTTGTTTGGCGTGCGCTAACTATCAAATGAAACCAACGGAATCATGGACTTGAGGAACGACTAGGGCCTTCGTGTGCTCTTGATATGTTGAAGTAATCGCAAAAACTCTTCCTTGCTTGGTGATCCTTCGATTCGCTGGTTGCCTACGATGATTGTGGGCGTCGTTTTCACGTGGTAGGCGTGGCCGAGTATCCTTCCTTTTGGGCCTGCAAGATCATACAGACAAAGCTTCAGTCCGCATTCTTGAGCTAGTGCCTTTGCTACTTGCACTGCAAACAGGTCTTCCCTCTGGACAAGTTTTTCAAATTTGTATTCAGGTGGCCTGCCGCCCCATGCCCATGCACTTGATTCAGATTTGAATGGTTCGACGTTCCATTCTCCTTTCACAAAGACTTTGACAGATGTGGTCATGGACTTCACGTAGCCATTGGCGTATATCTACGTAAGAAATTAGGCATATCGGTAAAATAAGATTTTGCGCCATGTATTCGTTGAGAGGACAGACAGGAACATGCGGTCTTAGCAGCGTCGAGAAGTCTTCAGAAGTCGCTATATGATGCGTCAGAATCCTGCTGAAGCTAAAGCCGAAGAATGCACTATTAAGAGCTTAGAACAAACTCTTTCAGGCTCATGGCAAGAGCACAGAGACCAAGTTTCTTCAGATTTCACGAACCCTGCAAACTCTTTATAATGCCCAAAGTCCACTCAAAATGCTAAGGAAGCACAGCAATATGGGGTATCTTGCTGCTTGGAAAGTCTTAGACGAAATGATTGCTGACTTCAGAAAACGAGGCTTAGCCGTCCCAGACAAAATCATGAATGACCTCAAATCTGCAAGAACTGTCCTCAACGTCATAAAAGACCCTCAGGGCAGTGGCGAAGCCTTAGGAGAAATCGACGGCTACCTCGCTACCGTAGAAGCCTATCTCATCTCAGAGGGCGAGAAGCAGTTTGGGAAAGACTACGCGGACGAGTGGCTTGAGAGACTGGACAAGTCAAGCCGAAAGCCCTCAGAAGAAGAAACAGAGGAAGAGAGATTCATTCCAGGTCTGCCTCGAGAGCAAAAGTGGATTCGCGTCAAGCCATCGGCTGATTTGCCTCTAGAAGAACTGAACGCTATAGCTAAACAATCGAATGTTTCAATTAAGATCCAGTCTGACAGCCATTTTCTTGTTTATGGTACCGATGAGCAGGTTAAGGACTTTGTCAAGAACATGACTACAAAGCACGGTTCGAAACCGAGAAAATAGCGTCAAAAAAGTACGTAACTGTTAAAACGTTGAAGCATGCAATATTCTTAAAAGAAGCCAGCATCATTCAAACTGAGAAGGCTTCACGCCACCTGCAGGGCGAGGGCGCACACTAAATGCCCTATATCAAGAAAATCGAGCTCAAAGGCTTCAAATCATTCGGACCCGAAATCGTTAAGGTAGTGCTAGATAAGGGCTTCACCATCATCACGGGCCCCAACGGAAGCGGCAAAACCAACATTATGGACGCGTTCCTGTTCAGCCTAGGTGAATTGAGCACAAGAAGGCTACGCGCCGAAACCGCAGCCCAACTCATTTTTCATGGCTCCGAAGCCGCTGGACTAGAAAGGGCAAAAGTGGCCAAAGTCATCATCCAATTCGACAACGCAGATGGACGCATGGCCGTTGACACAACCACAGTCACTTTTTCACGCGAAGTTTATCGAAATGGTCAAAGCGTCTACAGACTCAACGGCCGAAGAATATCAAGGGCGCACAGCTTGGAAATTCTCTCCATGGCGGGTATAAGCCCCAACAGCCAAAACATAATCCCTCAAGGCACCATAACACGACTAACTGACATCGCCCCGTTTGAACGAAGAAGAATCATTGAAGACCTCGTGGGCATAGCCCAGTACGACGCTGAAAAAGCTGAAGCAGAAGAAAAACTCCGCGTCGCCGACGTCTCCATCCGCACAGCCACGGGCAGAATCGACGAAGTGCAAAAACGACTGGACGACCTGGAAAAAGAACGCAACGAGCTTTTGAGATCCACCTTCATCCAAGAAGAGATAAAAAAGTTCGAAGCCGTCAAGATTTCCAATGAAATAGCACTGATACAAAAGAACATACAAGAAACATCCTCCCAAGCAGACAAGGTCAAAGCCAGAGTTGAAAAACTAAGGCAGCTACGCGACGACCACAAAGCGAAAAGAAGAGGAATCGAAGGCGAATGGCGAAAACTCAGCTCAGAAATCGTCGAAGAAGGCGGCTCCCAAGTAGTCAAAGTCCAAATACGAATAGGCGAACTACGTTCAAAGCAAACAGAACTAGCAACCAAGATAAGCACTGGGAAAACAAGCCTCGAAGGCCTAACAATGGTTAGAGAAAACGACCTTCAACAATACCAATCTATACGCAAAGAGATTCACGAAAACCGTACAAAAATCAAGAAGCTTAGAAGCGAACACGACCAAATGTCCAACCAAATAGCAGAAAAACAAGCCGGACACGACAAACTCGCGAAGGAAGCAGCTCAGCTCTGGGAAAGCCTAGGAGAAAACAGCAAAAGAATCCGTGAAATCGAGCTGACTCTAGATAACGATCGCAAGAGATTCGCCTACCTGAGGTCTGAACAGATCAGGAGCCAGACAGCCATAAGACTGCGCCTCAGACGACTCAAAGATCTGGATGAACGCAAACAAAGGTTTGCAGCAACGCTCAACGAGTTTGGAAAGTCACGCGCTGAACTTGACAAAGTTCAGCAGGAACAGAAGTCACAGTTCAAAAACTTGGAGAGGACTCTTGAACGTCGGATTGCTCAAAAAGAAGCTGCGGAGAGAGAAATCTCCGAGGCTGGCAAAATAGCGGATTCTGCACGTGAGGCAGTGGTAGAATTTGTTACTCAAAAGGAACTTGCAGAGACCGTGGCTGCTGAGGAAAACGCTCTCAAAAGCGTCGAAGAACTCGGCGACCTAGGCGTCATCGCAGGCGTCTATGGCAGGCTCCGCAACTTGATAAAGATGGACAAATCCTATCAGCATGCGATAGAGGCTGCGTCCGTCGGATGGCTTGACGCCATTGTCGTGAAGGACTTTGACGCTGCCTTCGCCTGTACGGAAACGCTGAGAAGAATGAAGCTTGGAAGAATAAAGATAATTCCGCTTGAAGGATCCTCAAACCCCAATATCTCAAAGGTTCCGCAGAAAGATGGAGTCAGCGGTGTCGTCCCGTCATTCCTGAAGTTTGAGAAGCAGTATGAACCTGCAGTCAACTATGTTTTCGGAGACACGTTGATCGCTGTTGATGACAAGATCGCCTTCGCCTTGTCCGGCGAAGGATATCGTTCAGTCACTATCAATGGAGATTTGTACGAGGCTGGGGGAGCCTTCGAAAGTGGTTACTATCGTGCCCCAATAGATTTTTCCACAATTATCCCAAGCGGGTCTGCGATCAAAAGCTTGGAAGAAGCAGTCAACGCATTACAACAGCATCTTTCGAAAAGAGGAACAGACATAACCTCATTCGAAGAAGAAATAGACCGAACCCGCGTAGAAATTGCCCGCCTATCAGACGCCATAACCACACTCGACAGAGAAATAGTCCGTGTCAAGCGAAGCGTCAGACGGACATTGTCCAACATCAAACGGGTAGATCGTCATATTGAAAAGCTCAGCAAAGAAGTGGAAGCCGAGAGGGCTCAACTGTGGACACATAGAGCAGAGAGAAGTTCGATTCAAAAAGAAATACGCAAACTGGTCACCGAACTGGTTGCTCTCCGTCGAGTGACGGACCCAGGCAACATCCAAGAAATGGAAGTCAAGCGAGAAAGGTTTGCAGAAGAAATCATAACCCTTAGGCAAAAGCTGGGCACGATTCAAACCGAACTCTCAACGCTTCAATCACAATTCGACAATGTGTTGAGAACAGGATATCAAAACGCCAAGATCCAGCTTGGAAAGGTTGAGCAGCAGAAACGAAAAGTCGAGAAGGACGTCGAGGTTGCTCTACAAGAAAGGGAGTCATTGAAGCTAGAGCTAACCGAACTTGAGAAGAACCGCATCGAGCTTTCCAAATCTGTTTTCTCCGCAAGAGAAGAAGCCAAGAAGTTCACAACCAAAATAGATGACATAGACAAAGAACTGAAGAAGCTAGACTCAGAATATGAGCCAACTGAGCGCTTGATGAATCAGCTTCAGCTCGCCATTCAAACGTCTATGATCCAGCTTCAGCAGTACCAAAGCCAACTCAGACAACTTGGCCACGAACAACCACTTGAAGTGACGCCCAAACAGGTTGAAGAGGCCGAAACCTCCATCAAAATGATGCAATTCGAACAGGAAAGAATAGGCGCGGTCAACCAACTTGCGCTATCACACTATGCTGAACAAATCTCACGATACAAAGAGTTGTCACTTCGCATGAACGAGCTTGAAAAAGAGAAACAGGCGATTCTGCGATTCATGGACGAGATCGACCGCAAGAGACGTAAAGTTTTCATGGAAGCCTTTGACAGAATTGGCACGAACTTTCAGAAATACTTCGCGAAGCTGACGGGCGGTGGCGTTGCCACTCTGAAACTAGACAATCCTGAGGAACCTTTCTCAGGTGGCATAGATATGATTGTACGGTTCGTTAACAAGCCTCCGATAATTGTGAGCGGAGCCAGCGGCGGCGAGCGTTCAGTTGCAGCAGTCGCCTTCCTGTTCGCTTTGAAAGATTTCACACCCGCGTCTTTCTATCTCCTAGACGAAGTGGACGCCCACTTAGATGCATTTCACGTGGCAAAACTAGCCGACCTTCTTCTTGAAGAGTCAGAGAAAACCCAGTTTGTCGTAATCACGTTGAAACCCGAGATGGTCAACAAAGCCCAAAAAGTCTACGGCGTATACGCCCGCAACGGCATTTCAAGTGTAGTCTCAGCCAAGTTCCTGGAGGCTCAGAATTAGTGTCTTCCGCAATGATCAAAAGACCCTTCTACCTGCATCCCCCATGGAATATACTCTTCGAATTCAACAAACTTGAGAAACTCACGCCTTGGAACATCAACCTTGCTTACCTGCTTTCATCATTTCTTGCCGAAATGGAAAGGTCTGGCCAAGTTGACTTCAGGGCTTCAGGAGTCGCTCTTGATTCATCAGCCCTAATATATCTGATGAAATCCAAGCTCCTGCTCAAACTCGAAGAGCCGCCGCCCCCGCCGAAAGGTCCGACCGACTTTCTACCCCCGCCACTGTTCCTGCCACTCAGACATGAGCTTACGTCTACGACAATAGGGCATCTGCTCGAAGTGCTGGACGAGGTATTGAAAAACGAGAAGTTTGTCCAAATCGATACGAGAACCGCTCAGCCTATTCTTCCTCAAGCCTCAGAAATCATGCCCCCGCTAGACCTTTACCTGATGGAAATCGAAACGCAAATGGAAAAATTGCACGCTTCTCTTCTGGACATGGTGAAAGGCGCCGGAATAGTCGAGTTTTCAACCCTGATACGGGGAATGATGCGTCTAGACGCTATCCGTACATTCATTCTCTTGCTCTTCTTGGCGCAAGAAGGAAGAGTCATATTATGGCAAAACGAGGAGACTGAGGAAGTATACATCACTGTTGGAGAGTTAAAGCTTGCAAAAGGCGGAAAAGCAGAGACTTAGGCCAGATGCTCTTCTTGAGCGCGCGCAAACCGAAGAAAGGGTCCAGAATGACCTGGCTCTAGTAGAAGCCGCCTTATACGTTGCAGGTCGCCCTTTGGACCTTAACGAGTTGTGCTCAGTCCTCAAAACAAGATCAAAGAACAAAGCCCAGAAACTTGCGAAAACCCTGATGCAAGAATACATGAGAAATCATGCCGCACTCGAGATTTTGGAGCTGAAGGATGAAAGGTATGTTTTACAGTTAAAGTCCGATTATACACCTTTTGTCAAGAAACTCGTCAACAAACCGTTGCTCTCTGCTGGTCCATTGAAGACGCTTTCTTACATTGCCTACAGACAACCTGTGTCTCAGAAGCGAGTAATCGACGTGCGAGGGCATCACGCTTACGGTCACATCAAGATGCTGAGGGAAATGGGTTTGATTGCCGCTGAAAGAAGCGGACGTTCCATGCTTCTCAGAACAACTGACTACTTTGCAGACTATTTCGCTTTGAGCCATGACACCACAATCATGAAAAGAGAGTTAAAGGGCATTTTCCAAGATTTCGCCAAGCAAGAAAACCCTGAAGAACAGAATGGATAGGTTTATATCCGAAAAATCAGTGATACTGAACGCTCAAATCCAAGAACTAGGAGCAATGTAGCGTGTCTGTTTCGCACCGTGACCTCCACAAGAAAAAGCCATCAGGCGGCAGAAGAGTAGTCTACCGCAAGAAACGGAAATTCGAGAAAGGCACGTTTCCAGCCGAAACCAGGCTGGGTGATCTGAAACGGAAGACAGAGAGGGGAAGAGGTTCCAACCTGAAACTCAAAGTCCTAAGCGACAAATTCGCCTGCATAACCGATTCGAAAACCGGAAAAACCGAGAAAGTCGAAATAACGCGCGTCGTCAGAAACCCTGCAAACATTGACTATGACCGCAGAGGCGTAATAACCAAAGGCGCAGTAATCGAAACCTCCTTAGGCTTGGCACGCGTCACTTCACGTCCAGGACAACATGGAATACTCAACGCAGTTCTGATTGGCGAAGAAAAGAGCTAGTTCTCCAGTTTTGCGACTGACGAACTGCGTATCTTTTTCAGCTGTTCTGCAATCTCTTTGAGAGTCTCGTCTTTTGACCTCTTCTTGTTCACGAGGAGCAGTCCAGTCTTTTGTCCCGGAGTCTTCGGATAGGCAACGTCCGCGACAAGCTCGCATGATAGATGAAGCTTGTCAGCGGCATCCTTTACCTCAGAAATCCTTGGGGTAATTATCCCCATACTCTTCGGGACTCGTCTTCCATCTTTTCTTGTTCTTGCTACATCGAAGTAGGCTGGCCACACTATTATCCTGTCTTGTTTCCGCATTTTCTTCTCTCTCTGTCACTTTTGTGCATAGTAAGCTGTCAGCTTCTCATTTATCTGGTCGATTCTAACAAAGCCAAACCGTTCGAATTGTATTATTGCGTTAGGCTTTAACCGTTTGCAGATCCCTTCGGCAATTCCTTCAACCTTCGTCGCGTCCGACATAACGACTTCACAAGGAAAGTCCTGTCCGACTGGTATCCAGTGAATGAGCTGTGCCTTCGCCTGTCTTGCCTCCTCATAAGATTCGCTGACGAAGGAAGCCTCAGCTGAATATATATTCGTCTTTTCGATTTTCACATTGAAAAGTTCCATAAGGCGAATCAAATTTCCAACTATTAAAGCATTAACATCCTTTCTTGAAACCCAAAGCTTCGCGCTTTTGCTTTCTCCGTCGGGTCTTATCGCGTATTCTCTGGAGCCTCTTTCAGGATGATCTGGATGCAAATGCAGCTTCACATCGAACGCTTTTGGGATGTCATTTACTGTCAGCTCTATTGGATCTTGCACAAAGAAATATCTTTCAGCTGTTGGATCCAAGATCTTGCGGTTGTGAGCATAGAGGTTCTCCCAACTCAAAACAACATCATTCGTCTTCGGCCCGACTTCAGTAATCATCTTCTTGATGGCTTCAGGCGTTATTCCCCGCCTTCTCAACGCGGCAAAGGTCGCCAGCCGCGGGTCATCCCAATCGTTAAACAAGCCTTCTCTTATACCCTGAACAATCTTCGACTTGCTAAGAGAAGCCCCCGTAATCTTGAGCCTACCATAGTGTATGGCTTCTGGATAATTCCAACCCAAGTGCTTGTACATAAACTCCTGTCGCACCTGATTCGTCAAGTGCTCCTTCCCGCGGATTATGTGTGTTATGCCCAAGAGATGATCGTCTACGCCGCACGCAAGATTATACAAAGGCCACACTCGATACTTTGTGCCAACCCTAGGATGTGGACACTTTTCAATATCTATGACGCGAGCAGCAGGCCAATCCCTGACGGCAGGATTCGGATGATCCAAGTCGGTTTTCACCCGAAGTACTGCTTCGCCTTCTCCGTATCGGCCTTCAAGCATGCGTTTCCATCTTGAAAGATGCTCTTCAGGAGGCAAGCTTCTGCAATCACACGACTGGCTAGACAGTGCTTTCTCTCGGAAAACTTCAGACTCGCATGTGCAGACGTAAGCATTGCCGTCTTCAAGCATCCTCTGAGCATACTCATAATAGATCGGGACTCGGTCACTCTGAATATACTCTTCGTTAGGTGTGCACCCAAGCCAAGCTAAATCCTGTCTGATGCGATCATAGAACTCCAAGATAGGTCTTTTCACTTTTGGGTCTGTGTCCTCAAAGCGTAAAACGAACTTGCCCTCGTACAACCGGGCGTACTCGTAGCATAGAATTATGGCTCTGGCAGAGCCCAAATGTAGAACGCAATCAGGGTTAGGCGAGAAACGAGTGACGACTTGAATATATTTCTCGACATTCGGCAAGGGCGGTAGCCTTTTTTCTTCTTCAACTTTCTCTTTGATGAGAGTCTCTGGCCATTTCTCCTCAACTATCTGACGTTGCTGGCTCGGTGAAAGGCTGTTGACTTCACCAAGAACTTCATTGATGAGAGCTGACAATTCCTTGACCTTTGTCCTCAATTCTGCTTTCTCGCCCAGTATCTTGCCGATGATTGGACCCGCTTGTGCTTTTCCGTCATGTTTGACGGCGTTCAGCAAGGCTGTTTTCCGAACAAGCTCTCTAAGTTCAGCATCATCCTGAATAGACAAGCATCTTGACCTCTGCCTACGTGTTCCTTTCAATCAAGAAAGCGGTGATGGCTCTTAATCTTTCTTTCCCACTTGTGGCAGGCAGAAGCCTCTCCGCGTCTTTCCAGCTTTCTTCAACAATTTCTCTTGCTTGCTGCTTCACATACTCTATTGAACCACACTTCCGAATTATCCTGATTGCTTCATCTCGAAGCCTCTGTTCAGGAGTATGCATGTTAAGGATTTCAAGAAGCCTAGCCTTGTCTTTGGCGTCAGCTGCTTTCAAAGTGTGAATAACCACCAGGCTTCGCTTGCCTTCTGTGATGTCCTGTCCGCGTCCGCCCTTTTTCTGCTCAAACTCCCCGCTGGTCAAGTCTAAAACGTCATCCTGCATCTGAAAAGCCACACCCACGCTCTCAGCGAAATACCCCAGCTTCTCAACAAGCTCAGCGTCTGCGTCTGCCAAGACAGCGGCTATTTTTGCGGCCATTCTCGCCAAAGTCCCAGTCTTGTACGCGCACATCTGCATGTAGTCTTTTTCACCTATTTTGTCAGCGTCCGCCAAACCTCTATGCCAAGCAATATCCATCGCTTGACCGAGGCCAAGATTGATCATTTCTTGCACGTATACCTCATAAATCCTGGCAAGTTTCTGAGCGGGAATCTTGTCCTTCTTTTCCATCAACGGCAATAGCGGTACGTAGTACATGATGTTTCCAGCGTTTATGGCAACGTCAAGACCGTAAAGCTTGTAAGTGCAGGGCTTTCCCCTTCGAAGGTCAGATGAGTCCTCAATGTCGTCTATCAGCAAGGTTCCATTGTGAACCACTTCTGGGATAATCGCGAAATCAAGAAACTCGTCAGGGTCTTTGCCCAGGGCTTCTATGATAAGAAGGAACATGGCAGGCCGCCAACGTTTTCCGCCTCTGTCCAGAAATTCCCAGATAGGCTCGGCAACAGCTTTGTTCAATGTTTCAATGTTGTAAGCATAACGCGGCGGAATAATCCTGAACAACAACGCGTTCTTCGAGAAAACTCGTGGGCAATACTTCTCGATGGCATTGTTTACAAGGACAGCTTTATCTTCCAGAAATCTTTCAACATCCAAAGAGTCTAGTCCCTCCGTCTTCTTGCATAGACCCCGACGTCGAATCCTCTTGCCCTTAGCCAATCAGCCGTTCTGCCCGTTATGACGAGAGGACGCTTCATCAGAGTTTGAATGGAGTCGGCTCCGACTAGAAACATGGCATTTCTCAGCTCTTCTAGGAGGAGTGAGAGCATATTTTTCGTTTCTTCAACGCCCTTGACGGACGCTTCGAGGACCGGTTGGGAAAGACTGGCCAAGTCCGCACCTAGGGCAAGAGATTTGGCTGTGTCTACTCCGTTTCTTATCCCGCCAGAAGCGATAACGGAAATCTTGACTGTCTGAGAAATCTCAATGATGCTCAAGGCTGTTGGAATGCCCCAGTCCCAAAAGACCTCGCCTAGTCTGCGTTGGCAGCTGTTCTTGTGATCTCTTGCCCGATAGTATTCAACCGCTGCAAAGCTGGTGCCGCCGACTCCGCTCACGTCAATACCCCTCACGCCTGCCCCTTCCAGTTTCTCTGCATCTTCAACGCTTATTCCAGCACCTGTTTCCTTTGCAATAACGGGGAGATCCAATTCATCGGTGATCTTCTCTATTCTTTCAAGAACCCCTCGAAAGTTGGTCTGTCCTTCGGGTTGAGCTGCTTCCTGCAAAGCGTTCAAGTGTACTGCTATCGCGTCTGCGTCGATCATTTCTATGGCTTTTTTCACTTCTTTTATACCGTATCCATTGACAAGCTGTATTCCGCCTATGTTGGCGATCAAGAAAGCGTTTGGAGCTTTCTTTCTCACTATGGCAAAAGTCTTCTCAAGTCTTCTGTCTTCTATCGCAGCTCGTTGGCTGCCAACACCCATTCCCAAGTTGAGTTCTTCCACTGCTTGGGCTATGTTTGCGTTGATCTTCGTTGCTTCGTCTGTTCCGCCTGTTAAGGCTCCTGCAATTATTGGGGCTGCAAACTTGTGGTTGAAAAAATTCGTGGACAAGTCTATTTCTTGCTTGTTGATTTCAGGTAGCGCACTATGAATGAAGTGTATGTCTTCGAAGCCTGTTGTAGCTCTGGCTTGTACGTTCTCACTTAGCGAGATTCGTATGTGCTCTGCTTTGCGGTTTTCGGTTTCCTTCGCCAACTTCACTCCTTCTCTATCAGAGTGCCTTCCACTTTTTCTCCCTTAAGGACTCTGTAAACAAGATTCGGTTTTGCTGCGTTAGCTATTAGCACGGGGATTCCCTGTTCTACTGCGGGCAAGAGCTCAGCGATTTTGCCGAACATGCCTCCCGTAACGTCGTTGTTGGTTGGCTTGATGATTCTGCCCTGTAGCCGTTTGGCTTCGCTCAGTGTCAAGTGTGCGAAAATTCTGGCATTCTCATTTTTCGGGTCGGCGTCACTTAATCCGTCGACATCAACGCCCATTATGATACGTTCTGTATTGAACCGCGTTGCAAGGGTTGACACTAGCTGGTCTCCAGATACTATCGTGAAGCCTAGTTTTGAATCCAAGACCGCATCTCCATAAAGGACTGGCATGGCCCCGATTTTCAGCAGCATTTTTAGTGCGGCGTCTTCGAAATGGTTGATTCTGCCCTTTTCCGTGGTAACGCATGATGATGCTGTCACGCTTACTGCTGGGACGTTGTGTATGATTAGTGAGTCCATAACTAGACCGTTAAGCACGGTCATCAGGTGGTGCGTCTGGGCGAAGCCGATGATCTGGTTTGGATTCTTCAAGCCATCTTTTATGGCATATTCTTGAGCCGTTGGATGTCCAAAGCTTCCTCCGCCATGAACTACTATGAGGTTCTTAGCGTTAGCCCTTTGAATTTCGCCTGCGAGGCGGTCTATTACTTGGGTTCGAGCTGCAAGCTCTCCTTTCTTGTCCGTTATTACTGAACCGCCGATTTTCAAGATTGTGTGTTTAGGTTCGCTCAATTCTAACTCCTTCATCCGTTTTTCTGGCGACAAACGGTCTTCCACCTGCCCTTTGAATTGCTTCCATGACTTGTTCAAGTCTTTCATCTTTCGCCAAGGCTATCATGCATCCCCCGCCGCCTGCGCCAGTGAGTTTTGAACCCAATGCGCCAGCCTTTCTAGCAGCATTTATGAGCCATTCTAGTGATTCGTCCGAAACTCCCACTCCATAGAGCAAAGCGTGGTTCATGTTCATTAGCTCGCCCAAAGTCTCAAGATCGTTCTTCTTTAGGGCGTCTATGGCTCTCAATACGATTTCCCTAGCAGCTCTCCTAATAGGATCGACTATTTGTGGATACTTTTCAGCAGTGTTTCGCACCTTCTCAACGAGAGCCTTTGTGGATCTTTCAACACCCGTGTCACCTACCACGAGTGGGATCTCCATTCTGACATCTAGGGGTTTGAATCCCGTGTCCATCTGGAACAAGAGTGTTCCGCCGAAGGTTGCTATCGCGGGGTCAACGCCTGAGGGTGTGCCGTGTACAGTTTTCTCTGCTTCATAAGTAATGCGGAAAATATCTTCTTTTGACAGTTTCACGTCTAGCGCTTCGGCGACTGCCAACGTGACTGCTGCTGCGACAGCCGCAGAAGAACCTAGCCCTGCGCCGACCGGAACAGTTGAGTTGATCTCAACGGTTAGGCCAGTATTCTCCCCATGCTTTTCAAGGACTTTCTCCACAACATGCTTGACTGGTTCGAATTTTATTCGTGCTTCTTTAGCATCGCCCTGCTCGATTTTGAAGGCTCCGTTTTTGAAGCTTCCTGCAAGATCTAGATTTGTTGAGTGAATGTGAAGATCCTTGCCGTCGCTCTCTTCTACTTTTGCATACGCTCTTTTATCGATGGCCAAAACTATGGCGGGTTCACCATAGACTACGAAGTGTTCTCCGAACAGTATTACTTTCCCGGGAGCTGAGGCAATGACTCCCATTTTGCACCCCTATTTTTTGAAACACACGGCGGCGTATCCAACCACACTTGAATAGTCGCCAATCACATCTCCACTTGTCTTATAGCATAATAATTTTGCCTCTTTCGCCGACAAAATCTTCGCCGCTAGTATCAAAGTGGCTATCGGGCCATATCCGCAGGCAGTGATGTTGCGTTCTTCGATAGTCGAATAGAACTTTGTTTCATCCATTGCTTCGACCGCTCGAAGAGCCAGCATGTCCTGCTTTTCAGCTATTGCCTGTGGCTCATAATGCGTCATGTCCGAAGAAGCAATTATAATTGCATTCTTCTGTGCAATAACTTTTGCCACGGCCTGGCCAACATCTCTGGCTGAAGCCAAATCCTGCATAAGAAAGCAAATTGGCACAATCCTAAAATTCGAACCATAAAGATACTGCAGAAACGGGAGCTGAACCTCAATGGAATGCTCAGTCTCGTGAGCCGCCTCATCAACATCGACTATTCGTGCTTCACGCACTATTTGGTCAGCAGTCTCTCCGTCTACCTTCACATCACCCAACGGAGTGCGCCAGACACCCTCGTTTACGGTGGCCAAAGCACTACCATAACCAGTGTGATTCGGACCGAGAAGAACAACTACATCTGGCTTTCCATCCAGAGCCAGCTGATAATAAGCATGAGCCGCCACGGGACCAGAAAACACGTAACCCGCGTGCGGGCAAACCAAACCCACTATTCGTCTTGGACCAGCCTCATGAACCTGTGGAAGTACCTCAGGTCCAAGCTTGCTTAGAAAGCAACTTTCTATCTGTTGCTTCAGCGATTTGGCTGTTCCCTCGTAGAAGGCTCCGGCTTGGCATGGAAGCCGAACCTTTGCCATTCCGCTAGATTTCCTCCTCTTCCCTTGCGACCTTTGCCTCGAAGTCATCTATCGTAAGCGCTGGATCCTTGTCTTGTGGCAATTCGCCTCTTTCGCGAAGCACCTGTCTTGCTAGAAGCCAGTAGATGACGGCTAATGCTCGTCTGCCCTTGTTGTTCGTTGGGATAATCAAATCCACTCCGATGAATTCGTTGTCCGTGCTACACAAGGCTATCACAGGTATGCCTGCTGAGCCTGCTTCTTTCACCGCTTGAGCGTCTGCCTTCGGGTCAGAAACTATCAGCACTTCGGGCTCGATGCGGTTCGGATACAACGGATTTGACAAGAGTCCAGGAATAAAACGGCCAATCACTGGCGTTGCGCCTATAAGTTCGCAGAACTTCCTTGTTGGTTCCTGTGCATAGAGTCTGGCTGCGGCTGCAGCAATTTTTGCTGGTTCAAAGCGTGACAGGAATTTTGCAGTGGATCTGATGCGGTCGTCTGTCTTCTTGACATCTAAGACGAACAAGCCGTCCGGCCTGACACGATATATGAACTGCTCCATGTCTCCAGTTTTCATCCGTGTTCCGATGTGGATGCCTGCCGACAAGAGTGTGTCGCGGGATAGCAGAAGCCCTTCATCTGTCGGAATAGGTACTTCTGCGGTCTGCGTTTCGCCCGCAAGCTCAGTCTCTGCCTCTTCTTCAGGTGGTTTTGCCTCTATTTCTTCTTCTTTTTTGAGTTCTTCGTCTTCTGACAAAGCTTTTTCCTCCCTACAGCATTTGGGTTTCAGCCATTTTGGCTCTATCTCCCAAGAAGTCCTCGATCCTTATTAATTCGTTGATCTTCGCTATGCGGGCTCCTTCAACAACGCCTGTTTTGATCACAGGGCAACTGAAGGCTACTGCCAAATGGGCTATGTGCCAGTCACAGGTGTCTCCTGAGCGATGGGACATCACTGGTGCATATCCGTTTGCTTTGGCCATTTTGATGGTTTCCAAAGCGTCTGTAAGCGTACCTACTTGATTGACTTTTATTATGATCGAATTGGCCGCATGCTTCTTTATCCCAGCATTCAACCTTTCAACGTTGGTGGTAAATAGATCATCACCGCAGATCAAACAGTTCTTTGCTTTCTTTGTCAATTCCGCAAAGCTTTCATAATCCTCTTCATGGAACGGGTCTTCAACGTAGACTAGATGATACTTCTCAATAAGCTTCAGAACAAACTGCAGCTGTTCGCCTGCGTTTCGCTTCTTCCTTTCTCTCTTGTAAACGTAACTTTTTCTTTTTCCATTCCAGAGGGAAGAAGAGGCAACATCAAGACCCATGCCGCACTCAAAACCTAACTCGCCGCTCACTTCTTCGCAAGCTTTCGATAAGGTCTCTAGGGCTTCAAGGGCATCAACGTTTGCAATCCAAGCTCCTTCGTCACTTTTTCCGCCTACGAAGAGCTTGTCTTTCTTTCCTAGCATTTCGCCGATTGTTTTGTGAACCTGAACGTTAGCAGCGGCAGCTTCAATAAAGTCGTCAGCCCCGTACGGCAGAACCAGAAACTCTTGTATGTCTGGTGATTTCCCGCCTGTGTGTTGCCCTCCGCTGATGACGTTACCGAGAGGGTATGGCAGTTCGTGAACGATGTGTCCTCCTAGATGCTGGAAAAGAAGTCGATCATAGGAATTAGCGGCGGCTTCCGCGTTGGCCAATGAAATGGCGAAAGCGGTGTTTCCCCCGATGACTTTGAAGTCTTTTGAGCCGTCAATTTCATGAAGTGTTCTGTCAATCTCTTCTTGATAGTCAGCATTCAATCCCACAAGTTCCGGAGCAACGATCTCTTCGACTTTTTCAACTGCTTGATCAACTCCGCCCTGTGGATAGTAGATCACTTCCGCTTTTCCGCGGCTCTTCCCTGCAGGGGCGGAGGCTCTTCCGAAACCCAAAGTGGTTATGACATCAATCTCTATCGTTTCTTCTCCACGACTATTGAAAACCTTCCTAGCAACTACGTCCTCGATAACTGTAGACATGATTTTCTCCTGTCATCATCCTAATAGAGGTTCCTTGCCTCTTTCCGCTTCTCAGATTCTTCACAAAATCGTAGGACTTCATCAACTATTTCAACATGTGACAAGAGCATGCGTCTACAACAGTAGCGCTTGACTCCTAGACTATCCAGAACTTCGCCTGCGTCTTCTCCGCCTTTGACCCTTCTCGCGAACTCTTCCCACTTGTCACCGACCAATTTGCCGCAAGTAAAACACCTTACGGGTATAATCATCCAGTTCCGCCTTCTCACCTGTAACTCTTCTGTTCTTTGGCTCTGGCACCGGATCCCCCGAACTTCTTAGACTCCTTTCTCCTTGCGTCACCTGCAATCATTGTTCTATCATATTCGGCGAAAACAGTGCGCAAATGCACGCTCTTAGTCCATTTCAGCAAGCCATTTGCGAGTGCCATTCTTGCTGCCTCCGCCTGCCCGACGTAGCCTCCTCCCCGGACTTTTATGTCAATGTCAAGCTGCTTCCAAACACTGTCTCCAGCCTGCAAGAGCGGCTCCATGATTTTTTGGCGGGCAATCATCGGTTCGTATATCTCTACAGGGATCTTGTTTATGCGTACTTTTCCGTTTCCGGGCCTGACAAGGGCTCTTGATATGGCTGTCTTTCTTTTTCCACTAACAACCAAAACTTTCTTAGCAGGCATAGCTATTCACCAGCGTTCCATCCTAATTCCTTGGCAAAATCGCTAACTGTAAAGTGTGCGCAAGTCAATTTTTGAGCTCGGGCTGCTTCTACGGTTTCCATCTTCTGATCCTTCAACTCGTCAGGTATGCTCATGTAGACTGTGAGCCGTTTATAGGCTTGTTTGCCTTTCGGCTGCTTGTATGGAAGCATGCCTCTCACGGTTTTTCTGACTATTCTGTCTGGTCTTCTGTAATGGAATGGCCCCTGTTCAAGCTTGCTTCCCACTGCAAGGAATTCTTTTGCTTCAAGCACTCTGTTTCTCTTTCTTCCTGAAAGCACGGCTTTCTCAGCATTTACCATTACTATTTCTTCACCTTTCAGTAGTCGTTTGGCAATAACGCTTGCCATTCTGCCTAGGATGAGTCCTTCAGCATTTATCACCGTCATCGGTTTGCTTGTTGTTTGCATTTTTTCACCTGATTATCTTGACATTTGAGCCCTTCGGGTTTTTCTTAATCAAGTCTGAAAAGGATAAGCATTTCCCGTTTGCAGCATCTATTTTCTTTCTTGCTTCTGTGGAGAAGGCAAAAGCCGCTATCGTGATAGGATGATCAAGCTTACCTGAGCCCAGGACCTTGCCTGGAACAACTGCTGTCTCATTCTTCTTGGTGTATCTCCTTAGCCGGCTCAGGTTCACTGATACGCGTCTCCTTCTAGCTTTAGCTAGACGATCGGCAATGTCTCGCCAGATTTCCACCTTGTTTTCGTTGCTTTGTTTCCTTAGAAAACGGATTAGCTCTATGAGTTCTGGGTTTGTGGTTCTAGGTTTCTTCACTCTTTTTCACCTTGACTTGGGCTTCAAGCTCTTTTAATTGCTTGTCTACTATCTTGATGGCTTCTGCCATTATTCTTTCAGGTGGAAGCGCACCCGTAGATTCCAAGCTAAATATAAATGTGTTTTCTTCAGATCCGACCTTTATTGCCTGTGGCTCCTTTGGACAAGTGTCAGAGCAGTCTTGGCAAAGGGTGCAAGCCATCAGGTTTACAACTTCGAGTTTCTTGTCCTTGATGGCTATGACTTTTTTCGGGCATATTTCAACACATTTTCCGCAGGTGTCGCAGCTTTTGGAGATCGTTATCTTGGGAAAGTATTTGTATGCGCACATTGAAACGGGTTGCCATTTGGCGTGGTTTTTTCCTTTGCCGAGTCTTGCATAGGCCTCAAGCTTGAGTCTTTGCTCTTTCGCCAGTTTAGTTATGGGAATCTTGTCACTTACAGGTATTACTTCTTTGTTTTCCGAGGTCAATTCTCCTGAGTAAATCGTTGTTGTTCCTTCTTTGGCTTCCGCGTCTAATGTAAGCGTGACTCTGCAGAGGTTGCATCCAAATTCACTCTTGCACTCGCATTCTTCAGGCAGATTGTAGCTGTCTAGATCAGTTTTGAGTGGAATGAGTCCAAGTCTGTGGGCTATAGTTTCATCTTGCATTATTGAAGAATTTTCAATCATGACAACCTCGTCTATAGCCATGCTTGGGACTTCAGAAAGTATCAGCCGCCTCAAGGCGTTCATATATGGGACGTTAGCTTCTCGAATGAGCAGACGAAGATTCTTGTCATCTTTTTCCAGTACTTCTATTTCCACTTGTTTTGACACTCCGTGATAACCCATGGTAATCGCTGTGCCGTTCAATAGAATATGAGTGCATTATTTCAATTTTTCTATTGAAAGAAAGATATGGTGAATTTGCTAGACTCTTCTTCCCCTTCTGCCGCCGGGTCTTCGCGTACCATCATGCGGGACAGGCGTGACTTCCTCGATGCGTTCTATGCGAAAACCAGCTCTGGCTAAGGCTCTGATGGCTGCCTGTGCGCCTGGACCTGGGGTTCTTGGTCCTGAGCCGCCTGGTGCTCTGACTTTGATGTGGATGGCTGTTATTCCCTTGTCTTTGGCCACGTCTGCTGCTGCTGATGCAGCTCGCATGGCCGCGTAAGGTGATGATTCGAGACGATCTTGTTTGACGAACATTCCGCCTGAGGTTCTAGCGATCGTTTCTGCTCCAGAAATGTCCGTTACGTGTATCATTGTGTTATTGTAAGAGCTGAAGATGTGCACAACTGCCCATTTTTCGTTTTTCTTGCTGCCGTTCACTATTCTTCCTCCGTAGCTCCTCCAGCGCTTTCCCTTGTGGCTAAAACCGCTATTGTCTGGCGGAGAGCATGAGTTGGATTGGTTATTGGGCTCTTCGGTGCGTATGCTATCTGGCTCTCATCCTCTTTCGTAACTATGTAACTTGGAACAGTCACGCGCCTGTTTCCTATTGCTACGTGCCCGTGAGTTATCAGCTGACGAGCCTGATGGATGGTTTTGGCCAAACCCTTGCGAAAAACGATCGTCTGGAGTCTACGCTCCAAAAGGTTTTCTACCGTCAAGTCTAAGATGTTGTCCAATACGGCAGTTTCAGGAAGCACGCCAAGCTTTTTCAACCTTGCCAGAAGTTCTCCTTCCATCTTCTTGCGTTCTTGGGGCACCCTGCCTATGAGTGAACGGGCTATGCCTCTGAAGTTTGACAGCATTGTTTCATGGCGCCACAATTCATGCTTGTTTCGCAGTCCGTATTGGCCTAGCAGTTTAAGTTCTTCTTGCAGGATGTCTATCCGCCATGGGAAACGTGGTGTATCATATTTTTTCCTCTGCTTCTTAGGGTCTCCCATTACTCCTTCCTCTCCGCAGCCCCAGCTCTTGCAGCCGCTTGTATTACTTTCTTCTTGACGCCTAGAGCCTTGCCCGATCTGCCCGTGGTTTTGGTTCTTTGTCCTCGCACCTTGAGCCCGTAAGCGTGGCGGTATCCTCTCCATGACTTTATGTCCTTCATGGCTTCGATGTCCATTTTCTTTCTTAAGACAAGCTCTGATCCTATGAAGTGTATGTCTTTGCCCGTATCCAAGTCTTTTCTTCTGTTCAACATCCAGCTTGGCAACCCTGCCTTTTCAGGATCGCTAACCATCTCCTCTATCTTCTCGACCTCAGCTTCGGTCAAGAAGCCTGCTCTTTTCTCTGGGTCTACTCCTGCTTTCTTCAATATCGCATTCGAAAGGTTCAGGCTTACTCCCTTGAGCTTTGCAACCGCGTATGAAGCTTTCAGAGTACCCTGTACGTCTGTATCTGTTATTCTGAGTATATGGCGGAATTCCTCTGACATTTAATGACATCCATTTTGCTTGAAGCTAACTACGAAGTGAGCCATATTTTATTTAAACTTATCTTTAAATCTGAGGCGACAATCATTGGAGTTTCTTCTCGTAGATCATGTCTATCGAATCGGGCAGCGTGAAACCGAGTTCTCTTAGAGCCTTGATTATCGGTTCATGCAGAGCATGAAAAGGTGATTCTAGAAATGAGACGACAGCAAAATGAAGGAGGCTTTTTCTGGGTATTTCGGAATCTGATTGGAGATGTCTCCAGACATGTTTCAGATATCGTAATATAGGTTAAATCTTTTAAGGAGCCTTACGTATATCAGAAGCAAACAGTAGGTTGGAATCAATGATGAAAACTGGAGAAGAGGAGAAGGTCAAACGGATTCTAACAGACTCCAAACTGGCGCCCATCAAAGCTATGCTTGAGAAGGACCATGCTATAGACTGCATTATGCTGCTCTACATGAATCGTGGGAAGTGGAAAGAGGCCAAGGAGTTCATGCGTGAAAACGGTCTGACTCTGAGTGATGGCACGTTCAGGTCAAGAATGATTGAGATTGAGGAGCTGGGCTTGGCTAGGAGCGAGCGGATTGACCCGTTGAAGAAGTACTATTTGAAGACGGAGCTTGGCGAGAGGATTGCGAAACTCCTGTTGCAGTTTTTTGACGATTTAGGTCTCTAAGTTTCTGTGCGCGTTACATCTGTCTGTTGTACAGTTATCTTTATGATGATTCTGTAGAAGACATGCTTATCGTTGGTTCTTGGTTTTGTGTAGTGTTGTTTTACAAATAGCTAATGTGGTGTATTAAGTCGTAAGATTTAAATGTGCCACTTCCACTAAGTACACAACTAACTCCAAAAGGAGGGATTAATGAAAAAATGAAAATGATGAAGAGCAGGAAAGCCCTAAGCCCCGTAGTAGCCTCAATCATACTCATCGCCGTAACCGTCGCAGTCAGCATTGCCGTTGCAGCATGGATGGGAGCTTTAACGTTCACATTCATGGGAACCGAGGAGCTAAGAGTGACAAACGTGGGATTCAGCAACAACGTCACCAAGTCCGTCATGATAACTGTCAACAACACAGGAACCACCCCAGTAACAATCAACGAAGCCTGGGTGAACGGAGCAAAACAGACCAGCGGTGTCACATTCAGCGAGATTGGTGGAACAGTGTCTGGCAACAAAGGCATGACAATAACGATTAGCCCATACGATTGGCAGAACGGCGCTAACTACCAAATACGACTGGTATCCTCAAAGGGTAACCAATTCACGTACCCCGCCAGCGCTCCTAACCAATAACAATCTCCCCTTTCTTTGTTGAGACAGGGGGTAGGGTGACAATAGATTCTCCACTTTCCCACAGTTGTTTCCTCATTTGGAGGTGCACAAAATGGTCGTACAAATAAAAGAATACAGCTCAGCAGAAGAAATAGCCGAGACACTAGACAAAGAAATATCAGAAACCAAAAGCACACTAGGCGAGTATCTAC
>Ga0315279_10002653_pt1 | contig 26379 bp, 18 predicted proteins | sample YL17G06_20_MG_FD_203694 | JGI IMG/M metagenome (GOLD analysis project Ga0315279, IMG submission 203694) | Sediment microbial communities from Yellowstone Lake, YNP, Wyoming, USA - YL17G06_20 | ecosystem: Environmental > Aquatic > Freshwater > Lake > Sediment | place: USA: Wyoming | collected... | reverse complement strand
TTTCACGTTTTGCCGCCGAAATCCAAGATGAAGGGAGGGTGAAGGTTGAAGGGTGAAGGCAGAAAACTGAAAGCTTGAGGCAGCATTCCGTGGCTTTTCCTTCAGCCTACAACGTTCATCAGTAGCTGTAGGGTGGGTGAAGCGAAGCGGAACCCACCATTCCCAGACAGATTTCCGAAACGGTGGGTTCCGCTTCGCTTCACCCACCCTACAGCTTGTGCTATGGTGAAAAGTGCCGAACAGTTGGGGTTCTCGCCTGGACGGAGTAGGATGTTTTGCGAAGGGAGAAGCGCGCTTGTATGATCGCGAGCGAGCGTAATACGTTGAGTTTGGATTGTTTATGAGGGTAATTCGCAGGGAGGCTTGAAGTCCCCAGCTTGGCACGCTTTTATGGCACAGCGGTTGCACTCTAGCCGATTGAACGGAAAGGAACTCTCATGGTGCGAGTAGGAATGTTGAGCGGGTGGCATGTCCATGCACCCGGTTACGCTGAAGAGTTGAAAAACATCCCGAACGTTCGGGTCACGGCTGTCTGGGACGAACTCCCGGAGCGCGGGAAAGAATGGGCCGCGGCCTTGGGAGTGCCGTTCGAGCCGGATCTCGGAGTGTTTCTGGGCCGGGACGATATCGACGCGGTCGTGGTTGATGCACCGACGAACCGCCATGCGGAGGTAATGGTCGCCGCCGCGCAAGCCAAGAAGCATATCTTCACCGAGAAGGTGATGGCGCTGACGGTGCGCGAGTGCGACGCGATTGTGGAGGCCGTGCGGAAGGCCGGTGTGAAATTCTGCATCTCGTTTCCCGCACGAACCGTCCCAAAGCATCTGTTTGCGAAACGCGTCGTCGATGAGAAGCTGATAGGCGACGTCACGTTTCTGCGCGTGCGCACGGCGCACAATGGCGCCAGCGCGAACTGGCTCCCTCCGCATTTCTACGATCCGATTCAATGTGGCGGCGGGGCGATGATGGACCTCGGCGCGCACCCGATGTATCTGGCGCGCTGGCTCGGCGGGAAACCGCAAAGGGTCTCCTCGACCTTCAACTACTTCACGGAGCACGCCGTCGAGGACAACGCCGTATCGGTGATCGAGTTCGAGAACAAATGCATCGGGGTAGCCGAGACGAGTTTTGTGTCGTCGCATTCACCCGGCTGTTTGGAGCTGCACGGGACGGCGGGGAGTCTATTTATCGGCGGGCCGGAAGATCAAGTACGCATTTTCTCTGAGAAACTGGACGACAAGCTCCGCGGATGGATGCGCCCCGAGGACCTGCCCGCGGCGCTCCCCCATCCGATTCGTATCTGGGTGAGCGGGATCTTGGAAGGGACGCCGATACCGTTCGGTCTCGAGGAAGGAACGCAACTGACGGCGTTGATGGAAGCGGCGTACCAGTCGCACAAACAGGGAAGCGTCGCCGTGCCCGTTGGCCGTTAGGGCAGATTGATGCGGTTGAAATCGTATAGAGAGAGGTTCAGAATCATTCACATGCGGTTATGACGGCGCGCGGGGCCGGACGGCGTCACGTGCCGCAACATGGAGGTTCATCGGAAATGGAAACCGTCTTCTTAGTGTGCGCCGCGGTTGGAGGCGTGATCCTGCTGTGCCAATTGGTCATGACGCTGGCCGGCGTCGGCGGCGATCACGACATTTCAGCGGACCATGCCCCGGATTTCGGCACGGGCCATGACATGGCGGGCGGTCATGCCACCGACCATCACATCGATCACGGCGCCTCGTGGTTCTTTCACGTGTTGAGCTTCCGAGCCATTTGCGCGGCCGTGACCTTTTTCGGTCTTGGCGGACTTGCAGCCGCGGCGAGCCCATCGTTTTCGACCCTATCCTTTCCGATAGGCCTCGCCTCGGGTTTGCTGGCGATGGTTGTTGTCGGCTGGCTGATGGGTCTGTTGAGCAATTTGCAGGCCGAAGGCACGGTCCGTATCGAACGCACCGTGGGCACGTCGGCGGTTGTCTATCTCACGATCCCGCCGGCAGGGGAAGGCGCCGGGAAGGTCACGGTAAAGGTCCAAGATCGAACAATGGAGTACCGCGCGGTCACCCAGGAGAAGCAAACGTTCAAGACGGGTGATACCGTGCTTGTGGTGGGTGTTTTGCAGCCCGATACGTTGGAGGTGGCTCCCGTTCGGGAGTAAGGACGATTCGGTGCGCGGGACGAATCAAGGACCTGTGCATCGAGTACACAGGCACTAAGCAATAGGTGGATTCAACTTGCCGTAAGGAGGATTTCCATGGGTCTCACAACGGGGTTTTGGCTTGCCGTGATCGCCGTATTCACGGCGATCATCTTCGTCAGCTTCATCACGCTGCTCGCGAATCGGTACAAGCGCTGTCCGAGCAACTGCGTCCTGGTCATTTTCGGTAAGGCCGGCCAAGGCGCGCCCGCGAAGTGCATCCACGGCGGCGCGGCCTTCATCTGGCCGTTGATCCAGGATTACGCGTTCCTATCGCTCGAACCCACTCAGATCGAGATTCCGCTCAAGGATGCTCTTTCCGCGGAGAACATCCGCGTGAGCGTCCCGAGCGTCTTCACGGTGGCGGTTGGCATCGAGCCGGAGACGATGCAGAACGCCGCGATCCGTTTGCTCGGACTGGATCCGCAGCACTTGCGCAAGCAGGCCGAAGACATCATCTTCGGGCAATTGCGGCAGGTCATCGCGTCGATGTCGATCAACGAGATCAACCGTGACCGCGAGACGTTCCTGCACAGTATCCAGAACTCCGTCGAGCCCGAACTGGACAAGATTGGTCTTGTGCTCATCAACGTGAACATCACCGACATCACCGATGAGTCGGGCTACATCGAGGCCATCGGCAAGAAGGCCGCCTCACAGGCGATCCAGCAGGCGCGCGGCGATGTCGCCGAGCAGGTGAAGATGGGCGAAACGCGCGTCGCCGAAGCCGAGCGCGACAAGACCGTGCAGGTGGCCGAGGCAAACAAGTCGCGCGAGATCGGGCTCCACAACGCTCAGAAAGACCAGGCCGTGCGCATCGCCGAGCTGGATCGGGATCAGAAGGTGGGGGAACAGAGGGCCTCGTTCACAAAGGACGTCCAGATCAAAGAGGCCGAGCGTGACATGCGCGTGTCCGTGGCCGATGCGAATGCTGCTGCCATCGAAGGCGAGAACTTGGCGCAGGCCAAGGTCGCGTCGTCGAATGCCGAGTTGCTGGTTAAGCGCGCTGATGCGTATCAGCTTGGCGAAACGCGCAAACGCACCGCCGAGGCGGCAGTCCTCGAGGCGCAAAACCGGGCCATGGCCAAGGCCGCCGTCGCCGACGCCGAGCGCGTCGAGATGGAGAAGCGCGCAGCCGTCGAAGCGCCCGCCAAGGCCGAAAAGGCCCGTGTCATCGTTGAGGCGGAGGCTGAGGCCGAGAAGCGCCGCATCGAGGCCGAAGGCGAGGCATCGGCCATCTTCGCGAAGCTCAACGCTCAAGCGAAAGGCCAGTATGAAATCCTCTCGAAGAAGGGCGAAGGTTTGAAGCGTATTGTCGAGGCCTGCGGCGGATCTGAAGACGCGTACCGCATGCTTATGATCGAACACCTCGACGCCATCGCCGAGTCGTCGGCAAAGGCCATCTCGAACATCAAGTTCGATAAGATCGTTGTCTGGGAAGGCGGAGGCAAAGACGGTGGCTCCAGCACGGCGGGATTCCTCCATAACCTGGCGAAGGCGATGCCCCCGGTCTTGCAAGTGATGAAAGACATCGGCGGTGTCGAGATCCCAGAGTATCTCGTCAAGCTGAATCCGGACGCACCAACGAAGCCGCCTACCACCGAAGCGAAAGCTCCAGCAGCAAAGCAATAGGCTGTCCCATCCGACCTATCCGACGGGTCGGACAGGTCCGGCCGCCCCAGGGGCTTCAGAACCAGAAGCGGTAGACCTGGACTTCCATGATGATCCCGTATAGGTTCCAGAAGGCGCCAACCATGAAGTCGCCAAGGATGAGCCCGATGAAGAAGGGAACCGCGGGACGATAGGCCTTGACGCCGCCGTAGCGGAGGACGGCGACCTTCAGCAGCCATCCTATTATGACGCAGACCCACAGGCGATCCATGGACCAGGTTCCCGCCAGCGCGAATCCCATGGGATGCAAAGGCCACCATGCGAAGTTCATGCTGAGCGCCGCAAGCAGGAATGAGAACACGACGCCGAGACCCATGACTACAGTCGAGACCAACTGATGGGGCTGGGGCGCGGTGAACCAGGAATTCACGCGTGTCCAGATCTCCCAACCGAACCCGTCGCCCGCGACCATGCCGGCCGCGCCGCCGTAGTGGTAGTGCATCCAAAGAAGGGACCACATCGACGCGACGGTTCCCGCGACCACGGCGATGAGCATGGCGGCAAGGTAACGCAGGTTGTTCATTTTCAACTGGTGGGCGAGACGGAATGCCTCCATGCCATGCGGCATCGGGTGGCCGCGATAGACGCGGTTGAAGAAGTTGAACATGCCGAACATGACGAGATCGACGGGGTTTTCCTTGCGCATGTTGGTCATGCCGAGCGCGTTGAGGATCTGGATGTTGGGTCCGAAGCTGTGAAGGTCGTGCACCGGCGGGCCGAGTTCGACGCGCATCCGCGTGATGGCGATCGAGATCAGAAAATAGAGCGCGAAAAACACGAGCGCAATCCACAATGTCATCCCCGTCCGCCAACAGAAGAACATCAGGAACGTTCCGCCGCACGTAATGAGCACGAAGGCCAGACGCGCCTCCTGGCGGTCCCAGGACGTCACGTCGTCCGCGCATCGGCCCAGCAGGATCAGCCAGACGCGCCTCAAGTGACGCCGGCTGATCCAGAGGGCGATGAGAGCGATCGCGTAGAAACCGCCCGCCATCTGTTCGGTGAGAAACGGCGCGCCCGGAATCGCCAGCAGACCGAAGTGGCTCGCGAGGACGCGTTCGGCCTTGAAGAAGAAAAAAAAGAACCAGCACGAAAATGCAAGGTCGACCGGCATAAGGAAAAACATCGCGATCGCGAACGGATAGAACGAAACGATGACCTCGCCCATGTCCGACCACGGGCGTTCGGGAAAGAACGCGTGCAGATCCATGATCGAGGCGATGGGTATCCTCGGCAGGAGCGGGAAGAGCACGTTGAGGCCGTTGACCACCCCAATCGTGCCCGCGATCCCGAACCCGATCCAGAAAATCCTATTCGCGAACAACGTTTGCGGCTCGACGGCCAGCATGAACGGCGCCTGGAGAATCGGGTACGCCAGCTTCTCATTTTCCACCCATTGCTTGCGGAACAGCAGTGTGATGCCCCACATTACCGCGCATAGGGAGACCACGAATCCGATCCACCACACGAGCGGCTCGATCCACGGGCTCAAGTTCCGCCAGTCATAGATAGATTCCTGCCCGATATAAGCCCCCTGCAACGCAACCGGATCCCGCACCACCAGCCACGGCGGCACATGCGGCAGGATCTCAGCATATCGGCCCGTCAGCGGCGCATAACGGTGCAGATGCGTCACGGTTTGCAGCCAGAGCTGAAGAAAATCGTGCCCCGCCAGCCCGCTCGCGATGCAGATCATCGTGTAGACGACCAGGATCTCCGCCCCGTGCAGCGCCCACGCCGGTCTGATCCGCTCGACCACCAAGTTCCCAACCACCAGTACGAACACACAGAAGACCGCGTTGAAAAAAAGGCTCAGACATGTAGGAAACCCCGAGTACCACCCCAGTTCCGCCAACACGACCCAAAGCGTGTTCAACGGGATCAGAATCAGCCCAATCACCACGCTGCGAAACGTCACGCCCATACCACTCTCATGCCCCTGAAACCACACTGAGGTACACCCGCTGCCCGGGATCTTACCGAGAAGCTGAGAAGGACGTAAAGGACGCGAGGGGCCCAAAGGACGCTCACGTTTGGGGCGTTTCGTTGAGGTCATTTACGTCGCTTTGGTCCTTTGCCGTGCACAACACCCGCGTTCAACTGCCGGATTTGGGTTGAACGGTCGCGCGGCATTTGGTACGCTCGCCGCACTTTAGGGCAGAGGCGGGATAGCATGGCGGTTCCAATGATAGATTTGCGGGCGCAGTACCGCTCGATCAAGCCGGAAATCGATGCTGCGATCGCTGAGGTCTTTGAGACGCAGGGATTTGTGGGCGGCCCGAAGGTCGAGCAGTTTGAGGCCGGCATCGCGCGATATCTGGGCGTTGAACATGCGGTCGCGGTCGCCTCTGGCACGGATGCGTTGCTGTTGTCTCTGAAGGCGGCTGGCGTGAAGGACGGCGACGAGGTGATCACGACGACGTTCTCGTTTTTTGCTACGGCGGGCGCAATCGCGAACGTAGGTGCGAAACCAGTGTTCGTGGACATCGATCCGGCAACGTTCAACATCGATGCCACGCAGATCGAGTCGCGCGTTACGGGGCGGACACGGGCCATTGTTCCCGTGCACCTCTATGGCCAGTGCGCGGACATGGACCCGATAATGGCGGTTGCGGCCAAGCATGGCCTGCGGGTCATCGAGGACGCCGCGCAATCCCTGGGAGCGAGATACAAGGGCCGGCTTGGTTCGACGCTTGGCGACGCGGCGGCCATAAGCTTCTATCCGACGAAGAACCTCGGCGGCGCGGGCGACGGCGGCATGGTGGTCACAAAGGATCGCGAACTTGCCGGCGCTGTGCGTCTGTTGCGCGCGCATGGCGGCGACCAGTCGTATTATCATCGCGTCGTCGGCACAAACAGCCGGCTCGACGCGATCCAGGCGGCCGTGCTGCACGTGAAGCTGAAGTATCTCGAACAGTGGAACGAGCGGCGACGAGCCAACGCCGCCCACTATGATCGTCTTCTGAAACAAATGCCCGAAGTGGTGACGCCGGTCGAGGCGCCGGGCAATTATCATGTATACCATCAATTCGTCATCCGTTTGCCGCAGCGCGACGAAGCGAAGGCGCTCTTGACGCGAAAAGGCATTGGTTGCGCCGTGTTCTATCCCGTTCCGCTTCACAGCCAGCAGTGCTTTCAGCATCTCGGATACGGGCAGACTGACTTTCCCCGCGCCTCCCAGGCATGCAAAGAGGTGCTCGCGCTTCCGATGTACGTGGAACTCACCCCGGACCAGCAGGGGGAAGTCGTCGCTGCACTGAAAGAGCATCTGAGAGGCTAGAGGAGGAGAGGCTAGAGGAAGAGAGGCTAGAGGAAGAGGGGCTAGAGGAAAAGAGGCTAGAGGGAAAGAGGTCAGAAGAGCAATGACTCTTGCTTTGGCCTCTCCTCCTCTAGCCTTTGGTCTCCCCGGAAGTGACCGCAGGTCCGAAAGTTTGCTATAATCCGTGTATTTCCCGAGGGAACAATCACGAACGCAACAAGAAGGTTGGAGTCATGACGAAGAGATTGATGGTGGTACCGGAGGACGTACGCAAGAGCACCGTGATCAAGCTGGGAACGATCCCTGTTAACGCGTACGAGAAGACGCTTCGTGAGGAACTCGACACGAATCCCGACATTACCCCGTCCGCATGTCTGCGCATCTTCCGCGACATGGCGATTATCCGTGAGTTCGAGACGATGTTGGACCAGATCAAGAAGCTCGGCAACTATGACAACATCGAATACAAGCACCTGGGTCCCGCGCACCTGTCGCTTGGGCAAGAAGCGTCGGTCGTGGGCGAGTGCTTCTACCTGACCGTCAATGATCACATCTATGGGAGCCATCGCAGCCACGGCGAGGTGACGGCAAAAGGTCTGCGCGCGGTTCTTGAACTGACAGGCTCGAAGCTGCGCCCCATCATGGAAGAGTACATGGGGGGAAACATTCTGAGAGTGGTCGAGCAGAACGAACCGAATTGGGTGCCGCTCGTCGTTCATGGGGAGGGCAAGAAACCCATCTTTGCCGGCGGCGAGGAAGAGGAACAGGGAATCGACTTTCTCCTGTACGGCCTGCTCGCGGAGATTTTCGGGAAGGAGAACGGTTTCAACAAGGGCATGGGCGGCTCGATGCACACGTTTTTCCCGCCGTTCGGGATCTATCCCAACAATGCGATTGTCGGGGGCAGCGCGGACATCGCCACTGGCGCCGCCTTGTACAAGAAGGTTCAGAAGCAGCCCGGGATTGTGGTGGCCAACATCGGCGACGCTTCGATCGGGTGCGGTCCGGTATGGGAGGCGCTCGGGTTCGCGGCGATGTCACAGTTCAACACGCTGTGGGAAGACGGGTTCAAGGGCGGCCTGCCGATCATCTTCAACTTCATGGACAACTTTTACGGCATGGGCGGACAACCCATCGGCGAGACGATGGGCTTCGATCACCTCTCGCGCGTCGGCGCCGCCGTTGCGCCGGACAACATGCACGCTGAAACCGTGGACGGCAACAATCCGCTCAGTCTCGCCGATGCCTACAAGCGCAAGCTGAAGGTGCTTGCCGAGAATCACGGCCCGGTGCTGCTGGACGTGTTGTGCTATCGTCAGACGGGCCATTCGCCCAGCGATCAGTCGTCGTATCGCGAGCGCGATGAGATCGAGATGTGGCGCAAGTGCGACCCGCTCGCCGAGTTCGGCGCAAAGATGATCGAGACGGGACTCGTTCGCGAGGACGACCTCCAGTCGGTGCGCGCGTATGCGAAGCGAAAGGTGAGCAAGGCGTGCCGGTTGGCGACGCACCCCGACCTGACGCCGCGTCTGAAGCTAGGGCCGCATACGGGCCTTGCGACGTTCATGTTCTCAAACGTCCTCGAAGAGAAACTCCCGGGTCTGCGACACAGCACGGACGTGCTGATTCCCGATATTAAGCAGAACCCGCGCGTGCAGAAGATCGCAAAGAAATCCCGGAGAGGAGTCGATGAAAACGGCAACGTGTTGAGCGCTGCGCGCGCGGTGACGTTCGGCGAGGCGATTTTCGAGGCGGTCATTCATCACTTTTACAATGATTCCAGACTGATCGCATATGGGGAAGAGAACCGCGATTGGGGCGGCGCGTTCGCGGTGTATCAGGGGCTCACGGAGTCGCTTCCTTACCACCGGCTGTTCAACACGCCTATCTCGGAAGGCGCCATCGTGGGCACCGCCGTGGGGTATGGCCTCGAGGGCGGGCGGGTGATTGCCGAACTGATGTACTGCGATTTCATGGGGCGCGCCGGCGACGAAGTGTTCAACCAACTCTCGAAGTGGCAGGCCATGTCAGGCGGTTACCTCCGCATGCCGGTCGTGTTGCGCGTGTCCGTCGGCAGCAAGTACGGCGCGCAGCACTCGCAGGACTGGACCGCGTTCGCCGCGCACACACCCGGGTTGAAGGTTGTCTTCCCCGCGACGCCGCACGACGCAAAGGGCCTGATGGCGAGCGCGCTGTCGGGCAATGACCCCGTGGTGTTTTTCGAGAGCCAGAAATTGTACAACCAAACCGAAATCTTTTGGCCCGACGGCGTCCCCGAGGAATACTACAGAATCCCGATCGGCCAACCCGTCGTGTTGAAGGAAGGCCGCGACGTGACCTTCCTGACATTCGGGGCGACACTCTACGCCGCGCATGAGGCGGCCAAGCGTCTTGAAAGTCAGTACGGCGTCTCCGTCGAATTGATTGACGGACGATGCCTCGTACCCTTCGACCTCGAGATCCTCTTGAGCTCCGTAAAGAAGACGGGGAAGCTCGTTTTGGCCAGCGATGCCTGTGAACGCGGCAGCTATCTGCACACGATAGCGAGCCAGATCACCCAGATCGCGTTCGACTATCTCGACGCGCCGGTGTGCGTCGTTGGCGCCCACAACTGGATCGTGCCGCCCGCCGAAATGGAGACGGCCTATTTCCCGCAGCCCGAATGGCTCATCGACGCGTATCATACGCAGATCAAGCCGCTTCCTGGCTACCAACCGTTGATCGACCGCACGACCCAGGAATTCATCCAGCTTTCCAAATACGGCGTCCTGTGAGGCGGGAACGCAGGCAGGCGTATCGTGAGGGGCGCCTCGAAGCTTGCGACTACGAGCCGGTCATCGAGCGTTTCCCGCGGTTATGATTGGGATCAGGCTCATCGACGTTTCGTCTTAACTGCACATCGGTGAGCGGCGTTCCACCGTCGTTTTCGGAGTAAGTATCTTCCGATTCCGCCGTAACGCGGAACCGCATCCTTTCGAAGATGGGGACATTACCGGTTTCTTTGACCGTGTGTACCAACAGACAGGGAGCGCCGCAACTCCGTGCGATTCTCACCAGTGCCTCGACGAGAGCGCGTGCAACGCCCCTGCGCCGAAAGCTTTCGCGGACACCCAGGTTGATGACACGAAGCACGTGGTCCTCAACCGCGTATTCGACCGTGCCGACGATCACCCCGTCCATCTCCGCCACCAAGCACACGAGGCTTCGCTTCATCGCGGTTCTGTTTGCCAGAGCGCGTTCATTTGGCCGGTATACTCGTCGTAAGGTCGCAGTCGCTTCCGCGGCCACTTGTGCGATTCCCGCCTGGTCTTGCTCCGATGCCTCGCGGATTTCGATCATGACGACAGATGAGCCCCTACGGTGAAACAGCATAGCAGATAAGGCAGCGCCGTACACGGTCCTCTGAAGGGCCGTGTACGGCTTCTTTACACCGCTTCAGCAAGACGCGTCTGGAGTTGCTCGAACGCCTTGTCCACGTCTCGCGGCACTTTCCGTTCGAGGACCTTTTTGAGCTTCGAGATTGCGCCGCCGACCTTTCTGCCGTCGCGCACGGTTCCGAACAAGTGCCGGCTGACCGTCGACTGTGACAGGTCAAGAATCGCCGCAATGTCTTCCTGCGTCTTTCCCTGAAAGTAATATAGCGTGACGATCTGCCGCTGCCGGATCGTGAGTTCCGCATCGATCATCTCGACGATGACCGGCTTCACATCCCTGAAGAAATCCTGAAATGCGTGTCTGCGCACCCGGTCTTCTTCGGTCTCGAACCACAAAGCCCGGTTAGCCGGGACACTTTCTAAATATCTCGAATCCGTCGAGATTTCCCAAAAACTCGCGTTGTACTCCGCCATGGTTCCCCACTCCTGTTGTCGAATTGCCTGTGTCTTTGTCCTCACGTCCTTCTGTTCCGAGGCCCGCCGGGGCCACAATCCCGTGGGACATTCGCAGTCGCTGAACGTATCTCATTCGCTGTTCCCTCCATTGCGGGGCGTCCGTTTGCCGCCCCTCGGTTGACGACCATTGATAACCCAACGCGGCCAATCCGCGTAAAACACAAACGCCGCAGGTCTTCTTGCCTCGCCTGCGGCGTCTCTTTCGGACTGTCTGGTTAACTCTTCGTGTTATCCGCTAGAGAACACCTCCGGTCGGGAACCGCAAGCCGCGAAGCGGTGCAGGAGGAACAGCGACAGCGCGTTCCACCCCCCCATTCGCGTCTGAATTCGCACTCGTATGCTCACTGCGGTTTTCCTCCGTCTTTTCGTATTGTCAGTTATTCTACCTGACCGCACTGAATTTGGCAAGCTTTACGTTTGCACTAGCTCGCGTCAGATACTAAAGCGGTTTATTTAAGAGGGGAATATGCATACTTTTTCGCCGCCTATCGTCTACTCGCGCGAATCTTTCATCGCTTCCGGACAGTGTTCATTTTTGCACATTGCCATCAAAAACCATCGTTTGCGCACAAAAATGGACGTTTCCCTGTTCTATGTGCCCTATCGTAAGTCTATGCAGGAAAGGGTATTGTGAATCCTGCAGTTGACGGCACGTGCCTTGCTTGCGGTGCTCTTGGCGGTATGGCCCTAGTTCGTGCTTGAGAAGAAAGCAGGAAAATGAATGCAAATCCGTCATTAGACTATCCGTCACCGAGAGACATCCATCAGTGGTTTTCGGCATGCCAGCCGGAGGAGAGCAAGCTTCGTGAACGCATCTTGGTGGTGGACGATGAGAATGGTCCCCGTCAATCACTGCGTATGTTGCTGAACGACGAATACGAGGTCTTGTTGGCATCGGACGTTTCTGACGCCGTGAAGGTTCTTCAGGAGGACGAGGTCAGCTTGATCATCACCGATATTCGGATGCCTCAGCAATCCGGCGTCGATCTGTTGCGCACGGTTAAGGAGACTTGGCCCGACATCCAGGTCATCCTTCTCACCGGTTATGCCCACCTCGACACCGCCATGAAGGCGGTCGAGTACGGCGCGTTTGTTTACCTCGAGAAGCCGTTCGACAACGAGATGATGCTGAAGTACGTTCGGGCCGGTCTCGAAAAGGGACGCCAGGAACGCGAGCGCCGGATCATGGAACACCTGGCCATCGAGGCAAACCGCTTCGAAACGCTCGGCCGCCTCGTGTCGGGGATGATGCACGACATGGGAACGCCATTATCGGTGATCGGCAGCCAGATCGAAATGATCATGAACAACATGAACCGGGAAGACATCATGGACCGGCTCAGCACAATGCACAGCCAGGTCAAGCATTGCAGCGACATGGTGCGCTGCGCGATGAATTTCCTGCGACACGATTCCCAAGGTTCGGCGCCGCTCTCACTGAACAGCGTGGCGGAAATGTGTCTCGAAGTTGCGCGTCCCGTGACGCGGAACCTGAGCATTCGCGTCGTGACCGATTTCACGGCGGAGATGGGGTCTTGCATGGGTGACTTGGTGCTGGTCCGCCAGGCCCTGCTTAACCTGATCACGAATGCCTGCCACGCCATGACCGGGCAAGCCGAGCCTCGGGAACTCAAGCTGAACACCTGGGTCGAGGATGGCTGCGCCTTGTTTTCCGTGGAAGACACGGGACCGGGCGTTCCGGTTGAGCATCGAGAGAGGATCTTCGACACTTTCTTCACGACAAAGGGGGAAATGGGGACCGGCCTCGGCCTATCCGTAGTCAGGAACGTTATGCGGCGTCATAAAGGTTCAGTAACCCTCGTCGAAAGTCCTGGTCGCGGCGCGAAGTTCGTCTTACGCTTTCCGCTGGCCACAACTGAAGACGTGCTTCACTTGTTTCGACAAGCGCAAAAGGACCAGACATGGGGCGGCTCCGAAGGAACGCCGCCACGGAACGGGCACGTGTGACTCACCCCGCACCATCGCACCGGCCCCTTCGAGGGTTAGATGGATGGGGCTTCCCCTGCGGACACTTTCCTTCCGCGCCCTTGACCGCAGGCGCCAAGCCCCATCCGGCTTTTTTGGGGTTTGGGGTTTAGGGTTTGGGGTCCAGGGGACAGGGTTTAGGGTACAGGGGCGCTGATGTCGAGGACTGAGATACTGTGAGCCTTCATCTCCCGGTGATCGTCACTGCATTGGGATGCTTCTATGCACGCCGCAATATGAACTAAAGCCTTTAGCTCAGAGCCACCTGAACCCTAAACCCTGTCCCCTGAACCCCAAACCCTATCTTTTGGCTCCGGATCCGCCTGTGCTATACTGAATGCGCAAGGTGTCCGAGGAGCATGCCGGATGGTTACGTATCGTTGTGACGGGTGCGGGACAGAGCTCCCCAAGGATGCCCTGCGCTACACGGTGGAGATTGATGTCCGGGCCGCGTATGACAAACTCGAGATAAGCCTTGCCGACTTGGTCCGTGATCATCGAGGCGAGATACTTGCGCTCATCGAGCGGCTCAAGAACAAATCCCCTCAGGAACTCGAGGAATCCGTTTACAAAAGCATCAAACTCGACTTGTGCCCATCCTGTCAGCGCGCGTTTATCCGCAATCCCCTCCGGTTCCATCCGGAACAGGGCGGGGCGGAGCGCGAGATCGACATCGACGCTTTTCTCCGTTCCCTTGGGCTGGGTGGGGGCTGAGGCTGCACGCTGTAGCAGTCGTTGTGGCAAGGACAATGCGGCGCGGAAGTGTGTTATGCGCACCAGGGACGGGTTCGCTTTACACCGGTAAAGGCTTCCTTGGCAATGCGCGCGTCTTCCGCAATCTGGAAATCGAACATACCGGCCAGGATGAAGTCGGCGCCGTTGTTGAACGCATAGGGAAACGCGACCTTGGGCAGGATCGCGCCCGCGGCCATCACTTTGAATGCGACCCACGGCTTCTTTACGCCGGCCATAAACTCGATGACCGCTTGTGGGTCCTTGCACCATCCGTTGTCCCAGGAACCTACATCCCCAGATTCGTTTGGTTTCGGGGCCGATGGGTAATCCAGGGCGTGGAGAGTCTTCTGGTAAAAATCCGCGTCGATCTTCGCCTTTTCGCATTCAATCATGACGTCCAAAGTGTGAGCGCCGACACCCGCAGGAAGACCTGAAGCCTTGATGTAGTTGACTTCCTTGACGATCAGATCGACCTTGCCTTCATGAAGCAGCTTGTCCGCGCACGCGCCCTGCATGTAGACGATGTCGGCGCCGGCTTCGACGGCACGGTCTACTTGCGTCAGTTCGCCGTTCGGCATCGGGTTGGCGGCGACAATCCACTTTATCTTGCCGCCTTCCTTGCGGTACTTCTCGATGGCGGCATTATCGTCCCAGATGGCGGTATTGACGGAGTTGATGCCGTGTTCCTCGGCCAGGGCGAGTGTCTCGATGATCTTGGCTTCGGTGTTGTACTGTTTCATCAGCGCGGCAACGTAACGGAGGTCGCGGCTGTGCGAGTAGCCCGAAATCAGGTTGCCGCCGAGCATCAGGCGGCTCAACTCGATGCCGCCGATCTCTCCCATCGGCAGGCCGTCGCCGGGCTTGGAGGCTTCCTGCGCGGTCTGCGCTGAGGCCGTGGAAAGCGCAAGTGTGGTTCCCGTCGAAGCGGCGACCGTCCGTTTCACAAAGTCCCGACGCGTGATCCTCTTACGCATGGCAAAACTTCTCCCCGTTTATGGCCTGTCCCTGACGAGTCGATGATATCATCAAGTATGGCGTGGCTTCGAACTGACGCTGCTACTCGAGCCACCATCTCAGCGGCATCGAGGCGAATGTCCCCAAACCGCACGAAAGCAGAGCGAGCATTACGGCGCTCACGACATAGTGCAGGAGGGCTTTCTTTCCACGGAGGTCGAAGACTTTGACGTAGACGAGGACCTGCCACACGAGCGCGATGATCGCTAACGCCACGTACAGAGGCGTCAGCCACCACCACGGCATCCACCCCGCCTGGCGCAAGGCCACGGCGACCATGCGGGCCCAGGAGAAGCCGTAGCCCGTCTGCCCGGCCCAATATGCCATTAAAGGCGTCGGCGCCGCCAGGGGCAAGCTCGTGACGGCGAAGCGCACCAGGGTCCAGCCGTATTCCGTGCGTTTTCCGCCGAAGAATGGCGCGGTGACGGCCAGGGTTGTGACCCAAAGAATGCCTGCGAGGGGAAACACGGCCAGCCAATGCAAGGCCTGAATCGATGTGGCCACGTTGAGGACGCTGAAGTAATACAGGATCAGCGGCGCGCAGGCTTCGGGAAGCGGCATCGGCCAGCCGGACCGGCCATAGTACGTCGCCGTGTAGTACCACCCGAGCCCTACCCCAAGCAACAGCCATACGACAATGGCCTTGACAAGATCCCCTATCCAAGCACGACGCGACAGCATGACGCAGAGCATACGGACGAGGCCCCTTGGACACAAGTCGAGCCGTGCCGGCCTCGTGGAACGTCACGCCATGTTTTCGTACGTTGCGCTCCGCTTTTCGAGGGTCCCATTCGAACATTGGCAGGCGTTTCCGTTTCGCTTCACCCACCTTACGGTTTCAAACGTTGCGTGGTTGTATTCCTGCCAGCGAAACCGATCCGCCGAGGCAGGCCACGAGGGAGGCTGAGGAGGCCAAAAGGACGGTGTAGGTCCAGGGGATGGGTTGTGCGAATGCCCATTCGCAGATGGTGGTGGTGAGGAAACCTGCGACGAGCCCGAGGACGACACCATTGGCCGTCAGGCGGTTTCGGAAGAAGGTGAACACGGTGAACACGCCGATCAGTCCGCCGTTAACGTAGTTCATGGATCCCATGCAAAGCGACAGGAAGTCGGGATGACGGTTTTCGAGTCCCATGAACGAAACCGCAAAGCAAACCATGATTAGCAGCGACAGCGCCGACCAGTAACGTCCGGGTTTCGTCGAACCGGCGAGGGATTTCCAGACGGCGCCCGTCGAGTGGATCGTGGAATCGAGCGAGGACATTGCGGCAGCGGCCAAGAGCACGAGGAAAATGCCTTTGAGTAAGGGGACATCGCCGCGCATTACGAAGTCGGCCAGCGGCGATTTTGCATCGAGGCCGGCTTCGCCCGAGAACTGAAGCAGATAACCCACCGTCAGATAGATGCCGATCAGGAAGGCCGCCCCGAATCCGGAAAAGATAAGTGAGCGTCGTGCCGAGCGAAAGCTGCGCGTTGACAATATACGCAGGAGCAGGTCCTGGTCGGCCCCGTGCGAGCCGATTGATAACACAGCGCCGCCGAGGAATAGCACGGGGGAGAAGGTGTACTGCGAAGGGTCCCAGTCGAAGAAGGAGGGTGCGTACATCACGCCCGCCGGGACCAATCTCGCCAAGAAAAACACGAGGAACAACCCTGTCCCCACGATGAGAACGCTCTGAATTTGGTCCATTGCGACGACGGCGCGCAATCCCCCTGTAAGACTGTAAGCGGCAACGCAGCCGGCGACGATGATGATCCACAGAACGGTCGGCCCGCCGAGGATCTGGTGCAGGGCGTATCCGCCGATGAAATAGCGTGCGCCGCCCGAGATGTACTTTGCGAGAAGGTAGGCGCTCTCGAGAACGCGATGTCGTGAGCTCATGGTCTGATAGATCGTCAGGCGCGAGGATTCGTACAGCGTGCGCAGATAGAACAGGGCCACGATGGCGCGGCCGACGATGTATCCCAGCAACAGCCACACGAGGACGAATCCGCCTTTCAGTCCGGCGGCGGGGAACACGACCGTTGTTGCCACGGACGTTTCCGAGGAGACGACGGAGAGCAACGCTTGAAGCGCGTTCAGCCGCTTTGACGCGAAGAAATACTCAGAGTCTTCCGGACGGCTGCGCATGGTGAGCGTTATGAGGACAATCGCGCCCAAATAGAGCGCACAAGGTGTGAGGAATAGAACATTAGCCATGGATACTTGAGATCTCACCACGAAGAACACGAAGAAGACAGCGCGGCAGAGCCACAACCAACATTGTATATGCATTGGTTGCTAAACTGAAAGATCTGATGGCACGACGCACAACAAGCCCCGAATCCACTCGTTCAACTTGCTCCCACTCGTTCCCGAGTTGTACTTGCCCACTCGTTTCCAAGTTGTACTTGCGAACGAGCCTGGAGTCTGTACATTCTGGCCCGAAGGGCCGCAACATGAAAGCCCAGGGCAACGCCCTGGGAACAAAGCGAACAGAGAAGAGAAAGCCCTGAAAGGGCGTCACAAGGATGCCACATCGAGCATCAGCCAGAGCATCACCGCACGAGGTCGATTCAGGAGGAATTCCGTTTGTTCTTGAGGCGCTACGGCATTGGATATGATGAGCGCTATGTCTGGGATTGACGCCATGTCATGCCCCTTCAGGGCGCACAATAGGGAAATACCCTTGTCCCAGGGCGTTGCCCTGGGCTTTCATGTTACGGCCCTTTGGGCCAGAATCTACAGACTCCAGGCGCGTCCCCAGTTTAGCTTGGGAACGAGCGGCTACTTGGGAACGAGCGGCGTGTTCATCCCTTGGACAGGGGAAAGCACTCGCCCTCTCGAGTCACGCTGTTGGCACGGATCGTGAGTACGCTCGCAATTGTGATTGTGAGCGCGTTACGAGTACGATTACGCGCATGAGAATAGGCACGATGGAATGGAAGTCCGATACATGGACAACGAGACTGGTGAGTGGCGCGGATACGTTTACCTCTTGACGTTTGTCGCGGCGTTGGGGGGACTTCTGTTCGGGTATGACACGGGTGTGATCTCGGGCGCCATCGGGTTCATCCAGACTCGGTTCGCGTTGGATTCGACACAAAAGGGATGGGCGGCCTCGTCTGCACTCGTCGGGTGCATTATTGGCGCAGCGGCCGCGGGATCGCTGAGCGATCGCTTTGGCCGGCGCCGGATACTACTCGTCAGCGCCGTGTTGTTTCTCGTTTCGGCGGTTGCAGCGGCGCTGCCCCGAAACCTGAGTGAGCTTGCGGTCGCGCGCATCCTGGGCGGCATCGGCATCGGGATGGCGTCGATGCTGTCTCCACTCTATATCTCTGAAATCGCGCCGGCGGGCACGCGCGGGCGGCTCGTATCCTTGAATCAACTCGCAATCGTGACCGGGTTTCTCGTCGTTTACTTCGTGAATGCGTGGATCGAGGCGGCGGGCGATGAGGCGTGGAACGTGGCCCTCGGATGGCGGTTCATGTTCGGATCGGGAGCGATCCCCGCGCTGGTTTTCTTTGCGCTCCTCTTCATGGCGCCGGAAAGCCCTCGGTGGCTCGTAAAGCAGGATCGTGCGGACGAGGCGCTGGACGTGCTGGTGCGCGTGGGAGGCCGCGCCCGTGCCGAACGCGAGTTGCGAGAGATCCGTGAGGCCGTCGCGCATGAGGGCGGGTCCCTCTGGCAGGTGTTCAACCCCGGAATACGCGTGGCAATGCTGATTGCCATCGTGCTGGCGGTGTTCCAGCAGATTACCGGGATCAACTCGGTCCTCTACTATGGACCGGAGATTTTCAAGGATGCGGGCGCGGGCACACATGCGGCCCTAGTGCAAACCGTGCTCGTCGGAGTCGTCAATGTGGGGTTCACATTTGTGGCCATATTTAAGGTCGACAGACTGGGAAGAAAGGCGCTGCTGGTTTTCGGGGCGCTTTGCATGGGCCTGTCTATCCTGCTGGTTGCGCTCTCGTTTCAGCTTGGCATGCCGGGGATCTGGACGCTCGTTTTCGTCCTTTGTTATATTGGGTCGTTTGCGCTGTCACTGGGTCCCGTGGTCTGGGTGTACATCTCGGAACTGTTTCCGACCCGCATCCGGGGCCGCGCGATGGCGGTGGCGACGGTATGCCTGTGGTGCGCCTGCTACGTCGTGTCGCAGACGTTCCCGGATTTGGTCGAGCGTTTGGGGCGGCCCGTCCCCTTCTATATATACGGCGCGATGTGCATGATAATGGCGGTGTTCGTGTGGCTGGTGGTGCCGGAGACGAAAGGAAAGACGCTCGAGGAGATCGAGCGGTGGTGGCTAGCGAGACACTGAGCGTCTGCAGATAATAGGTGCCTGTGCCCTATTCCCCTGATGCCGAAGCTCACACGTGCGAGAGGAGGTGGGAGGTGCAGAGATGCCTACTGGCATGAAGTGTAGGAAATGCGGTGCGGAGATCGACCCCTTTTCTCGATTTTGTCCACGTTGTGGTAATCAGGTATACGTCTCACTAGATCAAGACCCTAAGCCCGAGATTTTCATCGATCTGTTCCTTTCTCTATACAATCTCTTGGCCGATATAACAAATGAAAGAAGGGGGCATTATCTCGCTAACACCAGCGAAAAGATAATGAGGAGGCGATGTCGGCTCGAATTCGATGATGAAACAAAGCGGTTTACGTTGGATTTCCTGACGAGGGGGGGACTACCCGATGCTGTTCTAGACTTATACAATATGGCTATATCTAATTGCCTCAATGGATATACGTATCGTGTTGTTGAGGAAATGGTTACGAAGACAAAGAGCCCGAAGCTCTCGGATGCCGAAATACACTACTTGATGACTTCAATGCACCAAGAGGCAGGAGATGAGCTTAAGCAAAGCTGCTACAGGGAGTTAAGCCCGAAAGATGCTCTGGATCATAGGGTGCTGTTTTGCTTGGCCTTAAGCTGGGACAATCGACATCTGGGATACATGCTCGCGGACGATACACACCAGAAAGAGTGGTACGGCAGCTTACTTTCGGACTGCGTGCAAGATTCTATGAGGATCAACGAGGGCGCTTTCAGAGTTCTGGTTCCGAAAGCCAATATTAGAGCCATCATGGAGAGAAAAGAGTCAGTTATCACAGACTCCGTAGTTGAGGATTTCAAATTCGGCTATATAGTGAGGCTGTCCGAGTCCCTGTTTCCGTATTCCTAAATCATCACGGAGAAATAAGAGATAGGGAAAATAGGGACGGAAATAGTATATGAAATAGCGACATAGTGTGGAAATATGGAATAGCCACCTATTTCTGCCATTTCCACTTTACCCTACTTCCATATCGTGGGTTCAACACGGCGCTGGCTCATGGGCGGCGGATGGTGGGGGTTCCAAGTACAACTTGGGAACGAGGTGAGCTCCGCCAGTGCAGCGATTCATCCGTCCTGTTGGCAACTCATGCGCCTGCGCCTGTTCCCCCTTTGAAGGGGGAACAGGCATCTGCCTCGCCAACGATATGAACCAAAATGTCTTTCAGGCGATCTGCCAATAATCCCTAATTGAACATACTTCGCCTCGTGCAGGATTCGTTCCTTCAGTCGGGGGTTCATCCGCTCGCGAAGGCGCACAAGGTCTACCCGCCGAACAAGGAGATCCTCTAATTCGCGCTTCATCCGCGAGGTCCGCAAGAGATTCGGCGTGCGCGTCTCGAACACAACGTCCACATCGCTTTGATCGTCCGCCTGCCCGCGAGCAAACGAGCCGAATATACCCAGAGAAATCAGGTCATACTCCCTCTGGCGGTTCTCCTTGAAAATGCTGAGCCGGGCAAGGGCCTCTTCTCTAGTCTTTACCGCGTCGCTCACAAATTCGTTTCCGTTGAAAGCATTGTATCACACCCAAGAGTTTGCGGATAATCGGTGAGACTTTAGTTTCGTCTTGCATGCAGACATGGCTTTAGGATAGCTTCAAGTATGTGAAGAATCGGCTGCGAATCAAGGGCGCTACGAAGGAGATGATCGTGCGGATAATCTTGCGGTTGACCGTTATTCCGGTGGTTGCTGTGCTATTTTCGGCGGGATGCGCCACTGCCCACAAAGTCAGGGGTCGCGATCCGGCTCGTGTAGTCTCGGCGGATCGCGCCGCGTTGATCGCGGACCTGTCTTCGAAGGAGCCGCAACGCCAGGCGCGTGCGCGGCAATTGCTCCCCTATCATGGCGTGGACGCGCTTCCCGATCTTTTGCCGCTGCTATCGAATGAAGATCCTGTTGAGGCCAAGAACGCATATTACGTGATACTTGATATGACGAACGCGGCGTGCGCGCCGGGCCGTGATCGTGAGCGGGAACGCGCCACGCAGTTGCTCATGGGGCTGTTAGGCAGCGAAAAGCAAGATCTGAAGATCGTTGCACTACGTCTTCTGGAAAGGTCCGTCCCGCCGGATTATGACATAGGCCCGATTGCCGCGTTGCTGAATGGGCCGCATCCAGTTCTGCGAGAGAAGGCGCGGGCCGCGCTCGCTCGCATCAACACCGATCCGGCGCTGAAGGCGCTGCGCGCGGCATTGAAGGGCGCGGACGCGGAGTCCCAGTACGCGATCCTCGATGCGCTCGCGGAAGCGAAGGATGCGGCCAGTGTGCGGATCGCCGCCGAGATGTCCAGTCATCCGGACGCACGCGTGCGGCTTGCTGCGGCGCGCGTGCTCGCGTGGACCGGCGATCCCGCATACGCGGCAACCGTAGAGAGCGTGGTCTCGCGTGCGGATGACGCCACGAAGAAGGATGCGCTTGATGTCCTTCTTCGCTACGCGCAGGCGATGGAAACGAAGGACGGGGCCGCCGCGAACGGCATCTACGCCCGGCTGCTGGATAGACCCGAGGGGCCGGTTCTTCAGGCGGCAGCCGCAGGATTCGGCCGCACGGGCGACGCCGACGCGGCCAAGCGGCTCATGAAGCTTCTCGATTCGCCGGACGCCTCCGTGAGGCACGCCGTCATCAACGCGATGCGCCTGATCGAAGGCGACGGCGTGACGGCGTTGATGTTGGAAGCCTATGTGAAGACGCGGCCTGAAGACAGACGCGTCTTCCTGCTCGCGTTGGGCAGTCGGAAGTCCGCGTCGGTGATCGAGCCGTTGCGGGTCGCGGCGGGAAGCGACGATGCGGTGATGCGCCGGACGGCGTTCGCGGCGTTGGCGGAATCAGGCCAGCCGGAGGCGATTGACGTGCTTGTGGACGCGGCGGCGCACCCGAAAGAAGGAGACATAGAGAGCATTCAGACGGCGCTCGCCCGCCTTGTTGCGAATATCAAAGATGCGGCGCAACCGGCCCGGTCGGCTAGAGCATACCGGACCCTTTTCGAGCTTGGGACGGACGCGGATATGCGGTTGCTCGGCCTCAAGGGACTTGCGGAGAATGCCTCGGTGGACCTGTTCGATGTTGCCATGAAGGCGGCTGCCGACGACGCCCTGAAAGGGGCCGCGGCGGATCTGCTTGTCGGTGTTGCGGCCGCTGCGTACGTCGGCGGTGACACGAGTAAGGCGCGTGCGACGCTCGACGCCTTGGGCAAGATCGATTCGTCGATTCAGCGCTTGCAGGCCTATGCCGGCAAGGTGAAGGCGCTCGGCGGGACAGTGGACATATCGTCGCTGCTCGGTGGAATTCGGAAGTGGTGGATAGTGGGACCGTTCAAGGCGGCTGATCTCGCGCTCGACTGGGCCACGGACTTCGTCAACGAGAAGGACGTGGATTTGAAGGCCACGTACACGAACGGCGGCCAGTCGCTGACCTGGAAGGCCGTGGAAGGCGATGGCGATCTCTGCGTGGTCGATCTCGCCGCCCAGACGGGAGCGCCATCCAATTGTTACGGGTATGCCTACGCGGAAATCACCGTGGGTGAAAGACAGCTTGCCACCTTGCGGCTGGGCAGCGACGACGGGATCGCCGCATGGGTCAACGGGGCGAAGGTGCACGACAACTTTGTTGATCGCGGCACGACGCCCGACAGCGATATCGTCCAGATACGCCTCGAACCAGGCATCAACAAGCTCCTCCTCAAGATCTCACAGGGCGGAGGCGGGTGGAACTTCTGCGCGCGCATCACCGATCGCGACGCGCGCCCCCTCGATTTCAAGCAGTAAGCCGCTTAAGAGCAGGCGCGTTTCTTCGAAGCCGCGCCATAATCAAAGAAGGAAACAGGACATGAGCATTTCCGATGGAATGAAACGCCGAGACTTCTTGAAACGTGCCGCGCGAAGCGCGACCGCTGTTGCTGCCGCCCCCTTCTGCATGCATGCGGGCCGGGCCTCCGCGAGCCTTTCGCCCAATGAGAAGATCGCCGTGGGCCTGATCGGCTGTGGCGGGATGGGCAATGCTCATCTGGGCAATCTTGCAGGCCGGCTGGACGTGGAAGTGGCCGCCGTGTGCGACGTGAACGTGCCGAGGTACGAGGACGCAAAGAAGCGGATGGGCGGCAAATGCGAAGGCTATCAGGACTGGCGCCGCGTGCTTGATCGAAAGGACATCGACGCGATCTTTGTAACTACGCCGGATCACTGGCACGCGCTCATGGCCGTCTCGGGGTGTCAGGCGGGCAAGGACGTCTACGTCGAGAAACCGATGACGACGATGATCAGCGAAGGGCGCAAGGTCGTGGAGGCGGCGCGCCGCTACAACCGGGTAGTGCAGGTCGGCATCCAGCAGCGGAGTATGCCCGTATACAAGAAAGCGATCGAACTGGTGGAGCGGGGCCGGCTCGGGCACATCGTACGGACGCGCGCGTGGGTGGGCCGGAACGGCGGGATGACGGTGGAACATCCGCAGGAACCGCCGCCGCAATTGGATTGGGAGATGTGGCTCGGACCAGCGCCGTGGGTCCCCTACAGCCCTGAACGTTACGGCGCGTTCCGCGCGTTTGACGATTATGCCGGCGGCGAACTGACGAACTGGGGCGTCCACCTCGTAGACATTGCGCTTTGGGCGATGAAACAGGACAGCCCGCTCAGTATCATGGCTCTTGGCGGCAGCTATACCGCGGCGGCAGGCGATGACGCCATGACCCTCGAGGTGTTGTACGAATTCGAAGGTTGCACACTGACGTGGACCCAGTCCACACCGGATCTCCAGTACGCGGGCAAGGGCTATGGAACGCTCTTTGAAGGGACGGACGGGCGGTTGATCATCGATCGCGCGAGCTACATCGTCGAGCCCCCCTCGCTCGCGATTCCCGAGTATCGGTCCGTCGGAGAGTCTTTCATACGCCTTACGGAGCATCACGACGATTTCTTTGAGAGCATCCGGACGCGCCGCCGTCCTGCCGGCGACTGCGAGATCGGCCACCGGGCCACGACCGCGTGCCTCCTCGGCAACATCGCCATAGATTGCCGACGCCGACTCGAATGGGACGGCGAGAAAGAGCGCTTCGTGGGCGACGATGCGGCCAACAAGCACTTGATGCGCCCGTACAGAGCGCCATGGTACTTGTAGACCCGTTATCGAGTCGTGCTCCCGCTCGCGCTCTTCTGAAAATGTAGATGCTTGTTGTACCGGCTTTAGCCGGGAGATGCAATAACGATGCGCCACCCTAAAGGGTGTGCAACACATTTTCATCATCGGCGGGGGAAATCTCGGATTTCCCCCGCCGATGATGAATATCGCGAGCAACATGATTGGTCTCTCGGGTAGGGTCGCGATCCTCCGCGACCGGTCGAGCAGGAGTTCGACCCTACCCCTGCGCGGTGTCAACCTGGCGATGCAGTAAAGCGTTGTATGGTAACGGATAAGACTGTGCGGCCCGATGAAGAGTCCAGTGCTGTGATGGCCCTGTTGCCGCCCTTAGTTGAAGCGGCCCCTAACACTGGTTTATCTTCTCACAAAGAATGTAGTATACACTATGGATAGTGGTTCAGGAGGGTTCGCCCCACACGGAAAGGGGCGTTCCTCCGAAGCCGCGCCACTTAGAATAGGCGCGTTTCTTCGAAGCCGCGCCATTGTAGGCTAAAGGGGAGTTGTACATTACGACGTGATACTACGAGGTCTTGCGATACGCCAGGCGTTCCTGATAGGCGACTGGGTGCTCATCCTGCTGGTCGTGGGGGGTGCGTGCTATGCTGCGACCCATTTCCTGGGAGTGCCGCTGAGCAAGGCGGGGCTCGGTTTCGGAGAAACCGGTCCTACGGGAGAGGATGTTGAGACGGCTGGGCCTGCGGGGGCAGGCGGCCTGTTGGCGGATATGAAGCCGCGTGTAGAGTATGAGAAGATCGTGACGAGCGGACTCTTCGGGTCTGCGGGAAGCGCGACCCAAGAGAAGCCTGCCCCTCCTCCCCCGGTCGAGGAAACCGAGACGAAGCTCCGTCTGAAACTGTGCGGGACGTCCGCGACGAGCCCACGCGACCTCTTCGCGTCGGCGATTATCATGAACGAGGAAAAGAATCAGGTTGGGACGTTTTGCGTGGGACAGCAAGTGGTCGATAACGTCACCCTCGAGGAGGTGTACCAGCGCAAGGTGATCCTCCTGAACAAGACGGCCAATCGCCGCGAGGTCCTGCGGTCGGAGCCTGAGCCGAAAGAAAGCGCCGGCGGGAGCGCAACGTCGCCGTCGCAGTCGCCGCGGTTGACTTCGAGCCCGGGCGGCAATCGGGTCACGCTGAAAAAGGATGAACTTGTCAAAGACCTTTTCATGAACTACGCGGACATCGTAACGCAGATCAAACCGGAGCTTTACCATGATGCCGACGGAAAGGTGGCGGGCATTACCGCAAGCAACCTCGGGTCGATACCGATTGCCCAAAAGCTCGGCGTTAAGGACGGAGACGTTCTGCAAACGGTGAACAATGAGGTGATCGACAGCAATCAGAAGATCTACGAGCTTGTCAACAAGTACCGGAACTCGACGACGTTTCGAATCGGGCTGCTGCGGGACGGCAAACCGACGGTTGTGACGTATAAACTGGAGTAGCATCGGGTCTCGGGTCTCGGGTCTCGGGTATGTGCAGCGGCGCTGGGCCACCCGAAACCTGAGACCCGAAATCCGATATCCGAAGGAGGAAGCTTAAGTGGTTAACAGGAGCAGGGTTCAGGGTTCAGGGTCGCAATCGGCAATTGACAATCCGCAATCCCCAATTGTGAATCGCCAGGTGGTGGACATGCGGCGGATCGCCCGGACGATCATGGTTTGTGGGATGGTCTTGTTCTTGGTGGGTTCCGCCTGGTCGCAGGATGAGCCGGAGGCCACCGGGAATCCGCCGTATCTCCCCAATGCCGGGTCGGCGCCGGCTGAAGGGCAACCGACCGCTGAGCAGCCTGCCCCGGCTCCGGAACAGCCCCCGCCTCTACCCGCGCCCGCGCCGCAAGAACCGGCGCCGTCGGCGCCGGCTCCTCCGGAGGAGGCGGCCCCGGAGCCCGAGGTTGCTCCAGCGCCGCCGGCGCCTCCACCCACGCGTCCTATGCCCGTTCGGCCTCGTCCGGTCCGGCCTTCCCGCTTACTGGAGCGGCGGGCGCCACAACCGGGCCAACCCGGACAGCCGCAGACAAACATTCCGGAGGACCTGTTGCCCAAAGAAGGCGGGAAACCCGAGGAACCGATCACGTTTGACTTTAACGACGCCCCGCTGGATACGGTGGTGCGGTCCATTGGGCGAATGACCGGGAGGAACTTCGATGTCGATCCGGCCATAGCCAACACGCGGGTTACGG
>Ga0315279_10002652_pt1 | contig 26391 bp, 33 predicted proteins | sample YL17G06_20_MG_FD_203694 | JGI IMG/M metagenome (GOLD analysis project Ga0315279, IMG submission 203694) | Sediment microbial communities from Yellowstone Lake, YNP, Wyoming, USA - YL17G06_20 | ecosystem: Environmental > Aquatic > Freshwater > Lake > Sediment | place: USA: Wyoming | collected... | reverse complement strand
TGGCATTTATTTTCGCCTCTAATTCTTTCCTGTGCGTAAGCCACTTGTCCTCGCCCCGGGTCGGCATCCGCTCAAGGTAATTGCCCTCAATCACTTTCTGATAGTTCGTCTTGTCTATAATCCAATCGAATGTCGCAAAGAACCTTGCCGATCCCGGCTTGGGATCTACCTTTCCTAGAAGGAACGGAGATTTACCAATAATCTCCAACAGGGAATCGAAGTTGAATCCTTTCTTCATCCTGTTCTGTAGGTGGGATTCTCTTGCTGATCCTTTTTCAATTTCTTTTATTTTTGCCAAGCCATGAACCTCTGCAAAAGAATTCCATTTATCAAATATCGCGGTGACGGTATTGTTAAGATTCTTCTTAATTTCAGAAGCAGAAGCAGAAGCAGATACGTCACCGGATGTCACAACTGTCACAGGAATGTCACGAAGGAGTCTCTTTTTTGCTCTATGTTTTCTTTGTCTTGTGGCGGCATCTTTGTTGGAATAAGTGTGTTCTCTATACTTATCATAGTTCACAATGAAGTATCCGCCGTCCACCCGCCGTATTCTTCGACCCTCGTCTTCAAGGGAGCGGGAGCGATTGTCCGGAGCCTCTAAAATTGAGAGCGAATGGTCAATGGCCTCAATGGGCATATAACAAGCCGCCGCCAGAAACGTTGAAGAAATCCGGGCGATCCCATCATAGCCACAGGAAGCGAGAAGCGTTATAAATACCTTAAATGTGTTTGGATCTTCGGACATTATTGAAGACTGAACTAACCGCTCATCAAGCTTTGTAAACCCCATCTGACAGGCTCCTAGAATCAAGGAAAGGTAAAGGCCCAGGGGCAAGCCTGATGAGACCGGCGCACGGAATGTGCAGGGGGCAGACAAGCCGATGGGCCTTGTTATTCGTTGGCATCGCCGGATCTCATACAGCAAGCCTATTCCTCCAAAAAATTAAAGTCAAGAGTTATTTTAGAAAGGCCCGGCCGGGAGAGACGATCTTATCGAGTCGCTCCATTTGTGCCAGAAACATGGACAGCCGGGCCTTTTGATTCATGTGTTAAAACGGAAGATCGTCGTCTTCTCTGCCTCCCGCCGTCGTTTCCTGCTCACCTTCCGGAACCTTGATATTGACAATATGTGGCCAGGACCTTCCGGGGCGCTTAGGATCAGCCAGATACTTGATCTCGGCCTCAAACGTCTTGCCGATAACATCGACATCGACCCCATCCTGAACAAGGTGCTCAATTCCCAGAGCCTTGAGGAAATCAGTGTAGCGGTCATCCCAGACCGGGATTCTTTCTTCAAAGGGGAACTCGCCGTCTTCACTTATCGCCATGAGGTTGAGGACAACTTTTTTCATCGGCTGATATTCCTGCTTTTTCTTATTGAAGTAGCGGTCGGTGACGAAGGTCGGTTCCTGTTCGATCCGGAAAACATAAGCGCCTTCGGCGAATTTTCTACTGCCGGGCTCAGCAAAGATTGTCATGGTTTTTCTCCTGTCTATTTATTTATACAAAATTCTTATTCTTTTGGGCCAAACCTTTCCGCCCGGAATCGAATTCGATGCTTTTAATTTCATTCCAGTCATATATTCCATGTTTCCGATTGCCTCCTGCTTGGTTTCTGCAACAGTAAAATAGAGAACTCCAAGGTCATTAAAAAGAGCCCAACCCTTCGTTTCCTTCCATTCCATCTTAACCTCCTAAAATGCTCCAGCCGCAAGTTTTATGCTGGTTCGAAATTGCTCTCTCTGTTTTAGGTACTTCTCCTTTTCTTCTTTCGGCACATCGTAAAATGGGACGAAGTACGGTTTGGATTCGATGAGATGGCTGCCGCAGAGAACCTTCCGGCCCCGGAACTCTTCCTTGATCTCCTTGTCCAGCTTATCGAATTCCTTTGCGGCCTTCTGAGCCCCGGAATCCAGGAGCATTTGGTATTCCTTGAGCTTCATGAGCCATGTCTCTTCGGTTACGATTTCAAGTTCTCCGGCCGAGGCGCCCCCCACCACGTCCGGGAAACAATGATCGGAGAACCCGCAAGCGTTGCAGGCTTCTTTTATTTCCGCTTTCGGCGGATCCTCTTTCACTACGCACTCGTTGACATAGCGGAGACCTTCGAGAAGCCCGGAGGCGTAAGCCGGATCGAGTTCCACGTCCACGAGGTGTCGCTGGCCGGACTCCTTGTCCTTAAAAAACAGGACCGAAGGCATTTTTCGGGTCATCAGCATATAGGCTTGAAGCTGAGCGGGATAGTGGCGAATCCAAATAAACGGAGACTTCAAAAGGTCGTCCTTTGACCGAGCCCGCTGGACTTTTGAGAACATCGCCGAGGAACACGTCTTGTAGTCGATGGGATATTCTTTGCCGTCCAGGACCACGAGATCGTCAAGTTCCCCCGTAAGTTCAAGCGCCGGCCAGGTCAACCGCCCCGGGTGAATGAGCTTTATTCCGGCCGCCAGGAGATCCTCCCTAATCAAGTATTCCTGTTTTTTCCCTTCTTGGAACCTGACCTTTGTCTTTTCGTCAAAGTCCTTTCTTTTTTCGGGACAGAGCCGCGAAAGGCAAAGCCGTCGCGGACAATCCGATACCCATCCGAGTTCGGACGCCCCGGTAAATCCGGAGACGACCTTTTCTCTGGCTTCCGAATCGCTTTTGTCCTGCCGCGTTCCTGCCTCTGTAAGCAAGCCGGATATCTTTTCACTTATCACAGCACGTCCTCCTTCTCTCTTTCATCTTCTTTCTTTGCCGCCGCAGCCTGCTCCGCGTCCAAGGTGTTCTTCAGGGCATTGAGGATAATCGTCGCCTCTTTCTGGGTGAGGTCTTCGGGAATCCTTTCCACGGCCCGGCCAAATACCTTGAGAAGTCTCGCTTGGATCTTTCCAAGAAACTCATCGGCGGAATGATTGTAGTCCACGGTAAGTGTTTCGAGCATCCGGAGGATCGCTTTCTTTGTTTTGTCGAGTTCCGTCTGTTCCGGCTGGACTTCCGGTTTCACTTCTTCTTTCGGCTTCTCTTTGGCCTTTTTCACGGACTCCACGGCTTTTTCCTTGACGACTTCCGCCTCCTTGATCTCCTCCGGCTTCGGCATGATGTCCGGTCCCACGTCGCGGAGCTCCTCCACGGAATAGATTCCCAGGACGGCATCGGGCGCGATCTTCCTGATCCCCCTGGCTGCAGCCCGGATATAATACATGTCGGTCGGATACCCCTTCCAGTTGTCCTTCGAGAGTAGCCCGGCGGCTCGGGCGTCCGACTCATCAAAACTCACCTTCAGCGGTTCGAATCCCGGTCTCATGAAAACGATAATGCAGCCCTTCGGCGTCATGCCTTCAACCTTCCAGGTCACTCCGGCTTTTTGAGCGGCGACAGCCAGCATAACGTTTGTCATTATGCCGAGCTTGCCGTTGACCGGGAAGATCGAATTGAGAGACATCGCGGGACCCAGCCCCAGTTCCCGTCCATACTCCGCAGCAGCCCAGGCTTGAGGCTCATTCTCAAACTGCGGCCACATTCCGGAAGCGAGAAGAACCTTGATAACTTTGGTCATATTCTCCGCGTCCGGGACAAGCGGTTCGGCCTCTTTCCTTACAATCGCTGTTGTCTTTGTCTCTTTTTTTTCGGTCATTTCCTTTCTCCTTTGATTATTTTTTCTCCGTCTTGAATTGCTTTCCAAACCGTATCGCCGAACCCGATGATTTTCCGTCTATTTGAACTCTTAGCCGCCCAAGCGCAGAAAGAAGCAGGACGCAATTTCCATTTCTTGCCGCCGGCACCGAGCACTGTAATACATCGGCCATTCTGCGCGACGACTGCCTTCCGAGCGTGGTTGCTCATTCCTCCTCCCATTTTACCGCGCCTTCTATTTTTGATATTCCATAAGGAAAATAATTTAATAAATAATTACACCAAGCCCGGATTTTATGTGAGGCATTATGACCACTTTCGTGTCTGTATAATTGCCATCCCCATTTTTGTTCGTCAAACGTAGGCCATTCGACCGTTAAATAAATCCTTCCCCAGGCCGTGTTTGGGCCGTTAATGCGAGTTTGAACCTCTGCCATAATGAACATTTTATTGTGTTCAATGCCGACTCGTTTCCTGTCGCTTTTATAAAAGATCGGACTACGCTTTCCGTAGCTTCTTATTTTTTTCCATTTAAAAAATTGCTTCATTTTCTTTTCTCTGTCGTCTCTCTAATTCCTGCTCAAATGCAAATATAAATTCATCTGCCCTGTCGTTAAACCCGTTCTCTTCAAGGCTCAGCATGGCGGTCTCTGCCGCCTCAATAGCCATTTCACCCGTAAGCCCGCCTATTGCCGTCCACCCAAGATATTTCTCATGTTCGTGGCATCGCTCTAACATCCGGATGCAGTTTTTGATATGAGAAGATTCCATGTCTTTAATCTTTATCTTTGTCCCGTCTTTTGTTTTCCAGGTTCTTCTCATCGCGGCTTCCATTTCTCTATCGCTTCTCTCCACGGTTTATACGTTTTCGATTTCCTGTTTCCTGCCCTGCGCGATTCCGTGCTCAGCCCGCGGCCTATCAATCCGACCAGAAACCAGAACGATATCCATCCTATAGCTTCCCACAATCAGCAGCCCTCGGCCTTGTCTATGGCGGCGGCCAGTTTTGTTATGGCAGCCATCCGCCGGCCCCTGTTGTTGTTGCTGTATGGGGCATCCTCGTCCATGTTCATAAGGAGTTCCAAGACATCTCGCAACGCAATCAACATTTCCGGCGCGGCCTTGCATAGCCTCGCAATCCGGCGGGCCTGATCGATGTCGAAGGGGCCGTTCAGGATAACAACGCCGCCTCTCGTTGTTACATAAGGCTCAACGCCTGGAAGCGGTCCCGGGGTGTGTTTTGTCTTTTCCATTGTCTCCCTCATAGCTCAAGTTTTAATTGGCCGGAAGGCGGAACCTCTAGGGATTTACCCGTTGCTGTCAGTCGATCCGCCTCCGGCGCGTCTCTTTGTGTTTCCGACTTTAATCCTTCGTCGCGGATCGCCTCCTTTGAATAAAAGCACTGTTCGCAGATGTCCCCCATCATTCGGCTTTCGTAAACCACGCGATTGCAGCTTTCGCAGCAGGTCAAGGCGTCATGATGAATGGCATCCCAGAATCCGAAAGACGATTCATGGAATTGAACCCCGGGCACGCCGTTCTTGGCGATGCTTTCCCGGACGCGCTGTTTTTCTTTCCTGAGTTTGCGTCTTTCGTCCCGCTCCTGCCGCTTCCGCTCCCGTCGTTCCTTGCGGATGGCCTTGTCCATGTCGCTTTGCATTCGCTCGGGGGATTTGTGGCAACTCATGGTTTCTCTCCAGGCAAAATCCCCCCGTCGGCATAATAACGAGCGAATAATTCTTCCCATAGCCGCCGCTTAGCGCGATACTCGTCGCTGTCCTTCTTCGCGCGAAGACGCTTACTGTTGCGCATATACCACGCTCTGGCATAAATCTTCGCTTGTTCAGAATCCTTGTAGGGCATCAATTATACCCTCCCCCTTCGATTCTTTTCGCCGTCATCCATGCCTGTTTCTGCCATAACGCCCTCTCGGTTTTTGAAAGCCGCTTATCTACAGCGTTTAGCATCATCTTAGTAAGACGGGCGTCCGGCTGCCGCCGGATCACTATCCTCGGCTTTCGTTCAGTCTGTTTGGATGCTTCCATCTTTCGGTCTCAACTACTATCACGGAATCCGGCCCACCTGTCAACCTGACTGAAAAGAATCCATAACCTTGTTGTCGCTATAGTGTAATGTAAGGCAGATTGTACTTAGTGAATACTTATTATCTGTTGGATATCTATTGATACCTGTTGAACACATTCTATTAATCACCCTACTATTAATCATCCTACACAATATCTATTATATAATAGAATATTACTATTAAGATTATCACTTACTATTCATAATAGTAAATAGATACAACTATCTTAGATAATAGTACTATTAGAAAGAGGCCGTACCCCTGAGGGAATAGTTGGTACTGGGGAAGGATTGTGATTATGTCATTTTCTCATCAATTTTCTAGGAATTTTTAGGGTAGTGGGTTGACATGGGGCCCTGTAATCGTGATAGTGGGTAGAGGCTGACGATGACAAGAAAAGAAGTCCTGACAAGGGTTGATGAAGAGATTGAACGATTAGAACGGTTTATAAGAATCCGGACGGAACCGCTTTGGTCAAAGGCGGCGATTGTAATATGGAAATATGATCTCGACCTTTATAGGTCCATCCGTTCACTTACCGAAGGTAAAAAACTATGGGAGGTTGACATAAACTATACAATTCACAAGATCGAGAATGGCTGGATAGTCTATTATCCGAAAGACAATCTTGATGCAGAGGGCAGGAGAGAAGCCGGCAAGAAGCAGGAATTCGGGGAAACGTTCTTTAAGAAGCTGGATGAGGCACTTGATTTTTTAAAGGACGGCGTCTGTGTCTTAAGGTCATAGGAGGTTGACATGAAGGTGAGGAAAGTAAGGCCGATTGTTTGGAGGTTGTTTCACAGGAAGAAGAGGCGGACTTCCGACAGGGCGCTGCAGAGGCTTCTGGATGTCCACTTGAAGATGCACCGGGAAATGATTAATGCCGACCACAATACTTTCATCGGAGAAAAGTCGGGCATCTTTACCGTTGACGGGCAACTCTACGAGGCTGCGGTGGAGAAGTTTCAGGAAACGATGGTAGCACCATATCAGATACCGTCGGGGCCGGAAGATTCTTTCTCGACGGCCGGAACCATCGTTCATGCTGCGGTGTCTGTCATTCGTTCCTCCAAACTTCCCGAATTCCTCCTGTTTCTTGGAGTAAGGATTAAGGGCTAGGCCATGTTAATCGACGTTACGCTTTGCAGAGGCCGGATCCAGCAGGCGCTTCTTCATAAAGAGGCGATCGTATTCGGCATGACGAGAGGTCCCCACAAGGATAACCTCAAGCCGGATAAAGAGCAGGTCGAATTATCCAGAGAGATTTCCAAACTCTGCTGGCGTCTGCTTGAGGGCCCAGCCGATATTTTCTGGGACGATGACGTCGGAGAGGTCATGGCCCGGTATGAGAAAGAGTCCGGGTCGAGGCCGAAAGAGCCTGCGAATTTCTGGCCGCTCTGGACAATCGAGGATGCGATTGTCTGGATAAGGAAACAGGGATGCGACGTTCACGCCGTTTATCAGTTCGCCGAGACGGGGCACGCCGACATTTATTTCAGGCTGGAGGACGGGAACCTTGCTTTTGAAAAGGGCGGGAACCTCCTCGATGCTCTTCTGACATTCATCCTGAAAAAGCTCAAGAGCGGAGCAGAATGCGAGAAGTCATAAAACAGGTAACGGTTAAGGAACTGTACGATATTCTCCAGGCTAAAAGCAAGAAGCCCGTCAGCCGTGAGGATTTCCTGTTCCAACTGATGAATTCTTTTCTTCTTTCTCCGGCGCTTGAACTCAGGTTCCACGACAGGGAAAAAGCTAATATCGATTTGATATATGTCCTCAAGCATTCTGAAATCGCCAACGCATTGGAGCCGGAACAAAAGCCGCCGGCTCCCCGATCCTGACCATCGTCAACCTCCTTTCACTATCTTCGGAGCGGGTCGGCGGCTTCATATCTTTTCCTTGACTTTCCAAAAATTAGTGTTAAGTTTCTATTGTTATGCACATTTTTCTATTAAGGGGAGAACTTAAATGCCAGTCAAATTAAAAGTCAAAGGCGGAAAATTTTGCGTCGTAGAGGTGGATACGGGAAAAGTCAAGAAATGTTATTCTTCAAAGAGCGAAGCGATACCGTATCTTCAGGTTCTCAATATGGCCCACAAGGGCCTCCTGAGAAGCCAGAAAAATAAAAAAGGATAAGGAGTTATCATGCCACGAAAAGAAGTAGCGCACGAATGGCGGCAAGTCTCGTTTCCCGAACTGGTGACAGCAATCGGGGGTGGGACCGCCTTCAGCGTTGACCAGTTGGTTTCGATGCTTTCGGCGGCAGAACAAAAAGGCGAAGACTTCAGGATCGTCCATCAGGACACGAGGTTCATTGTTCCGCTCGGGCTCATCCAGGAATATTTCAAGGACCATGCCAGGCCGGTATCCAGGATGTCGGCCAAGGAGGAACTTGAATATCTTCGCAAGCGGAACGCCGAACTCGAAGCCGAACTCAGGATTTCCGCCGGAATCGGAACGGAACTCAAGCCCCATCCCACGCCCACCCCGCGACCCCGGGCGTCGGCAATAATGCCTTTGCCGCCCCCCCGCGACCAGGACGTTCCCAGCCGGGAAAAGATGTCTATTGAAGATTTGCGCAAAGACCTGAAAAAGGAGATCGGAAAAGCCGCGCCCCTTACGCGGGAATCGGAAACAGTAAAGAGACGCGGATGCCCGGTGGCGGAGGCAAAACTTTAATGAAAGCTGTTTTATGTCCTGTGTGTTCAGGAAGCGGGAGGGTTTATGGTTTTTATGGTTCAACATTTTCTTGGCCTGATGAAACCTGTTATGGTTGTAATGGAAAGGGATGGGTAGAAGTATCCGAGGAAATGATTACTGTTCCTCCTCACACTCATAATGCAAAAGAAGTTTTCATTGATATTCCTGTTAAGGTATCATGATGACGGAAGAACTCCTTCCCGCCCTGCCGCCGAAGACGACGGAAAAACAGAGGAAGTTTTTCGAGATCTGGGGGACGAAGTACAATTTCTCGTTTGAAGGGGGAAGTCTTAAAAAGGCCTACGTAGAGGCCGGATATGCTCCGCTTTACGCCGCGAAAAACGCCTACGAAACGCTCTATTCAACGAATCTGAACAAGGCTGTTCGGGCCATCATGGTGAAGAAAAACATCACGCTCGAACGACTTGTCGAGAAACACGCCCAGCTCCTTGAGGCCAAGCATCCCTTCGCCCCCGACATGCCCGATAATGTCGTGCAACTTAAAGCCTGGCAGGAAGGCGTCAAGCTTTACGGCGGATATCCCGTGCCCGTTCAAAAGGTCGATGTCCATCATTCCGAAGAGTATCATATTTCCATAGAAGACCAGCGGAAAGCGGAAAAAACATTTCAGGAGTGCATCGACGTGGAGCCGATTGAAGATGGAAATGACAATAGAGAAGAACTTTCCGAAGCCGAACGCCCCCTCCTCTAACGAAGCCGACCTCAAACCGAGGTCGTGGTGGAGGAACGCGTCGAAACTTCTTTTCTTTTTCATGACCGAGGTTCTTTCGACCGCCTGGCAGGATAAGTTCCAGAATTTCGGCATCCTTCAGAAACACCTTTCCCGCTTTCTCGAAAACAAGAACGCCAAAAAGAAATTCATTTCCATGTTCCGGGGAAGTTTCAAGACAACCGTCCTTCTCGGCTTCTGTCTCTTCCTTTTCTGCTGGGCCGTCGCCAAAGGCGAGAGCCTGGGGATCTGCTACAATACTTCTTCCAAGGACAACGCCGCCATTTTCTCAGAAGACTTCAGGCAGACGATTCTCAACTGCAAGCGCCTTCATTGGATCTTCCCGGAAGTGCCGTCGAACCCCGCCTCCTACCGGCGCTGGACGCAGAAGATGGTCGAGTATAAGGATGTCAGGTTCCACGTTGCGTCCCTTGAAACGCGCCAGGTCATGCGCCATTATCAGGTCATCATCAACGACGACCTGGTAAACGACGACAACGCCTTTTCGGAAACGGAAAGAAAATCCGTCATCCGCAAATGGAAACTCCAGAAATCCATCCTGACGAAATACAAGAAATTCAATATCGGGATGGAGGTCGATGTCGGAACCCCCTATCATCACAAGGATTTGATTTCGCATATCATGAAGAATGTTTCGACATACGACAAATTCATCGTCCCCTATGCCTTCCCGGATGACCGGGGGGCGCTTTCGATAAAAGACGAGATCGGGATCCTGGCGATGCCGGAAATGTACTGCTGGGAAGACTTTCAGGAAAAGCGGATTGAAATGGGAGGCTCCCTTTTTGCGACCCAGTACGAGCTCGTCGTCATCGACGATGCCGACAGGCTTTGTTATCCGGACTGGATCAGGTATTGGTCGGAACTTCCCAAGTCCTATCAGCGCATGATGATTATAGACCCCGGCGGACTGGATTCGAAAGACGATCCGGCCACCGGAATTTATATTGGCGATGTGGATCCGGCCGGCTACATCTACAGTCTTTTTGCCGAAGAGGTCAACGTAACGCCACTCGCGCTTGTCGAACTCATGATAAAACTCAAGGGAGAATACGATCCCGACGACATTTTGATGGAAAGGGAAAAATACGAGATCGTTCTGAGCGGATTCCGGGAAAAGATCGAATCGATGCCCAATTTCTCGACGGTTTCGCCGTATGGACGGGACAAGATTTCAAGAATACGACGGATCAAGCAGTACGTCGAGACGGGACGCTTTCTTTTGGGCAGGGGAATGAATACGCTTGAGGACAGACTTTTGAATTTTCCGGACTGCCCGAAGCACCTTTTGGACTGCGCCGCTTATTTTGTCGATAAGATGAACCCGCCGAAAAAGGGGATAGACCGCACGCCCGAAGAGAGAAGAACAACCGATTTCGAGGACGAGATGGCGAGGGCTTCTCGGTATTTTAGAGCCAGAGAGGAGGATTCGAACCTTGAGAACGACAGGATTTATTAAAAGAATTCTAGGACCGAAAAAGGTTGAAAAAAAAGAGGATAAACCGGCGACCGAACTGACGCTCAGGGTCATAGAGACGCAGGTCGTGGAAATGAAGGAAGTTTTTCGCGGAATGTCCGGAAACCTGGAGAAGATAGCGAAGGCGACGGATTCTCTTTCAAAGTATTTCGATTATGAACTCAAACGTCTAAGAGAAATGGAAGCGGTTGAATCCGCCCCGCCCACAAAAGGCGATTTGTTATATTAACCGAGGCAGAAAATGGCCGAAGAAAAAGAAGAAGATAGAGCGCAGAAAAAAAACGGCGAAGAGCCGGGTTCATGGTTTATGGTCGATGGCGTCGAGAAAACAGAGGAGGAGTTCTGCGCCTGGATGACCGATCAGGTCGTAAATCATCCCGTCGTCAAGAAGCATCACGGAAGATGGAGGGAACTTATCGCCTGGGCGGAAGAGGGGGAACAATTCTCCGAGTGGAGCGAAAGCAAGCGGGCGATGATTCCGGTCGAACTCGTGAGAAGGAAAAAGAAGGTCGTCATCAACCTCATGAAACCGCTTGTCGAAGCCATAGAAAGCAAGATCAATCTTTCCTATAAAGTGACGGGTACTCCCAATTCCTCAGAGATGAAGGATATTCGCGGCGCGGAGGTCGCCGGCCGGCTTCTCGATTACAACGATTATACGAACGGCATCGAGGACATCTTCGAGGAAGTCAAGTACGACATGACCAGACCCGGGTTGGGCTGCATGAAATGGTTCTGGGATCCCGGGGCCGAGGCGAAGGAGAGGATAAAAGAAGGCGGGGAACCGAGAACCGTTCCCGGAGAAGTCGTTGTCGAGGTCGTCCCGATTTTCAATATCAGGCCACTCCCTTATACGGCCAAGAATCCGAAGCAGATGAAGGGGATCATCGAAATTGCAGAGATAACAAAGGAAGAGGTCAAGGATATTTTTCTGAAATACGGCCGAATAACTTCCGAGCAAATAGAAGAAACGGTCGAATCGGAGAAAAAAGACAAGGATACGGCTCTGGGCGAAAGCGATGAGGACGGCCTTACGATCAAAACCCTTCTTGAGAAGAAGTCGGCGGACTATCCCAAGGGCCGCAAGATCATAGTTTTCGGAAAGCACGCCGTTTACTGCGGCCCGAATAAGAACCCGAAGACGGAACTCGGCTATTTCTTCTTTTTCTATAAGAAAAGCCCGTATTCTTTCTGGGGCACTTCCCCCCTCAGCTACATTCAGCCGATTCAACGGGAATTCAACCGCACCGTCTCCATCATCTCCGAACACTTGGAAGCATGGAGGCCCAAGATGTCCGTGGGCCAAGGAGCTTTGAAGCGAGCCAACTCGTTGACGATAGATTCCTTCGAGATTGTCGAAGTCGATTACAGCCGCGGGGAACCGCGGCCCATCAATATGCCGGAACTTTCGGCGCAGGTCATGGCCTGGAGGGATTTTCTTATAAGTTCCATTGACAGGGTCTCGAACATTCATGAGGTGAGTTATGCCAGGCTTCCCCAGTATGCCAGCCGAGCCCCGGCTTCGCTCTATTCGATGATGCTTGAGCAGGAAAATATCAAACTCGACCCGATGGTCAGGCGCACAAACCGAACGATCATCGAGATGTGCAAGTTCAGGCTTCTTCTCATGGACCAGCACTACGACAACCCGCGTCTTACGAAGATTATGGGCGAAGGAAGAAAGGCGTCGATCGATTATTTCAACAAGGCCGACCTGAACTCGAATTTCGACGTCCGGCTTGAGATCGGCGTCTCGCTCAACCAATCGACGACCATCCAGCAGCGCCTTCTCATCGAACTCTGGGAGAAGGGGATTATTGAACAGAATGATAAGAACAGGAATAAGATCAACCAACTCCTGAACCTGGGGACGGCGGAGCAGGCGCTCAGGACAGACATGGCCGATACCGAAAAAGCCATGCGCGAGAACCAGGCTTTCATGGACGACACCTATGAGAAAACGAGAGAGGAGGGCGGTGTCAATTGGCTCAAGGACGACGATCACGAGATCCACCTTGAGATCCACGTCGTCCTTTTAAAGTCCGAAGAAGCGGCCAAGTGGGAAGAGAAAAGATGGCAGGCCATTCAAGATCACATCGAAAAACACAGAGAGTTTTATCTTGCAGCCCTGCAGCCTGCCGCAGCCCCCGCCGGAGAGGTCCCACCGCCCGGCCCCTTGACAACCGAAGGAAACGAGCCAATGATCGAGGGGATGGGCGGACCCGGAATGTGAAAACGGGGTAAAAGATGATTTCTGAAGAAACAAGAAGAAGAATGAGTGAATCCCATAAAGGGAAAAAACAATCAGAAGAGACTATAAAAAAAAGAAGTGATGCGTTGAAAGGGCACAAAGGTTATTGGGAAGGAAAACATTATCCAAAAGAAATAAGGGAAAAAATAAGCAAAACGCATAAAGAAAGACAAGTTAATGTCAGGGAAAAATGTGCAACTTGGAAGGGCGGGATTATAAATAAAGATGGACGTATTTTCGTTTTGAAATCCGATCATCCCAATGTCAATAAACTAGGATATGTTCGTCGTTCTCATCTTGTGGTGGAAAAAGCCCTTGGTCGTTGTTTGAATACCAAAAAAGGAGAAATGGTTCATCATATAGATGGGAAAAAGGATGATGATAGAAATCAAAATCTTTTAATTTGCAATCAAGGTTATCATACACGACTTGAGCAAAAAATAAAAAGATTAGGATTAAACGAATATTTTTCGTCCTTGACAGAAGAGAGGAACGGTCCTATGTTAGAAATTGACGGTTAAGGAGACGAAATGCCAGAAGAAGAGAAAGACCAATCGGCAGCGACCGAAGCTCCGAAGTCTGAAGAAGGCTATAAACTCCCGGAAAGAGGATTCTTTCAGGGCGATGAAATGATGAAGTTCGCGGAGCAAATGGAGGAGGTTGGAAAAACCGCCCCAACTCCCGAGAAGAAAGAAAAGCGCCCTTGTCCCGAAGGCGCACCCTGCCCCGACGAAGAGAAGAAGGCCAAGCCGACGGAAGAAAGGAAGCCTTACAAAGTTCTCAAGGTCAAGGGAAAGGATTTTCCTGTTTATTCTGAGGAAGAGCACGATGCGCTCGCTCAGAAAGGCGCTCACTACACCCAGGAGCGTCAGAAGGATTCGGAATGGGAAAGGGATTTGCAAGCGCGGGAGGAGCGCATCGAGCGACTTTCACCGCACATCGAGAGAATTGTCGAATTTCTTGACGGAGGCGGAGAACTTCCAGGCGCGAGAGTGCCGAGAAGGGAAGAACCTCTGCCCGAGGAAGAAATACTCGACCCCATAGCCGCAGAAAGAATGAAGCGCCTGGAGGAACGGCTGGGAACTCTCGAAAGCGAGAATAAAAACCTCAAAGGTCGGGCGCAGGTGGATTCCTTCGAAAGAGCCCAAAGGGAACTCACCGAAACATTCAATTCAGTCACAAAGGAAGTCCCATTCGAGCAGGTCTTGGATGAAAACGGACGCAACATCAGCCAGGAGCTTTTCTCAGGTCTTATCGCTTTGAAAGCGAACAAAGACGCGCTTCGGATGAAGTCCGAGCGGGGATTCAAGATGAAGACGATGACCGAATATATGAAAGACACGGCAACGGACCTGGCCTATCTCGAAAAGTATTTTCGAGGAAATGGGCCGGGCGAAGTTTCGGCCGACATCGTCAAAACGAAGTTCCCCAAAGTCGCGGAAGCTCTCGGCCAGGAAGCGATAGACGTTTATCTCAAGAATCTTGAAGAATCCGGAGAACCCGTTGTCAGGGCGACCAAGACGGAACCTTCCGTCCGTCCTCCGAAAAGAAAGTTCAAAGGAATAAGCGATGCCCTTGAACAGGGCATGGCCGACCCGGAAATCATCGAAGGGCTCGGAGAGTTAGGACGAAAGTTCAGACTCAACCAATAACACAGGAGGACTACTCACATGGCAGTTTTCTCAATGGGGACCAATGCCACGGACAAACTCTTTTTAGAGTTCGTCATGCCTGGTTTCCACGTTCAGATAAAAGAGCACAGCAAACTCTACGATCGGTTCAAAACCGACACATCACACGTCGTAGGAAACCACGCCGTTTTCAAATGCCTGACAGCATCGCCGAAGAGCGCCAGGCCATCTTCAAGTTCGACTCTTCCCACGGCAAAGCAGGGGAGTTACGACGAGTTCATCATCTACATGAAGCGCGGCATGTACGCCCAGCTTCAGTTCGACGGCTTGGCTCTGGCTTGCTCGAAGGGCAAGGGGGCCGTCATGGATGTGCTCAACGCCGAGATGGAAGGCATGAGCATTCAGATCGCCCGGAAACTCAATCGGCAGTTCTGGGGTGATGGATCAGGCCGCTTGGCCGCGATGTATGCCGCCGTATCGAACTCGACCGCCGGGTATATCGACTCCCCAAACTTCGGGACGGACTCCGCCGGGTACACTGATCCGACGAACTACATCGATGCAGGCGGAGAATACGACATTTACGACACCTCGGGCAATCTTGAGGAAGAGGGCGTTACGATCAGTGCCCTTGGCACTCAGACGGCCGGTTACAGGGCTGTCACGTTCGACCGGGCAATCACGGTAAGCGCCGACGCCTGGATTTTCGATCACGACACGTTCGCGGCTTCACAGGCCGCAGGGACGGGTGTTCCTATGGGTCTTCACGGAATTATCGAGGCTTCCGATCCTTATACCGGAATCCAGGAGACATCGTTCCAGAATATCGACCGGGATACCTACGCCTGGGCGAGAGCTCAGGAAGTGAACATGGCTTCCGAAGCCGTCACGAATTCGAAGATCCTGGAAACGATCATGGCGATCGAAAAGTTCGGCAAGGCCAGCGTCATCATCACGAATGAGATCATCTGGCGTGCGATTTTCGAACAGTGGGAAGGCACGATCGGACTCAAGCCCGAACCTGCCCTTTGGGCAGGCACAAGCGGCCTCACCTTTTATGGCGGCAAGTCGGGAAAGCTTCCGGTCATCTACGACTTCGACTGCCCGGATAATATCATGATGTTCATCGACGAGAACTTCCTCCAGGTTTACTCCCCCTATGAAAAGGGCGGAATGACCTGGCTCCCCGGCGACAACGGGATCTTAACCCGCGTAGCCGGAAAGGATGAATGGGTCGCGTCGCTGGTGCATTATTACAACTTCGGGTCGAACAAGCCCCAGGGTCTCGGCAAACTCTATGCCGTGAAGCACGCGGCTGCGTAAGGAGGACAAGATGGGATTTTTTCAAGCGGCAAATCAATGGCTTAAAAAGCTCAGGGTTGATGAACTCCTGGATCTGTCTCAGAACTACGCAAGCGGCCCGCAGATTTTGCTGAGGGTCCAGACGAAGACGGCGAGCTATACCGTCACCTACGCGGATTCGGGGACGTTCTTCACGACACACGGCGACACCGACGCCATCGTTTACACGTTGCCGGCGCTTCCCAAGAAGGGAGTTTTCTTTCTCTTCTTCCAGTCGGTCGATCAGAACATGTCGGTCGCTTCGGCGTCGGCAAACCAAATCAAGGCATTCAATGACCTTGACGCCGATGCGGTGACATTTGTTACCGGGAGCAACCTGATTGCGGCCTGCACTCTGATCTTCGGCGACGGGAACTTCTGGAACGCCGTCACTCTCGGAGCGCACACGCTGACCGTTACGACATAAGACGGGAGTATGGCGAGGAGTATTTTTTGAATGAAGGGGGTCGGATGTGGTTCTCCTGTAGCCTGCCGACCCTCGATTTAAAAACGTCCTTCAGGAGGGGACAAACATGTATTTACGAGGAATGAAACGGGATGGTCAAATTCTCATCAACGAGAATGTCAAGTTCAACAAGTCGGTTCTCTTTAAAGAACTTTGGTCGGTTCCCTGGTTCGTTGACGGCGACAATGGTTCGGACTCATTCAGTGGGTTGAGTGCAGAGTCGTCCAAGAAAACGATCCAGGCGGCAATAACGGCGGCTGCGAGAGAGGATGTCGTTTACATCAGGCCAAAGACCTGGACTTCTCTTCCTTATTCCTACCCTGGATTAAACACCGCATACGCCGAGTCGCTCATTATTCCTTATGCAAAGGCGGGCCTTGCCGTCATTGGCGTCGGCAACCAGGGCTTTAGGGGAATTCCGCACGGTGTTGTAATCAGAGAAACTCTGAGCGCGATCACGGCCAATCTGAAGGTCTATGCCCCGCTTTGTGATTTTGAAAACCTCGTTTTCGAAAGAGGCGGGACAGAAACCGGTGGCCAAATCGTTTTCCAGGGCGGAACCCCAGTTACCTATGAAGGCAACGGAGGCACCGTTTACAACTGCTATTTCTACTACGCCAATGGAACAACGGGTCCGGGTGGATGGGGCGGCGCGGTTATGGCCGACCAGGTATGGGGTTTAACCGTAAGGAAGTGCTACTTCCTGGGTTGCCGACAGGGGATAAGTTTTCAATCCGGCGGAGCGTCGGCGGGAAGCTTCATCGTCCAAAAAAACATTTTCGCCAGCAGAAATACGGCTGCAAGCGAAATCGACTGTGATATTTTCATGTACACCCAGGGTTCGGTCAGCCTTTTGATTGAAGGTAATTTATTCGCCCACCTTATTCCTACTCTTAGTGGTGGGGGCAGGTTAAGGTACATCTATCTCACCGCTGATGTTCGGCAAGGCTTAGTTACCAACAATCACATCGCCGGAGTGCAGGGAGGAACCCACTTGACGGCGGGCGCGACAGGCAGCGCGTTCGTTTTTCCTGCCAACGTCAGTCAGGGTGCCAACTATACAAACGGCGCATTGATGGCAGAAACCGTATCGTAAGAACGAATTTTAAGAGAATGGGAGGGAGAAGTCCCTCCCCTTCCTCTTGGAGGTTTGAAAGATGAGTTTGCAGATCATCATCAGAGGCAAAAAAAACTTCGGGAAAACTCGCTCTGAGCAAGAAAAGAACCTTCGAAAAGATTGGGGACCAACGCTCACGGATGAACAACTGGACAAGATTAAGTTTATAGAGAAAAAGGCCAAGGAACAAACCGGTTCCGAGCATAATTTTTTTACTCCGATTGATGCGGACAAGGTTGAATAGAGAATGGAGGTATAACATGGCAAAACTCATTCCAGATGCGATCATCGACCTGATGCTGGATCAGATTGGAGCGGCCACGCGGCTGTTCATCTGTTCAGCTGAGCCGTCGAGTTACGCGAATGCACGGGACACGGTCGACTTGGCGACGCACATCCTGACGAGCGGAGACTTTTCGAAGGGCTATGGGGACACGTCGGGCCGGAAGCTCATCCTGGCGGCACAGAACGGGATCACCGTCGACCACGACGGGACGGCGACGCATTACGCCCTGGGCATCGAGGCCACAACGACCCTGCTCCTGGTCGGGACGCTGACAAGTCAAGTGCTGACGAACGGCAACCTGGTCAACTTCCCGGCGACCGACGTGGACGAAATCCGAGACGTGGCGTAAGGAGTTTACTTGGCTATTTCATTACGGTCCGTTGGGGCCAGCCCTGGGGCGAATTCTGCAAACTGTATTATCACGAAGCCCGCGGGTCTGGCTCTCGGCGACTTCATGCTGGCGCACGTTGTCAACAAGGCGACGTCCGGCACTATCGCGCCGCCAGCGAATTGGACGATAATCGGGGCGCAGTCCAACACGGCAAGCTCCCGCTCGGCGCTGTTCTATAAGTTTGCAGACGCCGCCGACGTTGCCGCCAGCACTTTTACTTTTACTCTCGGCACATCGGGGCGCAACCGTGGAGAGATGATGGCGCTGTTGGGCGTCGATACGACAAGCCCGATAGACGTTGCGAACCAACAGATTAACTCAGCCGGAACCTCGATAGCTGTCCCGACCCCAACGGTCACGGATGGTAGATTATTCCTGGCCTTCGGTAGTAATGCCTTGGGCGGCGTGGCGTCCGCCTGTTCCGGCTCTGACCCGGTCTGCACGATCACCATTGGATATGCCGTTGCCTATAGCACGTATTGTGCGCTGGCCTGTTTCAGCGGGGTGAAGTCCGGCACGGATGCCATCGACGCCCATTCCCTGAGCACCTTCACGTCAGCCGTCAGTAGCGGGCACGCGGTAGCGTTGACGCCTGCGGCTCCCCCGGTCGATCTCATCGCGGCTGAGGGTTTTCAGACTGAGGGTAGCGATGCACCCGGATTGACCCAGGAACACAATATCGCCATTGCCGAAGGCGTGCAGACGCAACTCTCCGACGCTCCAGCGCTGACACAGGAGCATCAACTCGCGGCGGCAGAAGGTTATCAGACCGAACTTTCGGATATTCCAGCATTAACACAGACGTTCGTCTTGGCGGCCAATGAAGGAGCGCAAAATCAGACTTCCGATTCTCCGGCGATTGAGCAGGTAATTCCGCTCGTCCCGTCGGAGGGATTCCAGGCCGAAATATCCGACGCGCCTGCCCTAAGCCAGATTCATAACCTCACCGTCGCGGAGGGAGCGCAAGCCGAGGTTTCGGATTCTCCGGCTCTTAGCCAAGTGCACAACCTAGTAACCGACGAAGACCATCAGGAACAACTCTCCGACGCGGCAATCCTCTATCTCACTTTTATTCTCGAAGTTCAGAAGGGCTATCAAACGCAATTTTCTGAAATGCCGACCTTAACCGAGGGAGAAGATTTTCCGGATGCTGGAACAACGACGGGTTTATCTTTAGGAACCGGATTAAAAGATTAGGAGCAAGACATGGCAAACGACACTACAAGCGAAAGACTGTGGAGCTTCACGACGGCAACGGGCGGAGACATCAAAGCTACCGGAACCGAAGTGATTATCAGAAAGATCGTTTTCACTCCAGGGGCCGTCGATGATGACGTTGTGATTCAGGAATACGGCTCGGATGGAGCTGCAAGATCGGCGATGGTCTTGAGGGCAAACCATACGGACGTGAACCTGGTTTCTCTTGACTTCGGACGTTCCGGAAGAAGGCTTAACGGATTCAATCTCTCCGTCATCGACGGTGGGACACTTTATGTATATTTAGGTAAAAACTAAAAGGAGAAAGCATGAGCAAGAGACCGTCTGTTCCGGCGACTCCGGCTGATCCCGGAGTAACGCTGGAGTTCTCCGTGCGCGACCGACTTATTTTCGGTAGCATTTTCCCGGAGCAAGGCAATCTTCTGGAGATGAAGATCGTGAAGCAGATTGAGCGAAAGGTCGAGCTCGGTGCAGAGGAACTCACCGCACTCAACTATCACGATATTCTCGACCCTAAAGGACAGCCGACTGGAAGGGTGAAGTGGGAGAGCAAAAAAGAGAAACCCCTGAAGGTTTCTCTCTCTGGAATCGAGATCGACTTTCTGAAAAAGGTCGTCAATAAGTTGAGTGGCGAAAACAAGATCAAGCAGGACTTCGCCGAGCTTGCCATTAAGATCGACGAGGCAAAAAAGGGTACATGATCGCTCCAAAGTGGTTTCTCAGGGACTTGGAAATAATCGACAAGTCCTATTTCCCGGCCTGGAATGAAAAAGCCGGATACTGGGAAATCAAAAAGAAGATGCACGAATATTACATGAGCAGGGGTTTCGTTGCGGAGGTCATAGACCCGACAATCGGCGTCTTCAAGGAACTCAATAACAACGTCCTCGATAATATTCGGCAGAGAAAAAAACTGAGCATCCTTTACCCTGGCGGATCCTACTTTAAGTGGATCATGGATCAGGCGAAAGAATCGAAGGCCAAGAAAAGCGCTCTCGCGGTTGAAATGGCGACGGAAGGAATGATGAAGATTTTAAACTGGGGAAAGTCGAAGCAGTTTGACATGAAGGTTTCTGTTCCAGAAAAGTAAGACAGACGGCGGGCTCATAGGAGGGAAAATATGACGCTCGCTGAAATCAGAAGTGCGGTAAGGTACCTTTCGAAAGACTGGGAGACGGATAGCGGCACTCTTTTACCGTCGGATAATGCTCTTATCGATATCTACATAAATTGGGCCTGTAGGCAGGTCGTTCTGGATCTTGTGGAGTTCCTGCCGGAAACTTTTTTAACCTACGAGGATATAACCCTAGTCGCAAGTCAGGTCCCTTATGCCCTCACAGCTGAATGGCTTCAGATTTGGGCGATCCAGAAAAACGTCACGAGCGAGGTGCCGAAACTTATTCCCTACAGAGACGTAAAACTCTTGCCCTTCAAGGGATATGTGGGCGAGACGGCGGAATATCCTAAGTGTTGGTATCTCAAGGGAAGATCGATCTGTTTCTGGCCGACACCGAGTGTGGCTAAGGCATCCTACGCCCGCGTCTGGATCATCCAACCCGAATTGGCATCGGCATCGTGGGCGGTAACGGGCCCGGCGATCATCCCCAAGATCGCGCATGATCTTATCTCGATTCAAGCCTGCATCCTGGTGGCGATTATGAACGAGGTCTCGGTGACTGGCCTTGAAACCCTTTACGCACGGCTCTTGGGTCAGGTCAGGGGCGTTATCGGCGTTCAAGTTCAGCAGCAACCAAGGTCCCTTGGCGAGTCTGTCTTGAGTCTTGAATCAGTAGAGGCGCGCGACAAAGCCTTTTACGATGGTTTTTGGGACTAAAACATGGGATTTGAAACTGGACGCGGATTAAAGTCTCTTGAGATAACGCCCAACGGCGGGATGAATGAAATCTCTGCCGTAACCGCGATACCCATGAACCAAGCACTTCTCATGGAGAACTGGCGAATAAGTACCGATGGATTAAGAATCGAGAAAAGAGACGGCCTCAGTCTTGTTTACGGAGGATTTACGACAGATGTTTACGGCTACACGACCTACTACAATGCGGCGGGCACGTTCTGCCAACTTGCGATCTGCAAAGATAAAATCTGGAGATGGAGTGGCGCAGATCCGTGGGGTTCAATTCATGCTTGGGCATCCTCTCTGGCCCATCCTCTGCGTCCACTTGAGATTCAGGGGAAGCAATTCATTATAAGCGAAATCCAAAACAAGATGATTCTGGGCTCCGGCACGGTTGTTCAGGCCGGGATCTCGGCCCCTACGACAATTCCGACCCTTACGGCTTCTTTTGAGGAAACCCTTCTCGATGAGGACTGCGCGGCTATAACCGATTGGACGAGTGCTGATGCCGGATCCGGAGCGACGAGCCAAGCGACTTACGACAGCAAGAGCACGATGAAGTTTCTGAACACGGGGGCTTCCGGCGACATCTCTTCAAGATACAGGACGATCACGGGACTTGGTCCGGAATATGGAGTTGAGTTTTCCATCTATTTCGACACCCTCGGGACCAAGGCGGCGAATGATTATTATGGTCTTTCCATCCGAAACGGCAGCATCCACTTCCAGCTCATTGTCGATTCCAGCGATGTCTATGTCAAGAACGGATCCGACTGGGTCTCCGCCGGAGTAAAGGTTTATCAGGATAAGTGGGTAACATTTAAAATTTACGTCGATTCAAGAGAACCCGGAGAGGAATACTGCGAAGTTTTCATGGATGGTGTCTCCATCGGCGAGTATTACACGATTTGTCCGGATACAACAAGCGCCGGGAAGGTCCAACTCAGTCTTTATGGTTCTACCGTGGCTACGACCGCCTACCTTGATTCCATCAAGATTGGTTCGACCGCCGGCGGGAAAATCACTGGCATGAGGCGCTACGCCGTCGCTTTCACCAGGTCCGGGAACTATGGCAACCTAAGCAATCCCATTAAATCGCTTGTCGGGAGCAAGACTTTTGTAGGCTCCGGCCTTAATGACTTGACTCCGGGTGGGACCTACACGGCGGATGTCAATAAGAACATTCGGGTCCAGATCGACAGCGCTGCGGATACGATGAAATGGTCGGAAGACAACGGCATCACCTGGGTTTCGACGGGAATCCCGCTTGCTACGACGGTTTACCTTTCCTATGGGATAGAACTTGCGTTCGGCGCGGCAACAGGACACACATCCGGCGATTACTGGAACTTCACCTGTTCGGCCCTGGCCGTCGATTGCGTACATCAGAAAGTCACGCTTACCAACATTCCAAAATCTTTAGACACCGGGCAGGTCGATCAGCGTTATATCTTCCGTACTCTTGCCGGAGGAGAGGATTATTTCCTCGTAGCCATTATTAATGACAATACGACGACAACCTTTGTTGACAACCTCCACGATACGGCCTTGGGCGTGGACATGGAAGAGGATCACGATATCGTCCCTCTGGGGAAGTATTTTACCTGGTGGGACGATAGGCTCTGGGTCGCGGATGATGACGATAATCTTGTTTATTATTCAAAGACAAGTGTTCCCGATGCTTTCTATATTGCGGACAACTGGATCTCTGCAAAATCCGGAGAAACCCAAGATGTCATCACGGGAATCTATCCCTATAAATCCTACCTCTATGTTTTCAAGAGAAACAGTATAAAATACATTGTCAAAAAGGATGATGGAACCTATGGGATTTATGACTGCGAATCGGATCACGGATGCCGGGCTCCATGGTCCATTGTCGGGGCCAACGATCTGCTGACTTTTCTCAGCGAACGTGGCTGGGAGTCCTTCAACGGATGTAGTCCCTACCCGATCCCGATTTCTAAGCCCATTGAAAGAACTTTTAAAACGATAGACGATACGAAGCTTGACTTTATCTGCGCCGCCCACCACAGAAAATATAACGAGATTCTGCTTACGATTTCAGACCGCACAAGCGGATCGGCAAGAACGGCTGTCTGCAATTACATGAACACCGGCGATTATCTTTTCTACTGGCACCAGACGCCGAGTTTCCTGGGCGAAGCGAGAGATTCGTCCAAAAGACGCCAGCTTTACCTGGGGACGCGGGATGGGTATGTCTATAAAGTTGACAGTGGAACACAGGACGGCACGACGAACATCACGGCGAAAATAAGGCTCCCCTGGATAAGAGAGGAAAAATACAAATACTGGAGATATCTCGAAATTGAGCATGAATGTCCTACGGGAAATACGCTCACGCTCAATATGTATATCAATATGGACAAGGATGCCTTCAGGACAAAGTCCTTCACGGGAGCGACGCCGAGTGCGACAGCGGATCAGGACTACCGCTGGCCGATAAAGGATAAGATGGATATGGCACTCCGGGGAAAGTATGCGGCCATAGAACTAACGAATGCCGAGAACGTCGGGGCTTCTCTCAGGGTCAATTTATTGAAGATCTTCTATCAGGAGATGACAAGGAAAGGGAAGATCACTCCTGATTAAGTGAATGAAATGCCGGAATTAGAGCTGACTGTTAAAAATCCTTGGATGGATAAGGATTTTAATGTCTGTGCCCTTAAATCTAAAACGGGTACGGTTCCGATCGGCCTTACCTTGGATGGCGTTGCCGGGGCTAACGGACCCAGCGGGATTGCTGGGGCGGCTGGAGTTATAGGGGGTACCGGGGTTGCTGGGGGTGTCGGGGCTGCCGGGGCTCAAACCTATCTTGGACTTGACGATACTTTCGATACGACTTATAAAGGAAAAAAGGGATTTATTCCTTTTGTCGATGAATCCGAAAAAGGACTTCTTCTGAAAGAAAACTGGCCGTTTCCCGGAAATGGCGACCTCTATGAACCTCTTTTTTGTCGCGGTCATCATAAACTTCAATGGGGATGGAAGCCGGAAGAGAGTGTTTTTGTCGGCCTTGGAGCGGGGTGTAAAATTACAACCGGAACCCAGAATACACTTATGGGCCATGAAAGCGGGAAGTATCTGACCGTCGAAAGAGGGAATACCTTTTATGGCGTCAGGACCGGATATTTGGGCGGCGATCCGTCGATTATAGAAGAGGTGGTTACGGCGACAAGTTACGATACGAAATATACATCGACGGCAGATCATCCCCCAAACCCGTCGCCTATTTGTTCATGGGATGGGATGATCGTAACCCTGGACGCCGATGGAACGTCTGATACGGCTTATAAAATCCTGGGTTCCGTTGACGGGATAACATGGGATACTCTGCTTTCTACTACTTCGGACAGTGGGATTAATACTTATCGTTGTTCCACGGCCTCGTTCAAGGGATCGTTTTGGTATTCGATTTATTATAATACTACGGGAACGGTCCAGCAGTGGGACGGATCAACCAAGACGAATCATCTTTCGCAAACATCGTACGGATATCTCAACATACCCCATCTATATGTTTGGGACAATTATCTCTGGGCTACCCGGTGGTCGGGTTATTATGAAAGATGGATAGTCAGTTACACGAACGGCACGGCTTCCGGGGGGAGTCCGGCCTCTTGGACCGATCTTTCGGATTATGATGCGGCGGCATATTACAGTCCGGGCGGAAGTTATGTAGAACCAAAGTTTTTGACTTCCACGCTGCGCTTTTTCAGTTTCGGGGCAAACCTTTATATACACTGTTCAAAATGGAACGCGATGTCTTCCTGGTGGGAAACAAAAATACTCAAATACGACGGTGCGTCGGGGTTCGATACGGTTGCGACCATTACCCCGGACGAGGCATATTTTCACCCCTGCGGGTTCCTAGAACTGTCCGGCGTTGGTTATTTGTTTCTTTCTGAATTCGGTACAAATGGGTCTGCGTCAGGGGGGAACGGAAGGTTGATTGTCTACAGATCAACCGATATGTTGGCATGGACTGTTTGGAAGGATTTTGGAGACAATATCGGTCCTGTTTGCGGAGTGAAATATTTCAATCAGGGAGTATTCCTGACTGTCGCATCCTTTTACTCGGGCGGCCCCTCCGATGCCGACGTCTATCACCTTTCGATGACGGCGCTGACCTTAACGAAAGAGACAACGTTTGTTACTACGCAGGCTCCTCCGGACGGACCGGTGGAATTTGATGGATATCTCTGGGTATCCGATTGGAAACACGTCTATCGCCGAACGGCTACGACGTGGCTGACGGCATATTATCCGGACGAATCCGAAGGTTGCTATAACACTTTCATCGGCGGCGTGGCGGGAGTGGTTAATATTGAAGGTTTAGGGAACACTTGTCTTGGATATGGGGCAGACGTTTCCAGCTCGGCACTCAAAAACGCGACGGCCATCGGATTCATGTCCCGCGTCAGCGATGACAATACTATCGTGCTCGGCGGGACAGGAACTTATGCGGTCAACGTCTGCATCGGGAAATCGAGCGGATCGGAACGACTGGACGTATCAGGCAATATAAAGGCATCCGGACAGATAATTTCCGGTCAGGCGACCGGAACGTCTCCCCTGCGCGTCACGTCCACAACGGTCAATACGAATTTCAATTCGGATTTACTTGACGGGTATCATGCTACCGCCTTTCTCGGTTTGGCATTATTGACCGATCCCGGCGCGGATCGCATCGTGTTCTGGGACGACAGCGAAACCAACCTGAAGTGGCTCGCTTGTGGGAACAGTGTCGCTATTACCACGACGACGTTGGATACCATACAGGACATAAGGACTACGGCGGGACCAACCTTTGACCACCTCCACCTGACGACTGATTTGCCCGTCTCTGAGGGGGGAACCGGGGCTTCTACGTTCACGGATGGTGGATTATTGGTTGGGGCGGCGGCAAATCCGATAGAGGCATTGGCGGTTGGCCTGACAACACAAATCCTTGTCGGAGGAGGGGCGGGGACGAATCCGGCGTGGGGCACGGATATTCCGACGGCGGTCACGATAGGTTCAGCCTATGTTTATCGGGTAAGCGGGACGGACGTCGCCGTGGCCGACGGCGGAACGGGGAAATCATCCTTCACTCAATATGCCATACCCTACGCCTCTGCCGCGACTACCATCGGCGAGATAGCGATCGGAACGGCGGGCCAGGTTCTGGCGGTCAACGGCG
>Ga0315279_10002651_pt1 | contig 26395 bp, 21 predicted proteins | sample YL17G06_20_MG_FD_203694 | JGI IMG/M metagenome (GOLD analysis project Ga0315279, IMG submission 203694) | Sediment microbial communities from Yellowstone Lake, YNP, Wyoming, USA - YL17G06_20 | ecosystem: Environmental > Aquatic > Freshwater > Lake > Sediment | place: USA: Wyoming | collected... | reverse complement strand
AGTTTTACATAGTCTCTTCCTATTCTTGAAATGGGAATTTGAAGATGGTTGATTGTCCAGAATGCGGAAAGCCATTGAAGAAAAATAAGGGCAGCTCCAAGTATTACTGTGAAAACAGCACGTGCTCTGTCATATTCGTTTGTCACCCTGACAAACAGCCTATAATGAGGATAACCTACAAGGCCAAAGCCCGCTCCTGAAAGTGAACAAACCAGCGCGGCGCATTTTTCGCTAGACGAAAACGGTCTTCTTAATTCCCGAAAATACGCCTGAAACAGTCTGTACTAAGAGCACTCAGATGATAATGAGAACTCATTGATTAAGTGTCGCGCGCGCTTTAGATCATTTGAAAGGCTTTAAAAACAAGTTTTGGAAATATCGTCTGTTGAGAAGGTGCCTGAGACGCTAATTTTTCACACTTCCGATTTGCATCTTAGTGAAAGTAGACAAGAGACCCTTAAAGCCGTAACCCATATTCTGAACAAATGCCGAGAATACAAAGCAGACTTATTGACAATCGGAGGGGATTTGTTTGATAGTGAACGAGACGCAGAGGTTCTTAGACCCAAACTTAGAAGAATGTTCAACGGTAATCCGTTCGGAATAGTCGCGATACCAGGGAATCACGACGCAGAAGCATACTCTGCGAATTTGGACTTCGGACCTGATTTAAAAATTGCCACAACAAAACCGTTCGAAATTTACACCTACGAAGGCGTGTCCATAGTTGCCGCGCCTTATCAAGACCAACCCTCAGATCAGCTTTTACTTGAGCTTGAAAATGCAGCCAAAGACGCTCAGATTCGAGTACTTCTAATCCATTGTACGCTTAATATAGGATTCACAGACCAAGACTTCGGTGAAGAGACCGCAAAAATCTATTTTCCTGTAACCTCTGAGACCTTATCAAGATTAAAATATGATTATGTACTTGCTGGACACTTCCACACAGAGACATGCATGAAATCACTGGACGGTAAAAGATATTTCATATACCCGGGATCGTCAGTGTCACATACCAAGAAGGAGAAAGGGAAGAGACAAGCGGTTTTAATTGATACTGACAAAAGAGAAATGACAGGCATCTTACTGGACTCATTTTATTACGATTCCATCCAACTTTATGTAAAGCCAGGAAAAGAGGAGGAAACACTTGAAGCATTAAAAGACTGGATTGGGTTACACTCAGCCGATACGTGCAGACTTCAAGTAGCAGTAAATGGCTTCGTGAAAACTTCTGAGCCTGAATTCAGAAAAGCTCTTGAGAGCGTCGGTCAAAATGCAGAAATACTCCATGCTTACAGGAACGTTGAACGAGTTCTGGACCACCCACTCTTTGGAAGATTTTTGGAGAAACTCGAAGCTGGTGAAGAGATTAAAAATAAAGACAAAGTGGAAAGCTTTGTGATCGATGCGATGTCCCGATTACTCGCAGATAGGAAGCTGAGGGAATGAGACTAAAAGAAGTATTCATCCGCCGATACGGACCAATTTCGGGTCTTCACCTTCGCTTAGCGAGCGGTCTGCAGCCCATATACGGTTTGAACGAGTCTGGAAAAACACTTGTTATTGACGCTTTGATCAAGAGGCTGATCGGTCTCGAAGTTGGTTCGGACCCTCTTCTTGACAGAGTTGAGGAAACACCCGAGGGTTATATCGTTCTGGAAGACAAAGGACAAGAAATAAAACTTGGTGAGAACGAGACATTGGCTACTTATCTTGCAATAGAACCAGACGAGCTTCGAAATGTTTTTGTTGTGAGAGATGCTGATTTGCGGATAGCAAGCGAAGACATCTTCTACAATAGAGTTACGGATAAGATCACTGGACTTAGGCTGGAAGACATTAGGAAAATTAAGGAGCAACTTAGAGACAGCGGCAAACTTACAGAAGGGTTGAAAATTTCTGACACAGCAACTCATTCTAAAGCAAAAAGCCAGTTGGAATTGGCTGAGAAGCTTAAGAATGATGTGGAGCAGTACATTGAAAAAGCCAAATCTGAGCATCTCGAAAAACTAGAGGCAGACGTTTTCGAGGCAAACATTCGAAAAAGCCAGCTAGAGTCTCACTTGGAGTTATTGGAGAAGGCTAAGAAAAAAACGGATTTTCAGAAATTGAAAGATGAACTTGAGTCAGCACAGAGTAGTCTATCTGAATCAAACAAAATTCCAGAAGAAGCATTTCAATCATTAGGAAAGAAGCTCACTCTATACGAGGTGAGTGAGAACAAACTTCCTCATTTTAATCGGGCAAGGGAATTCTTTCAAAAACTCTCATATCTCCTTTCGATAGGAAGCTTTGCAGCTTTCTTCAGCCTTAGCCTCTTGCAAAAGCTTGATGCAATTAGCCTAATTATTCCGTCTATTTTGCTCATTTTGACTGCCATCTCAATAACTCAGTGGCTTAGGGCAAGTCATGAGTTATCAGAGGCCGAGCAGAACAGAGCGTCATTGCTTAGAGAAGCTACAACGGCAGGCTTGGAGATCAAAGACATTTCCAGCCTTAGAAAGTCCTTGAATGAATCAGATGCAGCGATTATGCGACTCAGAGATGATTTAAACCAGAAATTAGGAGTCCTCAAGAAAGACCTAAAAATCGAACTCATCATTCCGCAGGAGATACTTAAGAAAAGTGCCGAAAAGCTTGACGTCATTAAAGGAGAAATTGACCAATCAGTAAACATAGGTTACAGTCAAGAGGATTATGAACAAACACGGAGCGAACTGGCTAAATTGGAGGAGAGGCTGAAAGACGTAGGGGAAGCGCTGGAAAAGCATCTAAGGACAATAGAAGACCTCGCAAATAGAGCCAATAAGCTAAAGTTCCTTGCTTTCTTGAATAGAGAGCTCGACCTGCAAATCAAGAATTTAGATTCCCTTAAACAGCTCATACCACAACTTGATGAGTTAGAAGCCAAAATTGTAGAGGATGTACAGTTGGCAATGGATTCTTTGAAATTGTTTGATATACTAGAAGAGGAAGAAAAGGCGAAGGTTGCCTCCCTATTTAAAGAAGGAAACTTGGCATCACAACTTTTCAGCAAAACAACTAATGGAAGATATTCAGAAGTGAAATATGACCACGAAAAGGAGGAAATTATTGTGACCCGACCCACTGGTGAAACGTTTCAAGCACAAAAACTAAGCAAGGGCACGCGTGATCAGTTGTACTTTTCAATAAGGGTAGCATTGGGTCAAATTCTTCTGGAAGGAACAAATGGCTTCTTCATAACAGATGATGCTTTCGTCTCATCTGACGACAAGAGAATTAAGCAGCAAATAGATCTTCTGAAAACGATTTCGGAAATGGGGTGGCAAATCATCTACTTTAGTGCAAAAAAAGGAGCAATCGATATGTTGTCTAAAGTAACACAGAACAAAATCATCACTCTGCAGCCGCTCCCATGAACAAGGTAAGATAACGCTTTTGATGGAAGATCTTTTTCGCACAAACGAGTCTGCGTCCTCTTTCTAGTTTGCTCGATATTCGATTTGGACGAGTCTACATGCAAGTCGCCCATAAAATCACCTTAAACAACATTAAAACGCACCACAAACCTAGGTCAAACACAACCCAAGACACACAGCCTAACAAAAACTGAACCCAAAACGCAAACTGTTACGGCTCTTTCTAATGCAAAAATCTTTCACAAAACCATACTAATGGGTAGACACATTAACTAAATATAAGATACTGGGGCCTCGGGCGGGAGTAGCACCCAAACGGGTTCAAGTCCAAAACCCGAAAGAGGAGAAGAATGAAGAGAGAGCTCTTGCTTGCCAAGTCGAAGTGAAGAAAAGCAATTACCTGTCGAGATGCTCAATAAGCCCAACATAAGGCCTTTTCAGGTTCTCCAGAAGCTTCGAGAGCTGATCTTCCGACATGTGCAATGAAGACGCTTTCATGAGAACGTTGATGTATTGATCGCCTAAACTGAAGTTCATCCCGATGGCTGTGCCGCTCAAATAACAAATCGCGTAGATGGCTGCAAGAACGGTGATAGCTTCCTTCTCGACCTCGCTACAATTCGCGTAGTCAATGCTTTTCGAGAGCTCGACCTCTAACGTGACCTCAGCACGCTTGGTCATTTTTGGAACTTTGCTGTCAGGGATGTCCGCCGAAGCAAGGTTCAGAACGTCTCGAACATCATTGCAGTTAACGCTCGCCACTTTCAAACTCCATAATGAAGACGGCAGGTCAATGAACTTAAGCAATTTTCAGGAAAATAGAGATGGAACTTTAAATTAGAAAAAAAATACATTCTGATTAGGGCTCTCATTTTTCGGCTTGAAATAACTAACCTTGGAAACTCCTCAAATACACCCAGATCACTCCACGCATCCCTCGAATGCTTTTTATCTATATTTGAATGAATAGATACTTTGACTGATAGAGATGACAGAATCTCATCGAAGTCCGAGCGGAGTTGGCCATATCGCTGCAGATGTTGAAAGAGCCTTTATGGTTTGCTATGAAAAGCAGATGCAAGCCCTTGAAGCAATCGGACTCACTGTTGCCTCAGGGCGATCTCAATCGACACTTCTATTTGGGCTTCCTGGCAATGGCAGAATGTTCGCCCTATCGGCCACACTAGACCATATTGTCCGCGATCATGACAAAGCCATCGCTTCATACAATCATTACACGGCGGCGTTTCTTCTTAGAATTGTTCAATCCCTTGACACGCGTTTTGCCGACCCTTTCGACCATGTGCTCCGTACCTCCATGCTCGCCAAGCGTCCAACTATGATCTGCTTCGAGGAAATTGACGCGATTAGCCATGGGCCGATATTACTCGAAGAAGCAAGGTCGTTGCGGTCTGAGTCGGATTTCTCCAGCTACTCTGTGCTGACGAGTCAGTTTGTCTCGCTTTTGGACAAGCTAATGAAGGTGAATAAGATATGGATTGTTGGGATCGCAAATTCCCCTGGCGAATGCGACCCTGCAATCATTCAGCGTTTCAGGATCCCTATTTTCTTTGGCATCCCTAACCTGAAGGGTATGGAGGCTATAATTAGCAATACCTTGAAGGCACGTCGAAGCAAAGCCGTGGCGCGTCTTCTTTTCAGGAAGACATCTGAATTTGGTATCTATTTGAGTATGAACTCTATAGTGAACGCATGTCGCGAGATTCACAAGGAACGAAAAGCCTTGGATGACTTGTCCGACGATGATATGGTCAGCCGCATTCTAGCTTCTTATGGTTCTGGCATAGCTGCCGAGTCAGTTAGACGCTATGAGCGGACTAATTCTGGCTTCATCAATGTATGCCTGAATGAGACCTTGCCATTCTGGAGTAAGGAACTCAAGAGATTTGAGGGAACGTAACCTTGAGTGAAGATAAGCCCTACGAGCTCCTCAAACCTGATTCAGAAGAAATAAAGAGATTGTTCTTTGCTGGATACGAAACACAGATGAAGGCTGGTCTGGGGGTTTTGTGTCAGGTTCTCCAAGACTCGTCCGAGAAAGTAAATTCCAACTACAAAATTCTGGCGTTTGGAATGCCCGGGGTTGGAAAATCCTCTTATCCCAAGGCGTTAGTGAAAGGCCTGTTTGGAAATAGCGATACGAAAGGATTCCTTGCGAAAATCGAAAAGAGCATTCATGGTTTGAACTCCAGGTTTTCGTTGTTTCAGGTGAGATGCCTTGGTATTTTGACAACGTATACCGATCTGGCTTCGCTCAAGAAAGTCTTGTCACTCTTGGAACGAAGCATAGTGGAAAACACTCCAGCCATAGTGGTCTTCGACGAACTGGATGCTTTTTCTCCTGAAAAAAGAGATCAGTCAGAATATCTGAGTTACTGGACTATGAACTTTGTCAAAAGAGAATTGCCCGGTCTTGCAATATTCGGGATAGTGAATTACCCCGACAAGCTAGATCCCGCAGTTTACAGAAAATTCGAGCACCTGTTTTATTTCAAACTTCCTGATGTGAATACTGTAGCCGAAATCCTGGAGCACTTTGACATTCCTAGCAGTCAAGAGATTGCCGAAAAACTTTGCGCTAACCCCGTCGACGCTGGGGAATTAATGACTGGGTGCAAGGTAGCGCTGAAATTTAGAGCGGCGGGAATTTCTAGGAATTTGAGAAGCATAGATCCTGAGGAACTGGCGGATTTCATTGCAGAACACCTTAAGATGCCATGGGAGAAGGTTAGGGATTACGGACTGGACTATACTTACTATATAGATAAAGCTGTCAAGAATATGGAATTCTGGGTGGAGCGGAGAAACCTACTCGTGAATGAGGGGAAGTAAGGAGGATGCCAAGTTCCTTATGATCAAGTGATCATAGTATTCACGTAGTCCATCGATTTCTTTGGAATTAGGAGCAACTTTCGGCACTGTAAGCGCGCGCGTCTTCTATGGCAACTACTTTTGTTCGAGAACAAGTAGGCTTTTAGCCTGCGCGGCGATAATTGTGGACAATTTGGTGAGTGGTTTTGTTGTCGGACGAAAACGGGGAAAAACAAGGAGAAGATTTGCTACCATTGAAATTGAAAGTCAGAGACGTGATGGTGAGGGAAGTGGTAACTGTGGACGAAGATTCCTCGATTAAAGAGGCTGTCGACATCATGAACGAATTTCAGATAGGCAGTCTCATAGTGCTGGAAAAAGGAAAAGCCAAGGGCATAGTTACCGAAAGGGACTTCTTGAGAAGAGTCACTGCAGAAGCAAAGGACATTATGAATACAAAAGTGAAGGAGATCATGACCACGCCGCTAGTTGTTGTTGAGCCAGGCACGGATCTGGAAGAAGCTATGAAACTGATGTTTAAGAATAAGATAAAGAAATTGGCCGTGGTTGATTCAAACAAGCTTGTAGGAATAGTGACCTTGACAGACATTGCGCGAGTTCAGCCTCAAATGATAAGAATGCTGAAACAGCTCACTACGAAACAGGAGACGCCGAAAAGCATGCAGAAGGTCATTGATTACTATATTGTCTAGAAGGACTACGCGCTGAACGAGTTAGTCTAACGCACGAAAAAAGGCATGCGTCGTCTGAGGGATTGTGGACTTGAACCCGTTTGGGTTCTAATCCCGGCGCATGCGACTGGCGTTCAAAGGCATGAGCGTGTAGAACTTTGTTCTATAGGTTGGTTTGGCAAGTTTGAAATACAAGGTGAAACCATATGATATACTCGAGGAGATAGGAGAATGAAGAGAACAGTTTCTGCAATTTTATTGGTAATTCTGTTGACAAGTATGCTGTGTTCAGCTTTCAATATTATGCCTGCTGAAGCGGCTGGAACCATTTACATTAGGGCTGACGGCTCAATAGACCCGCCCACAGCACCAATACAACGAGACGGAGACCTGTACACCTTGACTGGCAACATCACGAGCGATGCCATGACAGCTGTGAAGATCCAGAAAGATGACGTGATCTTGGATGGAGCAAGCCACGAACTCAAGGGGACAAAGTATGGAGATTGGGCTTTTCCATCGATGGGAATTGAGTTGTTGGGCAGGAGGAACGTAATTGTGAGAAACATAAGGATTAGCTTGTTCTTGTTCACAGGCATTTGGGTATCTCAATCCTCAAAAATTCAAGTAATCACTAATGATATAACAGCCTGCAATAATACCGGCATTGACATTTCTGAATCAGAATGTAGCATGATCGACAATAACATCACGCGGATTGGAGGATGTGGCATAATACTTGAGCAGTCTTCCAATAACGTTATTAGCGGAAATAGCGTGGCAGATTGTGCCACAGGTATGCGTCTGCAATTTTCCTCTTCCGGCAACTCTATACTCGATAATACCGTCGCAAACAACACCGATGAAGGAATCGAGGTCGCTTGGCAATCAGACCACAACACCATCGTTAGGAATTGCGTAACGGGCAGCAATGACGGCCTCCACCTTTCTTTCTTTTCGAATTTCAACAACATATCAATGAATTGCGTCATCTCGAATCGACACTTTGGTATGAGATTGGAGAGTTCGTCGAGCAACATACTCAGAAACAATAACCTTACTAACAATAGGTATAACTTCTGGGTTTGGGGGTCCAGCCTTCAAGAGTTCATCAACGATGTCGACGGTTCAAATACCGCTGATGGCAAGATTATCCGCTACTGGCTTAATGAATCTGATAAAAGTGTTCCTCCAGATGCGGCTTTTGTTGCCCTCGTAAATTGCACGCACATACTCATTCAAAACTTAAGCTTTTCCAGTCAGGGATTTGGAGTATTGCTCGCCTTTACCAATGACTCGGCAGTAAGTCGCAACAGCTTTGCAGGCGATTATGGAGGGATTCTGCTTCAAACCTCCTTCAATAACTCTGCGAACGAGAATAGTATAAACGTACCTGGCTCTTTTGGGATAAGGCTATGCGGTAGCAGCAGCAACACTTTGAGTGGAAACAACATAACAGATGACGGCAGTGCTTTTCTCAGGTACAATGGGATTGAGCTTAATGGCTCTTCAAACAATACAGTAAGCGAAAACAATTTGTCAGCTGAGCATTCTTGGACGACAGACGGATACGGGCTATATATTGATGGATCTGATAACTACATCTTCAGGAACAAAGTAACCAAGTTTGAGCAGGGCCTAGCTTTGTGGGGATCTAGAAACAAGCTCAGAAACAACACGATGGCAAACAACCACGATAACTTTGGTCTCATGACGTGGCTAAGTACGCCTTCAGATTTCATGAATGACATTGACATTTCCAATGAAGTTGAGGGTAGGCCCATCTACTACTGGACATATGAGCAAAATCGAGATGTACCTTTGGAGGCTGGTTACGTTGCTTTGGTGAATTGCACGAACATAGGAGTCCGCAACCTGGAGTTAAAGCATAACATTCAGGGATTGTTCATGGCATTTACCAACAACTCAACCATAATTCAGAACAGTATCTTCTCTAATGGATATGGTTTTGTAACCGGAGCTGAGAAAGGCTCTGGTCTAGAACTCATTCAATCGAGCAATAACAACATTTCCAGAAACCTAATTCTTGGCAACGAAGTTGGCATACAACTCTGCAGATCATCGAACGATACATTTTCTGAAAACAACATAACAAGCAACTCATTTGGCGCGTGGCTAGAGGAATCATCGAATAATCGATTTTCACAAAACCGCTTCGAGGATAGCTCACAACGGCACGTGCGCCTAGTAACATCCGGCTATCAAAACTTATGGGATGCAGACTATCCAAATGGTAACTTCTGGGATGATTATGTAGATGTGGATGAATACGGTGGTCCTTACCAGAATGAGACTGGAAGTGATGGAGTTTGGGATCATCCTTACACAATTGATGAAAACAATAGAGATCGATACCCAATTGTCCCTTCTCCGTTACCAAATGATTTCATAGATTTAACGGTTCCTTATGAACCACAAGGAAACGCTCCCTGGTGCTGGGCTGCATCAACCGCCATGTTACTGAGATACTACGGAAAGCCTGTTCACGTTTGGGAAGTGGGAAAAGACCTGATCTCAGTTGATTCTCTCAACCAGATCGAAATATACATTCATGAAAAATACCCTGGGGAATTCGAGACTGAGAGAGGGATCTATTCTTCGATCTCGGGCAAAACAAGGCATGATATGGAGGGCAATCTAAGCATAGGTTATCCTGTTTTGTTGAGAGTATATAGCTTCACCATGGGAGGTCACATGGTAGTAGTTACTGGTTACAATTCCTCTGGATTCTTCATCAATGACCCGAGTGGTGCATTCTTTGTCGAAGGATTGAAAGAGCCAAGGGATTACACATATATTCATGAGTTTGTTGCTTGGGAAGACCTCGAACCATTTATTGACAAGGATCCGTTTGGTGCTGTTTTTCTCGTTGTAAGAGGAGCAGCATCACCACCCAATGCTACCTTGTCACTAATAAATGATGAAATGGGCATAAGAACGATTCATGATTCAAACGACAAATCAGGTGTTTGCATCGACTATGGTGATTGGTACTGGGCATGGGACTTGGATTGGCGGCCAATCAGCTGGCATCCTCGTGTGTGGGATTCGAAAGACAAATTAGCATACCTATTCAATATCTTTAATCACAAGAACGAGACGGCAGAGTTCGACTTCTGTTTCAGAATCACAGGACAAGACGGCATCGCACATTACACAAAGAACGTCACTGGGATTCTAGTATCACCATTCGGGGAAGGACCCGTGGTTGACTTGGAAGAGCGAGAAATTGTCCTCAAGAATTACTTAGTCGCTGGACAGCAGTACACTGTCACGGCAGAAATCAGGTCGCATGAATCAAGCGAAATAGTTGACTCAATTACCTTACCTCCAATCTACTATGGTGTAAAATCAATATTATTCGTGACCGAGTGTCCTGTTAGGATGTTGGTAACCGATCCAGATCGTCTTCGCGTTGGATTTGACTCTGTATCAAACCAAACAGTCAGAGAAATACATGGCGCTTTATACTACTACGGTAATGGATCAGAACTGGAGATAATATCAATTCCCAACCAAAAAAACGGAAACTACTCAATCACTGTTTTTGGGATTGAGGATGGATCGTACAACTTAACATGCGCAGCTCTGGATGAAACAGGTCTTCTATCAATTCAAAGCTTCGAAAAAGTATCAATTGCGAAGGATGAATCCCAAACCTATGCAATTCCAGAGTTTCCATCATTCCTTGTTATGCCGCTATTCATAATTGTGACGCTGCTTGCAATCATAGCCTCTAGAAGAAAACGGTTGAAGCATCAAATAGCTTCTCAGCAATAGAAAGCCCAATCAACATTTATCTGGCACAGGACCAATACATGGATTGATGATAAACATGCGAGATAACCGAAAAAAATTAGAGTTTTCGGGAGATATCCCCACTCGCTTTTGTAGGACTAATGACTGAGCCATAGACGTTTGGCTTCTCGCCAAACTCCCACCGATGCGAGCAAGGCCGTTTGCCTACAAACTTGCATAACATTATTCCCTTTTTCCTTGTGTGTAGTCTCTTCATGGTTTGGAGAGTTTTTGGTCACTCATTTGGTCTCAGCATGTAAGTCATGTTCTGAAGCAAAGAATATTAGCTTCCAAATGTATAGGTTGATGGACGATTATGCGAGTAGCTTGTTCTGTAGGTAAAGCGCAAATCAACCCAAATCCTTTGTATATCCTAAAGAAGACTAGCACGGGCAACACCCCCCTGAATTTTAGAGAGCATGACCTCGAATGGTCTCATCAAGAAATTGACTCAAACGTCAGGATTGACAATGTCCGCTTGTCATTCAACAAGGCGATAGCAGACTCGCAATTTGGCGTTGCAGTCAGTATAGTCCAGAATGAGGAATACGAATACACAAAAATATTGGCCAAGATGTTTGACAAACATATCGAAGACAGAGCATACATTTCTGATCTGTTTTACGACCTAGCAAAGGAGGGAGTGATTTCCGAAGACCAATCCAGCAGACTATTCGTGCTTTTGATGGTGATGGATGGTCTTGATATGGAGGTAAACGAAGGTGGAGCTCGAGTAGACGAAAAGCAATTTGCCTACCTGCAAGAGTTCATACAGATCATAGGCTCGATAATAAAAAAACGTAATGTTTTGGCTGGTGTCACTGACATGATAGCTGAAGGATACACCTGCTGTCCGAATTCCTACGACACTATTGCAAGGATTCCTATGAAAGAAAGCCAAGTCGACATCGATGAGTTCTTCGATTGCGTCTATGCTTGGACATTAACCAGTAGCTATGAACCTACCGTTACTACTGCTTCGACAATTCCGTGATGAGTTGGATGAAGAACTCTATATTCCTAGAGATCAATGTAGCATTGTAGCTAGTTCCACCATAGAAGTATTTGTGCAAGCTATAAATGGATTTGAACAGTTCTCCCACGTCCCTAAAATTCAGTTGTTTCATCCTTTTTCGAAGATTAGGTTCTACTCCTTCATAACGTACAAATAGACTTCGAAAACGAGATTCCTTTACGTCAACTCCATGGGCTTCAGGATCGAAGCGTGAATTGACAAGTGCTGTGAGCGCTCCCCAGACTTTCTCCCCTGCTTGCACGTAATCTTTGGCTTCTAGAAGTGACTCAGCACTTTTGAGATGCTCTGACAATCTAAGGGAATAAACTGTACTAACCATTACGACTAAACCTTGGTTATTCTGTAGCTTAGTGTCCATCTGATATTGTATATTGGAGCCCCATTTGGTGTCTTAAATCTCATGTTTCTCACAACGTTTTGTACATAAACTTCAACGGTTAGGCTATACTTCCCAAGTTTTCCGGCGAAACTGTAAACGCTTTGTATGGGTTTTTCGACACTTTGGATCTCTATATTCTCAAATCCTTCTTCCTTAGTCATAGGAATTGTTGTCTCAGGGGGAAGTGGCTTGTCCGCGAGTTTTTTGATTAGCTCTGGCGAAGCTCTTGATCGAAGCACCACTGTATGGTTCATTATTGCTTGTGCGCCTAGAAGATCCTCAGCAGTTATTGTCAGATCTGCTAAAACAAACCTCACGTCTAAATGGGATCCATCACTTAATATGATGCTTCCCCAATCCTCTCTTTCAATAGAGAATATCGCCTGTAGGGGATAGTTCCCGTTACTCATGATTTCACCTTTCTACATTTGTTTACTCGATGGCAATATATATCTATGTGTATGTAAGAGACGTGAGAGAAGCGTGTAAAGAGTGGAGCAGAGCGCATTAAGGCGGACTCTTTTTGCCAGTATGCTTGTACTCAAGCAAGAACCTAGTCAGTCGTACCTGACGAGTGACAACAAATGGGCTATAGAGTAACTTTTTCCACAATTCCAGACCTCGTTTGAAGCCATAAATCTCAACCAAACGTTTCCAACAATCTACAAAACCAGGAAAGACCCAACTGTAACCCCAACTCATACCTCAAAACTCTGCTTCGCTAGATAGTTTCCAACGAGATAGAAAACTATTCCAGTCAAACCCTTTCTAGTCTCATATAGCGACCTAATGTCCACGACAGGCGACTTGTGTATATCAGCCCACTGGGCACTAAGCCACCGTTGAGGTATAAATCTTCCTCGGAAAACGATATGCAAGACTCCATTGCCCTCGTTTGTTCGGATTTTCCAATACTTCATCTTGAAACGATACTTCCGGAAAATGCGCATCTTCAGAGCCCTAAAGTCAGCATTGAGGTTGCGATCTTTTGATTCAGGAGAACTAGTGAGCGTCATAAACCTCAGCCTCTCACGCCGACTCTTGCCAACAGTCAAGCCACTAATCAACCGCTGAAAAGCCCGTCTCTGCTTTTTGGTATAGACGCGTGTGTCTTCTTCCACATAACGCCTAAGCTCTAGATTGAAGATTCGAGGAGACAATTTTCGGGCAATTGGATAGGAAAGCTATCGATCACAGCAAAAGAAAAGGGGGACAGTATTCTTTCACACATGTAGAAGTAGCCCGGGAGTTACCGTTCCCAGACTGTAATTTATACCGATTTCCCTTTTTTGGTTTGGATTGTAGGGTCGGCGGCATTTGAACCTGGGACAAATGGAGATGTCTCCCGCAAATCCCTCCTTTTTCTATCTTTTGGAGAGTTTGGGGCGCTTTCTCTTCCAGATCACGAGTAATTCTAGCGTTGCGAGCATGAATGCCGGCAGAATGAGGAATGATGAGAACTCTGGGATTAGCGCGCGCAATACTTAATTCCTTTAATGAGATATTGCCTTGGGGATTCAATGGACATAATGGAGCTTGTCTACCAAGTGCTTACTGGCCAAGCACCAGCATACAGTTTGTCCAACAAGGAAGAGTTCAGCCGTGAAATGTTGACGTCTCCTCTCCAAGGTTGGATGTGTGCAGAAACAAAAGATAAGGACCGCAAACCTCTCGTTTCTCTTGAAGGAGAGAATCTTGAGGTTTCAAGCAGCAACGTTGGAAGTGATGAAATCATACTGACGCGGGATCAAACCCATAAACACTACGTGTTGTTTATCAGGAAGAACGACATTAGCTTCCTCTATTGTTTCCGTAATGCTGCTGACGAGTTCAAAATGCTTGATTTCAACCTGATGACGGCAGCCTTTCCAAACGCAGATTTTGAACGCCTAAAACTGTTAGTCAGAGATCCACTGGTCGAACTCAGAAAGCATTATGGCGTATTTCCTCTGATAAATGAAAAAGGATGCTTCGGCGGCATTTCTCTTCCTATAGTTCTGAGGAACTACGGAGAATCAACCTCGCTGGTGTCGATGTTGGGCAACTTAGTCGCAGGCGCCAAGTTCAAATCGTCCGGAGATCCTTTGCAGACCCTTGAGGGCGAATATACAACTGGAAGTTTTCTCTCCAAGGTGAAGATGAGGATTATTTTGAAGACAGCTGAGGGCGGTCGCACAGAAATCCTTGGGAATTCGCAGGTAATTGCGTCTATATTGAAAAGAACCGTTCTTGGTGACCTCCTTCAAGAGTACTGGGCTTCGAAGGAAGGGATTAGCATAGAAGAGGCGAAGAAAAGACTGGAAGCAATTGCACCCGAGGAAGCGAAAGAATGATTTGTTCTAGTTGAGTTTTCCACCGCACACGGGGCATTTCAAGGGATAGCTCCAGTCGTTTAAGATCAGGGTTATTCCGCAGTAGAACCATAGGCATATGTTGCATTTTGGGCAGTGGAAATTTGCGCCTTGTATTCGCTTGCCGCATGCTTCACACAGTCTGGTCAAACAGCAATTAGGCATAGGTGGTCTGTTCTGGCTTTGCATTCAAGGAATAAAAGGCGAATGATGGTGAGTACTGTCTGCGTAGTGGACAGAGTTCTGTTAGAGTTACACCTCTCCACGTTTTGTCATTTATGTGGTTTCCTTTTATTACAGTTGAAACAGCTATTCTTCTGCGAAGAAGTCCAAATCTATCCTTTTCACTTCGTAGCTGTCCTCTTTCGAGACTCCAACGTCATTCTCTATCATATACTCGATAAGCTTCTCTCCTCCAATCAAGACGATTTTGGGAGAACTGATTTTCAACGCACAGTCTTCAGCTTCTTTTGTGAAGCCTGATGTGGTTATGAAAATTCCCTTGCTTGCTTGTCTTTCATGGAGAGCTCCGATAAATTTCTGAATCTCGGGCCGACTGACCTTTGCAGTCCATTTCTTTGCTTGAACGTAAACTTTGTCCAGTCCAAGTTTGTCTTCGTTTATTATGCCATCAATGCCTCCGTCTCCTGTTCGGCCTATTGCTTGGCCTGCGTCTTTGATTGACCCTCCGTATCCCATTTTCACTATTAGCCTCACCACGAGTTTCTCAAAGAAAGAATCTGAAGATTTCATAACCTCAGCCATTAGATCGTGAGCAAGCTTTTCCTTGATTCTTTGGTAAGCGTCTTCAAGTAATTCCTTCGGATCGAGTGAGCTCACAATCGTTGTTTGAGTCTTATTCTCTTTCCTTTCCCTTTTTATGGCTCTAAACTCCAAGAACTCTGAGAATCGTTCAAGGTATTTGACGTCAATTCGGTTGGGGTCTTCTTTGAGAACTGCAAGTCCTCTCTGCGTTATTCTGAAGTAACCTCTTCTAGTTGATTCCAAAAGGCCTGCTTTGCCCAGATACGTTTTTGCCCATCCGATTCTATTGTGAATGATTGTTTGCTTCCCACTAGGCAAGAGCTTTCTTCTTTCCTCAACAGATAGAGAGTAAAGATTAGATATTCCTTCAACTGATTCGTATAAGGAATGTTCTTTTTGATCCCCAAGAGATCTTAGAAATGGCAGCATTATTGTCTGGTAATCTGGGATTGGCATGAAACCAGTTATGCACTTCAAGATTTAAAAGCATTTTAAATTAGTTCACTAAGGGCGATCCTAAGCTGGAGGAAACTGTTCTCGTCAATCATTTCAGATCATATTGATGCTTTATATGATGTGCATCCAGCAAACGATTTCAAGTGTTGGGTCACGTTCTTTTGGCAGCGTTGGCATCTGTTGTTTGGCAATTGCCTCAGTGACTGTTTCTTCTCTTTTTTCAGTTGCTTCAGTGGTTTGAGCTTCTGGCGTTTGATCTTGTTTTTCTCCGAACATGTGGGCGAGTTTTTCCAGTTCTTTGATTGCAGCATCTTCATCAGCAAAACTCAGCGTTCGGATTTTCCTTTGGACTGCTTGAGCATCCCATTTGGTTTGGAGAAACCTGTCGAGGTCGGCTCTGCCTTTGCGCCGTGCTAGGTCGAATGCCTTGCGGATTGGCCCGGTGATTCGTTGGGTACGCTGCAGTGCCTCTATTGCCAACAGCTCCTCTTCCACTTTGAGTCTTGCCTGCTTCAGTTTTGCTGGAACATCTCAGAAGGCAGAACGACAGATACACTTGCCATCAGGAAAAGCTTGATCAGCTTAAGGGAACTCACGTTCCAAAATGAATCGGCAATAAAATACGTGCCAGGGAAAAGGTTGGGTACAGCACTGGGGGATTATACAATGCACTTGACAACTCAGGCTATTTCAAAAGAGAGAAGGATGAAATAACATTGACTCAAAAGGGTATCAAGTATCTGAACAAGAAGATACTTCCTCAATATACAATCTTCTATCCAATAGGCAATTTTCTAATCATCTTGGGTTTTGTTTTTCTGTTGCAGTGGTATCTTTGGACCTACACAAATACTCCCCTGATTTTTCAATGGTACTCAGCATTGATAGTGATTGCTGGAGGAATATTCATTCGGTTCTTCTTCATGAGGCTCAAATATCGGATAATGAAGAACAGAAGATTGGATAGTCGAACAATACCACTCTGAAAAATCTCTTCTTGCTGATACAATACTTGATTATACTGAAATGTGTTATTAGGCTTGTGAAGAAATCTTCTATAGACAAGCATTATATTGGCTTTGGAATGAAACATAAACTTTGAGAACAAGTGAGCTGAAACAATGCTGGACCAGAAGGTAACAATCTCTGAGTTAAAGGAAAGAGTAGACAGATTCATCTCGGAAAGAGAATGGAACAAATATCATAAACCAAAAGACTTGTCAATCTCGATTGTCTTGGAAAGTTCTGAGCTTCTGGAACATTTCCAATGGCTTACAGATGATGAAATAGAGACAATGCTCAAAGACTCCCAGAAACTTCAGCAGATCGAATCAGAACTAGCAGACACAGTGATTTACTGCCTTAGTCTATCAAATGCTCTTTGTTCTGACCTGTCTAATGCTGTTCTCAGGAAGCTGGAAGAAGATGAGAAGAAATACCCAAGTGAGAAGGTCAAAGGTTCTTACACGAAATACAATCAAATCAGTTGCCAGAAATAGAGGTCTATGTTGAGGTTCTTGCTATTTGAGACTGTGTGGGAAATGGCACAAATCATAAGAATGGAATGCGAGCAGATATGAGGACTCCAGACAGGCTGTCTACAAACAACAGTCATTGAGGAGATAACAAGAATGAGCTACGAGAGCAAAAGCATCAAGGAAATAATCGAGTTGATTGGAGATAACGCCATGTATCTTCCTGCGATTCAGAGGAAGTTTGTGTGGGAACATGAGAAGATTGAAAGCCTTTTTGACTCTATAATGCGGAGCTATCCTATCGGCACCTTCCTCTTCTGGTTTGTAAAAGGAAAGAAGAAAGATGAGTACACATTCTACAAGTTTCTGAACCGCTATCATGAAAGGGACGAATACGAGAACGCAATTGCTCCTAAGCCAGAGTTGAAAGATGAGATCATAGGAGTCTTAGACGGGCAACAACGAATTAGCTCCATGTACATTCCACTCCAATTCTCCTATGCATATAGAAAACCACATGCAAGGAAAGACAGCCCTGATTCATATCCAGAGAGATGGTTCTATCTCAACATACTAAGAGAACCTAAGGAGAAAGAAGACCAAGATTTCCTATATGAGTTCAAGTTCCTGACAGAAGAAGAAGCGAAACATGCAGACAAAGAGCATTTTTGGTTTCCTGTGAAAAGCGTGCTAAAATGGGGAAATGATCCTGAAATAGACTCCTACTACGATAACCTCATGGACTCGGTAACTATAGGCAGCGATGTGAAAGATTCACTTAAGGAAAGAAGAGCACAAGTGAAACAAACACTGAGAATTCTTCACCAAAGACTCGTATTGGAGAAGCTCGTCAACTACTTCAGAGTTACGGAGCCTGAGCTTGACAACATACTCGACATATTCGTTAGGGTAAATAGTGGGGGAACACCACTGGAGAAGTCTGATTTGCTATTCTCAACGATCGTTGCGAACTGGGAGGAGGGAAGGAAGGAAATCGAAGCATTCTTGAGACAAATCAATGAGAAAGGAGACAGATTCGATTTCGACCTTGATTTCATAATGCGCTCTTGTTTGGTGCTTACCGATTGTTCTGTGCTCTTCAAAGTGAACAGCTTCAAGAAGGAAAATATAGAAACGATAAAGACTGAATGGGAGAGAATAAAGGCTGCAATCAACTCAACAGTTGATCTGCTTGTTGAGTTTGGGTTCAATTGGGAGAACCTGACATCTAACAACGCAATAGTTCCAATTGCGTATCATTTCATGAAGAACGGAGATTCAGGTGAACAGTCCAAGTCTCAACTGAGGAAGTATCTCATTCACTCTTTGCTTAAGGGAACTTATGGAGGTCAAGGAGACCGAGTGCTTTCGAGTATGCGAGAATGCTTGAGAAAAGAGGAAACCCCTAATTCGAAGAAATACGTGCTTAAGCAATCAGCCTTCACACTGAGTCAGCTATTCGATGCTGATCTTCCATCAAACAGGTCACTCAAGATTGATAATGAGGACATAGAGGGAATTTTAGAGTATTCCAAAGGTTCTTACACTTTCATGGTTTTGTCTTTGCTTTACCCCAGTCTCAAGTTTGGGCAGGTAAAATTCCATCAGGATCACATTCATCCTGCGAGCATGTTTACCGATGCGCAACTTGCCAAAAACGGCATTCCAAAGGAAAAGTGGGAAGAGTACCAACAGAAGAAGGACAAACTGCCCAACCTTCAGCTTATGGAAGGAAAAGAGAATGAGAGCAAAAACAAAACTCCTTTCAAAGATTGGTTAGTCAGTACAGATTCAGGTGGAAACCCTAACGTTATAGATCCAGTGAAATTCAAGAAAGATAACTACATCTCAGAAACTGTGAGTTTGGATCTGAAAGATTTCCTGACATTCTACGAAGAGAGAAAGAACCAGTTGAGGGTAGAGATAAAGAGGGTTCTTCAGTAGGAAACGCGCGCGCTAAGCTCTTCACAGCACCGAACCTAAACAAGCAGGGGAGTAGTGCTCTGGGCTGCGATAATGTTACTTTAGCCATCACTCGCTTATGCAACTTCAGCTCCTTCCTCCACCACTTCAGACGTTTGTGCTTGAACACCGTACTTTTGCATCATTCTGTCTCCAACGTTTCTAGTGAACCTGCCAGACCGCATCATGTAAGAAGACACAGTCTCAGGCGTCAGACCTGTCTGGGCACAGACATCAACCAAACTCATCTTCTCATCAGAAGCCAAGTCCGTAACCCTGTTATGACGATAGAAGTGCGTCGTGAACCTCGGCTCCATGCGCTTACAGATTCTCCAAAAGGTCATCAACGGTATGGGAAACACCTTCTGGTGTGCTTGGGTTCGATGCCACTGCTCAATGATAAGCGGAACAAACGGAAGCGAATCATGCAGCCACACAGGAGCCTCCCGCTTCCCATGCTTCAGAACCTGCTCTCCCACACTGTAAACAAGCAGAAAATGGTCTTCAAACTTCAAGTCTTCCTTCACCAAGCCCCTATGAGGCTTACCTGTCTTCACAACCTGCCCTTTTCCACGACACAAAGTACAGCTGACAGAGACAGCACCCTTCTTTCCTTTAGGAAGACAGTTCGGACAATCAACAAGATACCTTATTTGAGGACGACCCAACACCTCGGAACGCCGGAAACCCGTCCAATAAAACATGGCATGGGCAGCCTGAATCATTTCGACTGGGTAGCCCTCCACGGCCACAAGCGGAGCACGGCTCATCAAAATGGTGAACTTGTCTAGGTCAATTGGGTTCTTGATTTTCCCGTACTTGTACCTGTGCGGATACGGATTACCTCTGCGACTCATAAGAGAAAAATAAGAAAATTAAATAAGTCGATTAACTCCCCCATCCCCGACTGCATGATATGTATCCTGATAACTGGGGCTGGGGCATGGAAGCCAACCCTTTTGGAAATTAAAGCTAGGTTTAATTTCAGACGGGAGTACCGTGTATCTGGTTTAGCCTAATCCAGAATTTGCGGTTCCAGACTGCATCAAATTGAGCCCTTCAGCGAAAGGTAGAAAGAAAGTGTGTGTGAGGTTCTATGGGTCTGTTTCGCCGTAGTGCTTGCGCGCGCGCAAATTGCAGCAAGAAAAAGAAAAAAAGGGGTTGCGCGGGAGACATCTCCACAGAAGCATTGGTCCAGAAGTACCCTGGGCAACCCACCGGAACATGGGTAACCATCACAACATATGTTGCTGCTTGGTATAGAGGATTCTTCTAGAAGATAACTCCATAAGCCATTTGTAAGCGAAACGCCATGACACTCTAGTTCTACGTGAAATGGAGAAGGGAATCAGGGGAGAACGGGGCGTTTAAGAGAAAGGAGTAAGAATTCTTCTCCGTTCTTCCCATTCATCCAATAAGAACCATACGTGATGTATTACTTAACTCTTGGTTTCGTGCTTAGCGTGCAATCACTTTAACTGTTCTCTCGCTCCGTTTTCTTCCTGTGTCGTTTCGTCGCGCGCGCGCTCCAAACCCCAAACCCAAACTCAAATTTTAAGCTACACACAAATGCGTGTGAGCTAAAGGAAGTGGAGTTCAGATGGTGAGTTCATGAGGAACGATGAATGCATAATAAAACTTCTTAATAGAGACGGAAGAGTGCTGCAATCTTTTCAAAGAGACAAAGATGGTTGGTTTGAAACTAGTTCTAAGGGAATAGTTAGACGATGCACAGCCGAACAAACACTATCACATCTGTTGCCTCGCGCGCGCGAAAAATAGAACACGCACAACGTGAACATATGACTCGTTACGCGCCATCTACGTAACGATGCAACGGGGGCAGAATACTTTTATGATATTCGGTCATAGTCTATGGACGGTGAAGGTAATGAGGAACCCAGTAATTGAAGCCATATACAATAGACGGTCTATCAGGGCCTTTGAGCCGAGACCAATTCCGAGGGAAATTATCAATATGATCATCGAGGCTGGCAATCAGGCACCTTCCCAGGGAAGGGAGGAAAAAGGGGAAATTCTTTTTCAGCCTTGGCGGTTTGTTGTTGTTGAAGACCCGGAATTCAGGCAAAAACTCGTTCAGACCGCGCTTCCGATCTGGAAGAAGTTCACCGAAAGTATGAAGGAGACGAACCCTGAAATCTACGCGCAAGTAATCACTCAGTACGAGGCGATGGACGAACCCAAAGACATGGTTTACTATTCTGCACCTGTCATTCTCTTTGTCATAGGACCAGCTGAATCCGCTATAAGCTGCGCGCTAGCCTGCGAGAACATCATGCTTGCCGCAGTTTCTCTCGGTCTTGGAAGCTGTTATGTGGGGTTCGGTTCAATGGTTAAAGGCGATCCTGATGTCGTCCAAGTCCTCGAGCTAAAGGATGATGAACGAATATACGGACCTATCCTGCTTGGCTATCCAAAGGACGAGGACGTACTCGCATTCGTGCGGCAGAAGAAAAAAGAACCCATGATCAAATGGATCTAGAACTTGCTGTTTTGGTTGGTTGGGGTAAAGTTTTATCTGTCGAAGAGCCAACACAACAATATATGGCACATCCCAATGGAAAAACGGCAGGAATCCTCTTTTTCATCGCAAGTACACAGTTCGTCCTGGGTCTTATCGTTGCGGAAGCTTTGTATCCCGGCTACAGCATATCTGGCAATTACATAAGCGATCTTGGCGTCGGGCCTTCCTCGGCGATCTTCAACTCTTCCATCTTCCTTCTAGGACTATTGTCAATCTTCGGAGCATATTTTCTACCGCGCAACATTACTTTCAGAGCTTTGGCCGTACTGGTCGCCTTGATGGCCATCGGAGCCATGGGCGCCGGTGTCTTCACGAAGAATTTTGCCGGAGTCCACGGTGCTGTGTCTTCAATGGCTTTTATGTTCGGCGGACTGTCGGCCATAGTCTCGTCCAAAGTCTTAAGAATGCCCTTGTCGGCAATGAGTGTGATACTGGGGCTAATGTCGCTTGCAGCGCTGGCTCTCTTTGCATGTGGCCTCTTAGCAAATGGCATCTTCGCGAGCATCGAGGCGCAGGACAGCGTTTTCTTCTTAGGTATAGGTCCTGGAGGAATGGAACGCATGATCGTCTATCCAGCGCTCATTTGGCTCGCTGGACTCAGTGGACACCTAATTGCCCTGTCAGAGAAATAAGCACACGCGAAGATAGCCACATTCTCTTTCGGTCTGTGAACCAAAAAGAAAAGCCTAATTCAGCAACGATTCTTTTCTTTGGGTTTGGGGGTAAAGTTTTATCCAACCAACCAACTTCACGAAGCTGAATGATGATTTAACCACCATCCCTGCCCTTCCCTGAAGGATAGTGTGAAGGTGGCTGGTTGAGAATAGCAGGGTACAATCAACATAAAGGGTAGATCTAGAGACCAATATTATCCCTTCGTACACAGTATCAATTGCTCTTAACTCTTGCGGAAAAGATATAGCTGAATTGAAGAGATTATTGGGCAGGTTGTCTTAAATAGACATAATGGACTATTTTTGTGCTTTGAAAGCTTCTAGATTCCCCTTCGCTTTGGCTATTGCTTCTTCAACGGTTATTATTGGAGAGAAATTGATTTCAAGGTATTCGTAGAACGGAAGTCTTGTCATCAAAGCCCTCAGCTCATCTTCTGAATTAGCATTACCTATGGCTGCTCCACCGCCGAGGGGAGCAAAAGCATAGACAATTTCCACATTGTCATTTCCTCGCAGTTCAAGTGCTGTTTCCCATTCCTTAACTGCTGACTTCAGATATTCTTCTGTGGACATAGTAGTGGGTTTCTCTTTCAGCTTGGCTATCATCAGATACTTCATGGTATTTCACTTCACTTTGCAGAAAGGATTATGGAGCGGATAGAATTTAGTCCTTTCGATATATTCTAACATTCTTGCACTATTTTGTTGACATGATATGTCGGTTCGGATTGATGGATACTGCAACGAATGAATAGAGCAGTCCTCTATCAGCCCTTTTAAGCCAGTTTGACCACGTTATTCTTGGAGATATCTATGTTAAGCGGGAATACGGGAGACATCTCCACCCGCACGAATCTACCTCACGCCTGGCGACTTGTCAAGCTAATGATTCCGATATCGTGACATACGCGGAATTCTTGCGTTTGTTTCAGACGTTTCGTTGGGCTTCTGTCGGATAGCTTGCGATTACTGGGGATGTTTGTGCTTGGCGCGATGTCGATCGTGGCAGAGTGGACAAAGGCAAGCACAACAGCAACGAAGCATCTGACGTTTGTGCTTGTTTCAATGTTCTGTCTTGTGTTTTCCGAAGTCAATCGCTAAAGAAGCGGGAAAGATTATGGCTAGGTTTAATTTCCGACGGGAGCACTATTGTCTAGCCGCGCTTTCAGAGTTTGCTTTGTGGGCCTGGTGAAACACAAAAAAAGTGAGGGAATTATGGATCTACTTCGCCGTAGTGTTTGCACACGATATAGTAGTCTTTGACGTCTACCTTTTTGTCGTTGTTTATGTCGCACACGGCGTTCCAGTTTGGATGCGGTGGCGAGCTTGGATAGAGAAAATCTGGTCCATATGAACCGTAGGCTTTCGCTACCTTGAAAACGTCTTTCACGTCCACTTTTCCATCGGCATTGATATCGCCAACCATAGCAACCGCAACAAGGCTGTCTACGTATGTGTTGTCTGCTGTGAAGATCTCGCCTGGAACTGTCTCTGCTACGGCAACTATGGTGTAGTTGCCTTTCGCACAGCCAGAAGTGTTCCACGTGAAAGTGGTGGTTGCGAAGGTTCCGTTTGTCAGTGTTGTGTCATTAAGTGTGGCGATTATAGTTTCATTGGCGTAGACGGTGACGTCAAAGGTTTCTGTGTAGATGCCATGGTTTGCTGTTGTGATGCTCATGTTTAGGCCGTAGCCCTGACAGACAACGGTTTTTGGGACTATGACGTTTGTAACTACAACATCATGAAGGTACCAGGGCTGAGGTAACCAGAACACGGGATTCATAAGCGGATACAGGTCTCGATTGGCTCCATCAATAACGTACGGTGTGTCGCCTATTCCATCACCATAAGTCTCGTTTTGATAAGGGCCGGAGTAGATGTCATTCCCAGTGTAGTCGCTCCAGTAGTTTCCACCAGAGGGATAACCGTCATCCCAGATATTCGATGATTCAGTATTAGATGCTTGCCCAACATTGTTCACGAAGTTGTTATGATGAAGCAAATTGCTTGAACAAGCATAAAGGTAGACGCCAAAATAACTATTTGTTATGTTGTTTCCGTAGATCTGGTTGTACGAAGAGTATTCGAGCCATATGCCAATGTTGTAGTTCGCTGATATGTTGTTCCCGTAGATTATGTTGTATGAAGTGCTGTGGTGAAAGAGTCCGATGCCAACATTGCGGTTGTCTTTTACGTTGTTCTCAAAGATTGTGTTATAAGAAGATCCGCCGAGGAGCCAAATGCCATCGTCGTTGTTTGTCACGTTGTTCCCATAGATTGCGTTGTTGTCTGAATCCCAGAGATTGATACCACGGATAGAGTTTTTGATATTTGTGTTTTTGACTGCTACGTTGTTTCTGCCTGACAAGTCAATTCCTGTTCCGGTTCCTAGGCCTTGGATCGTGTATCCAGCTCCATCAATCACAATGTTATCCCTCTCTACAACAACCGAGTCATAAATGTCGCCTGTAATGGTGTAGATTATATTATCAATGGTCGAAATTGGTGCTGTTGGTGGGTCTATTGAGCCATCAGCCCTGATATAAATGGTTCCGATTGCTCTAACTGGTTGAGTGTTAAACGATAATGCTAGACTGCTCACTAGCAGAAGTAACAAAATCGATTCAGCAACTTGCCTTTTCAGCATATAGAACCCCGATCTTATATCCGTTTAATCAGCAAATAACATTTGTGGAAAGATCTTCTATAACAGCGTATCTAGAGCGATTTGCGCGGGCGTGGGCTATCTTTCAGCAATTCGCAAATATGCTCGCGTTCAATTTCAGACGGATGGGTCACTCAGAAGAATACACCCGCTGAAGCTTTGCTGTTGGCGAAGCGTTTGAGAAATAAGACAAAGACGTTGAAGCCGAGAATTGCGCGCGCGATTTCAAGTAGCGTTGTGCTTGGGTTTCTCGGGTTCTAGAATCGTTGTGCTTGATGCGATGTCGGTCGTGATAGAGTAGACAAAGGCAAGCACAACGGCAACGAGGTTGCGAACGTTTGTGCTTGTTTCAGGGCTCTGTCGTGTGTTTTCCAAAGTCACTGCGAAAGAGGCGAAGAAGATTAGCGCTAGGTTTAATTTCCGACAACAGCGCATTCTAAAGTATGCCTTTTTGTATTGACTTAAGTATAAAACCTCACATTTTCGGACGAAACATCACATTTTGTATGGTACCGCAGTGCCATTATTGGAATCCCCACTTCAAGGAATTAAGAAGTAGAATCTTAGAAGCACTTAGACAGCTTGAGCAAACACTAGGCTTTTGATTGAAGCTTCTGTTCCCTTTTCTTCCATTCATTGCAAAGGTGCTCAAAATCACTGAATACTACTGGGTCGTTTAGCTGCTGTCTCATTTTGATCACTCCTGGCTTAACATTCTCCCATGTCCTTACAATATTTCCACCAAACAAGTCTTCAATCATTTTGATGTCTAGAACTTTCCTTTTAAAGAGGATACCTACACCCTCCCAGAATGTGGTCACTTGATTGAATTCCTTCCAAATCCAAGTTTCCTTGTCAAAATCATGGGTGTTATCTAGACGTACTTTTGTCCATGCATCCTGATACTCATTGCTTGTGAACGTACCATAAAGCCTCATGATAAGATCTGTTTGTCTAAGCTTCGTCTGATGTCTAATCTGCCACATGTAATAGATAGCTGCCAATGTAACACTTGCAGAAGCAACTGCTATAGAGACTGCCTGTATATCAACCATTATTGGCACCCAGCCTTATTCTATTCCACTAAGTTGGTATTAAAACTGAATCACATGAGACTTGGCAGAGTGCAAAACTCCACAAGTAATAAGAACTCAGGAAGAAGAATACGGTCCTTGAGGAGGTAGGTCGTGTGGCGAAAAGAGAGATTGCTTGGGATTTGTCAGAAATGTTTCCAAGCACAACCGACCCTTCAGTCCAAAAAGCAATGGATGACCTTAGCTGCATTGCTGAGGATTTTGCGAACAAATATGACGGGAAAATCAGTAGCCTCTCTGCCC
>Ga0315279_10002650_pt1 | contig 26398 bp, 25 predicted proteins | sample YL17G06_20_MG_FD_203694 | JGI IMG/M metagenome (GOLD analysis project Ga0315279, IMG submission 203694) | Sediment microbial communities from Yellowstone Lake, YNP, Wyoming, USA - YL17G06_20 | ecosystem: Environmental > Aquatic > Freshwater > Lake > Sediment | place: USA: Wyoming | collected... | reverse complement strand
CTGGGATCCTGAGTAGGTGGCTGCCGAACCATGGCAACCACGATATCAGAAGCGAAAGAAAATTACCAGTGTGTCTTCTATGCTATTGGGCGCATGATGGTTAGCATCACTATGCCGGAGCCCTGGCCTCTCCCGAATGTGGGAAAGCTGCCGTGAGTCCTTGATCATCGTCGAGCCGGATACGGCGGTTCGATCGCATCGGAAGGGATTTGCCCCGTAATGGACGCGGTTGTCGAGTCGAAACCATCTTGGTCATCCGGGAACTGGAAGAGAGATCAAGGAGTTGATCCGGAAGATGGCGGATTCGAACCCGCTATGGGGTAGTCCGCGGCTCCACGGGGAACTGCTGAAGCTCGGGATCGACATCTCGGAGCGGACTGTAGCCCGGCTTATGCCGAAGAGGAAATAACCGCCATCACAGACCTGGCGGGCGTTCCTGGACAATCATCTTAGGGACCTTGTCTCGATCGGTTTTCTCGTTGTGCCCACGGCGACGTTTCGAGTTCTGTTTGTGTTGATTGTCCCGGCTCATCCTCGTCGACGCGTAGTGCACTTCAACGTGACCGAACCTCCGACGGCGCTGTGGACGGCGGGACAGATGATCCAGGCATTTCCTGACGGGACCGAACCACGGTATTTGTTGCGGGATCGTGACGGGGTCTACGGGGAAGAGTTCCGGGAACGCGTGAGGGCGATTGGCATTGATGAAGTCGTTGCAGCGCCGAGGAGTCCTTGGCAAAATCCGTTCGCGCAACGCCTACTTGGGTCGGTGCGTCGCGATTGCCTCGACCACGTGATCGTGCTGGGGGGAGCCCACTTGCGACGAACCTTAACGCGCTAATCCCGCTATTATCATAAGTACCGGACGCACTTGTCGCTTGAGAAGGACGCTCCGGAGCCGAGAGCTATCCAGGCCGCAAACCTCGGGCCGGTGATTGAGCTTTCCGAGGTTGGAGGCCTGCACCACCGCTACGAACGCCGGGCTGCGTGACCTGCGGGCTTCTGCTCGCGTGAATCACCAACTACGCTGCAAACCTCTGCTGTTCCAAAGTGTCCGCCGCGCCAGGTAAAATCGTGGGCGAACTCCGAAAACTGAATATCTACGCTTTGCCGGCAACTCCAGTGTCCCTGGGAACTCCCAGGGAAGGAGCCAAAATGCGGCCGTATGGGATTTTGGCAAACCACAGCGATGTTCGGACTTATACGTGGTCTGTGGCGCTCGGCGGCAGATTCATACTCATCCCCATGGCGATGATCTGAGGTTGATTATTTTCTTATTCACGAGCTTTAAGATGATTAGACAGAAGGCTTTCCCTTTTTCTTCGCCGCTCTGGCGGACACGGCCAAGTCGGCTGGCGTCCTTGCCCGTCGGCGGATATTCAAGCATTCAGACCATCTCAGATGTCTATCCGCCAATAGAGCAAACCGCAGTCCCAAGACCTACTCCCGCTCTTGTGGCAACAGTCGGCGAATCTCAAGCGGAAGATCGAGCAACGCCTTCCGATCACCCATGGCGTGGTGCCGTACGGCGGTGAACAGATCTAAGGCAAGGGACCAAGTCGGAACCTGCCCGAACAAGTCCTTAAGTACTCGCTCGGTGCTTTCCAGTGCTTTGGCCTTCGCTTCGCTCATTGGAAGGAGCTTCTGTACCCAACCGATGAATCCCATAGACAGTGAGTCGGGTGTTTCATGGTAGAGGTCCACCAACTCGCGCAACGCCACGTCCTTTCCATGATTTTCCTCGAGCACCAAGGTTACAAGGCTGCTCCGAAGCGGGTCCGTCCGATTGATCTCAGACAAGAAATCACGCAGGATTTGGAAGCCTTCCAGCAGCTTGCCCGCCCGAAACGTAGCTCTCAGTCGCATTTGAACAGCGGACGGGTAGCCTGCCACGAAAGACAATGCTCGTTCGCTAAGAACCACAGACTCCGAAAAGTTGCCCGCTTCCAATTCCAAGGATGCTTTTGCAGCCAGTGCTCTGGCTACCGGTACCGTGAGCATCGCATCAGCACTGAAGCTGCGTACGACCTCATCGTAGACCGCGATTGCCTCTTCGCCTCGATTCAGTTGGCCAAGAGTGATCCCTTTGTTCACAAGGGCCCTGGCAACTTGCTCCAGCAGCTCCGCGTTCTCGCTTGATCCGAAACGGCGCACCACATCGTCGCAGACGGCGATTGCCTCTTCGCTCCGATTGAGCTGGCCAAGAGTGATCCCCTTGTTCACAAGGGCCCAGGCAACTTGCTCCAGCAGCTCCGCGTTCTCGCTTGATCCGAAACGGCGCACCAGATCGTCGTAGACCGAGATTTCTTCTTCGCTCCGATTGAGCTGGCTAAGGGTGATCCCTTTGTTCACAAGGGCCATGGCAACTTGCTCCAGCAGCTCCGCGTTCTCGCTTGATCCGAAACGGCGCACCACATCGTCGAGGATCGCGATTGCCTCTTCGCCTCGATTCAGTTGGCCAATAGTGATCCCTTTGTTCACAAGGGCCATGGTAACTCGTTTCAGCAGGTCGGTGTTCTCGCTTGATCCGAAACGGCGCACCACATCGTCGTAGACCGCGATTTCTTCTTCGCTCCGATTCAGCTGGCCAAGAGTGATCCCTTTGATCACAAGGGCCATGGCAACTTGCTCCAGCAGGTCGGTGTTCTCGCTTGATCCGAAACGACGCACCACATCGCCATAGACCGCGATTGCCTCTTCGCTCCGATTCAGCTGGCCAAGAGTGATCCCTTTTTTTACAAGGGCCAGGGCGACCTGGTGCAGGAGTTCGGGCTGCTCGTCATTGCCAAAGCTGCAGACAATGTCATCGTAAGCTTTGACTGCCTGGTCAAGCAGTCCCTGCTTCTCAAAGGCCAAGGCGCGCGAAAAACGGGACGAGGGGTCCTCTCTGCTTTCATGTTTGCGGCTCCCCTTTGAGATTGAGCGGCTCCTTTCAACCATGATTCTCCTGCGTCCTTCACCTGTACCGGACTCACCGGGCCTGATCGTTTGGTCGATTGCAGCGGTGTAGTACGCCTTTATGTTTGCAGGCGCAAATCCCTCGAAGTGCCGCAACTCCCGAACGTGGTACCACCTCCGAAGAAACGCTATAATCAAAGGCAGGGGCCGGTCCCGGCCCCCCTTGATGTCGAGAACTAATCGAAGCAGCGGCTCGTTCAGCTCATAATGGGACTCTCTTCCCAACGCCGTCCGCCTTACAAAAGCTCCATGCAAAAGATCGGCAAGCTGCCTCGAAACCACCTGCGATGTCAAAAACGTATAGAGTGCGATTGCCTTGACGGTAAGCGCTCGGCCGTGGTGGTCAGCAATCGCCATAAGGATCTTTTTTTGCTGCGGCGATAGGCGGTCCAGACGCTGCTGGTAATAAGGGGTCAACTCACGGTCGATCATCTGAACGAAGGGGCCGACCAGCTCCGCGAAACCGTCCACGGTGAGAAACGTGCTGAGCATTGCCAGTAATCGATGGTTGCCGCCCGTCAAGTCGTAGATAGCATCCAAACGCGGCTTGGCAGCCCGGCTCCGGATCATCGATTCAAGCTTCGTGTCACCTTTTGCGCCAGCAAGTTGAGCAAGGTAAAGGCGCGCTTCTTTTCGGTTGAGCGGCCGGAGCGGCTGAATGGAGAAAAAACCATAGAAAGGATGGTCCGGGCGTGAACTGTCTGTAAAGAGCTCGACAGACGAAGCGAGCAGCGAGACTCGCGGGTGAGTCTGAAGGAAGCTCCGAAGACGGCCTACTTCTCTATCGTCCATGGCCGACAAAACCGAGCTCAGATTCTCAATCAATACCAGCACCGCCCTTCCCGCCACAGTCTGGTCGAATGTTGTGATTGCGTCTGCAGCGGCGATGTCACGACCCCGAGTTCCGAACTCAGGATTCAGAGCCCTTAGGTCGTATCCACAGGAGCGCAATGCGGCGAGCAAAAAATCAAGGAGCGTCGTCAGCCCGTGTTCTTCTTCAGCCAGCGGCATGATAAGCAATTCCGAAGTGCCGCTTTCCGACGCCTGGCAGGTTTTTCGAACGAAGGCAATTAGATGGGTCTTGCCGGATCCGCGTGGGCCGACAATCAATGTGTGACTCGCAGTCCTGCGGCCAACGTCTGACCTGATCTGATCCAAAAGCTGTTGGGCGAGCTCCCGCCGATCTTCCGTCAGCGTTGCGTCCAACAAAACCAGGGAGCAGCTCTGGGGAGTGAAAAGCATGTGGAAGGAGTATGTATTCACAGTCCAAGCTCTCCTCGCTGCTGAAACCACCAGCGCCGTACGATATCGAGTTTGAACCGCCATCTTGGACCATTCTGGATCAAATAGTGGTCATCCCTCAGAATCTGTAACATGTCGAGCAGTGAGGCTGCATCGAGCATCAGGGTCTTGGGCGAGTGACGGACAAGATTCAACAGTTCATCAAAAGGCAACCCTTTCGAATGGCGCGAAAGTATGTCCAGCGCGACCCGTGAACGTTCCACCACGTCGTCCGGATAGTACTGGTCCAACCGGCTGTCGTAGTACTTGAATTCAGCTGGATCGCCCAATGCTACAAACAGATCGGATGGGATCCGGCGGATCGAGCTTGGCGTCCACTCGCAGTGCCGCTGCTCACGCATCCGCTTGACGACGTGCTGGATGTAAAACGGTACTTCGCAGGCTGCCTCTGCCACAGCACGCGCGCAGTCGTCGATGGCCGGGCAGGCGATTTCCTCCCCTAGCAGCAAACAACCTGAAAGATATTGGCCGTCTTCCTTGTCAAGTGGAGGAACCTCGAAGGGAGGCATATCGTTGACCGCTCTGCCCGTGTAGCCCGCCTCTCGCAAACCCTTGAGGACCAGGTGCAGACCCAATGAGCCGCAGAAGATCATGCGCAATGATGGGAGTGTCTGGCGGAGCTGGCGCAATATATCCAGGAACCGGATTGCATCCTCCGAGTGACCAGCTTTGATGAGTTTGTCCAGAAAGAATGGCAATTCGTCAATGACGAGCACCGGCTTTCGGGAGGCCCCGAGCTCCGAAAGACGTTTGCACGTGCCCTCCAAAAATGAAAACCACGACTCGAGTTCGGGAATCTCTGCGGCTCCCAGTTGCTGTCCCTGCATTCTCTGCAAGAACCGGCGAAACCAGTCACCGGTCCTGGTCCGCCAGTCATCATCGATCAGCTTTTGCACATGAAGCTGTTCGTTTAGACGCCAAACCAATTCTGGTGCGGAGCCAACACCTTCCGCTTCAAAGGAGATGGGAACAGCCCAATCCGGTTTCTTGGCTATTGCCAGCCGCAGCAGCCAGGTTTTTCCCATGCGCCTTTCAGAAAGAAGCCTCACACTGCCTTCTTCTACAGCTCTCCACATTTCGGCAGCCAAGGCGTCTCGGCCAACCACCTGTTCCGAAGCCATATCGATTCCAGGAGTACCAAACGTAATTCTAAGTGGCCTGTAGATCATAGTTACTCTCCAGATCGTACGATGAATATATCGTACGATGTAAAAGCCGTCAATGACCATTTGTTAGTTGCAACTCTCATCCATTTTTCATTGTTATGGATAGGCGCTTTCGCTTTCCCGGCTGAAAACTTAATGCGAGGAAATCTGTCCTTTGCCAAAGCCTCGTCCGCATTGATGGTATTGACGTTTTGGTTGCGAGACGGCAAGCTGGGCAGCCATGATCGAACCCCTCTTCTGCCTGGTCCCCCTGGTCAAGGTCGGTCTCAAGCAACGACACGAGTTGGCACTTGAGAATCTTGCGCTTCGACAGCAACTCGCCGTTTTTCATCGTACCCAGAAACGCCTTCAGCTGCGAAGAACAGACCGGCTGTTCTGGGTCTGGCTCTCCCGAATGTGGGAAAGCTGGCGTGAGTCCTTGATCATCGTCAAGCCGGATACGGTGGTTCGATCGCATCGGAAGGGATTTGCCCTGTATTGGACGCGGTTGTCGAGTCGAAACCATTTTGGTCATCCAGGTGCCGGAAGAAAGATCTAGGAGTTGATCCGGAAGATGGCGGATTCAAACCCGTGATGGGGTAGTCCGCGGCTCCACGGAGAACTGCAGCAGAGGTTTGCAGCGTAGTTGGTGATTTACGCGAGGGAAAGTGAGGAATTACTGAATGCTTTTAAGGGCTGAAAGTACTTTCGAAGCGGCTTTGTTCTGGAAATCGTGGAGCTGCGCCGGCGTTGGATCGGCCTTCATGAACGCTGCTGTCTCGGTCAGGATCTCCTTCTCGAGCCTGAGATTTCCCGGCAACCAGCCCTTCCCCTCTTTGTTGTCAAGCCGGGTCAAATCGATGTACTCGCGCCTGTCGCGACCCTTGAGTGGCCTCAACATGTTCTGCAGCCTGGCCGCTTCCCTGTAAATCGCAGCGTCCTTGCCGCTGCGAACCTCTTCAGGCGTTTCGCCGGCAGCGACCCAGATTGGGAGCGCGATCGAACAGATCGGTTCTCCAAGAATGACCCACAGCGTCGCCCTTAGCGGGTCCTCGCCTTCCTTCACTCCATGAACCAGTATCGTGGACGCGGTTGTGGGCCGGTTTATCGTATAGTTGGTATGAATCCAAACGGGTTGGTCCGCTGAATACTTCTTCCACTCGGCTGGAGCCGGATGGCGCAGCAGGGAGTGCCCCAAATCCCTGGCAAGGGTCTGAAGCACGAATTCGTGACTCAGTTTTCCCGCGGGCACGGATTTGAAAAACTCCACCTCGCGGTCAAAACGAAGATACCCGGCTCCCTGGTCGGCCGTGCCGCTCCGCGAGAAGTTCGTGTTGAGCAGGTATTTCTCTGAAGTTTCGGCCGCGTTCAGGCGCTTATAGCCGTTATTGTGGACTTCGAAGATCGCCGCCCCGCCGTGTGCATCGATAACGCAGAAGTTGGTACGACAACCGAAATCGGGCCCAAGGTTGCCGCTGATATATTTTTCAAAATCGTCCGCATTGGCACACGTCCTCAGGGCATCGGCCATGACGATTCCTTCAAGATCCGCGGACTCTCCGGATTTTTGCGGCAGGTTGTAGGCCACGGAGTTGATGATCGCAAAACCCCGAGCGTTGATCCCTCCCCAGGCTATCCTCCCGGCATTATCACCAGCATTTATGACCGCCAGGTAGCTGTATGGTTTTTCATCGACAAACACGATCTTGTTGGACAGTTGATCCGTGTCCCTGTTCTTCCACAGAATCGGTTTCCCGTCCGCGGTCGCAGCGCCGGTGATAACCGCGGTGGTGCATTCCTCCTCCGACACCGGCGCCGGAACTGATGCGGCCGGCAGAAATACAAGCAGCAAAATGAGTATGAGCTTTCTCATGATCGATCCTTTTCAGTACGAACCCAACTTACCACAGAGGCACAAAGAACACAGAGGCTGACTACGCTGTCTTTGGGGCGCTTATGTTGTGAAACTGCACGCCGACCTTCTTCAAGGCATAGCCTGTCTCTCGCAGGTAGCTGCCGTACGACATCATCCAGTGGAATCCCTTCATCTCCTCGAGCAGAGCCGCGCTGTCTCCATGAATGCGCACCTCGATCTGCGAGCGGCAGATGTCGAGGAAGGGATTGCCGACGATCGTGCCATCAAACCCAACCCAGTTCTTGCTGGCAAAATCCGGCACGAGGGTGGTGCACGCCTGCCCGATCTTCATCTCGACCTTTGGAGCTGCCCCGTAATCCGACTCGAAGTGGGTAAGGATCCTGGCCGGCTCGGCGTTGGCGCCGTCCATCTTGCGCGGAGCAGTGCAGTGAGCAAGTGTGACTACGTTCCCATGCGGGAAGGTCGGATCGTTCAGGAACACCGGCTTACCCGAGATGTAGTGCAGCAGGACACCGGAAGGGATCACGACGAAATCGGATTCGCAGAAGGCTAGGTAGCCGTCGTCGTTCATCAAGCTGAGTGGCAAGCATGCGGTCGTCTCTGACATCGGCATGATCGTGCCCATGCAGGAATTGATGGTGATGGAATCCGTCTGCGCTTCATCCATGACATCTTTTAACACCTCGGTTAGCAAGAACGCGTTGTTGACGAACTCGCGCGTGGTTTGAAGGGTTACGCCGCGCTGGCCGAGATAGTGTTGGGAGTCCTGGACACAGCGCTGGACGAGCGCCGAGTTCCGGCGGGCCTCCTGGATGCGTTTCGCGAGATCCTTGTAGGGAAAGTCGACGAGCTCCATCTTCCAGAGCTCCCGCGCACGGGCCGGAGCCGACTGTCCGCCCTTGCCCCAACCGGAAGCTCCGCCGACCGCGACGATTTTCTTTCCCAACGCGTTCTTCAGCCCGCTCAGAGCGCGGAGGCGCCAGAGAGCCTCAGCGTGATCGTCCACGACGACGTCGTGCACATCCCAGCCGGGCTGACCATACTCGTCCACGGTTTTGCGGAGGAAGCGATTGTGAGCGATCTCGTACCAGAGGTAAACCGGACCGGGGTCGTGACGCAGGAACATCACATTCCATTTGCCGGGAGTGGTCAATGTCTCAAGGACTTTGACCCCGCCGCCGGCGGCGTAGAGCAGTAGAACATCGTGGTCGCCGCGCGCGACCGAGCCGGCCTCCTCGATGTTCAGGACCATCGCGGTCGGGCGCACCTCCAGCGGAAACTCGGCCTTCGCCGACAGTCTGGATAGCTCCTGGCCGATGCGCTCTTTTTCAGCAAGGGCATCCTTCTCAGTCTGGATGCCACCCCAGTTGCGCCAGCTTGTGGCTTCACGGCGCTTCGGAATTTCGTAGGTGAGGACGGGCTGAACCTTGAGAGGCAGCCGCGGCTTCGGACCGCGCTTCTGAACGGCATTCTGCGCTGTCACGAGTGCCTCCGTCGCGCCCCCCGCGAGACCCGCAATGGTCAGAGCGCCGACGCTGTAAAGAAATTCCCGGCGCGATACGCCAAGGCCCGGCAGGTGGAAGGAAACGGAGTTGGCGGAACACATGCATTTGCAGTGGGAGGGATGGCGGTTCATCGGAATTCGTCTCCTCGTATTCTTAAGAGGACCTTTCCGACACCCCCTACTCCACGAGCCTGTCCCAGCATAGGCGTTTCCGGCATTCCCTTCCAGCGTTTTCCGGACCAGGCACTGGTTAGACAGCCGGGTGGCGTAGGTGGCTGGTACCTTTTCGCCGTAGCGACTCCTGAAATGGTGCTGTTGTCATACGGTCTCGAGTCTTTGCTGGGGACAAGGGTCAAGACGCTAGGTCAGAACATCCTGGTTGCCTACGCGGTGATACTCAATTTTCTAGGTAATTTCTGCAAAGCGATACCATTCTATTCTGGGTTTTTCATTCCGCGGTTCCACCTCCGGCATTTTTTCGAGATTTACTCCCCCGCCAACTTCAGATTGGTGCTGGAAAATCTCTCCATAAACAAGCCGGCCTTTATTACTCCGTCAGTCGTCGGTATCTTGATTCTTTGCTATGTGTTTCTCGTTGCCCGGGCACTATGGCTATTCTTTCGCCGCAGAGACACGGAGATCAGCCGGCGATGACGCGGACCCACACCTTTCGGGTTCGCGGACCGTCGAACTCCGCGAGGTAGATCCCCTGCCAAGTGCCCAGGTCGAGCTTGCCCCGCGAAACAAAAATACACTGAGAGGCTCCCATCATGCTGGCCTTTATGTGCGCTGCCGAGTTTCCCTCCGAATGATCGTAGTCATCGTTCCACGGCACGATCTTTCCCAGCGCCTTGAGTATGTCCGACCGAACCGTCGGATCAGCATTTTCGTTGATGGTCACTCCGGCTGTGGTGTGGGGCACGAAGATGCAGCAGACACCTTCCTGGACGCCGATTTGCATAACGAGACGTTCCACCTGTGCGGTAACGTCGACCAGGCAGGCGTGCGATGGAGTTCGAACTTCGATTTGGCTGTACATAATCTCCTCCGCGAAGCCTCCAAGTTTTCGGGAACTGGGGGACTACCTCAAGCCTGAGTTTCGGATGTCCTTAAAGAGTTCCTTGAAGCAAACAACGGACTCGATCACTCTCGCATTCGCCGGACCCTCGCCGAAATAGGCTTTGACGAAGGGACCGAGCGGGCACCACGTGGTCTGCAGAACGCCGAGCAAGCGCGCGGCGATGGGGTTCGGGGCGTTCTTCCGGGCGTGGCGGATCAGCTCCAGTTGGGCCAAGGCCACTCCGGGCTTGCGATACGGAGCAGAGACAACGGGAAAGCCCTCGATAGCAAAGTGGAGAGCCGTGGGCGGTGCAGCTTCATAGTGCCAGTCACAGATCACGATGTCTTTTGGAAGCTGCCGCAGATCCGTCGGCGTGCCATTCTTGCTGGCCTCCCATTCACCCAAGCCTGTGACCTCTCCGTCCAGGAAGCGATCTCCCCACATCCACATCGTGCGGCCGGATTTTGCCAGGTGGTCGTGCAGAGTCCGCACCTCCTGCGCGAATAATTCGGCCTTGTTTTTTCCTTTGCATCGCGGGCAGTCATCCTCGCCGAGCAGGAAGACCTCGTCCATTCCGACGTGAAAAGTGTCGGACTCGCACCCCTCGGCCAGTTCGTCCATGAGATCGAAGACAACGTCGTGCACAACCGGATGGAGCGGACAGTAACTCCTGCAGTAGATCCCTTCGTTTGCAGGGTATTTGCCAGGAGTTTCGTCGAATTCCGGGTGCGCTCTCAAGAAACCAAACGTCGTTTTCGCCCACGACTGGTGCCCGAGCAGGTTGATCTGCGGGATCAGGCGGACTCCAGCCTCTCGACAGGCTCCGACTATCGATTTGACGTCGTCCCGGGTGAGCGCATCCGAGTCCACGACCTCCGGCCGTCTGGTGAACTGGTAGCGGTAGCCGAACTCCATAACTAGGATATTGACTCCTTCTTTTGGAAGGGCCTCGCGGATAAAGCGGAGACAGTCGGCCATCTCGCTCGGTCTGGGGGCCGTGACGTGCAGGCCCCGAACGGGAAGGACGGATGTATCGCCTCCGAAGCTCGACCACGCAAAACAGATAACTAATGCGAAAAGGATAATCCGAAGGAAGAGAGTTCTCATGTCACTCACCTCGCGCAACATGCCATCCTAACCCAGACGTCTTGGTGTCAGGTACTGTAGATTTCTCGGCCGGGAAGCTCAATTGTTGGTGATCATGTTTCACGTTATTCGTGGATTTCCCTTCCTCTCCCCCATTTTTGCGCGACTAGCTCCCCACAATCCCTCCCTACTATCCACAATAGGCTTGACAAACGGGACCTTCAGGCAATAGTGCTCTCAGATCTTATCGGAAGATAACGGAACTTAGCGGAGGGTTCGGGTGGCCAACGCTGAGGTGCTGCGATTGAAGGAAGCAGCGGCTTACGTCCGCGTAAGTGAGAGGACACTTCGCGAGATGGCCAAGATGAATAGGGTACCGTGCCAGCGGGTGGGGCGTGAATGGCGATTTCTGAGGAAGGCCCTCGACGAATGGTTGACGGGTTTAGAGCCCGCTGGGAGTTCAGTACCCGTTGTTTCGGAATCAATGGAACAGCTCTACCTGCCCATCGTCGGGGATGCCAAGCGACCGGCAGGCAATGGTTTTGGTGACACCGCCTTCACGAATAACCGCCAAGAGCTCATCCATAATTGGGTGCCGTGGATCGCCGGTTTTTCGGCCTCTTTCGTGGGTGAGATTCTTGATAGGGAATTGGGTAAAGCATCGAAGCTGACCGTGCTCGATCCGTTTGCCGGTGTTGGCACGACACTGGTGGAAGGAATTCTGCGTCAGTGCGACGTCTTAGGATTCGAGATCAATCCCTACGCGGCCCTGGCCTGTCGAGTCAAACTGGAAGCAATCTATCACTCTCCCGCCTTGATCCGCCAGGCTGCTGAGAGGATCCAGCGCCAACTCCAAAGCCGCCTGCGCCACAGTGGGGACAGCCCGAATAGTCAGCCGCCACCGGGATTCCACACTCGCGATGCTTTTTTCAGCCCCAGGGTTGAACGACAAGTTCTCTTTGCCAAGGATTTTATCGCCGCTGAAGGGGAGGAATGGCTGCGCCGACTACTCTGCCTCGCGTTGGGTTCTGTGATGGTCGGAGTCTCAAACTACACATACGAACCCAGCCTCGGGCGACGCGTCGCCGTTGGAAAGGGTATCGTTGCAGACGCAGATCTACCCCGTATCTTGCGGGACAAACTGCTTCACATGGCTCACGATGTTGAGACTTGGCAGATTGGGAGGGAAAGAGAAAGGCGTCGGCCAAGAAGTTGTGTCTTCAACGAATCTTACTTGACGGGAGCCGCCAATCGACTTGATGAGGGTTTGGTGAACGTGCTGATCACGTCGCCCCCCTACCTCAACAACTATCATTACGTGCGGAACACCCGTCCCCAAATGTTCTGGCTCGACTTCGTTGCCGAAGCAGCGGACCTCCGCCAGTTGGAGATCTCCAGCTTTGGCAAGTTTTGGCAGACTGTTCGAAGTGAACCTCAAATTGAACTCGCCTTCTCGTATCCAGAATTGGAAGGGAAACTAGCTGAGCTTCGTTCACTTCATCCGGAGAAAGGAGCCTACGGCGGGGCGGGATGGGCCAACTACGCGGCTACGTACTTCAACGATTGCGCTCGATTCTGCGACGTGACCGCACGGGTGATGGCGCCTGGTGGTCTAGTCGTGGTCGTGATAGGTAATAACATTCTTCAGGGAGTCGAATTCAAGACGGATGAGTTCTTTGCGCACATTGCGGAGCAATACGGCTTCGAGATTCAGGAGCTGCATCGCGTACGGAAGAAAAGAACCGGATCCAGTATTATCAACTCGTCGGTGCGGGTGGGAACCGCGAAAGAAAGAACTGAACTATACGAGACCGCCATCGAGCTTCGAATCGGGTCGGCTCTCAAGAGGACTCAAGCTCAGCAATGATCTCTGCGGGTGTCTCGGCGGGTTTCAGTCTCTTGGCCCAGGCACGGCCCGGGTGCAAAATATCCCAGCGGGGCCGTTTCATGTCTTTGCGGCCTGCTCCGGGATCGTGATTTCCAAAACCGTCGATAACAGTATTCCAGACTGGCTGATGATGTTCGATCAGGAATCGCTCCGCTAGCTCGATCCATACGGAACCACAACCAAATAGCGGCAACGAAAATCCTCAAGGCGAAGGTTCTGCGTCTGCTGAACGGATTTAGCGTGCTGAACCAAGCGATTGTGCAATGTTCGACCGGCCGTGGTTTCCTTACCACCCTTGCGTTTCCCCGCCACAACGGCGCTGCCTACATAGGAAGATTCTGCTGAAAAATGAATGGCTTCTGGACGATAAGGAGCCTAAATAGAAAGAGTATTGCCATGTTTCCAATCCTTGCGAAGGGCAGGCATGAGGACAAAGCACCCCCTGTTAAAAAGTTCGTGGCAAGACAGCCGATTTTTGATCGGGATCAGAACATCTACGGATACGAACTTCTGTTTCGGTCCGGATTGGAGAACTATTTTCGGTGCATGCACGCCGACCAGGCTTCGTCGAGTGTCATCGCGGACAGTTTCCTGCTGTTCGGAGTGAGATCACTCACACAAGGACGAAAGGCATTTATTAACTTCACCCGAAAGCTCATAACCAGCCAAAGCGCCACACTGCTGCCTCGAGAGCAGGTTGTAATGGAAGTTATGGAGAACATCCAGCCTGATGATCAGGTGATAGCCGCCTGCCGGGCTTTGAAACAGCAAGGTTACTTGATTGCCTTGGACGATTTCGTTTTTAGCGAGAACTTAAAGCCGCTGATCGATCTGGCCGACATTATCAAGGTGGATTTTTTGGCAACGCCCGCTCTCGTCCGCAAGCACCTCGTGCAGAGCTATGCCCGTCGGGGAATTATAATGCTGGCTGAGAAGGTAGAAACCCATGAGCAGTTCCATGAAGCTCTGGAGTTGGGTTACAAATACTTTCAGGGGTATTTCTTCAGCAAGCCTGAGATTGTTTCCCGTTCGGATGTTCCCGCTTACAAGCACCACTATCTGCTACTGCTCCAGGAAATAAATCGGCCCGAACCGGATTTCGTCAAATTGGAAGATGTCATCAAGCGGGAATCTTCTCTGTGCTACAAGCTGCTGAGGTATCTCAATTCCGCTGCGTTTGCATTCTCGAGAGAAATCACTTCCATACGGCACGCCCTTTCGTTGATCGGAGTGGAAGAAGTCAGGAAATGGGCCTCCCTTCTGGTACTGGCCGGTCTGGGAGAGGACAAACCGTCGGCCTTGGTTCTTGGTTCTATTTTTCGCGCGAAGTTCTGTGAGGATCTTGCTCCGGCAGCCGGCCTCGCGAACAGAGCGATGGACCTGTTTCTAATGGGTCTTCTGTCGATGATGGATGCCATCGTGGAAAGGCCTATGTCGGAAATCTTGAGCGAGCTGGCAATATCGACGGATATCAAAATCGCCCTTCTGCAGGCCCGCGCGCAAAACCTCTTCCGCGCCATCTATGAACTTGTACTTGCCTACGAGAGAGGCGATTGGGAGAGAATCTCGCGATTGGCAGCAGCCATGAGGGCAAACGAGGACAGAATCGCTGAAGCATATCTCGCAGCCGTGAAATGGAGCCAGGAGGTCTTGGAAATGGATCGGGTGGCTTCAGCTGTGTGACTTGTCAATCCGGCTCGACAACGCTGCGCACGACTCTCTCTTATTTACGGTGCTATGGTGCATGGGTGTCGGTCACTCGACGGGTGCGCAGAGCGAGGTAGGGTCAGCCGTGGAGCGTGGCGGCAAGAGACTTCAAAAAGTGGACGATGGTGCGCATGATGTGAGTCAGGGAAGCTTTCCTGTGAGGCGCTGAAGTTTATCCGCGTGCGCAATCACCTTGCCGTCGGCGAGCGCGCTAAACCCCGTTCCGCGTCCGTAGCGGGTGCCTTTTTGATCCCACAGGATCGTCAGGGTGCAGCCGTGATACCTCACGCCATCGAGGCAGAACCAGTTCCATAGGCCGTCTGGCAGCAGCGGATAAATCTCGACGACGTCGTCAGCGCGCGGGCGCAGGCCAACGACGGCGGTGATCAGCAGGTCGGCGAAGGTCGAATGATTGTAGTAGCGACTGCGCTCAGCCCGGCCCTTGAGCCATTGGCCGGTCGTTTCGTCGAGGTATTCGCCAATGTAGGGCTTGCCGTCGTACCGATGGTCGCGAACGTAGGTGAGAAAGGCGTCTAAGTAGTCCTGGGGCGTAACGACCGACTGCGGGTAGTCGCGCAGCACGTTCGCGAGGGCCGTGAGCGTTTGCGACGTGGCGTAAGGCCAGACGGCGCCATCCCATTCGCACTTCCCAGTGCCGTGCGACCGAAACTGCGGATGGCGGCGCTCCGCCGTAGTGATGCCGTAGGGAGCGTGAAAGCCGGCGGGATCGGTTAGCTGTGCCCACGCCGCCTCGTGACCCGGGTCGGGCAGCTCGAAATACCACGGGACGAAACCAATCGCTTCGCGGGCGTCGCAGAGAGGGCCGTCTTCGTAGCGCACCTTGAAAAACTTCGCCGCGGGATCCCAGAGCGCTTGCTGGGTCAACCGTTTGAGCTCGGCGGCTTTGCGCTCGTAAGTTTGCGCGAGCTCCTGTTTACCGGCCAGCCGCGCGATGGCGGCAATAGCCCTTGCGTTGCCAAACATGTAGCTGTTGATCGTGGGTCGGATGTTTTTCTTCGTGCGCGAGCCGCTGATGGACTCCTCCATCGCATCCCGGACATCGTACTGCCAAAAAAGGCCGCTTTCGAGACGCCGTTCCTTTTCCCACTGTTGATAGTCACGCACAAGGTCATCAAGCAGCGAGACGACGGACGACGCATCGTGCGTGACGAGGTAGCGCTGATAGAGCGCGTAGGCGAGCCAGTTGCTGTAATTGTGCAGCTTGGGCTGCGGCCCGCCGCTGCTGCCTCGCAGCCAGTAGAGGACATAATCGTCGCAATAATGTGGATCGCGCAGCCAGCGGCCTTCGTTGAGGTGATGGCCAAGAGCGCTGCTGATGGGGGTAGGGTTGGTGATGAACTCGGTGAAGGCGAATCCCTGCGGTAGCCGGACCAGATGTTTGCGCAGCGACCACCAGCGGAAGTAGTAAATTTGCTCGATGTCCGGATCGGGGCATTCGAAGAATGGGATATTGGCGCGCAGCCATCCCCACGAGTCCGCGTTGGACACGAAGTTCACACGGTTCTCGTCCTCCATCGCGTTGAAATGTTCAATGTGATGTGCGAAGTGGGCGGACTTCAGCACAAGCTGATCTTCGGCCGCGGAGACGGTGCAAGAAAGACAGCACGCCATCGTGGCGACACTCCACGCTGTTGACCTAAACAAGCGGGGTTTCATGAGGTTCGAATTGTATCATGCTGTCTTCGACGCGACCCAAAGCGGATTTTTGAATCCACTCCCTCGCAGTGCGGACTGTCCAATACTTGTGGACTATAGATGAACATCACAGAGATAGACATTGAGGAAGTCGATGCGGACGACTGCCCTGTATTCTTTGGCACTTCATGCATCTCCGCATCCCCTGTGTCTTTGCGCTGCCGTTGATGAAGAAGTGCGACGATGATGTTTCGATCGTTCTCCGCTGCTTTACGTCGAGGGCAAGAGCGGCATCCAGGTCGACAGGTGCTGATCACTAGCCCGGACTGCACCGTGAAAAAGCGAAAACCAGCGGTCTGACCCTAGGTGCAAAGGCCACCGCAAATTCAGTGGTAGTTGCGGGGCGAAGTGGTAAAGTAAGGACCTGGGAGCGAGCCATGGAGCTAAATCGTCGAGAGTTCGTGAAGAATGCCGCTTTTGGATTGGCCTGTGCAGCTGGACCTGTCCCAGTCCTGGCCGATGACATGAAAGTACTGCCTTTAAGGGTGGGCATGACGGATTGGAATCTTGGTCAACGGGGCGACGTGTCGAAGGTTGAACTGGCCCGTCAGATCGGACTCGACGGAATCCAGGTTAGCCTTATTTTCCCCGAGGACGGCAGCCTTCACCTGCGCAGCCCGAAAGTACAGGAGGAGTACAAAAAGGCCGCACTGGCCAATGGAATCCAGATATGCTCTTTGGCCATTGGCTCACCCGGCAAATCCCGCCAACCCCTGCATACAAATCCCGCGGCTGCGATTCTTCTGGTTGAAGCGGTCGAGGTAGCTAAAAACCTCGGGACGACGGACATTCTCCTTCCGGTGCTCGGCAACAGCCACATTCACATGGAAAAGCAGGATGAGGTCAATACGTTTGTGGCGATGATGAAAGAGGTGGCTCGCTATGCGGAGAAAGCCGGCGTGGTAATCAGCCTCGAGGACTGGCTCTCTGCTGAGGACAATCTGAAGCTGCTGAACGCTATCGGGTCGGACTACGTGGCTGTCTATTACGATGCGTGGAATATCAAGCTCAAAATCCATGATCCTTACGGAGAGATTAAGCTCCTTGGCAAGCATATCCACCAGGCTCACGTCAAGAACGGGAACAAGCTGATGAGGGAGCAAGAGACTCTCGACTGGCCCCGCCTGTCTGAAGAGTTCTACCAGGCCGGCTATAAGGGCTGGTACGTTCTGGAGACCTCATATCCGTCAGGCGATCTCATCCGGGATGCCAAGGACAACGTCGACTACGTCCGCAAGACCTTCAGAGTGCCGGCTTGAAAGAGCCGCAGAGAACAACGCCTATCGAGAGAATGCACCCATTTTGCTACTTACCAAGGAGTCTGTCCCCAACGCAGACCCTCCCGTTTCGGTGTGACACTGCTGCTAATAACGTCGACGCTCACGGCATGCGTTCGATTTCCAGGCTGCCGGCGAGTGCAGCCACGACCGGCGCGCCGAGCTGAGCGCATCCTCCGAGAACAAAGGGTTCATCGGTAGCAGGCAGGCCGCCTCAATCTGCCAATCATGCTAAAAAAATGGAAAACAATCTTAGGGCGCAGCGTAATAAGAAATTGACCAACAACACGTGTTCCGATGGGAGTGCCTCTATGCGCAAGCCGCTGTCACTGTTCGTTATTGCATGCCTGCTTATGGTTGTAGCCTGGTCGAAGAGCCGTGCTGAGCTTCAAAGTCCGGTAGCCTCGGGGGATCTCGATGGGCAGGTCCGGAAGTTTCTCCAGAGCCATCGCGGAACCTGGCACGATATGAATGTGCCGGAGGCGGACGGGCGGAAGCTCTACGACATTATCGTGGATCACCAATACAGGAGCGCCTTGGAAATCGGGACCTCCACTGGCCACTCCGGAACCTGGATCGCATGGGCACTTTCGAAGACCGGCGGAAAGCTTGTGACCATCGAGATTGACAGGGAGCGGCATGAGCAGGCCCTGGCCAACTTCCAGGGCGCTGGCGTCGCCGGCTATGTCGACGCGCGCCTGGGCGATGCGCATCAGATCGTTCCCGCGCTCCCGGGGCCGTTCGATTTCGTTTTCTGCGATGCCGACAAGGACTGGTACAACAACTACCTCGAGGCGGTTCTGCCTAAGCTTACGGTCGGCGGGTGTTTTGCCGCCCACAACATTTCGGAGCGCGGCTACGAGGCGGGATACAGCCGCAGGTTCCTTCAGCTTGCCAAGAGCTTTCCATACCTTGAGACGTCCATCTTTACGGGAGGCGCCGGCATGTCGCTGACTTACAAGATAGCGGCAAAGTAGCGTCAAATCGGCTCGGCTTTTCCCCTCGTATACGAAAACGGGGACACTCCGATTTTCCAGCTGTCAATGGCAGGTAAGACAAACTCTGCGCCCGGTTGATATGCTCTAATCAGTTACGCAAGACCGGAAATTCGGAATGTCCCCATGTTCGCGCTTGACGGGATATCGGGGTGTGCATACTCTAAGCTTTGACGCCACCGAAGGCCGAAATGCGATTCGCTTCCTCCATGCGATGCCTTTCGTGGATCCTCCGGCTGCTGTGTCAACCGCACCTGACTTATGAACCCATATCCTGGCTCGTTCTGGGGAGAGGGAACAAGCGTTTCTAAGGCAGTTACGAAACCGGTCCGCGGTTTCTTCTGTGGTTTTGACAATTTCCCTTCCAGGACATTCCCGGCCGTCCGGGCAGTGGACGGTGATTAGTGCGCGACGAGCCTGATTTATGTCACCGAACGCACATTCTTTGCCTAGTTCACGCATTGGATTGATCGGCCTGGGACTGATGGGCACCGCGCTCACGGAGCGGTTGCTGGAACACGGCTACCAGGTTCTGGTCTGGAATCGCACGCGCGCGAAGGCCGACCCAGTGCTCTCTCAGGGCGCCGAGTGGTGCGACAACCCGCTGGCCGCGTCCGACCGTGTCATCATCAGCCTCTACTCCACCGATGTGGTCGAGCAGGTCCTGGATCAATTGCAGGATGGGCTACACGCCGGGCAGATCGTGCTCGACACGACGACGGGTGAACCGGATCAGACCGTGGCCCTCGGTGCCCGATTGGCTGCTCGCGGAGTGCATTACCTGGATGCACCAATTTCCGGAGCGAGCGAGCAGACCCGTCGCGGCGAAGCTATCGTGATCGCGGGCGGCGATCGCAGCGCATTCGAGGCCTGCGCGGATCTGTGGTCCGTGATGGGGCAGAAGGTGATTTACGTGGGACCGTGCGGCAATGCCGCCAAGATGAAGCTGATAAGCAACCTCGTGCTGGGATTGAACCGGATCGCGCTCGCCGAAGGGCTGGCATTTGCCCATGAGATCGGTGTGGAGCCCACCGCTGCGCTGAAAGTCCTGACGGGGAGCATGGCCTACTCGCGCGTGATGGATGTGAAAGGCCGCAAGATGGTCGAGAACGATTTCTCGGTTCAGGCCCGGTTGTCGCAGCACCTGAAGGACGTGCGGTTGATGCTGAAAGCGGCGGCAGCGGTGGGTATGACTTTGCCGCTTTCGGAAACCCATCGGCGGCTTCTCGAGCAAGCCGAGGCGGCCGGTTTGGGAGATCTGGACAACAGCGCCATCATCGAAATCATCCGAAAGCCTCGGCGCAAGTGGGAGCAATGAGCATCCAGCCCCTTCCCCAACGGGACCGCATCGGCGTCCTGTTGGCGGCCTTTGCCGGATTAGTATTCGACGGTCTGGAATTGGGACTGATGCCCGTGGCCTCGCTGTCGGTTTCGAAGAGCCTCTTGGGCGCAGCGTACACGCCCACACTCGGGGGCGACTGGTTCGCGGGGTTTACAGCGTCGCTGATGCTCGGAGCGGCTCTGGGTGGAATCGTGCTCGGGAGCTTGGGCGACCGCATCGGGCGCGTGCGCGCGATGGCCGCGAGCATTCTGTTCTACTCAGTCTTTGCCGGGCTTGGCGCCTTCGTGAAAACGCAGGAGCAGATGCTCGTGCTGCGTTTTTGCGTTGGGCTTGGCATTGGAGGCGTCTGGCCGAACGCCGTGGCGCTGGTGGCGGAATGCTGGCCCGATGCGGCGCGTCCCACTATGGCGGGCTTGATGGGCGCGGCCATCAATTCCGGCATCGTGCTCTTGTCCCAACTGGCGCGCCTGTGGCCGATCACGCCGGATTCGTGGCGATGGCTCTTTAAGCTGGCCGTGGCCCCAGCGGTGTTGGGTCTGATCGTCCTCGCCGTTCTGCCGGAGTCCCCCAGGTGGCTTGCCTTGCGCGGTGCGGGCAAGAGATCCGCTACGCCCCTGCGGGAGTTGTTCCAACCGCCTCTCCTGCGTCTCACGATCATCGGTATTCTGCTTGGATCCATCCCGCTCGTCGGTGCGTGGGCAGCCAGCAAGTGGATGATTCCTTGGGCTGACGAGGTAGCCGGTGCGGCGCAGGCCAGTTACAAGGCCCAGACTCAAGGCTGGTGGGCTTTGGGCGCTGTTCTTGGAAGCTTTGCCGGCGCCCAGGTGGCTAGCTTTCTTGGCCGCCGCCGATCCTATTTCCTCATCAGTGTGGGGGCTACAGCCCTGACCCTCGCCCTGTTCCGGATCACTGCCCCGCTGAAGCCGACCTTTCTCCCAATCGTCTTTGCGCAGGGCTTGGTGGCCACGCTTTTCTTCGGCTGGCTGCCGCTCTACCTGCCGGAGCTTTTTCCCACTCGCGTCCGCGCTGCCGGCAGCGGCATTTCCTACAATGTCGGCCGCTTCGCCACCGCGGGCGGCGTGCTCACGGCCGGGGTGCTCTTCACCGCATTCAGGGGCAGCTATTCCGCCGTCGGCGCTGCGGGCGCGTTCATCTATGCCCTCGGAATGCTGGCGATCTGGTGGGCACCGGATACCTCCAGGCGATCGCTTGACGAGCCATGAAATAGCACCGCTACTGCTTTTTCCCGATCTCTTCGAGGATCTTCTTCATGCCCGGATCGGCGCGCAGAAAGTCGAAGGAGTCATTCCCTTCGAGCGCAGCAGCGTCCCGGACCCTGCGCGCCGGCCCCATTTCTGGAGTTGTTCGAACCGGCCAGGATGTAGCCGTACTGCTCTGCCGCGTCGCGGAAAAGCTCGACCGGCACACGGCCGCGAGCCGCGGGATCGAAGCAGAAGAGAATGGGCCAGGCCTGGCCGGGAGCATTTCGAGATGGCAGATACAGCGCGTAACTCTGATTTGGATCCGACAGGCAGACCACTTTGTCGATGATTAGACCTCTCGGCAATTCGTCCGGGGTTGCGAGAATGGAGGATGCCGCATGCGTCAGCAGAATCGCCAGGATAACTGCTTTTGGTGCCAACCATGTGTACCTCCCGAGCGTGCGGCCCCGCAAGTTCAGCATCTCACAAACACAGTAACGTATTTCCAAGCAGGATAGCTATGCTGAGCTTAGCCCCTCAAGGCCCTCAGCGACCGCCCCTCACAAGAAAATCGCCCGAGGAGATCGTTTTCTGCGAACAGAGCCGAATACCTTTGGCTTGCGCCCAGATGCTCCATGATACTTCTGGCTGCTTTCATGGGGATTGTTCGAGACTGGGACTGCATTTTCCCACAAGCGTGATGGCCCAACCGCATGCGATTCAGACTCTATTTATCCAAGTTCTCGAGTCCGGCTTCTCTTGCCCACTGAAGTGCCTGCTGCCACTCATTGCGCGTAATACGGCGGGAGATCTCGGGGTAGTCGAACGCCTTGTGCATGGGGTGATACTGGGCCATGATGTTCACGTAGGTCTTGGTCGAGAGCTCCTTGGCGACCCATTGCACAAAGCGGTCGGTGCCGGCGATATTGCCGGGCATCACCAGATGGCGAACAATCAGCCCCCGTTGGGCGATTCCCTTATCGTCCACCTTCAACTCGCCTGTTTGCCGATGCATCTCCTTGATCACGGCCGCGGCCACCTCGGGATAATCGGAAGCGCCGTTAGAGTATTTGGCGGCATTCTTTCCGTCCATGTATTTGAAGTCAGGCAGGTAGATGTCCACGACACCATCCAGCTTCTTCACCACCTCCAGATCGTCGTAGCCTCCCGTGTTGTACACCAGCGGTATTCGGAGCCCCTGGGGAATGGCTATGCGCAGGGCTTTGACGATGTGGGGTGCCACGTGGGTCGGAGTCACCAGGTTAATGTTGTGACAGCCGCGCCTCTGCAGGTCCAGCATCATCTCCGCCAGATCATCGTGAGTGATGTAATTCCCATCGCCCCGATGATTGATCTGCCAGTTCTGACAGAAGCAGCACAGCAGGTTACAGTTGGAGAAGAAAATGGCTCCGGAACCGCCTCGGCCCACCAGGGGCCGCTCCTCACCGAAATGCGGCACAGCCGAGTGGACCTTGAGCATGAATGTGGAGCTGCACACGCCCTTTTGGCCCTTCAAGCGGTTTGCCCCGCAGGCGCGCGGGCAGCATCGGCAACTCTTGAAGATCTCCCAGAGTTCCGTCTCAATCGTCTTCAGCTTCCCTTGGCGCTCCATCTGAAGGTAGGCAGGTTCGAATCTTGGCTGTTTGTGAGAGGAGGAAGCAGGGAACGATTCTTTCCCAACGCTGTAGCTTGCGGGATCCAGCGCGACAGCACCTGCAGCTGCCAGCGACTGCTTTAGAAAATCACGGCGCGAAGAGCTCATGTTGGCCTCCGCAAAGATAGGTGTGACCCTAGTGTGCCCGATTCCTTTGTCAGGCGCAAGTGATGTCGGCGTCAGGTCTGGAAGATCACATTTTTACGCCGGACCTGAACCAATGCTGGGAGCAAAAATGAAGTTTTCCAGACCTGACACCTTATTTATACTAGGCCGCATGAGAAACAAACTATTCCTTGGTTTGATGCTGCTTGCTTTCATTTCCGCCACGGGGCAACCCAAGAAGAGCGTCTTCATGATCACTGATGCGGAAGGTGTTGCGGGCATCTGCCGGCAGGACCAGACCGATCCGAAGGATCCTGAGCTGCGACAGCTGTTGACCGGCGAGATCAACGCCGCTGTCGAAGGGTTTCTTGCCGGTGGAGCCGACGAAGTCGTCGTCTGGGACGCACACGACGGCAGCCAGACACTGTCTGCGCTTACCATCCACCCGAAGGCCAAGTTGCTGATCGGCGAGTTGGGCGTGACCATGACTATGGAGCGACAATACGTCGGGCTGGCTTTCGTCGGCCAGCACAGTCTGGCCGGCGTGCGTGCTGGCATCATGGCTCACAGTTACAGTTCCCTGGGCATCCAGAATATGCGCATGAACGGGAAGCCGGTGGGAGAGATCGCGACCAGAGCAGCACTGGCAGGATGGTACAACACGCCCGTGATTCTTCTGACCGGTGATGAGGCTGCCGCGAGAGAGCTGCTTGAGATTGTACCGGATGCGGAGGTGGCCGCGGTCAAAGAAGGGTTAGGCCGATACACCTGCATCTCGATGTCGGCGCCCGCGGCGCGCGAGCTTATCCGCGAGCGCGCGCAGCGCGCAATGCAGAAGATCGGGAAGATCAAACCCTACAAGATCGACGGTCCGGTCACGATCGAGTACGAGTACACCACACGCAACTCGCTTCCGATTGACGCTAATCAGCGCACCGGAGCGGAAGTAGTTAACGATCGGACCATTCGCTACAGGGGCAAGGACTTCATGGAAGCCTGGATCCGCTCCCAGGTGCGCTAACTGGGATCGTAATCCAGTTCTAGAGTCCTTTGAGTACTTGGAGCCTTAGAGGTGTGGTTTAAAAGCAACCTCTAAGGCTCCAAGTACTCGAAGGACTCAAAGGCCTACTTCACGGTGAGAACCGCGCCGGCGGAATATGCGCTGAACTCCGGCGCATACATCGATTGAGGCGTCGCCGGGGCGACTCTGAAAGTGCCGGCCATATTCGCCCGCTGCCGGCCGCAGGGCGGCGACGTCCGCTACGATGGCTTCTCGACAAACGGCGCCGACCCGGATGCACTCCACAAGCGTATCGGCCTGGTCACGCAGGACACACAGTTTTTCCCCGGCACGATTCAAATTGTGGCCGGTCAGCGATTCAAACCCACAGCCTGCTGATTGTTTGAGGCGCTGATTGGTGTTATACTTTTTGCTGTTTTTGTATAACGCAGAAGGAGTCGAAAAATGACCGTCACTGTTTCTGAAAAGGGCTGGGTCGTCATCCCCGCCGAACTGCGCAGGAAACATAAGCTTCACCCCGGCACGGAAGTGCAGGTTGTGGATTATGGCGGTGTGCTGGCCCTCGTGCCAAAGCTGGGCGATCCGGTCCATCAGGCTGCTGGAATGCTCAAGGGACCCAAATCACTCCGCCGTGCCTTGCTGGCTGAGCACCGGGCTGAGCGGCGCAGGGAAAAAGCCCGTGGCCACTGAACCGTCTGCCTACGCACTGGATAGTTTTGCCCTGCTTGCTTACCTGGAGGGCGAGACGGGGAGGCCGCGCGTGAAAGAACTGCTAAGGCGCGCGGAATCTGGGAAATGCTCCCTGTATCTCTCGCTCATCAATCTGGGGGAGGTTCTATACATTACCGAGCGCGAAAACAGCCTTTTCCTGGCGCAGCGAGCGCTAGCCGCTATTGATCAGTTGCCCCTGCAAATTGTGCCGGTCTCGCTCGTCACAGTGCTTGCGGCAGCGCACATAAAAGCGCGTTACCCAATTTCCTATGCCGACGCCTTCGCAGTAGTGACGGCGCAAGATCAGCATTGCGTGCTCCTCACGGGCGATCCGGAGCTTCATTCAGTAGCAAATGACGGTCTCATATCTGTGGAATGGTTGACCCGTCACTAACCGCCGGGAACAGACCAAGCCCAGCCGTAGTAATCCTATACAAGCGCATAGAGAGAAGTTTCGAGGATCACGCTACGCGTCGCCAATTCAAAAACGTTACACAGACAGGAATGTGCGATCGGCGAAGGATAAGGGTGCTAGGCTAGCCTTGCACCATTTTTCGAGGGCATCCAAGTGCGGTTGAGATGACACCCCACCGCGGAAGTTGGCCAGCCGTCACTGCCGGGCTCCGATTCTAAAGACGCAGTTTATTCGGGCTATGCGCTGCGCCCGAAGGAGAACTCGATGAGAAGATTACGGAAAATAGCTTTTGGATTCTACGCCCTATCCCTCGCGCTCATTCTGGTGCTCGGCCTTCTATACTCGTTCAGGACGGAGTTCATGCCCTACCATCGGCAAGCTGTCGGGATGCCATGGCAAGATGTACCCGGCAACATGAGAGTACTGCTTCTTGCACTCATACATGGTGTCGGGGTTTTCGCTCTAGCTCTGGGCGTCACATTGGCTGCGATTCTATGGTTTCCATTTCGACGTGGTGAAAAGTGGGCGGACTGGATCATGCCCGCCATTCTACTGCCTGTGTTCACAGCTATCTTCTGGGTTGCGTTCGATATTGCGGTCAGTACCGGTGCGCACACGCCTTGGCAAGGCAATGTTGTTGCTGTGGTCGTTACCCTTGGAGGTGCAGTTTTTTGTGTGATGGATCGGAGATCGAAGCAGAGTGCGTAGATGCGAAGGGGATTTCTCGGTAGAAGTCTTGCCTCTATGCCGACCGGGCAACTCTTCGCCGAGGAGTTGAGAAACTCCAGCCACTTCTCCGGTTTGCCGGCTACACGTCCACTGAGCTGTATCGGCAAACGAAATGGCGCTGGGAGAATCTGTTTTCGCTTGCTGGTGGTAGGGCCGGTATTGATAGTGATCCGGCCCGCAGAGCAATGCCGTGTGTCTCCAGACTTCGCGTTCGTGGGGTCTTTCAGGTGTAAGATTGGGAGTTGTCGGACGCATGAGAAGGCGTAGAATTTAACATACTAGCTACACGCAGAACGCTAGGGTGGCGTCATAGGCGACCTTCGGTCTCAGAAGGCACACACTATTTTGACTTCCGCCGCAGATGAAATTCGGGAATTATTCGCGTTTCACCGGATATTTTTAGAGATGCATTGAGTCGATGATCCCAATTACGTCATCAGAGACAGCACAGTTAGCCCAAGAGCTGGCCTCTTATGACTCTCGCACTACGATTGCACGTACTGCAGGACTACTTACCGCGCCGCATCTTCAGGCAAACATCATCCGGCTTGAGGTGTTGGTTCATTTGGCGGTGGCGCCTTCGGCGCTAAGCAGAAGTGATCCACCTCCGCTTGATAGAAGTGATCCTCACTAAGAACGGTGTTTTAGGAAGAGAATGGGGAGATAGAACCAGCATCATCCACGCCGAAGGCGTGCAGGGGGGTG
>Ga0315279_10002647_pt1 | contig 26432 bp, 25 predicted proteins | sample YL17G06_20_MG_FD_203694 | JGI IMG/M metagenome (GOLD analysis project Ga0315279, IMG submission 203694) | Sediment microbial communities from Yellowstone Lake, YNP, Wyoming, USA - YL17G06_20 | ecosystem: Environmental > Aquatic > Freshwater > Lake > Sediment | place: USA: Wyoming | collected... | reverse complement strand
ACAAATGAAAATTGGAGAACCTATTACGGTAGAGTTTATTACGGCATCTCTGGTAACCCAGGCACCTGTAGAGATATAACCCAAAGAACAGGAATAAAAAACTACGAATCATTGAAAAATATTTTACAAGGATTAAAAAAGCTCAATAAAATTTCATCAGTATCAATGGATATTAGAGGGTGCACAGGTTCTACTAGGTATGGGTCTCACGACAGTGTAGATGGCATTGCGGGCTTGAATGTTTATTATACACGGGGGGATGAACAACTTTTGGGTTCATACATAACAGCCCATCTTCCAAAAAAAATATCATTAGGCTTAAAAAGATCTTTGAGTTATAGAATGAAACATCGATTAATTTTGCCCAAAGAAGCTTCAAAAATAGTTTGCGACTATATTGACACACATACAGTAAAAAAATAAATTTTAAAGCCAAGATATATTATGATAATAATAATCTATAATTATGCTCTCTGAATTAGAAAAAATGATTGATGTTCGAGCTTCATATTCTGCAGCGCATCTGCTGAAAACGCTGCTGCTTCTGTCCGACAAAAAGATAGGCAGGCACAAGCTGATTGCAGAGCTGGGACTGAGCGAGGCTTCTGTAAAGACAATACTGAAAAACCTGGAGAAAAGCAAGATCGCAGAGCCGTTTGCAACCGGATACAAACTGACAAAAAAAGGAGACGCTTTTGCGAAGAGGTTGAAGAAAAAGATGCCGCACATTTCGCCGATGCTGGAAAACGAGCTGATGGTGGGGAAGCACAACACTATAGTCGTTGTAAGGAATGCCGCGAAAAAGATAAAGTTCGGGCTCGAGCAGAGAGATGCTGCAATAAAGGCAGGCGCGGATGGCGCGACCACGTTAGTCTACAAGAACAGCAGGCTTGTCTTGCCCGGCGTGGACATGAAGGTCAGAGAGATGGAGAAGATGATGGAGGAGAGGTTTGAGCTGGAAAACAATGACGTCGTGATAATTGGCTCTGCATCTTCGAGGCATAAGTCTGAAGAAGGCGCGCTAGCCGCGGCGATGATGACTCTTGGTTGAATAATTCTTGGCTGAATATTTTGGAAGGACGAATTTCCAAGCAAACGCAGCCACTCCGAAAATGACTGTTAATACTATCGGGACCCTCTGTTCTGCGGGAAGCGAGGCAAAGCCCGTTATTATATCTAGTTGATTTTGCTGTTCGGCTGTTGGCTGCTCTTCCGCAACAGTTTCAGGAGTAGTCTCTTCCACAGTGGTCGTCTCTCCTGCCGTGGTTGTGGTTTCTGCGCTTGTCGTGGCGCCTGATCCACCGCCGCCTGATGCAGCTGCAATTGTTGTCGTGCTCGCAGACGTGGTTGTGTTGGTTATATTGATTGTGGTGGTTGTCGATGTTGTAGTTATTAACGTGTTACCATAAATTCCAAAAATGCTGAAATGGGTAATATTGGCCCAGACAAAATTTTCAGTTTCATTGACCCCACCATTCGGGTAATCAAATGGAACCCAACCGTTGTCATAATGAAAAACTCTCAGCGTACTCTCGTTCAGCCCCGGATCAGAAATTTCTTCATCTGTATAATAAAATTTTACAAGTGCATACGAAAGGTTGCCGCTGATCTCCGGACTGACAAGTATGTCAACATATTTGTTAAGGGATATCATGCCAGTCGCGTCTTCAACCTCCGGCGGTGTAGTGTCATAATGAACTATCGCCGCAGACACACCTGATACACTAAAATTTGTAAATATATTCAAGGCAATATCATTCGAATTTATATTTATCAAATTGTTTTCTGTGCAAATAGAAGAGTTTGTGAAAATACATTTGCAAAGTGGCAAAGTTTTTTGCATTGCTATGACCGCCCAAGCCGTGTCTAACGCATTAGAAATGCTATTTGGATACCATCTAAAAGAATCACCAAAACTTCCGTCTGGATTTTGTAAAGATTTTAGATAATTCAATGTAAGGGCTGAATATAATTTCTCGCCATAAGTTTGAAATGCTAAAGCCGCCAAAGAGGTTGCAAATGTGTGATTTTTGTTGCCAAACATATTCTTGCTTGAATTTTTTAGATAATTGAGTCCTTTGCTGATGCTGGCATTAGATGAATTAAATCCTGCCGCATTTAATGCTAGCAGGGAAAGTGCCGTAGTGCTGTCTAAATCGGGGCCTAGCGCATAGAGCGCAGAGGATGTTTTATCATTGGATGTGAAATTAAAACTCCCATCTGGATTTTGTAGGCTGAAAAGATAATTTATAGCAGCAGTCCTGTTGCTTTCAGGAATGTAACCAGATGCAATTAAGCCTAGCAATGCAAAAGAAGTACCGACACTGTCTTCAACTCGGGAAAAGTTACAGCTTGAACTAAAATCCATGCAGCCTGGAGTAAAATCTATCTGCCATCCACTGAACCCACCATTATTGGCTAAAATTTTTATCTCTTGATTCTCCGTGCCGCTATTAGTTATATTAAAATTGTTCTGATAGCGCAGTAAACTCAAATTTATACTGTCCAAATTGCCTGAAATATCCGGAATATGTCCAGTATCGGCAAAAACATACAATATTGAAGCGGGTATATCCGCCTCTCCCCAACTGCTCTCGCTCCAAAACCAGTAGGACGAATCTTCCAATTTTGGTTTTAGCCATGATAAAGCATTGGCAACAGCTGAGGAATCGCCTTCGTAAAGGTAAAGCGCCAAGGCCGCAGATGCAGTCCAATGTTCGTTCCAAGCGCCAGAACCGAAGTACCCATCGTTAGTTTGATTGCTCTTTAACCAAGTGATTGCGGCTGAGACATTTGAATCCGCAAATACCAAGTGGCTTGAAAAAATAGTAAAAAGTAGGAAGGTTAGCATAAATGCTTTTTTTTTCATCTAATCACTTGAAATATGATAATGCTATATCGCTTCTTAAAAATTTAAGCTCTACTGAAGAATCTTTTGTCAAAATAAATTTATCTGCAGCCACGCCAGCTATCCTTCCGTCAACAAAATAAAGCCAATAGTGCGTGGAATTTTGCGTGACAGAGTCTATCCCAATTATCATTTTTCCCATGCCAACAAATTCCTTATGCTCGACACTAAAGGAAACATTCAAGGCATCAAACACGCTTGTACCATTGCTAACTGTCAGAATCTTGCTTTTTGCGCTTGAACCAAAATCCACTGTCATGTTGACCTCCACCATCCCCGGCAGTTTTTCTGGAGTACAGGTAAGGTACGACGCGATTGCCAGCGACGCCATCGCCACTGCCAGTAACCCTAAGGCCAAGTATTTCCCTCTCAATTATCTTCCCTCCCTTCATTTTTTTCAGCTGCTCCTTGAACTCATAGAGAGCTGTAGCAAATCCTAAGCTGCTAGCCAAGTGGACGAGCGAGAATGGTATGCTAGTGACCGCGTACAGCAAAAGCAGGGCCGGGTTGAAAAGCGTTGCGACAGCGCCCGTGCCTAGCGTGACGATTGTCTCGTAGAGCGTTATACCGATTGCGGTGGCAGCAAGCGCAGCAAACAGTTCCTTTTTTGAAAATCTGTTTCCGAAAAACCTTTCGTTGAACCTGAAAAATTTTCCGAACAAACCACCTATGAGGCCAGCCACTCCCGCACCTACGCACTGGAAAATCGTCCAGTAGCCCTGCCCGCCCCACACAAGAAAGTTCGAGGCGAAAAAGCCGCTGGCGCCCGAAAAAAATCCTGCGACAGGTCCGACGAAGAATCCCAGCAGTATGGCAAGCGGCGTTAGTGGTTCGACGCTTGGTATAAACTGGAATGCGACTCTGCCTGCAACACCGGCAGCTGTCAAAAGCGTGGTGAGCAGTGCCAGCCTTGTCAAGGAGTATTTCGTTTTCTGCGCAACCAGAACAATTTTTTCCTGCTTTAACGATGTTTTTGTCTTCGTTTTTTGCTCGGTTTGCATAGAATTCTACCTGGATAATTTATCCAGGATGGTATAAATAGATTTCTGTAATGCTTTATTATAATAAAATAAAACAAATATCTTCTATATGACAAGTTCCGAGCGCAGTAAAAAATATGCCAAGATATTTTTGATAATATTGTTCTTTTACCTGTCCGGTATTATCATTACAACCATCCATGAGATAGGGCATCTGCTCTGGGGCTATATGGACGGCTGCAAAGATGCTTCGATAGAAGTTTATTTCAATTTTCATGGCGTTATGAATTGCAATGACCCGGATTTCAAATCTGGCAATGATGCCGGTTTTGCTTCCAGCGGTTTTACCACAACAACCGTTGTAGGAGCAGTAGTTTTTATTCTATACAAAGCCAAATTTAAGAAAAATTATTTGGTTTCACTATTCCTGTTCTTGTTGAGCTTCTTTTCCCTGTCGACTTTGATTTACAACATACCCGTAGATTCTCTGCTGTTCAAAGGCGATATTGTAGACATTTTGAACATCTATAAAATCAACAACGTACTCTTTTCAGCAGCAACTTTTGCAATCCTCCTGCCTTTCTTCTACGTTTTTATAAAAGAATTTCCAGTCTTGCTGAAAAATATGAAAGTCACTAGGAAAGGTGAGGAAAGGAAGTCGGTAATAATATTCGCACTGTTCATAGCGGCAATGATTATTTTGATGTTGTTGGGATTTTAAAAAATGATGCCTTGCCCCGCGCTTTTAATTTTTCAATCCCTCTTTTTCTAAAAGTTGCATCAAAATACTGGTTACAATTTTCGTATTCTTTAAAATTTCTTCTGCTTCTGTTTTAGTTGTCAACAACCCCTCGTATTTGATATCATTCCTCAACCTTCTATATCTGTCTATTTTACTCACAACGGCATATCCTACTTTCACTGAATAGAATTCTTTCAAAAATTCTACAGTAGCCTCATGGGAATATGATTTTAACCCCTTCAATGACATTAAAGCATCTATCATTTCCCTAATTGCTTCATAGCAATTTTCAACAACATTGAACGAATTTTCATCGGTCACTCTCATTGTTTCTGTATTTTTCAACCGCAGATTGGCTATTTTTACAAGGCTTTTAGCAAGTTGTCTATTCGGCGATACTTTTCTTACAGAACCTTCTTTTATAAAATCTTCAAACATCATACCACTTCTAAAAATCCTCTCAAAACAATGCCATTGGCTATGCTGTTGATCAACTCTGGACTCTTTTCTTTTGCTTTTTCAAATTCTTCTTTATTCATAACGATTAATTTGACTTCGCGATTTAATTTTTCATTGAATTTTTTCAAATCTAGTTCCTTATCTATAGGAGTCAACACAAAAATATCAACATCACTTTTTTCCGCATCTTCTCCCCTGGAAGCAGAGCCAAATAACATTATCACCTCCGGGTGGTTGAATTCTTTTTCCAAATGATCAACAATGCCTATGTCAAAAAGCATTTTTGCATTATAAAATTTTTTAAAGAATTTATAAACTTCACAGTTTCGATTAGCTTCATAAAATTCATACTTGTCTCTATTTTTTGTTATAATCTTGTCAGCCAAGAGCTCCGACAATGCTGCTTTTACTCCCGTGGTAGAAATTCTAGAAACTCTGGCCAGTTCCCGCAACTGAAATTTTTTTGAAGGGCTTGCAAAGAAAAATTTCAATATTTTATTAGTGTTATTTTTAAGTAACATATGTTATTATTATGTAACAAGTGTCATTTAAAGATAACTGTTGAAGCCTTGCCCCGTGCTTTTGATATCATAGCTGGCTTGTGCCATTACTCACCAAAGGCTTTAGAAGCAAGGCAAATTATAATTTGTGATTATAAGTTATTAATCTAGTGCGAGAGGTGGGATTTGAACCCGCGAAGCATGTGAGCTTCTGTCGAATAGGCGCTATAATTTCTAATAATTATATTGGATTAATTATATAGCGACAAAGTGTTGCATGGATTCTTGATAGCCATTTTTTCTCAACAAACTTTTCTAGTACAACTGAAGTTTCACCCTCATTGATTAATAAGTTTGGATGCTCTTTTTGAAGATGTGCAAATACTTCATATGAATTAAACATGTCTGTTCCTAGTTGTTTATTTCGTTTTGAAACTGTGTAAGCTGCAAAGAAAACATATGATTCTAATGATTTTTCATCAAGCTCTATTTTTAAAGACATTTAATTAACTATTCAATTTTTTAAAGATTTAAGTCTTAGCGAAGGATAAGCGTTTTAACTATGCAAACGCTAGCAAACTATCCTTTTTAATACCTTTCAGTGCTAAATTTAATACCATAAAGAACAAAATAAATCCAGAGGCGTATTTTTAGTGGCAGAAAAACACAAAAAGGCGGCTAAAGTTCAGCAGCATGGAAAAAAGCCTTCTGCTGCTCGTTCAAAGCAGGCTGCGCCACAACAAACCAAGACAACGCCGCAGCAAGCCAAAACAGCACCACAACAGATCAAAGTAGCACAGCAGCAAATCGATTTCGAGCAGTTCCAGCCCAAAATCAGGGCAACCTCCTGGAACCCTACATTTGAAGGCAGAATATTCGAGCAGTGGCAGAAGGACAGGCTTTTCAGGTTTGACATCAACGTGAAGAGGCCGGTTTTCAGCATCGACACGCCTCCACCATATGTCAATACACCAGTCCACATCGGTCAGGCCTATACTTATGTATGGATGGACATAACTGCTCGGTTCAAGCGCATGACAGGCTTCAACGTTTTGTTTCCGATGGGCTTGGACAAGAACGGCCTGCCTATTGAAGTTCAAGCGGAGAAAGAGTTCGGCATATCCATGCACTCCACGCCCCGTGACGAGTTTATCGCAATGTGCAAGAAGGTTTTGAAGAAGTCGGGCGACATAACATTAGACAGTTTCAAGAAACTAGGCCTGAGCTGCAACAACTGGCAGATTGCATACAAGCTAGGCGGACGATATGATACGGACGATCCAGAATACAGGAGGATGACGCAGTGGTTCTTCATCGAGCTGTGGAAAAAAGGATTGATTTACGAAGACCTGAAGCCGACGAACTACTGCCCTGTTTGTAGAACAACCATCTCAGACGCAGAGGTGGAGTACGAGGAGACGAAGACGACGCTGAACTACATAAAGTTCTTTGTAAAGGAGACAGGCGAGTTTGTAATCGTCGCGACTACCCGGCCGGAGCTGCTGGCAACATGCAAAGTTATCCTTTACAACCCTGATGATGAGCGATACAAGCATCTTGAAGGAAAGACTGCTATCGTGCCGATATACAGGCAAGAGGTCAGGATAATAGCTCATCCTTATGCCAAGCAGGAGTTTGGCTCTGGGCTGGTCATGGTATGCAGCTTCGGCGATTATGGTGATGTGAGGCTGCTGCGAGAATTGGACATCAATCCGACGTATGCAATAGACGAGCATGGCAGGATGGGCAAGGCAGCCGGCATCTACAGAGGAATGAAAGTAGAGGAGGCCAGGGCAAAGATCATCGAGGACTTGAAGCTGCAGGGGGTGATGGAGAGGCAGGCGACAATAGAGAGCAGGCAGCCGATATGCTGGCGGTCAAAGAATCCTGTCGAGTTCATTCCGATGAAGGAATTTTACTTGAAGCAGGTGCAGTTCCGCGATGATTTGTTGAAACTGGCGAACGAGATGAAGTTCTTCGCGCCTGAAAGCAGGCAGATACTTATAGACTGGATCAATGCATTGAACATAGACTGGGTCATATCGAGGAGGAGATTTTACGGAACTGAAGTGCCGCTGTGGTATTGTGCTAAATGCAAATATGTTTTTGTGCCGCAGCCCGGAAACTATTATCAGCCTTGGAAGGACAGGCCGCCGCTGAGGAGCTGCCCGAAGTGCGGGTCTGCTGAATTTGTCGGCGAGACGAGGACATTCGACACATGGTTCGACTCGAGCAACTCGCCTTTCTACATACTCGGCTACCTGCGCAACAGGGAGTTTTTCAAGAGGCACATGCCATGCTCGCTGAGGCCGCAAGGCAAGGAGATTGCCAGGACATGGCTTTACTTCACCCTGCTGAAATCCTACCACCTGTTCAAGAAGAAGCCTTTCGACACGTGCTGGATAAACATGCACGTTGTAGATGAAAAGGGAGTGAAGATGAGCAAGTCTCTGGGAAATGTTATCGATCCGCAGGAAATTATTGCCAAGTTCGGCGCAGAGGCTTTCAGAATATGGAGCTGTCTTGAAGGCGATATAGCCCGCGGCGACGTGCGATGTAGTTCCGAAAGGATTGCCGGTTCAGCGAAATTCCTGACGAAGCTGTGGAACATAGCTCGGTTTGTGTCATCCTTCCCAATCACGGACAAGCGCAACGCAGCTTTGACAGCAACAGACAAATGGATGCTGGCAGAGCTGACTAAGCTAGCTGAAGAAGTGAAGACACAGTACGAAAATTACAACTTCAACGCCGCGGCGATAATGATCCGTGATTTCACATGGAACGTCTTTGCAGCGAACTACATAGAGATGGTGAAGAAGCGCGCTTACGGCCTTGCAGCAAAAAACGAGCAGCGCGGTGCGTGGTATACGCTGCATCTCTGCCTGAAGACAATCCTGCAGCTGCTAGCGCCTATGGTTCCTTATGTAACCGAACAGCTCTGGAACGAGCTCTACAGCAGGCATAGCATTCACACACAGCCGTACCCGTCGCTGATATGGAAATCACCTCTCGCGCAACTGACACAGAAAATTTTGGAGTTCAACTCCATGGTATGGAACGGCAAGAAGCAGCTCGGCCTGTCGCTGAAGGACAGCATAAAAGTTAGGATACCGCCAAGCTTGAAGCAGTTCGAGAAGGATTTGATTGCTATGCACTCTATCGACGCGAAGTCGCAGAACGTTATAGAGGTTGTGAAACCGGTAGCGGAAAAACCAGCAGCAGAGAAAGAAAAAGCAAAGAAGGCGAAACCTGCGAAGAAGAAAAAGAAAAGATAGATAAAAACTTAAATACTTTAATTTTAATTAAAGTTTCATGAGCATCAACACTCTGATTAATTTGCCTAACGAACTCGACACAATATCCATAGATACATTAGTAAACCTAGCTAAGGATACCCACAAAAAAGTTGGAACAACGTTGGCAGAGTTTCGAAAAGTTGTTTTGCCTTATTATAGAAATAAAATAAGAGATAGAATGAGGGCAAGCTATAACAGATACCCGGGCACCACATTTTTCTCTACCATCTTAACACTCGGTGCACTGGCACAGTTGGGTTGTGATATTATAACCAGAAACTTTGATCTAGCGCACTATAAGTTGTTAGTAGCAATTCCTCTAGCATACATTTCGGATAAAGCAATTGGAGCTCCCGATTTTATTGCTTACCGCGTACACAAGCTTGACAGAAACGATTCAAGAGCATAAACCCTCAAAGCTATAAAAACCTGATATTTTTCTCAAGGGAAACAACAATATTTATATACCAGCTCAAATAATATTGTGGTCCGTATGAACAGCCGCGACAAAACGAACAACCACGGAAAAGAATGACAAAAGGGATCCTTATTTAGCGATAATTCTAGCGAAAAGGAAGAGCAGCTGCTGAAGCTGAAGAGGCTGGTCAAGCAGCTGGGGAAGATAAGAGGCAGGCACACTGAACTTGTCACTGTTTACATTCCGGCAGGATACAGCATCACTGATGTAGCGACGCAGCTGTTCCAGGAGAAATCCACTGCTTCCAACATAAAGAGCAAGAACACCAGGAAAAACGTGCTGACCGCACTGGAAAAGATAATACAGCACTTGAAGTTATACAAACAGACACCGCCAAACGGCTTGGTTGTGTTCTGCGGCAACGTCTCCGAGGTAGAAGGCAGAGAGGACATAAGGATGTGGTCGTTCGAGCCGCCAATAAAGATGAACAAGAAAATCTACTGGTGCGACCAGACTTTTGTTTTGGATCCGCTGAAAGAGCTGATGGAGGAAAAGGAGATTTACGGATTGATTGTTTTGGATGCTGGCGAAGCCACTATTGGATTGCTTAAAGGCAAAGCAATAGAAATGCTGAAGAGAATCGAATCAACGGTTCCGGGCAAATCAGTGAAAGGAGGTATGTGCGTCAGTGAAGACACATCTTTGCAGCTTGAAGATGGAAATATCATACCTATAAAAAATCTTTCTAGCGGCAACAAAATATTGTCATATTCTTTTAAAAACCTGAATCCTGTTTTCACAGACTCGTTCGAGATTTTTAAAAGAAAGGCAAAAAAATCTTACAAGTTGATTTTCAAAGAGCCTTCCAACTCTCTTACTCTGACTCCAGAGCACGTGGTCTTTACTGTCGGCAAAAGCGGTATAGAGGAGAAAAGCGTGGGTGATTTGAATATTGGCGACATGCTTCTATTCGTAAACAAATCACAGACAAAAAACGAAGACAACAAAAATATTGACAATAATTTATCACAGCTGCTGGGTTATATGTTAGGTGATGGGACTATTGACGGCAACAGAATTATACTTTATGATAAAGACATACAAATTATGAAAAATTATAAAAAGTTATCTGAAAAAGTCATAAAGAAAAAGGCAGTAATTCTGAAAAGAAGAAATACTTATGAACTAAGGCTTTACAAGAAATCATTTGTGGAATTCATAAAGTCGGAATTTCCAAAACTTTCTACTCCAAGAAGAAAGAAAGATATAGATTCTAAGATATTGGTTTTGCCAGATGAAAAGCTGAAATGTTTCATAAGAGGATTGTTTGATGCTGAAGGATATCTGGACAAATCTAGCGTAAGCCTAAGGATGACAAATGAAAGCATTACTAGAAAAATTCATTTGGCTTTGACGCGTTTTGGCATAGCTTCGAGCCTTACCGGACCTGACAAGTTCGATAGATATGAGATAAGAATTACAAATCCTCTTTACATAAAAATTTTTGATGAAAAAATTGGATTCTCTTCAAGAAAGAAAACTATGAAGCTTCGGCCATTAGTAAAAAAATATACAATGGGGATGTCAAGCAGAATTCCTCTATCTGGGATTTTTGTAAGGAAATTAATAGAGGATGAAGGTCTGAAGAAAGAAGACCTAAAGAGATACAGCATGTTTCTTAGCGGAAGAAGAACATTGAGTTATCCACCTTTCAGAAGGATGATGAAAGAAATTGAATCAAAAGTTAAAAATAAAAATCTCACAGATTTCCTGGAAAAAATTTATAATTCTGGTTTAATTACAGCTACAGTCAAAGAAAAGATAGCGATAAAAACCAATAAGGAATTTTATGATTTGTATGTTCCGGGAGTAAGCTCTTTCGTCGCAAACGGTATAGTTGTGCACAACTCTCAAAGACGATATGACGGGATAAGGGAAGATGCAATAAACGAATTTTTGACAAAAGTCGGTGAAATCGCATCAGAGCTATTGCTTAGGCAACCAGGACTAAAGGGCTTGATTGTGGGCGGACCAGGAGGTCTTAAAGAAGATTTTGTAAAGAAAGATTATCTCAATTACCAACTTAGAAATAAGATTTTAGGCACCAGGGATGTTGGCTATACTGATGAACATGGTCTTGAAGAACTTGTAAATAGATCGGAAGATCTAATGAAAGAAGCAACAATTGTAAAAGAGAAAGAAATGATGGAGAAATTTTTCTCAGGGCTGCAGAAGAACGGGCCTGTTGTTTATGGTTATGCCGACACTATAAAAGCGATGGAAAGCAGCGCTGTTGAAACGCTGTTGCTGTCTGAAATGTTTGATATTGTTCATGCGAAATTCAAATGTGAATGTGGAAATGAAGTCGAAAAAGACGTGCCGCAAAAGATTGTTGGCATGCAGGTTTGCGGAAAATGCAGCAATGTCATGAAGGTTGAAAATGTTGAGGAGCTGTCTGATGCCATTGCGGAAAAAGCGAAAAGTTTCGGGACAAAAGTTGAGTATGTTTCCATTGACACGCGCGAGGGCACGCAGTTCAAAGAATTAGGCGGCATAGGAGCTTTCTTGAGATATAAAATAAGCTAGCTTAACGGCAAACCAAAAAATTTCACTGCGTTTTCCGTCGTGATTTTGTCAACCTCTTCAATTGGGATTTTCCTGTACTCGGAAATTTTCTCCAAAACAATCTTGACGTTCTGCGGCACGTTTGGCTGCGGTGGGTTGGGAGATAAAAATGGAGAATCTGTCTCCGTCAGCAGCTTATCCAGCGGAAATTTCTGCGCAATTTTCCTAGAATTTTTCGAGTTTTCCAAGGTGTTTGTCAAAGAGATGTAATAGCCGCAGTCGATTATTTTCTTCGCAAGTGTCAAACTGCCGGAAAAGAAATGGAAGTTCACGCGTTTGAACTTCATCTCTGTCACTATCTCAAAGCACTCGTCCTCTGCCTTTCGCGTGTGCAGCACAGTAGGCAGCCTCAGCTCCTCAGCAAGTTCCAGACATTTTACAAAAACTGCCTTAAACCTCTCGTTATCTTTTTCGTCAGGGTACCAGTGCCTGTCCAATCCAATCTCTCCAACCGCGACTATGTCGCTTGCGTGGTCGCGAATGTAGCCAAGGTATTTTTTTATCTCCTCGTCTGTCATTTTTATTATATCGATAGGATGCAGGCCAAGCTCGAGGAAAACGAACCCTTCATTTTTCTTGGAAATCTCCAAAGCCTTTTCGCAATCCTTCGGGTAGCCGCAGTTGATTATAGCCTTCATAGTTTTCCTTGCGTCTTCCACAACCTTCTCGCTGATTTCTCTCAGGCCTTCATAAGCCAAATGGCAGTGGCAGTCTATCATTAGTAGAAATTACGCCGGCAAGTTTTTAAAGATAAATAATTTTTTCACCATAATATCATTTGATAATATTGAGTGACGCTTGGTATTCTGCAAGGTTAAAAATCCAAACTTCTGAATTTGGGTATGATAATTCCCCTGCATATTTTAACTTTGGCGAATACGGCTTAAGTGATGTAATTTTCTTCCTAAAAGAATTCGGGAAAGACATACAAAGACACGTGTTACACGTTCTCCGCCAAAGAGGCTTTCCATGTCATCGTGTACTGAAAATCTGGAGAATAAGGCACAGCAACGTAACAAATGTAGGAGAAAATTATAAGATTGATATGACTGAAATAATAAGCAGGCTTTACGGCCAACAGAATGGCAGACATGTGCCGGGAAAGTTATCAGCAGAGCTTGGCTTGAGATGCTAAACGTAGCATTTTTTCCATGACTAAATCAAACTGCTTTGCGTAGAATTTGTAATCGGGCTCAACAAACTTTTCCTTGAACAAATCCACCCAACCTTTATTGGTTGCAACAATCGAAATCCTCTCATTCTTGTCATATTTGTAATCGTACATTTTTTCAAGGTTGAATATAACTCTGTCAGGCCAGGTGAGCCTGCCAGCCTCTTTTCTGTGTTTTCTCTTTGTAACTGTTATTGCAAGCAGGACAGCAGGAATGCGGCCTTGCGAAATGTTCGCCCTCTCTTCTTTGGCATACCTTTCAGCGTCAGCAGGGTCAGAAAGAACTTCTGAAATGAAGTTCCTTTGAACTTTTTTAATTACGTCCGAAGTGTTTTTTGGCGCCGCAACCCTGCCGACAGTCATGATGCCGTCGTAAAAGATACTTTTTTCATCCCAAACCAGTGCCCTGCCTCCCTTTTCGCAGCGATAGATAATCTTGCTGTCGTCCAAAAATACAATTTGGTTATTAAAAGAATTTTTTAATTCTGACATAGAGTTTGTTATATCTTTGCTTGCGGCCTCGGCAACCTTTCTGCTTCTGTAGGGTGAGTTGGAGCTATGCACAATCCACAGAAGCTCCCTGCCCAAAACAGAGTACATCCATAATTTAGTTTTTAAAGCATTCCTGCTTTTTTCGTATCCTTGTACATCTAGCCATTCTGCATTTTCACTGTATTTTCTCAACAGAAGATCGGCAGCAAAACCTATTGGATGGTTAAATCCCCTTGACACATGATGCAGACTTTTAAGATAAACATGCGAAATATCTACCGACTCGACGTTTTCGTACATCCCTTCTTCACAAATTTTCTTTTCAAGCAATTTTCTTTCGAGTTCCTGTTTTGCATAGTCCGGCCTTTCCCACAATTTCCATTGCTTATCGACAAGTATTGCGTCTGTTATCATCTCGTCCAAAGTTGGCGGCCTCACCCTTGAAGCAACCGATAAGGGGGCATATACAAGGCCAGCCATATCCAAATAGCAAGGCAGCAAAGTTTCGTAAACGTTCAAAATCGATTGCAGATCAGAGCGGCAGTGGTCTGCTATTGGTTCTAACCTTCCTTCTGCAACATACATGTAAAATTTTTCTGGTTTTTCTTCTGCTGTTATGCCGCCGTAAAGTGCGGAAATGGAATCCAATGTGTTGTCTTTGCTTGGTATGAACCATCTGCCGAAATGAGCGATGTCAAGGCTTATCCTTCCTGGCACATGGAACGCCTTTTTCTTTGAATATTCCGCAAGTTGCGGAATGGTTCTGATCGGTTCCAAGTGCCTTCCCCACAATGTCAGATCAGGGTCAATTTTTGCAAGCTTGAACCTCCCAGGTCCGTTAGAATCTCCAAACAGGTATCTTTTATCGAAATTGTCTGTGTTGTGTCCGACCATAACTGCAGGATTTTCAAAAAAAAGATGCTCGCATGCTTCTGTAAGCAATTTTTTTTCGTCCAGGCCTGAGAAGACAACGTTCCCCGTGCCAAAAGCTACGACTGCATCAAACTTCCTGTTTGGAATCCTATGAGGGTTATTTGCCTCAATATCCCATGGAAATACCGGACTGAAATGATGCAAAAACTCTTCATAACCCAAGGGGGCTATCCTTCTGAATTTTAAATACGTTCCAAAGTCAGCCACTTCAACCTTATCAAGCTGATGGATGCGATTGGCTGACATGTAGTTTTCTATGTCGCTCCTCGGGCCTTCCGGCACCCTTTCATCTATCAAATGGGAAAAATAATCTGATTTCGTATCCTTTAGCCAAACATGGGCAAGAGGTTTATCACCAACCTTGTCAGTGTAAAGGTCTGCTATTATGCCTTCCATACCTTTAACAAATAAAAAAAAGGATAAATAGATTGACTTTTATAGGTGAAGTATGTATGAAGGATTTCCTCCGTCGCATAGTTTCAGGCGGCCATCAAGCCTTCAAAGGGGGAGAGATGCACTAGAAAAGCCTCCGCTCATTGGTATATTCTATAAAGAAAATCAAATCTTAATACCGCCCAGGTCAATGAGTCTGTGGTCATGTTTAGAAGAAAACAGAAATAAAGGGACTCCGGAATATTCAGATTTTCAGCATCCACAGCAGGCGCTGCCTAGACAAATATTAAAAATTGTCCGCGAATTGGGCATACAAAAATCAACCAGCATTGTAATTTTGGATCATTACGAAGGTCCTTTGGTTCTTGACACACAATATGCAGAACCGATTTTGGTTGATGCGCAAATGCCTTACCATGTTAAGCACAGGGTGTTTGGCGGAATTTATATTGAGCAGGCAAGAAGGGCGCACGAAACGGATGTGAAATTTTATGAGTGGTGGCTATCAAGAATTGCAAATTTGAAAGAGCCTGAACCAACTTTTGACGAGGGGAAAGAAAGGAAAATTGCCAGAATGATTCGCAGAGAGTTGACTGACGAGCTCGCAACTTATCTGTCTGACCAGTCCAAAGGAGGGGAACTGAATGTTTTCCCGTATACGAGCTTAGGAGGGAATTGCTCCCACGATTCGAATATTATGGTGAAGGCAATTAAAAAAGCGGTCGATAGCGGAGCAAAGGTAAATTGCCGCATGAAAGATAACGGATATGTTGAAAATGTTGATAGGTTGAGCCTCAATTCACCGCTTGCTTTGGAAAGATTCAAGCAGTATCTCTCATTTCAAATTTTGAACAAAGAACTGAACACAACGGCAAAAGAGCAAAGCATTGGGAAGCAATTTTATTTTATGACTGACACGAAAGGCTGTGTTTTTTCAAGGACGCTTTGCCCCTTTTATCACGAGGAAGAGGATGAAAGAAATTGTTGCAAAGACTGGATCAAAGAAACTCTGTTGGATTCTTGCGAAAGAAGGGTGACGAACGTCGATCTTGCTGTAAATGCCTTGAAAAAATATGGCATCCCCTTTCAGATGACTGACCAAGGACTGGTTTCCGACAAATTCAATTTTTTCGTACCAACCGTTGAATACTATCAGCTTGTTATAATGAGAATGCATGGCTTCATACAACCCTTCGAGTTTGGAGGAGAGAAAAGGCGGGATTTTGACGTTGAAGCTGCTGACATGTATGCTCCACAATTCAAAGGCAGGCCTTGCGCAATAGATATTCTATGCTCCAGGCATGGCCTCAAGTCAGTGACAGGGCCGATGAAAGTGGGCAGCGCGTGCCATGCAATAACCTACGAAGACCCAGGAACGATGAATTACGTTGGTTATGACATCTATGGGCTGAAGCTCTGGGGCATAGCTCCTGTAAGGAGGGAAAGATTTTGCGAACAGACGCATTACACAGATTTTCATGGCTACATTTGCAAATTCACGCCTGACGCCTTGTTGGATCTGAACGGAAAAATTGTGGTAACAGATATGAAATTGGGAACCCCGCCGAGATATGGTTATGGCTTGGATTATGCTGCACAGGAAGCTTTCCAAGCGATAATGTGTAGCAGCATGGGTCATGAAACAGCTGGTTTTGGCTATATCATTTATGTCAAAGGGCCTAATGTTCAAAGCAAGACAGAAGTCTATAAGCCAGAATACAGGAAGGTGACTTACACAAACAATCTTGTTGAGGCAACAAAAGAATCGATTTTATCTGTTGCAGAAGAGACCAGCAGGATCAGTTCGCATCCTGAGATGCTTGATGACATATTTGTTGATCATGTGAAAGGAGGATGCCAGTCATGCTCCAACAACTCTTTGGAGAAAATGTATAAATTAAAAGAAATGTTGTATTCTGGCAACTCGGGCAGCAAAGCTTAAAGCATTATTTTCAACAAAAACTAAAAACTAGAATGGGCGTCAGTTTGAATTTGTAAGATGCTTTTTATACTAATCCAAACAATGCTTTGAACCAATTTATTATCGTTTGAATCAAATTAGAGCTAATGCATTTTCCGTCAACGCAAACATTTGTTGAACATTCGAAATTGTTTTCACAAGCAACATTTTCTTTCAACTGTTCCTTAAACGCTCCTTCATCAGAACAATATTTTCCGTCTTTTCTATAACCAAAAGGATAACATTTCCCTTCTAGAGGGCAGCTGTCCTTGCATATCAGCATTTCTTCCTTCTCTACAACAGGCGTTGTCATTCCAGGCGTTGTGCTTATAGGCGTTGGTGCCTCTTGACCTGCACCTCCTCCGCCTCCGGACGAAGTTGTAACTGGAGTAGTAGTGAAAAATTGTCCTGTTCCAGCTTCAATATAACATTCTTCCGAAACACTAAAAGAATTTACGCCACATTTGTTAGTTTCTGAGGAGCATCGATCTTTACAGGATCCCATGGCAACTTCCTGCCAAACTTCTGATGATTTGCATGGGGCATCCACATTTTGTGCAGCTTTATGTTCGGTTCCGTCATAGCACTGCCAATATGCATATTTGAAACCTTTTCCGCTGATTTGCTGTGTTGTAACATTCGATGATGGGACGCATGTAAACTCTATATTCTCGTTGTTTCCATCCATCACCGTATATGCGTAGCCTCCGCAGCTGCTCTTCCATGTAAGCTTTGTTCCCATATAACCAGAAACTTCTGCTACACAATCAGCATATCTTTTTCCGCTCTCTTCAGTTACCACGCCACCGTCCCATAAGCATCCGAACCTTTCAGAATAACACTTTTCCGGCGTTGCTGTATGGGGATTGAAAAGAACGTCGGAATTCAGAAATCTGCACTGGACTTGTTCTCTTACAGGCGGAGAAGTTTGAATTGCTGTAGAAACTGGAATTGCTTCACTGGAGGTTTGATTGGTGGTTGTTTGGGTAGTAGCTTGGCAGTTGAATTCCGCATACTCATTAATCCCATCCATCATGGTGTAGGCATAACCGCCGCAAGTGCTTTTCCACGTCAGCATCCTTCCCTTTTCCCCAAAAACATCGGTAACGCAAGTTCCTGTTCCTCCACATGTCTGTCCGTACTCACTAAAACACTTCTGTTCAGAAACAGAATTCGCAAAAACGCATTTCACTTGCTCTCTAACGACACCGGCAGATGTTGTCGTAGTTACTGCTTGCGTCGCTGCCTGGGTTGTAGTAGCACACTTGAACGCAACATACTTTGTGTTTCCATCGATTATAGTTTCGAGATAACCTGGATCGGGGCAAGAGCTTTTCCATACAATTCTCGTTCCCACTTCTCCTGTAACACCGGCAATGCAGCTTCCCAGGCCATAACATCCAAATTTTCCGTCGTTACCATAGCACTTTTGCTCTGAAACCGTATCTGCAAAAACACATTTTACCTGTTCTTTGACATAATTCTGTGTTGTTGTTACTTCTGCAGTTGTTGTGGTTTGTGCTGTTGTGGTTTGTTCTATTATGGAAGGGGGTTCTGAATTGCACTGACCGTTGGAGCAGCCATAATTGCAAGCAGTTGTCACAATAATCCAGTTGCCGCTAATGCATTCCGCAATGGCATTTGCAAGACATTTTCTACTCGCTTCCGTGCATATTGCAGCAGTTGTTGTTGAAGTGTCTATGCACTTGCCTTCTTTGCAAGTCTTGGGATATTGACATTCTTTCTGCTCATAACCAGGATCCACGCAACACTCATAACCGCAAGGCATCAATGAGGTTGTAGTCACACTTGCAGTCTCGTTTGGAAATGTAGCATAGCCAGTGATTCTGAAAAAGCTTGACAGCCAAGAGGTAATGTCGCCGAAAGAGAAAGCGTATGCAGAAGCGGTAAAAAACAATAGCGAAAAGCATAGTAGGAAGGTTAAAAAAACGCCAAGCTTCATCTTTACCTATAATCTAGTTGGAAATTTGTAGGCTTTAAGATTTCTTTTCTTCGACTAAGGCAGATACTAGTCCGTTATGGAAAAGCCGGAAACTGATTTCTTCTTTCAATATTATGTTGCTTGATGTATAAGTATCTGTGCCTCATGTTGCGTGATGCAGTGGGTATGTTGGCTCATCTCAAATCTAACAAATTTCAAATCCCGCTCTTCCCTCATTAGAAGGGAAATTTGCGAACATTTATATGATACGAAAAGTAAATTCAATTTAGCAGTAGATGAGAAAATTCAGGTCTCTAGGAAGTTACTGGAGGAGTTCCTTCGGGAATTTTTCCAAGTGCTTTCAAAGGATTTGGACCTCAAACTTTACTGCATTCGTTGCACTCTCTCGTTTTTAAGTTTTGTAACAAGAAATGATACCAGTTCTAGTTCGACTTCAGAAATTTTAAAACTATTCCTATGCGGGCAGTCCTCGTCCAATACGGCACAATTTTCATCTTCATCATAGGTTATGGGATATAGCTTACATCCTTCCGGTCTATTTTCATAAATCAAGCATTGTTTGCCGTCGTTGAAAACACATCTTCCATCGCAGTTCTTTAGTTGTAGCCAACCGTCTCTATTGACGACAAAAGAATCATGGCCGAACCCCAACCCCTTTATTTGTTCGATGTCTGCATTAGATAGAGGCATTTCAGTCTCTAAACAGCACTGAATGCATTTGTAACGTATGCAACAACTTTTCATGTTCCCACTTTTTAAAAATCATTTCAGTGCTTTAATCGCTCTCAATTTTTTAACAAGACGGTTGAACGATTCTTTAATGTCCTTGGCGGACCTTGCTCCAACGCAAACTATTTTTCCTGTGCCGAATATAAGAAAAGTAACACTTCCTTCCATTTTATACACCAAGCCTGGGAATGTCTCTGGCTCGTACTCGGAATTTTCCAGTTCAAAAGCCATCTTATCGATATCAAATCTTGTATCTAATTTTGTTGATGCAACAATGTTTTGAATTTCAATTTTAGGAGTTTTTACATCAACCCCCATGTTTTTCAACAATTTTAGCATATTCTCTATAGCTTCCTTTGCATCTTTTTCAGACGCAGTGCCAACGCATGTGGCCTTTCCTGAAGAGAATATCAGAAAGCTCGCTCTCGGCTTCTTCATGCGATAAACCACACCTGGAAAATTATCAGGAAAATATTCGGCACTGTTCGATAATTTACTGGCTAATTTATCAAGGTCTATCTTATCTGAAAATTGAACTGTGATTACCATGTTGTGAATTTCGAACTTGAGCATTAATTAAATTAGGGCTTTGGTAGATAACTATTTTAACTCCACCATTGGCTATTAATACTTATAAGCAATTCTGAATACCTGCAAGTAATTCTGTGCAATAGACAATATGCCTATTTCTTTTTATGTTTTGTGCTTTTAGGATGACAGGATGTTTTATTCCCAACTTTATGTGTATGATATTTTTTACCCATTTTTTTATTCTCCTATATTAATCATTACACATAAGTAATTAAATAAAGCAATAAAGTAAGAGGGATGTTGATTAAGTGGGAAGAATAAAAACCACATTTGTGAAAAACATAGGCAAAGATATTATGGAAAAGCATCCGGAGCCTTTCACTGGAAGCTTTGAAGACAATAAGAAAGCTTTAGCACCATTTATTTCTTTTAAATCGAGAAAGATGAGGAACTTGGTTGCTGGATATATAACAAGTGTGAAAAATATGAAACCTTTTGTTCAAAGAAGCATGACTGAAGAAAGGGCAAAAGATGACAGGTTTGGAAGAAGAGGAAGAAGAAGGATTAACAGGAGAAGATAAAGGGAATTATAATAAAATGTGATTCCTAATGGGTTCAAATCCCACCTGCCACATGTAGATTTTTAAATTCAAAACCCAAGAATCAGATAGATTTCCTATTTTTGTTCTTATGAAGAGAATGATTAAACCTCAAAACCAAATAAATCATATGAAAATGCATTATTTTTGGAGGATGGTGGATAGAGTCATCTATGAATCCGATATTCTATTGGAAGTCATAGATGCTCGTATGCCAAATCTTACCCGCAATGAAAAGTTAGAGAATAAGATTCGTAGAAAAAGAAAGTTTCTCATCATTGTGATGAACAAGTCTGATCTGATAACGGGAAAAATGAGGATGAATTTTTTGCGAAGGTTTAGACCGAAGGAAGCAATTTTTGTCTCATGTAAGGATAGAGTAGGGATACCGACTTTGAAGGGAATGATATTTGATTTGGCTAAAAGGATAAGATACCGGGATTATGTAAGAGTCGGCGTCATTGGTTATCCTAACACAGGCAAATCATCGCTCATAAACGCTCTAGTCGGATTTAAAGAGGTTGCCAGAACTTCTCCAATTGCCGGATTCACTACAGGAATTCAATGGGTGAGAGGCAAAGGCAAGATTATGTTTTTGGACACTCCGGGAGTGATACCTTCGGATGAGAAGGATGAGGCAGAGCAGGCGCTGATGTCTATTATAGACCCGAACAAGCTTGCAAACCCTGACATGGCAGCGATGAAAATAATACAATTGTTCTTGGACCACAATAAGAACAGTCTGGAGGAATTCTATGACGTGAAGATAGAGGCCGATGATACGCTTGAAATCCTGTTGGAAATCGGGAAAAGAAAAAATTTCCTCAGAAAAGGAGGCAAAGTGGACGAAGTCAGGACTTCTATGGCTATAATAAGAGATTGGCAGAGAGGAAATTTACTATTGAACTTTTGATGATTTTAAAACCTTCTTTTCAATTCAAAACATACATGACTCAAATATTTGATTTTCCTATTTCACACCATAAAATTATTTAATTTAATATATTTCACTTCCCTTTCCTTTTTTTGGTAAAAAAAGAAAAATAATATTTTAACCGCATTATAACTTTACCTTAAATTTCACCCTAAACTTTACCTTAGGACTTTTATTTTTCTAAAATTAAGGCAGATACTAGGCCGTTCTGGAAAAGTCTTGAACTAAAATCTTCTGAGAATATTATGTATGCCTCATGTATTAGTATCTGTGCTTCATGTTGCGAGATGTGATGGGTATGTCGGGTACATCTCGAATTTCTAAAGTTTATAGCTTTGTTAGAGGGATATTAGAAAATATTATTTCATGCGGGAGGTGGGATTTGAACCCATAGAGAATACCTAATCATACTTTCTTTAAAAAATTATTTATATAAGAAGAAGCTAGACCCAGCTTTGTTGAACAATTAATGCAACTTATCTATGCGATTTTTTAACTGTTTCTTCAAGAATTGATTTAAGGCTTCATTGACTGTTTTTTCTTCAGTCACTATTGGTGTAATGTTGCTATTTACCAAATCAACGTATATCCTTTGTCCCATTCCATAGCTGATCACAATTTCACAATCTTTTACATTCTTAATCATAGCTGAATGGTCGCAACCTCCACATTCTCCAGAACTTTTGCCAATATTCTCCCTATAATCTCTATTGACGACTTTACCATTTTGAATATCAAAGACTACAAACCCTAATGCTCTTCCAAAGTGATGCGATATTGTTTTTTTATTATCACTTGCTATTGCTATTTTCATCTTGAAAACCTCTCCTATGGCAAAAACCTCTGCCCTTTCCCACTACTTTAAAATTTCCACCCTCAATTTTAATGGCTTTTCCATTCACTATAGAATCAGCAATTTTCTTCCTAGCAGATAGAACTAATCTATGAAATGTTGGCTGTGAGATATTCATTTTTTTAGCACATTCTTCTTGGTCAAGCCCTTCTAAATCTTTTAATCTCACAGCTTCAAATTCATCAACATTCAAAATTGCTTCTTCTAAATCAGCTAAAGGAACGCCTCTTGGCTTGAAATAAGTTATCTCTGGATTGAATCCTACTCTTCTGCAAAGTCTTGGTCTAGGCATATTATGAATAATAATTCATTTACCTATATAAAAGTTTCCTAAAACAAAAAAGAAAAGCAAGCAATTACTTCATTTCTTTAAGTCTTTTTTCTATTGTCTGCTTTTCAGTTTCAATTTCTTTAAGTTCCGCTTCAAGGATTTTCTTCTCTTCTTCTTTTGTTAGAGCTACCTGCCTTCTAAATCCAAAACCCCTTCCGTAACCTCTGCCAAATCCTCTTCGCATTCCACAACCGCAAGGTCCAAGCCCCCTTCCTGTAAGAGGTCCTTGCCCTAAAGGTCCTGTTCCGTCTTGTCCTGGCATTTTGTTTCACCTCCATATTTTGAATATACATTCATAATCTATATTGAATATATATTCATAATAATATTTAAAGCTTTCGACCCCAGCCCAAGATTTGTGGATTCTAAGAAAGTCTTAATACCAAGTTTCAACTTAATAAATTATGATGAATAAACTTGATGTTTTAGACGCTATAGGCAATACCCCCCTTGTTAAAATAAAAAATGTTTACGCCAAGTTAGAGAGTGTTAATCCTAGTGGGAGCATAAAAGACAGGGTGGCATTGGAAATTGTAGAAGCAGCAGAGAGAGAAGGAAAGTTGAAAAAAGGATACACAATAATCGAAGCCAGTAGTGGAAATACAGGAATATCTTTATCTATGGTTGCAGCTGCCAAAGGATATAAAATGGTTGTGGTGATGCCTGAAAATATGAGCAAAGAAAGAAAGCAAATGATGAGAGCGTTCGGAGCTAAGTTGATCCTAACATCAAAAAGCGGAAGTCTGAAAGAAAGTATAGAAAAGGCTAAAGAACTGGCTAAGAAACCAAAGACATTCTATGCAGCACAGTTTGAGAATCCCAACAATATAAAAGCTCAGGAGAAGACCGGTGAGGAGATTTTGAGGGAAATTGGTTCTGCTGATGCGATTGTTGCTGGCGTTGGAACTGGAGGAACATTGATGGGTATATCAAATGTGTTTAGAAGAGTTAATCCAAAAGTAAAAGTTATTGCAATAGAGCCCGAAGAAGCGGCTGTTATGTTTGGGGGAAGTGACGTCAGAATCAAGGAGCATAAGATTCAGGGAATTGGTGACGGATTTATACCAAAATTGATAGACATGAAAAAAGTTGATAAGGTCTTTACAATAAAGAGCAAAGAAGCCATTAATATGGCGAGAAAACTTGCTAGAGATTATGGTCTTCTTGTTGGCATAAGCTCTGGTGCAAATATGCATATTGCATTAAAATTATCTAAGAAATACAAAAAAATTGCCACGGTTCTGCCAGATAGAGGAGAAAGATATCTGACCATGAAACTTTTCAAATACAAATGACATTATTTATACAAACATTCATTTCTTACATTTTCTCACCCATAGGAACTCTTCGCCGATTATAAAGACGATCATCGATGATAGGTTGAATGAGTATCGTTGGGGGATTGACGGGGTATCGTTATAATTTCATTTGAAATAATTTTATGATTGCCTAATATTAGAATATGGAACTGAAGAGGACTTTGAACCTTTTCGATGCCGCATCAATCGGAATCGGGGCAATAATAGGTGCCGGAATTTTCGTCGTATTGGGCATTGCCATAGGCTACGCTGGTCCGGCAATCATCATCTCCATGATTATTGCGGGCATAGTCGCATCTTTCACCGCGTTTAGCTTTGCCGAACTCGGCTCGGCGATTCCAAAAGAAGGGGGAGTGTACGAGTATGCCCATGAGATGATTTCTCCTTCTGTAGGTTTTATCGTGGGTTGTTTATGGGTGTTTGCGCAAATCGTGGCCGGGACAGCAATAAGCTTAGGATTTGCGAGCTACTTTGTGGCAGTGTTCCCATTATTTTCAATAAAAATAGTGGCTGTTTCAATAGCTTTGCTATTAACAGGTTTGAACCTAGTGGGAATAAAAAAATCCGCCACAGTGAATAATATTTTAGTCTTGACAAAAATTGTAATCCTCTGTTTATTTATCGGGATTGGAATCTTTCACATAAATTCTAGTAATTATTCTCCGTTCACGCCAAATGGGTCCTTTGGAATCCTTCAAGGAGCGGCTTTTATCTTTTTTGCATACTTGGGTTTCGGGAGAATAGCAACACTTGGCGGAGAAGTAAAAAATCCAAAAAGAACATTGCCGCTGTCAATCTTGTTCGCATTAGCCATTTGCGTGATTCTATATATTTTGACAGGCATTGTCGCAACTGGCCTGCAAGACTATAGAATCCTTGCAGAATCGGGTTCACCAATTGCTGATGCCGCAAAGGTGATGGGAAACTTCACATTAGTTGCAATCATTTCCTTTGGGGCTCTAATCGCTACAGCAAGTGTCCTTTTGACCAACCTCATCGGCCTGTCCAGAGTCTCATTTGAGATGGCAAGAAATGGACAGCTTCCAAAATATATAGCAAAAGTCCATTCGAGATTTGGAACACCGTACATTTCCATTCTCGCCATGGGAGCGCTTACGGCTGCCCTGGCCTTTTTCTTAGACTTGAAGCAAACCGCAGCGATAACGAGTTTTTCAATCTTATCCACTCATGTGGCTCTAAACTATTCTGCGATAAGACTTAGGAAGAAGATTCCAAATCTGAAAACATTCAAGGCTCCGTTGTATCCTGTAATTCCTTTACTTGGTATGGTCAGTTGCATAATTCTAATGTTCTCCTTACCTAAGGAATCCTGGGTTGTTGCGGCGACTGTTGTAATTGTTTGCTCAATCTACTATATCTTAAAAAATCGCTTCATTTAATCATATATAATAAAAAATCTTTTTGCCATATTGTCACTCTAAATTACTCTCTAAATAAATCCTAAAACGCCTTCACGTCCTCACAAAATGGCATTAAATATGTATCCCATGATAATGACCCCAAAGAGCGTAATGCCAAGGAACATTGCCAAAAGCTGCCAACGCATGACTTTTTTCAAGATCATTAGTTCGGGAAGTGAAACTGTCACGACAGAAGTCATAAACGCTAGCACAGTTCCAAAAGGCACTCCTTTGCCAACTAGGGCCTCCATGATCGGAATAACGCCGACTGAATTTGCATAAAGTGGTGCCCCAAGCAAGACCGCAAGGGGAACTGTCCACCAAGCTTTTGAAGACAAATACTGTTCAACTAAACTTGCAGGGACAAATCCGTGAATTAAGGCTCCGATGCCAACACCCAAAATGACATATGGAAAAACCTGCTTTGTTATATTCCAACCGTCTTTCCACCAATAAGAAACAAGACTTTTTAGTGGGAGAGAATTTCCTCCATGCTCATCTTCCACCTGCTTGCGGGACTTGAATTTGAGCAGTTCCGTCTTTATGTATTTCTCAAATTTTAGCCTTTGAATCAGTATGCCCCCAAATACTGCAACAACAATCCCCATGACATTATAGATTATTGTCACTTTCATTCCAAATATTGCTGGGAAAAGATAGAGCGAGGCTTCGTTGATAAGTGGCGAGCTGATGAGAAACGCAAAAGTTACGCCCAAAGGTATTCCTGCCCCCACAAAGCCGATGAAAAGAGGAATCGAGGAACATGAGCAAAAAGGAGTAACCATCCCAAGAAGTGCGGCAAACAAGTAATCCAATCCAAACCAGCGGCGTTTTGTGAGGATATCCCGCACCTTTTTCATGGGGAAACTATAACG
>Ga0315279_10002646_pt1 | contig 26437 bp, 14 predicted proteins | sample YL17G06_20_MG_FD_203694 | JGI IMG/M metagenome (GOLD analysis project Ga0315279, IMG submission 203694) | Sediment microbial communities from Yellowstone Lake, YNP, Wyoming, USA - YL17G06_20 | ecosystem: Environmental > Aquatic > Freshwater > Lake > Sediment | place: USA: Wyoming | collected... | reverse complement strand
ACGCCTCTTCGGCGCGTTTGTAGCCTTTGCCGCCCTGGATCGCGGGATGCTCGAAATAATAGCGGCCGATGATCATATTGGCCTCGACAAAATAGGAACTTTCGGGATACTTCTTGGCCAATTCAAGGAGCACCGTGTTGGCGGAATCGTACTGGCCTACTTTCTGCAGCGACAGGGCCTTATAGAAACAGGCCTGATCGGCCAGGGCGTCCTTGGGGTATTCGTTCCCAATGCGATCGTAGATTTTTATCGCATTATCGAGCGTATATTCGGGGAATTGCAGCCCCCCGCTGTCGCCCCCCTCGGCCATCCGCCGCTCATAATCGCGCAGCCGTTTGTCGAAATCATCGGCGGCATTGTCAAAATCCAGCTCGGCAAGCCGCATCATGATCTGCGGATTATATTTGCTGCGCGGATAGTAATCGAGCATAGAGGTGATCGTATTGTAAAGTTTTGCGCGGTCCGCCGCGATCTCAGCCTTGAGTTTCTCGCGGTCCATGGCGCCGTATATCGATGCCGCCTGCGTTCCGGCGCCGGCGGTCGTATCAGAAGGCTTTGCGCCGCGGGCTTCTTTGCTTTTTGCCCGCCGGTTCATTTCGGCCAGCTCCGCCTTTTTATTCTGGTATGTAATGAATGCCCAGTCGATATATTTGACCGCGGTTTCATCTTCCGTGGCTATGCCGCCCAGGCATTCGCGCTTGACCGTCGCCTGTTCCTCCTCCAGCCGCGCCTGCCGGAACTTGAGACTATCGCGCTGCGCCGTCGCCGACGCCACGGCTCGCTGCACCAGCGTGTCCCCGGAGGTATTCCGCAGCTGAGCCGTCTTTTGAATGGTATCAAGCATCGACTGCGCCGTCTGCAGAGAATCTTCCGTGGCCGACTCGGAGCTTTTCAACACTTTCAGATAGCGGCGCGCCGCCAGTTCATTTTCCACCGTGTCGGGGTCCGACGGCAAACCCGGCGACACCTGGCGGAGAAACGCATACATCCGTTTTTCCAGATTTGCACACCGGGAAATATTCTCCCGGCAGGCGGCGGCCAGCCCGGCATTGCTCCGCTTCGCGGCCTCGAATTCCAGCCGCCTCCATCCCGCCATGGCATCGGCCGCTTTGCCAAGCTCATTGAGCAGGTCGAACCGTGCGCGCGACAGGACGACGTGCCGGTATACCATGTCGCTGATGTCCGCCGACTTGTCCTTCTGATCAAGCTTAAGGTACGCCTGTTTGAGCAGCGACATGATTTCGAAAAAGTATTCGCCCATGCCGCGCCGCCCGATATAATCGAGCACCAGATCGCGCGCCCTAGCGTAGTCCTTCTGCGCCATGCAAAGCCATGCCATTTTGACAAGAGCATATTGATATCGCCCGGCCGTTTTCGGCACGGCGGCATAATATTTGAACGCCGTCTGAAGCGTGTCGCGGCTGTAATAGATGTCGCCGGAAACGATATCCGCCTCGGCCAGGAGTTTTTCGTCGACGGCGTTCTTTCGCACATAATCGAGCAGCAGTAGGGCTTTTTCCCAGTTCTTGAGTTGCACATGGGAAAGCGCCGACAGAAACTGGGCCCGGAGGTGAAATGCGGAGGTCTTGGGGATCCGCGCCAAAAGCTCCGCGGCCTCGGCATACTGGCGGTTGCGGAAATATTCCTTGCCGGTCTGGTATATCACCGCGTTATAGAGCGGATGATTGAGGTAGCGGGCCCTGAAGATGTTGTGCACGCTGTCAACCATGGCGGCGGTGTGCGCGGCGCACGCATATTGCTGCAACCGAAACCAGGCCGCCGGCGCCTTATCGCTATTGGGGAACCGTTGGATGATGTATTCGTACTCGTCATGCGCGGCATCGGCAAGACCGAGCATGCGATACGATTCGGCAAGGATGAAACACACGAAGTCGAGGGTGCCGTCCGGCAGCGACAACTTGCGCAGGCGCGCAAAGATTCCGGCCGAACGCCGGTAATCATGGGCCTCGTAGCAGGCAAAGGCCTGGCGCACCTCTTCGGGCATGGTCACCGATGGTCGGAACAGCGGCATGGATTCTTCCTGCAGCGCGTCTTCTAAAAGCCAGTCGACACCGCCATCGGCGGCGCAAACAACCGGCAGCAGTGCGCAGAGCAGCACGAGCGCTTTCCGTCTTATTTGCAGCATCGGAATCCTATATCATCGGATGCGGCGGCAACCGTGCCGGCGGCCGATTGCCGGCAGTTGGCGTCCTTGCCCGACCGGAACGAGCCGCCGTACATCATTGGATACATATTCTGTTTCGCATCGACCCATTCCCAGAGATTTCCTATCATGTCCTGGGCCCCTCCGGCGCCGCTGCAATGCGGAAACGCGCCCGACCGCGAAACCGATTTCTCTTCGGCGGGACATTGCCCCGGGACATAGCGCGAACCGTACGGATAGGTCAACGCGTTGTTGCCGCGGCACGCGGCCGCCCATTCGTCGGCGGAACAGAGGCGTTTTCCCGCGTCAAGACATTGCATCTTGGCTTCCACCCAGGAGATGCCGGCCCGGGGCGCGTGAAAGCGCTGGTTGGGCCATTCGTACCGGTCGATGCAGAACGTCCGGCCTTCGTCGGCCACCGAAATCATGTCCGGGGGACAGAGATCGCGTATGGCGAGTTCCTTGACAAAAGAAGCCACATTGCCGCTTCCATCCTTGACTTCGAGCGTGGGGCGATAGATTCTTCCCGCCGCAAAAGTAACGTGCGTTCGCGGATTTTTCTCATACTCCGTATCAAAGACGCCGTCGCCGTCAAAATCCCATCGAAACAGCAGCCGCTCCGCCGGTGTTTCCTGGTCGGCGGTGGCCGAGGCGTCGAACCTGACGACTTCGTTGACTTTCGGAGTATCAGGCGATACGACGAACTGGGGCAGCGGCGGCAGATCGATCAGATAGATCAAAGTGTCCAGATCGCCTTTAAAACCCGTTTCATCCAGGACGAATGCGACAATGGTGTCGGATTTGACCAGGGTTATCGGCTGCGTGTAAAGCGCCGAATCGACCGTGGGCTGATGCCCATGGTGGCAATAATACACCTGGGCCTTGTCATCAAGAGTATTGAATTCCAGGGATAAAAATCGGCTGAAAATTTTCTCCGGCCCGGCGGGGATCGAAGGAATCGGGCGTGGCCTAGACAGATCGAGTACGGTCAACGCGCTCTGATTGCCGATGGCGTCTTCGGCATAAAAGGCCAGTTTTGCCGTTACGGTGCGCGATACGGAGATGCGCTCGCGCCGGTAAAACAGCTTATTGGCGGCCAGATGCGTTGTAGGGGAAAACAGAGGACTCGACCCATCAATTGTGTAATAAATGGAGGCGTTTTCGCTGCACTCGAAAAAGACCGTGACGGAATCCTTGAATCCTTTGCGCAGCGCAATGGTCGTCTGCGGTGGCGTCCAGTCGAGATAATATTCGTTCCGGCGTATGGGACTCCGTTCGCCGGCGGCCGTTGTGGAATAAAATTCGAGCGTGTGCATCCCCTCTTCGACCAGCGGAATGGAATCCGCATAAGGGAGAAACGCGGTATCGGGCGGCATGCGCCAGTAGACCTGTGAATTAATATTGGTTGCAAACCCGATCTTCAGACGCCGGTTGTAGGCACCGCCGCCCGGATACGCGCTCACCAGCGGTTTCTGCAGGTCGTTGACGGTACGCGCACCCGTGCTGTTTCCCGCATCATCAATCGCTATATACCGCAGGACCTGCCCGCTGGTGAGCGTGATACCGTCTCGGTACTGGGGCGACGACGGCGCGGGCGTCGCGTCCCCGATTTCGTAATAAATTTTCGCCGGTTCATCGGTCAGGAAATAGACCACGTACTGGTTTTCGCGGATGTTCTGCTCAATATGCACCTGCACCTGAGGCGGACGGGTGTCGAGGAAAAAGTCGTAGATCTTCTCCTCGCTGCGATTGTCCGCGTCGTCAACGGCTGCGCACCGCAGTTCCGTCAGGCCTTCCTTGGAAACGGCGATGGGGCCTGCGTAGGCAATCCACTTGGGCTGCGCTTTGGCTCGCTTTTCGGTTGTATAAAGGACCGTGGCCGGTTCGCTGGTCGTGATGGTAATGGCGAACGGCCGCGTAAACGTCCCGCCCGGCGGCGACACGGTTATCGAGGGCGGCGTTTTATCGAACTTCTGCGACCACTCGAAAAGCGGCGACACATTGCCTGCGCTGTCAATCGCCAGAGCTTTCAGAATGAAACGGCCCTTGTGCGGCACGGGAATGGGACCGGTATACAGCGGGCTTTCGGCCGTCGGATTCCTCCCGTCGATTCGGTAGCGGATCATGGCCGGTTCGCGCGTGGAAAGCTCAACATGGTCGGCGTCGCGGCCCGGCAGCTGGTCCAGGCGGATTTTAGGCGCCACCGTATCGACCACGAACCGCGCGCGCTGCACGCCGGTCGTGTAGCCGGCCGCGCCCTTCGCGTAAAACCGGAGCGTCGAAAGACCATAGGGCAACTCGACCGGTCCCGCATAGCGCGCGAACATTTCTTCCGTGGCCGACGGGTCGAACGAATAAAAAATCTGCGCCTGTTTGACGGATGCCACCAGCGTTGCGGGCTTGAAGGCATTAAACAGGCCGCCGTTGGGAAGGGCGCGCACCCAGATGCGGGTGGTGTCGACCACATACTCGACAAGATCGGAAAGCGACCGGTTGCCGGCGCTGTCGACCGCCAGTATATAGCCGCCCATGGAATCGGCGATGGTGAACGAATCGGGCAGACGCGTGCCGGTTTCGCGCGTCGGGTCGCCCAACAGACTGAAGCGCGCGCGCTCATTTGCATAGATCCGCACGGCCACCGGCGCTGTAAAGCGGCCCGGCGGCGGCACCAGCGATACCTGCGGCGGCCGTGTGTCCAGGATATAGCGCATGGAGTCAAGCACAGACCGGTTGCCCACGTCGTCTTCGCCGTAATAGTAGACGGTCACCGGTCCTTCGGAGGAGACCGTGATCGGGTCCCGATAGACCTCCATTTTACGGCCCGGAGAAAAGCCGTAATAGAAAATCGCCCGTTTGTCAGCCGAAAACGTGATAGTGAAAATACGGTTATGGTACTTTTCCGGCGGCGAAATACTCACCTTCGGCGGGATGGAATCGCCGTAGGTGGGCGGTCCCTGAGGCTTTGCAGCGAGAGCAACGGCGCATCCGGCGGCAAGCAGAAATACCGCAAGGACGGCGGATCGCCGCCCCGCATTCGGCAGGTGATTGATGTCACGCATGATTATACCATTCCGCCACGTCCCCCGGATCCGGCATTATCCCCCCGCGTTCGCTATGAGCGACTTCAGCCGGGAGCGGAGTTTTTTATCTTTGGCTTTATGCAAAGACGATTTCCAGCTATCAACCGCCAATTCCCGCATGTTCCTGGCCTGATACAGATTGCCGATCAGATACTCCGGCTGCGGGTCCGCGGGAAGCGCCTGGGCCGCGGTCTTGAGGGCATAAATCGCTTTGTCGTAATCGGCGCCGTTCTTGAGCGTAATAAAGCCGTAGAGGGTCCGTCCCAGCCCCAGGTGCGCTTCCGGGTCCTTGGGAAAAAGGCTTGTCAGTTCCTCGTATTTCATGATCGCCACTTCGTACCATCCCATATCTTCGTAGGTGCGCGCAAGCAGAAAACGGACGCGTTTATTATTGGGATATGACACAAGGTAGGTTTCGATATACTCAACCGCTTCTTCACCGCGTTTCTGGACAGCCAGGATGCCGACCAGTCCCACCAGCGCTGTTTCGCATTGGGGCGCCAATTCGAGGATTTTGCGGTAATACATCTCCGCTTTTTCCGAATGGCGCCGTTGCGCTTCGATATCGGCAAGACGCGTCAGCACATCCATGCGCCCCGGCGAAAGGCGCAGAACCTCCTCGAGATACGCGACGGCGTCCTTCAGCTTTCCCGCCGCAAAGCAGGCCATGGCCAGGTTGTACAGCACGGTTTCGTTCTTCTTGCCCATCCGATCGGCGCGACGATATGCCTTGATGGCTTTGTCGACTTCCCCATGCAGAAAATAGGCGTTTCCCTGATTGTTAAGAGCGAATTGGGCCTGCCGGTGTTCGCGCGCGGCCAGCATGAATATCCGGTCCGATTCCTGTTTGCGCCCAAGATGCCAGTAAACAACGCCCAGGTTAAGCTCGATTTCCGAAAGCTCGGGGTTTGCGCTCTGCGCCTGCAACAGAAGCTCTTCGGCTTTTTCATACCAGCCGAGGCGAAAATAGGTATCGGCGAGGTTGATGAGGATGGTGGTGTTTTCCGGATCCTTCTTGAGCGCATTTTCCAGGATCTGGACCGATTCCATGAGCCGGCCGGCGCTGCGATAGGCCGCGCCCAGCGACGAATAATACCGCATGTAATCCGGGCGGAATTTTACAAGACGGTTGAAAATTTCCGTGGCCTGTTCAAACTGACCGGATGAGAAATAGGCGTTGCCCAGAATGAAATCGGCTTCCAGGTTCCACGGACCGAAGGCAACCGCGCGCGTGAGCACCGCGATGGCGCGCTGGAACTCTCCTTGCGTCAAGTTCGCCCTGCCCAGCATGGTGAGTCCCATGGCCGTTTGTTCCAGGACCGGGCGTTGCTGGTCGATGAAGGCAAGCGCCCGTCGCGGCATCTCGTAATTGAGCAGGAAGTCCGCCATGATAGCCGTGACCAGCGGGTCTTTTGGCGATAATCGGAAGGCCGATTCGATGTACGATCGACCGGCTGCCGCATCGCCGCTCTGGGCAAAAAGCCTTCCCATGCGCCACAGGGTCGGTGCGAACCCGCCATCAAGCTCCCGCGACTCCGCGTATGCGCTGACGGCTTCAGCGAATTTTCTCCGCATTTCAAATCCATATCCCGCCGCGCAGGTACTGTACGCCGGCAGCGATACCGCGGCGGCCGGCGGCAGCCCTTTTATGGCGGCCGCGCCGTTGTCCGGATCTAGCAGGAGAATCAAATCGCCGGCAAGCGCTCGCATAAGCGGGACTATTTTGTCCTTTTTCGCCCTGCCGGAAAGCACCTTTTTAACAAAACTCCGTTCGCCGGCCTGCACGATACGCAACTGGAAACGGACGCTGTCGTCGTCGGCGTCGAAAACCCCTCCAATGGCCGCGTTCCATTTCCATCGGGCCTGGTGCTGCTCCAGCAGGCTGTCCGAATCAAGTTTCCAACCCGATGAATCGATCGGAAATAGAAACGCCGGTTCCCACACCTGGAACCCTTCGACCGCGGCCAGCGCGCGCGAACAATACTCGGGAAACGCGCAGGAGACCCAATCGACCAGTTCGTTGCCTGACTTATTTGCAAGAGGGAACAGCACGCAGCTGACCCGCGCGTTTGCGCCGGCGGCCAGCGCAAACACCGCGCAGCAGGCGGCGGATACCGCAAAACGCGGATGGCGATGAAATATCATGCGTCAATTACGGCAACCGGGGCACGCGGGCATCCCTTGCGCTATAGACCGGATACCCCATCTCGGCGACCCGATTGCGCTTGTATAATGATGAAATCTTCAATATAAGAGATTTCATGGCGGACAATCATCATTAAATCCCGCTAATGTTTTAGTATATCATTAGTTATGGAATTTGGAAGAGAATTTTTTTAAGCAGGAGGGCGATAACGCGTTGATGGTCAAGCGGTTGTGTCCAGCCGCCTATTCATAGCGCAGGGCTTCGACCGGATTCAGGCGCATGGCGCGCAATGCGGGATATAATCCGAAAATAATGCCCACGCCTGCGATAATGGTCACGACATACACCACATGCGCGACCATGATGGTCGGCTCCAGAACTCCGTCGGTTGATTTCTGGATGGCTTCTTTAAAGGCGATCGGCGCCATCCCCAGAAAAATGCCGGATAAACCGCCCACAAAGCTGAGCGTCGTGGTCTCGGCGATAAACTGGATAAAGAGCTGCAGATTCCGCGCGCCCAGGGCTTTGCGCACGCCGATTTCATGGATGCGCTCGGAAATGCTCGACAGCATGACATTCATGATGCTGAGTCCGCCAACCAGAAGCGAGATCACGGAGATGATGGTCATGAGCAGGCTGATGTTCGTGAGCATTTTTGTCATTTGATCAAGCCATTCCGCCGACCGGTACTCAAAATCCTGCACGCCCCGGTGCCGGGACGCCATGACCCGCGTAATGCGCAGCGCTTCCTCTTTCGTCTTTTTTACGTCGCTCACCGCCACTTCAAATGAGCCGGGATCGGGATCAACGCCGGTCACATACCTGCGCATGGCTTCAATCGGCACTACAATGCACCGCCGCATCTGCCATGGTGAAAAATCGGGATCAATGGGACCATACACGCCGATGATAGTGAACGGCACGCCCTGCGCCACCATGTCCTGGCCGATGATGTCGCGCACAAACGAGCTGTCGCGGCCTGCGGTTTTTCGACTGCGGACCATTTCATCAAGTTCCTGCGAAACAACGCACACCCGGTTTGCCTCGCGATAGTCCTGCGCAGTCGGCCAGGCTCCCCGTTTGATTTCGAAATGCTCCAGGTCGCGCTCGAGGGTCTGGGGGGCCACACCTCTGATATTCGCCCGCTGTGCAACTCCGGCAACGGCCACCTGCTGGCGGCGCGATATTTCCTTGACGACGCTCTTCACGTCTGGCGAATTGCCCTCGAGATAATTGCCGTCGGAATAATGCATACCCGGAGTGCGGCTCCAGGAAAGCTTTTCCTCAGCCGCGGGATTGCCTTTTTTCCAGAACCAGATGGACCCGATCCACTTCCCCATTTTCTGGTTGAGATATACGTCGATGCCGCCGATAAGCGTGAGCATCGCCATAAGCGATGCAACGCCCAGAAAAACGCCGACCATCGAAAGGACAGAGCGCATCTTATGCGCGCCCATTTCGATGAAAGCCATCTGAACGCCGACAATGATGGATTTAAAGAAATTGCCCATAGTGATTCAGTGCTGACGTTCCGCCTTTCAGTATCGTAATGCCTCCACCGGCTCCATGTCCGCCGCCTTGATTGCCGGGAAAATACCCGCTATCAGGCCCGCGGCCACGGTGCAGAAGAACGCCAGCGAATAATCCTGTATTGTCAATCGCGGGTTGAAGGGAAAAACCCCCGGCGGGAACAGGGTCACGCCGGCGCCCAGAACCATGCCCGGTATGCCGCCCACGCAGCAGACAATGACCGCTTCTATGACAAATTGAATGAAAATATCGTGACGCTGCGCCCCCAGCGCCTTGCGCACGCCGATTTCGCGGATGCGGTCCCCGATCGTGGCGAACATGATGTTCATGATGGAAACGCCGCCCACCAGAACCGAAATGAGTGCGATGCTCCACAGGATGATCTTCATACCGAGTGAAGCCGCTTTTTTCTCTCTGATTTTGTCTTTATTGATTTCAACGGCAAAATCCTTGACGCCCCGGTGGAGCCCCGACAGACGGAAGGTCAATTCGGCCTGCGCCGTTTCGGCGAAACGGCTGTCCTTGAGCAGAACGGCGAGATCCTCGACCCTTCGCTTAAGACCGGAAAAACGGGATGTATACACGGCGTACGGTATGAGCGTTTCGCGGGACCGCTGTTCGTAAATGCTCTCGCTTTTAATGACCCCGACGATGGTGAAGGGAACGGAACGAATGGTCACCGCTTCACCCACGGGATTGGCGCCGCTGCCGAACACCTTGGCGGCGATGTCCGCGCCGATAATGCACGCCGGCGTCTGACGTTCCATTTCCTCGCGCGTAAACCAGCGGCCTTCGGAAACGTCGTAATTATATGCTTTATTATGGAAATAACTTACCGCCGTTACGCTCCCCCACTGTTCGCGGCCGCCCGCCTTGATGGAGTTCCAGTGCATATCGGCCTGCGGAAGCACCGATTCGATCGAGGTCATCCCTTTTGTCACCTGTTCGATTTCCTCAACCGTCAAGCCACCGGAACGCTGAAAGGCGATCTTTTCGTTTTTATTCGCCGGATCCACGGCACGGACCGTTATGATTCCCAGGCCGCCGATCGACTCCAGACTTCTTTTCAGATCATCATCCATGGCGCGCACGAACGAAAGATTCGCCAGAAGCGATGCGATACCCAGGAAAATGCCCATCGAGGTGATGCCGGTGCGCAGCTTATTGCTGAAAAGCTCGATGGAACAGAGCCGGAAGTTGACAAGAAGAACATTCTTCAACCTTCCGGCGTTCATGTACGCACCTCACCGTCCACCAAACGGATGGCGCGGTTCGCCCGTTGCGCCACGTCGTGTTCGTGTGTGATGACAAGAATGGTGTTTCCTTCGCGATGGATCTCTTCGAATACCGCCAGTATTTCTTCGGTCGTATGGCTGTCGAGGTTGCCGGTAGGCTCATCGGCCAGGATAAGCGACGGACGCTTGACCAGCGCGCGCGCAATGGCCACGCGCTGCTTCTGTCCTCCGGAAATTTCGCTGGGTTTGTGGCGGCGGCGTTCCCACAACCCGAAACGTTCAAGCGTTGCCTGTACCCGTTTGCGGCGTTCCGCCGCGCCGATATTGCCGTAAATCAGCGGCAACTCCACGTTTCCCGCGACATCAAGTTTTGGCAGCAGATTAAAATTCTGGAAAACAAAGCCGATGTCCCGGTTCCGGATATCGGCCAGACGTGTCTGGGAAAAGGTGGTGATCGACCGGCCGCTAAAGAGATACTCGCCCGCCGTGGGTGTATCAAGACAGCCAAGGATATTCATAAGCGTGGATTTTCCCGCGCCGCTGTGGCCCATGATGGCCACGTATTCGCCCCGCGCCACGGTGATGGCAATGGAACGCAGCACTTCAACGCGCTCTTTGCCCAGGAAGTAGCTTTTCCCCAGGTTGCGGGTCTCTATGACGGGAACGGCAGAATCGGCATTCATGATTTCGTGTTTGGACTTTCGCATTAATGCGGACGTCCGCCGCCGCCGCCGCGCGGTGCGCCCATACCCGCATTGCGTCGCGCCTGGCCGGGCGGATTCGCGCCGTCCTCGGATTCCTGTTTGAAAAAAACCACATCGCCTTCCTTAAGGCCGGACACAATCTCAAAATATTTATAATCGGTTTTCCCGAGCTCAACGGGAACGCTGGTGATCTTCCGTTTGCCCTCTTTATCCTTGCCGCCCATCCGGACGAAGCTTCGATCCCCCCTCCGCTCAATGAAATGATTGGGTACGCCCACTACATCCTTCTTTTCCATCAAAACATATTCCACATTGACATTAATGCCGGGCGCAATGCCGGAAATGATGGAATCGATGGATGCGCGCACTTCAAAATTGCCCAGTTCCTGGTTCGCCGCTTTTTTGGCCGACAGCGCGATAAAGGTAATGGTGCCGTGCGTGGAGACGTTCTCCACGGCTTCGGGCCGGATCACGACCTGCTGCCCTAATCGCAGATTGACATAATCGACTTCGCCGATCTGCGACACGACCTCGAGTTTGTTGATATCGGCAATGGTACCGATGGCGGTGCCGGCCTGAAAGCCCGAGGTTGCGGAAACGGCGATCTCGCCTTCTTCAACGGTCAAACCGGTCAAAACGCCGGTCATGGGCGCTGTGATCACCGTCTTCTGCAGTTGATCAACGATGTCTTTGAGCTCAAGCGTCTGCTGCTTATAGCTGATTTCCGCCAGGTCGCTTTCGTTTTTGCGGTTCTGCAGCTCATTGGCCGAAATGGTGCCGAATGTGGCCAGAGATTCGGCCTGCAGGTAATCGCGTTTGGCCCGCTCAGCCTGGATGCGCGTGCGTTCGACCGCAAGGTCCATGCGGTCCCGCTGATATTGCAGCCGCTGCGGATCAATGACCAGGATGGTGTCTTTGCGCATGACTCGCTGACCTTCCTTGACATACACCTTCTGGATGCGGCCGCTGGCTTCGGACTTGAGCTCGACTTTCACCAGCGGGCGCACTTCACCTGTCTGCGACATGACATCACGAATAGTGACCCGTCGCACTTTGAAGCGTTCTTCGTAGGAAACGCCCTCGTTGTTCTTTTTCCCGCAACCGGTGCAGACGACCAGCGCCAATGCACTGTAGAACCAGATACTCATTTTCATTCTATAGACACTCCGAATCGTGAAAGAACCATGCCGGAAACTTCATCAAAGCTTATTTCAAGGCGCTTCAATTCGATGAGTTTGTTCAGATATTCAAGCGCCGTATTCGTGAAATCGGTGCGGGCCTTGAGATACGTGAGGTAGTCGACCGACCCCACGGTCCTTCCGGCGGAGGCTGCATCGAGCTTTTTCCGGGCGACATCAAGCGATGCGCCGGCTATAACAAGATCATTTTTGTCAAGATCAAGCGTTTCCCATAATTCCGCGATTTTCCGTTCCAGCGATGTGCGGTATTGCTCCCAGTCAATGTTGTTTTTCTGCATGGTAAGCCCGGCCCGCCGGACGGCAATGCGCTGCGGCGTGATGGGCAGCGCATAATTTACAATCAATGCAATGGAGGCATTGCGGCTTTTAAAAACATCGGGTGCGGCATCGCCCCCCATGGATTGACTGAACGAAACCGACGCGTCAAGCTGCGGGAGCAGCTGGTTACGGCTCTGGCGAAGCTGCAGATCGTACTTTTCCTTAAGCAGGGAAAAAACGGCAAGACCGGGATCGATCTTCTCGCATTCCGACAAGAAGGCGCCGGGGGCGGGAGGCGCATAGACCGTGTCGATCTGCGTGGTATCCGCCACGGCGGCATCGGCGGGCAGGGCAAGCGCCAGGGCAAGGTCCCGCTGCGCCTGAAGCAGCCCGCGCTGTTCATTGCTCTGCCGCTGCAATGTCTGCAGATACTCGAGCTTTGCTTCGAGCGTGTCAAGCGGCGCGGCGGCGCCGACCTCGAACCGCTTGCGCGTGGCGTCCAGGTTTTTCCGGGCATATTCGATTTCAAGATCATAAATTCCCGCCGACTTTTGCGCCTGATACAGCGACCAGTACAGGCGCCGGATTTCACTCACCGTGCCGACAAGCTGTTTCTTTGCGTCAAGCAACGACCGTCTGCTGTCAAGCACGGCAAGGCGGATCGCCACGTCCTGCGACCCTAATGCCCAGGCGTTCCGCAATAAGGGTTGGGTAATCGACGCGGATAGATTCAACGACGAAGCGATACTGTCTGTTAAGGAATACGTCGTCCAGGAGGGCCCGAACGATGCCTGCGCCGTACCCCCGCCCGGAACTTTCTGCGCAGCACTTATCCCGGCGCTGGTTTCGGTGCGGCTGTTGTTGCTGCGGGATGATGCCGAGGTATCGATCGGCACACTACTTTCTTTTGCCGACAACGAAACCGTCGGCAGCCAGGCTACCCGGGTCGCCGCGAGCGTCAGCGAATCCCCGATGCGATTGATAAAGAGTATACGCAGGCCCGGATTGGATTTAATCGCCGCCAGCACGGCGTCCCGTTCGGAAAGCCCGAAGACGGACGCGGTCGCCGAAAGGCAGACGAAGAACGCCATGCAAAAGACATTGCTGAAAAGCCAGCGGGGCAACGCATGATTTTTCATGGATATCGGTTCCTGGAAAAAACACTATGAGCAGGGAGGCTAAAATACCTCATCGTGCATGTCCGGGTACAGAGCGATTTGATTTGACTTTCCTGTAGTCCGGTTTGTTACAGTCGGCTGGCAGGCGTTCAGGATCCACCGGCAGGTGCATCGACATCTCATCAACCATGTGGTATATTGTTCTCATGCTTTCCGAGTTTCAGAAATCATGGCGAAAATCCAGGTCCCGGCAACTTCTGGTCCTTTCGGCCGGCACGCTCCAAAGCGGCGTGCAGGGTGTCTTTATCGACATCGGAGATGCCGGCTGGGCAATTGGGGCGCACAGCTTTGTTCCCTATCCCGCCGGATTGCAGGAATTCATAGAATCCATGCTGAATGGCGGGGGTTCATTATCCCCGGCGGAGTATGCCGTGCACGACCGCCGGCTTTCCTTCTGTATCGCGGAATGCGCAAAAAACGTGCTGGCGCAGGTGCCGGAGACGCATAAAAATCCACACTGCGCAATAGTCAATACACTCCAGCTGTACAAAACACCTGCCGGCGCCCAGGAGCGGTGGTGCCTTGAGCTGGGAGATCCGCTTGCCGCGGCCATGGCGCTGAAGGTCCCGGTCCTGACCGGATTCATGCGCCAGAGCTTGCTCAACGATGGGTCGGGCGAATTGCCTTTAGCCGACGGTCATCGCGCCATTGCCGCCAAAGCTGGCGGCGATTTCATCATTGCCAACATCGGCATACTCTCGCGCATGGCCATTGTGCTCGCCGGCGATCAAAAAGCAGCCTTCGATTCGGACATCGGTCCCGGCACGCTTCTTCTCAACCTGGCTGCGCGGGAATGCGGCTGTGCCGAAGGCTTTGACCGCGATGGCACGGCCGCGCTTTCGGGAACGGTGCACGACGCCGCGCTCGAAGCGCTCATGTCGCTGGACTGGTTTTTAAAACCGTTTCCCAAGGAAGCGACGTTTGCGATATTCAGGGGGCTCTGCTCACACGGGTCCCTAACGCCGCTGTCCCCGCGGGACAAGCTTGCCACGCTTACCGCATTCAGCGCACGCCTTATTTTTGATTGCGTCAGACGCGAATATAAAGATATTTCCGGACTCAATGCCCTCTGGATCGCCGGCGGCGGCGCCCATAATCAGGCGCTTATCAACTATCTGGAAGTCTGGTTTGGCGCGGGAAAAATCAAAAGCACGGCCGAATTGGGAATTCCGCCCGAAGCATATATTCCCACGGCACTCGGCCTGGCAGCCGCGTCCTATCTGGACAATGCGGGAAAAGATGCGCGGGAAGCCGGTTTTGGAGAATGGGTGCTGACATAGCGCCGGGCGCCGGAATCGTGCTTTACATCCGAATCAGACCGCGTTTGGAATCCCGCATAAAGCATATAACCAGGTTTACATCCTCATCAGCCGGAAAGGCATCACGCGCGCTGCGCATGGCCCCCTCGATCGTTGAAGCGTCCTTGAACAGCATGCGGAACAGGCGTTTGAGCTTCTCCCGGCGCTCCGATGAAAATCCGCGACGCTCCAATCCCACTTTATTGATCCCCATGAGCTTTGCCGGATTGCCGGCGCAAAGAGCGAACGGAATCACGTCCATGGTCAGGTAGGTGGTTGCGCCGATGAAGCTGTGCGCTCCCACGCGGGTAAACTGATGAATGGCAACCACGCCGCCGATGGTGACATTATCGCCGACCGTCACATGGCCGGCCATGGCAAGATTATTGGAAATAATGACATTGTTGCCGACAGTACAATCGTGGGCTATGTGGCTATAAGCCATGAGCAGGCAGTTTGAGCCGATTTCGGTGCGGCCGTGCGCTTTGGTCCCGCGATTGAGCGTGCAGAATTCACGGATGGTCGTAGTGTCGCCGATGACAAGCTGCGTTTTTTCGCCTTCGAATTTCAGGTCCTGCGGCTCGCCGGCAAGCGATGCGCCGTGAAAAATACGGCAGGCGCTGCCGATGCGCGTACCCGAGCCCAGCCGCACGGCCTGCCCGATTTCCGTGTCGTCGCCGACGATTACGTCGTCTTGGATCACCGTATACGGGCCGACAATCACGCCGCTGCCCAGGACTGCGTTTTTGTCAACTATCGCCGTCGGATGTATTTGCGTACTCATGGAATATCCCTCTGGCGCGAGATGCGTCCCGCTTCTGCCTACCGATCACCGATTACCCGCATTTCACCGTTCACGGTTTGCTGTCCCCGGTCCCCCGCTATTTCTTCCCCAGCATGGCCAGCAATTCGGCCTCGCATACCAGTTTGTCGCCCACATAGCATTTGCCGCTGAACTTGATTGTGGATCGCCGGTCCTGCAGCATCTCCGTTTCGATGCGCAGCATGTCACCAGGCCGCACGACGCCGCGGAACCGCACATTGTCAACGCCCAGAAAAAGGATCACGCGGTCTTTGTCCATGCCGGTCCCGTATAAACCCATGATGCCGCCGGCCTGCGCCATGGCTTCCACCTGCAGCACGCCGGGCATGACGGGATCGCCGGGAAAATGCCCCTGGAAAAACGGCTCGTTGAACGAAACGTTTTTATAGCAGATCGCGCGTTTGCGAGGCTCGATTTCGATGACGCCATCGATGAGCAAAAACGGGTAGCGGTGCGGCAAGAGCTTCAGGATATCCTCGTACGTTATTTTCTTGTCCTGTTCCCTGGCGCGCTTTTTGTCGCGCTTGCGCACGTATTCGCGAATTTTCTGGGCAAGCGTATGATTGCTGGCATGGCTCGTCTTGGCCGCCAGAATATGTCCGAGGAGCGGCTTGCCGAGGAGGTACAGGTCGCCGATCAGATCGAGCGCCTTGTGCCGGCAGAGCTCGTTATAAAAACGCAGCTTGACATTATTAAGGCAGCCGTTCTCGCCCGCCGCAATGGGCCCCTTGTAGTCGAACAACGTCCTGATATAATCGATATGTTCTTTAGTCAACTCAACATCCTGGACCACAACGGCGCTGTCGAGCGTGCCGCCCTTGATGATCCCCTTTTCCCGCAGGTGCTCGATTTCGGAGAGGAAGCAGAACGTACGCGCCGGCGCGAAATCCCGGGTAAAATCCTTGAGTGAAAAAAGCGTCGTATGCTGTGCGGCCAGCGATACATGGCGGTGGCCGTAATCGGTCATCAGCGTAAGATGGAAATGGTCCGACGGGAAAATACTGTACGCGGTCTCGTTGTCCTGGTACAGCAGGACCGGCTCGTCGATGGTGATGAATTCGCGCTGCGCCGGTTGCTCCGTCCGGCCGGCCTTTTCGATCAACTCCACGAACGGCAACGCGCTGCCGTCCATCAGCGGAAGCTCGGGCGCATTGACCTCCACGAGCACATTATCGACCTCCAGGCCGCTCAACGCGGCCATCAGGTGCTCGATCGTATGGATGGTCACGCCACTTTTTCCGATGGCGGTCCCCTTTTGCAGATCGACCACATTGTCAATGTCCGCTTCGATTTCGGGGCACGACACGACATCGGCGCGAATGAACCGGATGCCGCGGTTTTCCGCGGCCGGATGCAGCGTGACCATGGCCGTTTGGCCGGTATGCAGACCAACGCCTGAAAGCGATACAGTCGTGCCGATGGTATGCTGAAGTGGCATAGGCTCCCGTTTATTCCTTTCCCGCCGGCTTTTCCTTGAGCGCGGCCATCTCTTCCCGCAATTTTTTAACCGTCTTTAAAAGCTCGGGCAGCGATTGCTGGGCCGCTTCGATCCGCCGCATTTTCATCAGATCGCGCGCCGGATAGCCGGTGATCTTCGCGCCCGGCGCCACATCCTTACTCACGCCCGCCTTGGCCCCCACGAAAGCATCGTCGCCGATGGTGATGTGGCCCACGAACCCGGTCTGTCCGGCCAGGATCACGCGTTTACCAACGGTAGTGCTGCCCGAAATACCCGCCTGCGCGGCAATGGCGGTATGTTCGCCGATGACGACATTGTGGGCGATCTGCACCAGATTATCCACCCGGACGCCGCGCCCGATGACCGTGGCGCCGAACGCAGCGCGGTCGATGGTGGTATTGGCGCCGATCCACGCATCGTCCTCCACGACCACCGTGCCCATGGACGGGATCCGTTCCCAGGACCCGTCGCCCGCGCGGGCGTTGCCGAAGCCCTCGCTGCCGATGACCGCCCCGGATTCCACGATCACGCGATTGCCGATGGTCACGCCGCGGCAGATGACCGCCCCGGAACGCACGCGGCAGTTGCTGCCGATGACGGCGCCGCGCTCCATTACGCAGCAGGCGCCCAGCCAGGATGATTCGCCGATCGCGCACTCCGGGCCGATCACCGCGTTCGGGCCGATCCGTGCCGAGGCATGCACCCGCGCCGACGCGTAGACCACCGCCGACGAATGGATGCCATTGTCAAAAGGGAAATCGTCATTCTCAAAGAGCCGGGCGGCGCGGGCATAGCCGAGATACGGGTCGTCCACTTCGAGCATGATCTTGCCGGGCAGCACCGTCCCTTTTTTAACGATGACCGCCGCCGCTGCGCCGGCTTCTACCGCATTTTTGAGACCGGGGTCCGAAAGGAAGGTGATGCTGCGGGGGCCAGCCGCTTCGGCCGATGCGATATGATCGATATCAGGATCGCCGGCACCTGGCGGGAGCATGCATCCGATCTGCGCGGCAATCTGCGAAAGTTTCACGGAAAAATCCCCTGTTGCCGGAAATACTGCTGACGCGATCCACGCCGGCGTCCGGTTGCGGCGGCCAATCGCCGGCTATTTCGTTGTTGTTGGAGTCGCCGTCGATTCCGCATTAAGAATTTTAACCACGCGATCGGTCAGGTCGTATTTCGGTTGCGCATACACAACGCCGCCGGCGGCCGCGTCAAAAATAAAATCGTAATGCTCGTCATTGGCGATTTTATCCAGGATCTTGTTGATTTTTTCAACAATAGGCTTAGTCAATTCAACATTGCGTTTATAGACGTCCCCATTCTGGCCGAGTTTGTCCGATAAGAAAGCCTGATATTCGGCTTTCTTCTGGTCGAATTGATCTTCCAATTCCTTTTTGCGCTGGGCTGATAAAAGCAGGCTCTGCTTCTCAAGCTGGTCTTTCAGTTCCATGAGCTGCTTCTGCTTATTGGTCGCTTCCTGTTCCCATTTGGCCACTTCTTTATCGAATTTATCCTGAGCATCCTTGGTCGCCTGGTATTCCTTGAAAATCTGCTGGGAATTTATAAAGCCGATTTTCAATTCCGCGAAGACCGTTGCGGCAGCAAAACAGATAAGGACCGACATTGCTCCGACCGTTCTGGCTTTCATACACAACCTCCGGTTAATGTTTATTCCGTTTTTTTCGTACTCGTAATCATACTCGTACTCGCGCCGATCGACCGGAGCGTTGCATGCAACCCCCTGCCCCAATCGCCATTAAAATCCTTTGCCAACCACAATATGCGTATTGATATGCGGCCGGAACCGGTTGCCGAAATGCCGGTCTTTGTGTTCGGGATCATCAAGACCCCATCCGAAATCAAGTCCGAGAAGGCCGAGCATGGGAATATTCAGCCTGAAACCCGCGCCGACCCCTTTATACATATCAAGCATATCGATATCCGCCAGGTTTGCCCAGGTATTTCCCATATCGCCGAACAGGGAGAAATAGAACTGGTCTTCGAGTACGGGGAAACGGATCTCCGCGTTCATCGAAAGCAAAGCCAGACGCTGATCGTAGTGTTTGTAGGCTGTTATGCCGCCATACGCGAGGTCATCGTATCCGCGCACAATCGCGTCAAGACCCGGCCAGCTGCCGCCGGCGGTAAAAAGGTTGAGATAGGAGATCTGGACAGGGCCGGAAACCAGCGGCTGGATGGTCCCGATTTTCACGCGAGGGCCGAACACGAATTTCCAGAAAATCGGATAATAATTTTCGACTGAAACTATCCCTTTGATATACTTGAAATCTCCGCCCAGGCCGGTAAATTCAGCGCTTACGTTAAAAATCGATCCGCTGTTGGGAAACATGCGCTTATCGGTATCATTCCGCTTAAGCTCCAGCGTCATTCTGCTCAAAATGCCTTTTCGCAACACGATAAGCCCCCCTGAATTCCACAGCGTGTCGCTGGAACCGTAAATTTCTTCCCGGCTGATGCGGTAGCTGCCGCTGGCGGAAAACTTGTCATCCGGCCATTTGAGATCGCGCCAGATCGTGGAGGTAAATCCATAGCTCAGCGTGGTGTCGCGGGTGCTTTCATATATGTTGCGAGAAAAGAAGATATCTCCGCGCAGGGATGTGGGCGTATTGAAGGCCCACGGTTCCATGAACCCCAGTGAAACGTCCTGCGTCCACATGCCCAACTGAAGATTAAGGTCCAGCTGCTCGCCGGCGCCGCGAAAATTCGGTATCGATACCGATGAGGTGAGCGTGAATTTCTGCACCGGGCTGAACGCGGCGCCCAGCTGGAACTGCCCCATGTTCTCTTTTTCGACGACGGTGAAAATAAAATCGACCGTGCCGTCGTCGTTGGGCCGCATGTTGGGCTCGACGTTGCTGAAGAACCCGAGCTGCATCAGACGGCGCACGCTTTCCATCATGAAGGACTGCTTGTATTTGCGGCCCGGCATGAGCGTGATTTCGCGGCGTACCACATTATCAAGTGTCTTCGTATTGCCGACAATGTCGATTTTGCGCACCACCGCGGGCCGGCCTTCGGTGATCTGGAAGGTCACATCAATCGTATCGCCCCGATAGGCGCGCTGAGGGACCATCTGCACCCATAGATACCCCTCTTCACGATACCTGGCCTCAAGCGCCTGGCGGGTGATTTCAAAACGCGACTTATTGAATGGTTTGCCGCGCTTCATCGCATTCTGGGACTTGAGCGCCTCGGATTCCAGGACCGCGTTGCCGGCGAAGTAGATGTCGCCGGCATAATACTTTTTGCCTTCGTTGATCGTTATCGAAATGTAAACGTCCTTCTTGGTATCGCCATACCAGACGCTATCGCCGGCGATTTCGGCGTCCAGAAACCCCTCATCGTTGTAGAACATGATAAGCGTATCGAGGTGCGCCTTATATTTTTCCTCATCGAAATCGCCGCCGACCAGAAATTTTTTCTCCTTGGTCTTGAATTTATGCTTGAGCTTGCTCTCTTTGAAGGCCGCGGCCCCTTTGAAAAAGATCTGCTTGACTTCTACTTTGCTTCCCTCTTTGATTTTAAATTTCACGGCTACCGAGCCCGGCACCTTTGTGCGCAGGGTATCCAGCCTGATGTCCGCGAGAAGAAAACCTTTGTCCGCATACAGCTTTTTAAGCGCAACGACATTATCGAACGCCGCGGCGTCCGATAGCACCTGGCCTTTTTTAAGCGTGACCGCTTTTTCGATGTCTTCCTTGCCGATTTTTTTATATCCCGAGTATTCGATGGCTTCGATGACAGGGAATTCAACCACTTTTATCATCAGAGAAACCGCGGAGTCGGATTCCTTCGTGGCGTACATATCGACCGATTTAAACAAACCAAGGTTATAGAGCCGCTTGACAGCCTCCTGAATGGATGCTGAATTGAATTCATCGCCGGCATGGATGCCGGCGTGCGCGCGGACCATGGGGACCTGGGCCGAGGTATAGAGTCCTTCCACGGCAACGGTGTCGACGGTCCTGGCCTGGCCGGAATGCGCCAGAGCAAAGCCGATGATCAAGGCGAAAAGCGCAGTTCTGCTTATACATTGGTGCATGAGATTTCCATCTAGAAATCGAGCCATTTCCGTACGCTGGTTATGGGCAGCTGCAATTGCAGCTGAACGCGGGGATCAGGCTGCAGAATGTTTTCCTTCATCGAAAAACCGTAATTGACATCCATCATCAGAAACTGCGCCGGCATGAACTCCAGGCCCACGCTGTATTCGGGCCGCAGCAGCGTATCGCCGGGGACCAGCCCTCCCCGCGCTTTTACAAAAACATAATCGTTGAATAAATAGCGCCCGACGGTTACTCCCATGTTGGCAAGCAGGTTCCATTGGTTCCATAACTCGTTGTAATGCCGGTTTTGAAGGTAGTAAAAATAATTTGACGCGATAGAAGTTTCAACGCTGATTACATCAAGCCCGAGCGCCTTGGCAAGACGACGCTCAAACCGCTGGAGAAAATACCGGTGCAGGTACTGCTCGCCGAAGTTGGAAACGAACCCGCTGGCCCCTTCCAGGGTCGTGAATTGGAGCCCCGCCTCCCGCAACAGCTCGCGTTCCGATTCCCCTGCGATTTCTTCGAAATTGGATGACACTTGAAAGCTGATGTTAAGTATTGAATCTGCGCCCGCCTCCTTCTGCAAATCCCCGCTTCCGCCCGCCGGAACAAGCGCCATCCTCCCTTTTTCGGATATGGCTCCGGTGACGGGATCGGCGACCTTGAGCGTCAGAGTGATTCGATTGAACCGGCTGCTGTCGGAAAAGGCCTCGGCTTTTCCATGTATGATCGGCATATTATCATATCCCGCGCCGCCCGGCAAAGCCTGGGGTATGAATTCAAGGCCGACGTCAAGATTGCGGTCGAACACCTTGGAAAAATAAGCGGCGCCTCGGGCCGCTTTAACGCCGCCATACAGACGGAACGTCTGATCGATCAGACAGCCGCGCGCCTGAACATTCGATGACTGGTCCGGGGTTGCGTCAAAAAAGCGCATCAGCTTGCGGCGCTTGCCGCGAAGATCGTAATAATAAACGACCTTGCGGTCGCCTGGCCGGACATCGAGTTCCCAATTGACATAGGGCGTCGGGTCTTCGGGCATGGGCAACGGCTCTTCGGTAAGCAGCGGAAAGGTAAAATCGACGCTGCGCACGAACATGGTCCCTGTGATACGCGGACGATTGGCGGGCCCGGAAATCGAAAGCGCCGGGAAGGGCGCTTTTGCCGCGAATTCGATTGTTCCCACATCGCCAATTGCCATGAATCCGGGAAAATGCAGTTCAACCCCCTGTTCGGGCGTTCGAACCAGGAGCACGCCCAGATCCAGAAGCCCGATGCGTATCGGTTCATATCCCGGCGGCACCGAATGCAATGTGGTGATGGTCATGGGCCTGCGCTTGATCATGCCCTTGGCGACGGCATCGATCTGGCCGGAGTCGTTCATGGTCATGGAGAGCGAGAAATTCTCGACGCTGCCCGGCACGAAGGGCTTGATCGTGAGCGTTCCGGAAGGGATCGATGCCAGCGCGCGGGCGATGTGCCACTCGCCCGCGCTGCCGATCAAGGCCAGCGCGATTTCGCCTCTGCCTTTGCCGCCCACCGGCGTCTGAAGATTGGCGCCGGCGGTCGCCAGCAGATCGCCCTTGACTGAAATAGAAACCGACGCGGTATCGGTGCTGTCGGCGCGATCGTCCAGCGACGTCCAGGGTATGACCCCGCTGCCGGTAATGGCGCTGCGCCGGCCGTCGGCCGCCCGGAACCCGGTAATGGCGATTTCCTGTGTGTCCACGTCCGCCGAAAGGCTCACGGAATCGAGCTTCCAATTGTCTATTTTGATTTCCGGCGAATGCACGGTTATATGCACCGGGAAATTGCCGGATACCGTGGCAAAGGCGCCCGAAAGCGATCCGGTGACCTCGTTATCTTCCAGCACCGCACTCCCCAGCGCCATGCGCGCGTCAATCCGATCAAAAGAGCCCGAAAGCCACAGCCGGCCGCCGCCGGTGCGGAGCGTGTCAACGGTGATGATGGCTTTGTCGTCCTTGCGGACCACCGCCGGAAGCACGTTCAGCGTGTCCCCATGTCCGGTCACGACCACATCGGTGGAAAGCGCGGTAAATCCGCCGATAGTGCAGCGCCGGAAATGAAGCTGCGCCAAAAGCGCGGGTTTGTCCATGCTCCCGGTGATGCGGCAGTTCCCCGACACAAGGCCTTCGTGGAAGGGCCCTTTCCCGCCGGTAAACCATGCGTTGCAGGCGGAAAGAGAAACGCTGTCGATCCGGCATTGCACATCGGCGGCCGCACGACCGGCGAAGGTCAACAGGCCGCCGGCGCGCAGACCGTTCAGCGCGATGAGCGAATCGAGGTGCAGCGAATCGTTGTGCCAGGCGCCGGCAGCGACAAAAGGGAAAGCATTGCCTGATACCGAAAACCGGTCATCGTGTATCTGCCAGAATACCGGTTTCGTGACGACATCAGGGGAATGCGCGGCCAGACTCAGCAACCCGCCAGCCAGACCGCCGCGCAATCGTATCGACGCCTGCGCCGTCAGCTCTGGAAGCGGACCCGAGAGCGTGCCGTTCACCGCGGCCGCGCGCATTTCATTCCGCATGAAAGCGGGCGCGAGATCGGCAAACTGCGTGCTTAGATATCCCCCGGCGGAAACGGAGCAGGAAAGACGGGGATGCGCGCTGCCGATGCTGTCACAGGAGCCGGCAACAATCAGGGAGGTTTTATCTTCCGAGGAACCTTCGAAGGTGCATCGATTTTCAGCGCAGAGCAGTGAAGCCCGCAGTGATCCCAGGATAAGTGATCCGATGGAAACGCCGCGGGCCGAAGCCGAAGCCGTGCATCGCGGCGGACGGCCGGCGATGCCCTGGACCGTTCCGATACACTCAAAGCGGCCGCGAAGGTCGGGCAGATCGGGAAAAGAGTCCAGGAGTGCGGCGAAATCGCACCGATACGCAGCCGTATCTTTAAAGTCAATAGATCCGCGCGCCGACAGATGCAGGCGATTGCAATCGATCCGCAGCGAATCGACGGACATGCCGGCCGCCGACAATCCGCACCGGGCTTGGGCGGCGGCCAGGGGCAGGCCCCACAGCGTGAATCCGCCGGCATGCACCGTGGCCTGGATTTCGGGCGAACCGGCGGTGCGGACCGCGGCGCCGTTAAGCCAGCCGGCGCCCAGAATGTTGCGTGCTATGAAAGGCGGCAACGCCGGCGCCAGGGTGTCCAGCTGAATTCCCTGGCAGGAAAACGCGAGTTTGCTGGTATCGCCGCCGGCAAAATGCCAAACCCCGTTGGCCGCGAGAAGCATGCCGCCGAACCCGCATCGCAGCGAATCGAGCTGCCACGAAAATCCCGAGAGCGTCAAGGAAGCTGCAATCGGTTTGATCGGTCCGGCGATCCCCCGAACGCGGCAGACCCCTTCGGTGATATGCACCCACCCGCGCGATTCGATGTTTTCCGCCCGCAGGGTGTCCGAAAAAAAGATTTCACAGGCGCCGTCAAGCATGCCGTCGGTGACCGCGACCGTTTTCACCTGGAGCGTACGGTCGATCCTTGCCCGGTCGATACGCAATGAAAGCCGGTGGCGTTCGCCGGTTGACGAGAAAAATCCCGACAGGGACAGGTTGCGCTTTTTCGAGGCCACCTTGCCTTTTACGTCAAAAGCGACGCCGCCGGGCTGCTCAAAAACGCGGCCGTCAAGTTGGTCCCCCAGGACGATGCGTTCGCCGCCGGCATCGACGACGGCCACCTCGCCCCTCTGGACCAACAGTTGCTCTATGGGAAAATCGCGGATGAAAAAGCGGACGTTTGGCGGGAGCGGCGCCGCCTGCGAGTCGGGCGCCGCGGCGGCATGGAGGGATATATCGACCCGCGGCCGTATGAGGATGAATTTGCCGATGCTGCGCGCGGGATCGCCCCTGGAACGGAGAAATTTCCACAGAGAAAAGCCGATTTTAATGTCGCCGACCGTCAGCGTGACCCCGCGCAAAGGCAGCGAAACACGCACCTTGGAAAGATAAATGGACAGAAAGCCGATACGGGTCGATTCAACGGCAAAGGTTCCTCCGATAAGCGGCGAGATGTGTTCCGCGAGAAAATGTTCGACTTTTTTCCCCCGTTCCAGCGCGCGAACGCCAAAGTAAAGCGCACCGGCGCCGGCCAGCAGCAAAAGAAAAAAAACGATGACCCAACGTCGCGGCTTCATGTAGTTGAGCGATCAGGGAGCGGGAAATACGTCCTTCCGCCGGCCGAACGCAATGGTTCTCCTCGATCCGTTCCGCGCGATGCGCGGACGCGGCCGGACCTTATGACACCGGTTCCGCTTCGGCCGGAGCGGCCGTCTGGGGCGCATCCGGTATCGCGGTGGATTTCCCGTCGGTTTTGACAAACGTCAGGGCGTCGTCCCTGGCGTCGATCCGTATCATGTCGCCGTCGGCGAACTTGCCGTGCAGGAACTCCTCGGCAAGCTGGTCTTCGATGTAGCGCTGGATGGCGCGGCGCAACGGCCTGGCGCCCAGGATGGGATCATATCCCTTGTCAACCAGAAATTTCTTGGCGCTTTTCGTGACATCGAACCTCATGCTGCGGTCGACCAGGCGTTTTTCCACATCGCGCAACTGGATCTCCACGATCTGGGCGATCTCCTTCTTGCCCAGCTGCTTGAACACGATGGTTTCGTCGACGCGATTGAGGAATTCCGGATTGAAGATCCGCTTGAGCTCGTCCATGACCTTGGTCTTCATGCCCTCATATTCCGACATCTCGGTGGGTTTGCCGAACCCGACCGTGCCCTGTCTCTTGACATCGCGCGTGCCGGCATTGGAGGTCATGATGATGATGGCGTTTTTGAAATTGACGTGCCGGCCGTACGAGTCGGTGAGTACGCCGTCGTCGAGGATCTGCAGCAGAATGTTGAACACGTCCGGGTGCGCTTTTTCAATTTCGTCAAGCAGTATCACCGAATAGGGCTTTTTGCGGATTTTCTCGGTGAGCTGGCCGCCTTCTTCGTAGCCCACGTATCCCGGCGGCGCGCCGATAAGCCGCGATACGGCAAATTTTTCCATGTATTCCGACATATCAATGCGCACCAGGGCATCATCGGAGTCGAACAGGCTGGCCGCCAGCGCCTTGGCCAGTTCCGTTTTTCCAACGCCGGTGGGACCCAGGAAAATAAAGGAGGCGATCGGCCGCCGGGAGTTATGCAATCCCGCGCGCGATCGGCGGATGCTCTTGGCCGCCACAAGGAGCGCTTCGTCCTGGCCGATAACGCGTTTGCGCAACTCATCCTCGAGATGCAGGAGCTTTTTGCTCTCCTCTTCTTCCAGACGCGACAGCGGGA
>Ga0315279_10002644_pt1 | contig 26442 bp, 18 predicted proteins | sample YL17G06_20_MG_FD_203694 | JGI IMG/M metagenome (GOLD analysis project Ga0315279, IMG submission 203694) | Sediment microbial communities from Yellowstone Lake, YNP, Wyoming, USA - YL17G06_20 | ecosystem: Environmental > Aquatic > Freshwater > Lake > Sediment | place: USA: Wyoming | collected... | reverse complement strand
GAGCTGCGGAGCGTCAAAGAAGCCGAGGCGTTCGCGAAAACAGTTGGCTATCCCGTCCTCGTCCGGCCGTCCTACGTTCTGAGCGGGGCGGCGATGACCGTCGTCTTCGACGAGCGTGACCTGGACAAATATTTGAAAAAGGCGTCGCGCGTCTCACCCGAATACCCGGTCGTCATCAGCAAGTTCATCCTCAACGCCAAGGAGATCGAGCTGGATGCCGTGGCGAAGAACGGCGAGATCATCGTCTCGGCCGTCGTCGAGCACGTCGAGAACGCCGGCGTCCACTCCGGCGACGCGACCATGGTCCTCCCGCCGCAGAAGACCTACATCGAGACCATGCGCAAAATCAGGGAAACAGGAAAAAAGATCGCCGCGGCACTCGACATCAGCGGCCCGTTCAACATCCAGTTCATCGCCAAGGACAATGAGATCAAGGTCATCGAGTGCAATCTGCGAGCGTCCCGCTCGTTCCCCTTCGTCTCCAAAGTCTCCAAGGTCAACTTCATCGAGCTGGCCGTGGAGGCCATGCTCGGACGGCCGCTCAAGAACAAGAAATCCACGCTCGACCTCAACTACGTCGGCGTGAAGGCGCCCCAGTTCTCCTTCTCGCGGCTCAAGGGCGCGGACCCGACACTGGGCGTGGAAATGGCCTCGACGGGCGAAGTGGCCTGCCTCGGCGAGGACGTCTATGAGGCGTTCTTAAAGTCCATCCTCGCGGCCGGGTTCGTCCTGCCGAAAAAGTCCATTCTCCTCAGCATCGGCAGCCGCGCTGACAAGCACAAGTTCCTGGAATCGGCCGAACGCCTCCATGAGATGGGCCTTGAGATCTTCGCCACGGAGCAGACGTCGGCCTTCCTCAAGAACCGCGGGATCGAAAACACGCGCCTGTATAAGGTCCACGAGAAAAAGACGCCCAATATCAAGGATTTCATCACCGAACGGAAGATCGATTTCGTGATCTCGGTCCCCGACCCGGAGAAAAAAGCCGCTTTCGACAGCGATTATCTTTTGAGACGGACGGCCGTTGACTTTTCCATTCCGCTCCTCACCAACCTCCAGGTCGCCGAGCTCTTCGTCCAGGCGCTGGCATTGAAAACCGTCGGCGACCTTCCCATCAAGCACTGGGGAGAGTATGAATAGTCACTCTTGGAAGGAAACCCTGGCAATGGGTTTCCTTCCAACGGTCGCTGCGCTCCGGGCCATTCTTCCAAGGAGCATTTCACAGCGCATCTTTTGCGGCTCAACATGAAATCCCGCCACCCGATGGTCGCAAAGGCGACTCTCCTCAGAAAATGAATCGGAAAGGCCAAACCCTCCACGTCCGCTCCATCTTAACCAGATCGATTTTCAATAGGAATTGAGGATGGGTAGGAATAAAAATCCCCCGCCCTCGAGCGAGGAACGGGGGATTCGAGAATGCGCCTTTTCGGAACTTATTTCTTCTCGGTTTCGTCCGAGCTCTAGCTTGTCTTTTTGGTGTATCCAGCCGGCGGAGCATAGACGCCAGCGGGAGCGTTCTTTTTCGTGATTTCCACAGCCTCGGTCGTCATCTTGGTTCCGAACATATCCATTTCGGTGGCAACCTGAAAACCCTTGATCTTCATCATCTCTTTGATCGCGGCATCATCGAACATCGGACCAAGGCTTTTGAGCACGTAGGGGAGAAACTTGGAGCAATAGGCGTTGACGTCGAACGGCACGTCCGTCGTAGCCCAAACTTTTGAATTCATACCCATCCCCATCACCGAGATGGTCAGGTTGTATCCGGCGCAGTTCCACTGGCCGATCTTCTTGGTTTCGTTCGTCGGCGTCACGGTGGCCGTCATCTTCATCATTCCGGCCATGCCCGCCGCCTCGGGAGGGAGAAGCTTCGTCATATCCAAGGGGAGAGGCATTTCAAGATAGGACTTGGTCTTGTGGTCAATGATATAGCCGAGGTTCTTCTTCAGGTCAATGACGACGGACTGATCGCCGATCATGTTCGCAAACTTGTCCTCGCCGATCCACTGCTCGGTGAAGCTGTCTGAGGCCGGCTTGGTTTGTCCCGGGACATTCATGGCATCCGTGTGTGTTTTCATCTTGACGTAGACGTCCGCGCTTAAGGACAGCGCCGCGACGAGCACCAACGCCAAGCATACGAAAAGCTTTTTCATGAAAAATTCTCCTTTTTCGCCTTTATTAAAGTGACGATGTTAAGACTCGAGTTATTATATCGAAAAAGTCGAAATAAGGCAAGCAATCCAGAGAGCCGCGTTTCGGCGCTCCTCGGGTCTCGGCTGATTAAAAAAACGTGAAAATTATTTCACGTTGAAGGTCATGCCGATCGCTGCTCCGAATCCCGCTACACAATAAAAATTATGCCTTCAATCAATGTGATTATAATCATGCAGCTTCGCCCAAAATTAATCAACATTTGACATCTTTGAATTTTATGTCATATTATAATCATCATCTTATAGGGAAGGCCAAAATGAAACGAGTCATTTGTGTTCTGACAATTCTTACAATCCTTATGCTAAGCTCTAGCTGCGCAACGCTATTCAAGGGAACATCAGAAGAAGTCAGATTCAATAGCGATCCTCAGAGGGCCCAGGTCTATGTCAACAACACTCAGATGGGCGAAACCCCCTTGACATTAAGGCTCGAGTCAAAAAAGACCTATACCATCGAGTTTAGGAAAGAAGGCTATAAGACGAAGGTCCAGACGATTACGAACCACGTTGGAGCGGGATGGATTATTTTGGACGTCTTGGGAGGACTCATTCCGGTCATCGTCGATGCCGCGACAGGCGCCTGGTACAGCTTGGATCAGAAAAGCATTGACATGATTTTGGATAAACAACAACAAACGAATCCCATCTAGCCATCAGAAAAATCGATCGTCTGTTCTCATTAAAACCGCCTCTTATTCATTAAAAGGATCCGCAGGTCCATGACGTTGGTCCCTGTCGGGCCGGTGACGATGAGCCCTCCCGTTTTTTGGAAAAAATGATAGGAATCGTTGTCGGCCAGAAAGCGCCGGATATCCAGTCCCAATTTGCGGGATTTTTGGATGGTCGCCCGAGACGCCCAGGCGCCCGCGACCTCAGTGTTGCCGTCGATGCCGTCCGTGCCCAGGCTGGCGACGAGCCAGTCCCGACCGGGCAAAGGTCCGCTTTCGGTGTGGCGCTCAATCTCCGACAGAACGGCCAGAACGAATTCCTGGTTTCGGCCGCCCTTGCCGGGCCCTTTGACGTGGACGGTCAGCTCGCCGCCGCTGAGAAAGCACAGCGGTTGTTCTGATTTTTTTCCGGACGCGGCTACGTTTACAAGGAGAGAAACGTAGATTTTTGCCGCCAGCCTGGCTTCTCCGCGGTCCGTGGAAGTCAATATGATCGTTTTGAATCCAAGTCGTTCGGCCTTCAGGCGGGCGGCTCCGAGCGCCATGGCGTTATTGCCGATGATGAACGAGGAGACTTTTCCGAACACCCTATCGTTTTTTTTCAGTGTGTCCGGAAGCTTGCCGTTTCGTCCTTCGCTGATGATATCCCTTATGGATCGAGGCGCATTGTCCCAGAGGTCATATTTCTGAAGAACGCCGAGCGCGTCGCCGAACGCGGATGAATCCCAGTGAGCCGGACCTGAGGCGACGGCTTCCAGATCATCGCCGATCACATCGGAAATGACGAGGTTCACGATTTCGGCCGGAAAAGCCGCGTCCGCAAGGCGCCCGCCCTTGATGGCCGAAAGATGTTTGCGAACGATATTGAGCTCGGTGATGTCGGCGCCCCGGAGCATGAGCGCCTCCGAGAGCCGCTTCTTGTCTTCAAAGGAAATCCCGGCAAGGGGCAGGCACACCTGGGCCGACCCTCCGCCCGAAAGGAGAATTACGACAAGATCCTTTTGGCCTGCGCCTCGAGCCAGGGCGAGGATCTCGCGGCCGGCATCCAAGCTTCGCTCATCGGGCAAAGGATGCGGCGCTTCGAGAACTTTGATCCCGGGCAGGGATATTTTTTGGCCCGGCAGCGCAACGACGAGGCCGGCCTGAACGCGGTTTCCCAATATGTCCATCAGGCTTTCCGCCATGTCCGGCGCCGCCTTGCCGAACGCGATCAGATAGATGTTTTCATACGCTGACAGTTCGTATCTTTTCTCTTGAACGAAAAGCGTATCGGCTTTCCGTATGACGCTCTTGCGGATGAGGTTTTCTGGAGCGACCTCGGCCAGCCCCGCCCGCCAGATTTTTTCTGCTTTTTCTAAAAGCGAGTGAGTTTCGCCTATTTTCATTTTATCGAGCTTCAGCCTATTTATTAAAATATCATACTTATTTTTTCTTCAAAAGCATCTCTATCTTATAAGAATAAAACGAGCGACAAGAGGGGGGCCTTGGAAAGAGATGACGAGTAAGTTCCGCGACGCCGAAAAAACCGAAAGGACGCAGGCGTTAAGAGTTCGTCCCTGGAGCAAGCCTCTTCCCCGAGCCTTCTTGGAGGAGCGAATCCTTTCCAAGGTTCGTTTTTCTTATTAGATAAAGGCGGGTGGCGCCGATCGGGGCGCCCCGTCGCCCGCAGCGGAAGGGGTCCCTCGGGGGGATGGGTGGAGCGAGGACGACGGGGCTGATCGGCGACAGGACCCGCCGTTTTTCTCATTAGACAGCGCCTCGGGATTGTGGTAATAAAAATCTCGTGGCAAAACGAAAGATCATTCTTTTCCTCCTCAAGCTCCTCTTCAGCGTCGCCGTCCTCACCTTTCTTTTCGTCACGAAAATATCGATCAAGGACATCGGTCTCAAGCTCAAGGGCGTCTCCTGGGGATGGCTGGCCGTCGCCTTCTCCCTCCAGGCGCTCGGCCTCCTGATCAGCGCTTACCGCTGGCAGATCCTGGCCCGGGCGCAGGGCGATGACCTGCCGCTCCTCTTCCTGGCCAAATCCTATCTCGTCGGGACGTTCTTTAACATTTTCCTCCCGACCCGTTTCGGCGGCGACGTCGTCCGCATCTGGGACGGCTCGAAATATTCCAAGTCCCTGGTCAAATCCTCGGCCATCGTCCTAGTCGAGCGTTCGACGGGCATCATATGCCTCTTCCTGTTCGCCCTGGCGGCGTCCCTATTCCGCCTCGATATGGCCCGGCAGGTCCCCGTAATCTGGGCGGCTCTCCTCCTCGGCTTCCTTGGCCTGGCCGCCGTCGCGCTCTTCTTTTGTCCTTTTTTCGGCCGGAGGCTCGAACACCTCCCCGAAAAAGGCATCCTGAAAACCGTCAAACAAAAGATCATCGCCTTCCGGACGACCATCATCCTCTACAAGGAAAAGCGCAGGGAATTCGGCCGGGCCACAGCCTGGGCCGTTTGTCTCCAGCTCAACGTCATCCTCTATTATTTCCTCATCGGCAGGGCCCTTCACATCTCCATTCCTCTCCTCGACTATTTCATCTTCATCCCGCTCGTGCTCCTCATTCAGATCATCCCCATCACCATCAACGGGCTGGGACTGCGCGAACTCTCCTACGTCGAAATCTTCAACTTCTACGGCATCACGCCTGAAACCGCCATATCGTTCTCGATCATCGAGATCGTGTTCGGGCTCGTCGTCGGCCTGGTCGGCGGAGCGATCTACGTTTCGCGAAAATGAAGTCACCGCAAACGATCCTTCTCGCCGTCCTGGGATTGGCCCTTATCTTCGGCCGGCCGTCTCTCCTTCGCTCTAAACAGGAATCGTCGGAGTCCGAGAGGCGCCTGGCTAAGATTAAAGAAGAGATCAAAGGCCTCAAGGTCAAGATCGCCGACGAGGAGAAAAAAGAAAAGACGATGCTGTCCGCCCTGGACCGGATCGGTTTCACGAAGAGCCTTCTCCGGAATGAGATGGCCCTGCTTAATATGCAGCTCGACAAGAACCAGCTCGAGCTTGAGGCGATCAAAAAGAATATTCCCGAGCTCCGAGCGAACCTGGACCGGCAAAAGGAATCCCTGGCCAGGATCCTGGTCACGCTCTATAAATACGGCCGCTTCAATTTTATCCTCTTCGTTCTCCGGTCCGCCGACCTCAGCGCCTTTCTCGACGAGAACAAGAACTTAGCCGTCCTCGCCTCGTCCCAGGACAGGATGATCGCCGAATATGCCAAAAACCTGGCCGAGCTCGGCCGGGCCGAGCAAAGCCTGACATCCAAGGAGCGCGATATCAAAGACCTGATCGGGAAAGCGAACGTGAAAAAGGGCGAGATCGAGGCCCAGGAAAAAAAGAGCCGGAGGCTCATCGACGAGATCAAGTCCAACATAAGAACTTACGAACAGACCATGGAGGAAAAGAACATCCAGGCCAGGCAGCTCCAGGAGCTCCTCCGGAAGTTCGAAAAGCTGGAACCCGGCCTGCCGTTCCCGCTGGTGCCCTTCCCGGAGAAAAAGGGCAAGCTCCCCTGGCCGGCCGCAGGAAAGATCCTCCAGCGGTTCGGAATCCAGCGGCATCCGCAGTTCAACACCCTGACCTTGAACAACGGGATCGAGATCGCCCCCCCGAAGGACGACCTGATCGTCCGCGCCGTGCACACCGGCAAGGTCGTTTTCGCCGATTATTTTCAGGGGTACGGCAATCTGATCATCATCGACCACGGGCTGACCTATTATTCGCTCTACGGCCACTGCGCCAAGTTCCTGGTCCAGAAGGGGGACATCGTCAAGACCGACCAGCTCATCGCCGAAGCAGGAGACACCGGCTCCATGTTCGACGTCGAGTCGCTTTACTTCGAGATCCGGTACATGACCAAGCCCCTCGATCCCTTGCAATGGCTGAGGCGAAGATGATACAATCCTCGTTCCTTCGGAAGGACGAAGAACCATGTTGAGAACGCAAAAAACCCGGGTCTTGCTGGTCACGGTCTTCGTCTCCGCCATCCTCTTCTTCTGGCTCGAGAAAAGCTTCCTTCCGGGAGTCCCCCAAAAGTCCCAGCCCCAGAGAAACTTTGGCATCCTGGCGACCGTCATCCGCTATATCAAGAGCGATTACCTCGAAGAGCCCGACCCGAAGAAAACCATGGAGGGCGCCTTTCAGGGGCTGGTCAATTCGCTCGATATCCTTTCTAGCTATCTGGACAAGCCGACTCTCGCCAAATATACGAATCCCCAAAAACTCCAGCTCAAGGACATCGGCGTCATATTATATAAGCGCTACGGCCTGTTCCCGCTCGTCATCGGCACTGTGGAAAACTCGCCGGCCGAAAAAGCGGGGATCAAGATCGGCGACTACCTGAGCGCCCTGGACGACCATTCGACCCTGGTCTGGAGCCTGTCGGAGATCAATATCTATCTCAAGGACGCCAATCCCGCTCCGGTCAAGCTCCGCGTGATCCGCGAAAACTCGACCAAGGAAATGAAAGTTGACCGGGCGGACATTTATCCCAGAGCCCTGACCATGACCCTCCTCAAAGGGACGGCCGGAATCGTGAGGGTCCATCATTTCTTTCCGCCGCTCGCCGCGGAATTCAAGAAATCCGTCCTGCCGCGCATCCGGGGGCAGAAAGCCGCCTTGGTCCTGGACCTCAGGGACTGCTCCGAAGGCGATATCAACGAAGCCCGCGCTTTCCTGAATGTTTTTCTCAAAGCCGAACAGATCGGATATTTTGAGAAAAGAGGGGGCGCCAAGGAATTTCTGGCCTGTCCCGAGGACGCCCCGCTGGATACGCTTCCTCTCGTCGTCTGGGTCAACCAGGCAACCATAGGACCGGCGGAAATGGCGGCCGGCGTCTTGAAAGACCTGAAAAAAGCCAAGGTCATCGGGCTGGCGACGCCGGGTCTCGTCGCCCGGCAGGAGCTTTTCTCCCTCGAAGCGGGTGATGCTCTGCTCCTGACCACGGGTGTTTTTTGTTATGTCTCCGGCGAAATACTGTGGGGCAAAGGCGTGACTCCCGAGGTGAAGCTGGACCTGAACAATACGGACGCCAAGGCCTATACCGAAAAGACCCTCGACCTCCTTTCCGGCCGCTGATCCATGCGGAGAACCCTTTTTCTTCCTCTCCTCTTCCTCTCTTCTGTCTTGCTGCTCTTCGTCGCGTTTCTTTTCATTGAATGCCCGGCCAAAAAAAAAGAGGCGCCGCCGGCCGCTCAAACAGCCGTGTCCCAAAAACCGAATGAGCCGGGCGTCGAGCCGCGGCAAGGCCAAGACGCGGCCCGCCTCCAAAAAACGGAAACCCCCGTCAAGAAAGCGGCGGTGATCATCGACGACCTGGGATACAGCCTCGAAGCGGCGCGGAGCCTATGTTCGCTGAAGAAGCCTGTGACCGCCGCCATCCTCCCTTTCGCCCCGGCATCCCTTGAGACCGCGAGATTCGCCCACGAATGCGGCCTGGAGATCATGCTCCATCTCCCTCTGGAATCGCTGTTCCAAAACCCGGAGAAGGCCGCCGAAGGCATGATCTCCGCCGGAATGACCGGCGAAGAGGTTCGGCGGGACATCCTTGCCTGCCTCGAACGTGTCCCCTGGTCGAAAGGCGTGAACAATCACACGGGCTCAAAGATCACCGAAGACGCGGGGATGATGCCCGAAATCCTCACCGTCCTAAAAGAAAAGGGGCTCTATTTCATCGACAGCCGGACAAGCAAGGACACGGTGGCCTTTGAGGCCGCCCGGCGCATGGGCGTCCGAGCGGCATCGCGCCAAGTCTTTCTCGATCAAGATCTCGACGAAGCCGCGATCAAAAAGAAGCTCGAGGAATTATTCCGGCTGGCGGGGGAAAAGGGCCGGGCCGTGGGGATCTGCCACACCAAAAAAGAGACCCTCAAGGCGCTCGGAAAATACCTGGGGCTTGCCGACCGCTACGGCGTCAAGCTCGTCTTCGCCTCGGAGATCGTGGAATAATTCCTACTTCGCTTCCACTGAAAAAATAAGCGTGTTCTCGGCTATCTCGGCCATGGCGTGGCTCCGAAGCCCTCTCGGCACGATCCAACAGACTGCGTATTTTCCGCGGAAATAGCGCAGGGCGTTCTCGATGACCTTCCGGACCGGGAAGGCGTCCTGGCTGACGATGTTGACGACGATCATGAGCCAGTTCATGGAAAAATGGCTGATGTTCGAGCCCCTCTTCAAGAGCTGGATCACGGACGGCCCGGCCGTTTTTTTCTTGGCGTGGCCGAAATCCGGCGCGTCGGGCTTACCCACGGTCTCCAGTCCGCTGGCCTTGCAGAACTCGACGGCGGCCCATTGGGCGACGGTGTCGCAGTTTGAAATCCGCGAATAATCGCAGTCATGAATGTCCATGATCAGCTCAAAGGCGGAACACAGGCCGCGATCCATGGGCGGCTTGAAATCGGTCGAAAAGACCGCGGCGGCATCCATGAGCTTCGGCCGGTAAATTTTGGAGACGACGTCGATCCCGCGGAGCTCGGTCTTCTTTAAAGCGGCCTTGTAGATTTTGGTGGCCTTCCGGACATCCTTGATTTCGGCGAACGATCCTCTCGGCAAGTGCCAGCACACGGCGGACCCTGCGCCGAAATAATCCAGGGAGAAGTCGACGGCTTCGTCCACGGGCAGGGCCGCACAGGTGAAAATATTGGCGCAGGCCTTGTCGCCGAAGCGGCGGTAATTGATGGCACTCGTCTCGATATACTGGACGAGCGTCTCCCCGTCTCCGAACTCGGGGTTCGAGACAATGGGCTCGCCGAAGGCGACCATCCGGATGGCCTTGCAGGCTTCACGGCTCCATTTTTCGACCTGCTTTGTGGTCGGCCGACGGCCGCCCGGAAGCTCGATGTCCATTACGATCTCTTCGCCGTATTTGTCGAGTTCGAGCCGCTTCTGGAACTCGGGGTAGGGATAGGCCGTGATCTCGGGCGAATACCAGCTTGTCTTGATGCCGGCCTTCCTGAAATTCTTCTTCGCGTTCCGGTCGGCGTTCTTGAAGACGCGCTTTCCCTTGGACCCCGCCGTCAGGCTGAACGGCCCGCCTTGGTAGCTGACGTTCGCGAACTGGACGACGCGGACGTCGTCGAATGTCCGCTCGATCTGGCGCCAGCTTCCCGGCGCCTCGAACGGCTGAAGGATGAGCGCGCCGGTCTGGTGGATTGCGATGCCGTCCTCTTTGAGCGCGTCGTAAACGCTCGTGTAGAAGCTTGTGTTGAAGAGGCTCTTGGCCGGGCCGATCGGGTCCGTGGAATCGATCATGATGGCGTCGCATTTGCCCCTCATCGCGCGGATGACCTCGGCGCCGTCGCCGATGATCAGGTCGAACCTCGGATCGTCGAAAATCCCCGCGGAGATAGACGGCATGTGCTCGCGGCAGAGGTCCACGACCACCTTGTCGATCTCGACCATGGTCACTTTCTTGATGTATTTGTGGCGAAGGACTTCTCTGGCGACGCCGCCGTCGCCGCCGCCTATGACCAGCACCTGCTCGGCCGGCTTTGATAGGGCGAAGAGGGGCCAGTGGGCGATCCACTCGTGATAGATCCCCTCGTCCTCTTCGGTGAGCTGGACGATTCCGTCCAGAACCAGGATGCGCCCCAGCCGGTCGGATTCCAGGATCATTAGTTTTTGGAAGCCGGTATCGGTCTCTGGGACAATGACCCTGGAGACTTCGAATCCATATGTCACGTCTTTATAGAGTTCCTCGAAAAACCAGAGCTTGTTGCCTTTCTTGACCAATCCCATGGCGTCTCTCCTTCGAAAGGATTCAAAATAAATATGATGAATCGGGGGAAATGTCAATAAAAAAGGCTCGGGAAGGGGGCGCGTATCTGAACTATCTTTACCAGACAACAGTTATGCGATCGATCAGATAAAAACCCATGAAGTCGAAGGCGAAGAGCCCGATCCAAAACGCAAGCTTGAGAACGATCTTCTGCCGGACGCTCCCATAGAATGAGCGGAGGAAAACGTCGATGGCCCAGATTTCCAGGGCGAAGGGGACAAAGCCGCCATAACCGAAAAGGGGCATCTCGAAGATCCGCCCGAAGTCCAGGTAGGAAATATGGTACTCCCAATGCGCGCCCGCCCAGAAATTGAAGAGTTCCCAGACAATTCCCGCGGCCAACCCGGCCGACATCCAGCTCAGCAGCCTTGTCATGCCGCCGGTTTCCAGGTCTTTCAAAAGGGACGGCCTCTGCCGGCGGTAGTTGAGAGGCTCGAGCAAAAAAATGAATCCCAGCCAGACGAGAGGGAAAAAGAGCCGGGGAAAAATGAGGGGCAGGAGCAAAATCAGAATGCCTATTCCTAAGCTGATGTTGAGAAGCGCAGGAGTGACGCGCAAAGGACCGAACAGCCGTATTTTTCTCTTGAAAAAATTATGGAAGAACAAGGCAAGCTCCTTGAGGGCGGGGATGACCGAGGCAAAAGCGATGAAATATCCCGCCCAGCGGATGGCGAGCCCGGAGGGAAGACTAAGATAAGACCAGTTTTTGAGCCTGAGGTTGAAGAGCTCGAAGATGAGCCAGGCCGGAACCGAGATGAAAGCCGTAAAAAGGAATTCCGGGACGGATGCAAAAAAAACGGAAGTTCCGCACCTTCGATGATTCAGGCCGTCGAGGGCCAGGATGAACGACCACCAGGCGAAGCTGTAGAACCAAGTTCTCATGAACGGCAGGCCGACGGCTAGGAGCACCGCCGCCCCCGTCAACAACATGATGCCGATGTACAGGTTCAGCCTGACGATCCGAGTTTTCAATAGCGACATTGACAATATTCTATCAAAAATCTCGCAAAAAATGCGGCCGAGCCTTTCCTTGATTAAATCGCGGCCATCCGGTATCATTAATTTGAAGGAGGAGAACTGCGATGGATCATGGACGCAAAACGATCGGCCTGATCGCTTGCCTGGCGATCCTCTCCCCGTTGGTGGTCTTCCTCGCGAGCTGCAAAGTGCCGACGGACGAAGAGATCAAGAAATCTCTGGAAGTCGTCGATCTCGATTCCAAATGGGTGGCCAAAGAATACCGGCAGTGGCCCCATCCGAAGCTCACCCTGGTCCCGGTCATTACATTCCGGGTCAAAAATCTTTCTTCTGTGCCCTTGAAATACGTCAACTTCAACGCCCTCTTTAAAGAGCAAGGCGCCGTGGAAAACCGCGGGGACTGCTTCCTGGCGGCCATCCGCAAAAAGCCCGTCCTTCCCGGCGAGCTGAGCGATCTCATCACCATGAAGAGCAACTTCGGCGTTGAGGGCATGAACCTCGATTCCTTCAAGAACAATCTTGGCTGGCAAACCTTTACCGTTAAGTTATTTGTCCAGATGAAGGGCTCCCGGCATGTCCTGTTGGGTGAGTGGATCGTGTCCCGGAAGATCGATTTCAAGGAAGACCAGCCCGTTCAGCTGAAAGAAATCAAGAAAGAACCGGAAAAGAAAAAATAAAAAACGGGGAGACATTACTTCCTCTGGACTCAAACAAGGATAAATATTTTTGTGCTTGGGAAAAAGTGATGCGTCTCCGTGTTTATTTATCGGTCCCGAGCGGGTTGGGCTTGAGGATCTTGATATAGCTCTTATTCTTAATTGTTCCCAGGAATTCGTTGAGCTTCGCATCCTGCTTTTGGCCGTAGAGCTTTTCTTCGATCCCCTTCTTCGCCTCTTCAAACGCCAGCAGCCGGCTCTCCTTCTTGTCTTCCATCTTCAGCAGATACCAGCCGGCTTTGGCCTGAACCCAGGGTGAGATCTCGCCCTTCTTCAATTTTTCTAAGGCCTGCTGGATTGTCTTGTCCAATGTGCCTTTTTTGACGGTCCCCAGATCCCCCTTGGATTCCTTGAGCGGGTCATCCGAATATGTCCCGGAGGTCTCCGTGAAATCCGCGCCGGATTTGATCTTGTCGTCGATCTCTCTCTTCTTCGCCTCCAATGCGGCCGCGTCGGCATCGACGGCGTTGAGATAGACCGCCCGGATTGTATATTCCTCGGGCTCGATGAACTCTGGCTGATGTTTTTTATAATAATCGACGACTTCGGCGTCGTCCAGGACGATCAACCTGTTCACTTCTTGGCCAACGATGACCCGGCGGAGGATCGTCTCTTCCATCTGCTTCAGCCACGTTTCCCACTCGAGTCCCTGGCTCTGGAGCGCCCGCTTCAAATCCTCATCCGATTCGAGGTTGTTCTCTTTCTTGATGTTCGCGATCGCATTTTTCACCTCTTCGGACACGTTCAGGTTCCTCTCTCGGGCCAGCTGGAGCAAGAGCCTGTCGGTGATCATGGAGTCCAGAAGCTGGGTTTTGAGCTCCGCCAGAGCCTTGTCCAGGTCTTCTCGAGAGATCTGGCCTTTAGCTTGTTGGAATTCGGCCTGGATCGCCAGGACGCGCGTCTCATACTCACGCTTGTATTGGGACAGCGTGATCACCTCGTCGTTGATGATGGCTACGATCTCTTCCACAATCTCTTGAGCCAGGCCGAAAACGGCCACGAGGCCGAGGACGATGAATAGGAGCATCGTTTTATGTCTCATCATGTTTTGTTCCTTTGAAATGTAAACGGCAAATTTTCGGTGGTGGATTTCCAGTCAAGCGACGCTTTGAGCTCTTCAAGGTGCGCGGCGATAGCCTGCTTGCTCTTTTGGTCGAGGAGCTTGGCCTGGATGGACGGAGCGGCGTCGGCCTGCGTCATCAGGCGCGCCTCGATTTTCTTGTCCAGCCGGAAGATATGATAGCCGTAGGGGGATTCGACGACCGGGCTGATCTCCCCTTCTTTCATGGGAAAGATGAACTTCTCGAGCTCCGGGGGAAGCTGGCCGGCGCTGAACATACCCATCCGGCCGCCTTTGGACGCCTCGGGCCCGGTCGATTCCGTCCGGGCGATGGCCCGGAACTCCTCTTCGGCTGCATTCTTCAGCCGGTCCCTCACTTCGCTCGCCTTGCCCTCCGAAGCCAGCAGGATCTGGCTGACCTGGACCTTTTCCGGCAGCAGATAGTCGCCTTTGTGCTGGCTGTAATATTTTGTTATCTCTGTGTCATCGACCTTGATGTCCTTGACGAGGAGATATAAGTACTTTTGGACAAGGAGTCTCTCGAAGAGGGCCTCTTTGTCGACGGCCGAGGACGCCGCGTTTTTGTCTTCGGCTCCCAAGGCGCTTTCGAGCTTTTTCAAGTATCCTTCCTTCTCCTCATCGGTTAGGGTGAGACCCTGGTCCCGGGCGCGCATGAGGAAGATCTTTTCGTCCACGAAGCTGTCGTAAAGCCGGCTGAGCGCGGGGACCGAAAGCGAAGAGAGTTTTTCGCCGGCCGCATAACGGATATATTTGTCAAAGTCCGCGTTCGTAAAGATCGCGCCCTCGACTTCAAGGATGATCCTGTCCTGTTTTTGCGGCTTCCCCGCCAGGGGCGAGGATCCCTCGACCCCATCTTTCCGGCAACTCAAGGGAAGCAATAAAAAGAGGCCGCCCATGAGGATAAAAAGGCCTCTCCGTGCGCCTCGAAGGTCTCTCATCTTTTTGATTATCAATTCATTATATGACAATTCTATAACTCCTTCAAGACGGCAATCGTTTCACGGAGGAAATCCTCGTCCCGCCGCGCGTGAAGGACCAGGCTCATCACGCCCTGGGGCGTCAGTGTCCCCGCGTACCTGTTCAGGAGCGAAGTCATCCGGCCGAGCTCCGCGGTTGTGGCTGGCATGAACTTGAAGATCACCCGCCCGTCCATCCGGTCCACAGCCTTGATCTTCAACTTCTGGGCCAGGAGCTTGATCCGCCCGTAATGGCAGAGATTAAGCACGCTTTTGGGCTGTGGCCCGAACCGGTCTTTGATCTCGTCTTCGATGGCCTCGATCTCGTCCAGGCTTTCGGCCGAGGAAATCCTTTTGTAGAGATTGAGCCGAAGGTTCATTTGGGGGAGGTAATCCTCGGGAATCTGGATATCGACCTTGAGGTTGATCTCGCTCTTGACCTCTTCAACGATCTCTCCCTTGAGCTCGCGGATGGCCTGTTCGAGGAGGTGGATGAAATAATCGAAGCCGACCGCCTCCATGGCGCCATGCTGCTTGGCGCCGAAGACATTGCCGGCGCCGCGGATCTCCAGGTCTTTCACGGCCAAGCGGAAACCCGAGCCCAATTCGCTGAACTCTTTGAGGGCTTCGAGGCGGCGCTTGGCCAGCGGGGCGAGCTCGCTAAACGGCGGCACGAGAAAATAGGCGAACGCCTGGCGGGAAGATCGCCCAACCCGGCCTCGGAGCTGGTAGAGCTGGGCTAGCCCGAAATGGTCTGCCCGGTGGACGATCAACGTGTTCACAAGGGGAATGTCGATGCCATTCTCGATGATCGTCGTCGAGACCATGACATTGTATTTCTGGTCGATGAAATCAATCATCCGCCGTTCGAGCTCCAGGGGACGCATCTCGCCGTGGATGGTTACGATCTTGGCCTGCGGCACCCATTTTTCGATCAGCGCTGCCATATGCTCCATCTCTTCGATCTTGTTGAAGATATAATAAACCTGTCCCCCGCGGTTGAGCTCCTGCTTGACCGCGGTGGCGACGAGTTTCTGGCCGAACATCGTGACAACGGTGTGGACGGCCAGCCGGTCCTTGGGCGGCGTTTCGATCAGGCTGATATCGCGCAACCCGGCAAGAGAGAGGTTGAGCGTCCGCGGGATGGGGGTTGCCGTCAGGGTCAGGACATCGATGTTCGCCTTCATCTGCTTGATCTTCTCTTTGTGCTTGACGCCGAACCGCTGTTCCTCGTCAATGATGAGGAGCCCGAGATCCCGGAATTCCACGTCCCTCGAGAGGAGGCGGTGCGTGCCGATGACGATATCGACCCTTCCCTTCCGCAGGTCGTCAACGATCCTCTGCTGTCCGGTCCGGGATTGGAGCCGGGTCAGGGCTTCAACCCGGACCGGAAAAAGGACCAGCCGGCTCGCGAACGTCTTCAAATGCTGGCTGGCGAGGACTGTGGTCGGGCAGAGGACAGCGACCTGCTTTCCGTCCATGACGGCCTTGAAGGCGGCGCGCATGGCCACCTCCGTCTTCCCGTAGCCCACGTCGCCGCAGAGGAGCCGGTCCATCGGAAATTCCGCCTCCATGTCGTTCTTGATCTCCCGGACGGAGCGGATCTGGTCTTCGGTTTCTTCATATTCGAATGTCTTTTCGAACTCGGCCTGCCAGCTTCCCTCGGGGCTGAAGCTGAATCCCTTGATCGCCTTTCGCTGGGCATAGAGTTCCAGAAGCTCCCTGGCCACCTTCTCGACGGCTTTCTTGGTCCGCTCTTTGGTTTTCTGCCAGGAGTTCGTGCCCAGCTTGTCAAGGGGCGGGAGCGCCGCACCGACCCGAGCGTATTTCTGGACGAGGTTCAGGTCTTCGACGGGGACGAAGAGCTTGTCGTCGTCGCGGTAGCGGAGCCCCATGAATTCCCGCGGATTCCCGTCCACGTCCATCTTAAGAAGTCCCTGGAAGATGCCGACGCCGTAATCCGCGTGGACAACATAGTCACCGGCCTTAAGGTCCTGGAACTGGGTGAGCATCGGCCTGACCGAAGGCCGGCTGAGGACGACCTTTTCTTCGGTGATGATGTCCGTTTCGGCAAAGAAGGAGATTTTCTCGCGGGGGTAGCTGAAGCCCTGGCCGAGGTCTCCGAGGAGGAGCATCAATTCGCCGCTCTTGGGGGCCGCCAGCGGCGTGTCCGCCTCCCGGCATTCAATCTCGTTTTGGGCGAGAAGTCCGGCGATCTTTTTGCGGATCGCCGGGCTCGTAAGATAGATATAACAACGGTCCCTTTCCCGCTGGAGTCTGCGCATGGCGTCCAGGAAGAACGGGATCCTGTTTTTGAACCGCGGCACGGATTGAAACGGAAAATGAAAGACTTTTCTCGCCTTGGTGATCTCAAGGTCTTCGACGATCACGGCTTTTTCGCGGATCTCGTCCCAGAGCGACGGCGGATAGATGTCGAGCGCCTCTTCCCGGTCCTGGAGTTCCTTGCGCGCGTCGTCCCATTCTTTCCCGACATCGTCCAAATGGTCAATGACGAAGACGGGAGCCTCGAGATATCGGGTGAAGGGAACGGACGCCTCGTCCGGCCCGGCCGCTTCGAGAAGCGAAGGGATGAGGACGCTCTCCAGCCGGCGAAGGGAGCGCTGGGTGGAGGAGTCGAACTCCCGGAGAGAGACGATCTCGTCACCGCTGTATTCGACGCGGCACGGGACGTTCTGCCAGGGAGAAAAGACATCGACGATACCCCCTCGCCCCGCGTATTCGCCCCGGAAGGAGATCAGGTCTTCGCGGACATAGCCGTACCCGGCAAGAGTCTCGAGAAGCTTATCCCGGTCATAAAACGAATTCTTTTCGAGCCTCAGAAAAAGGTGGGCGAGACGATCGGGTCCGGGAAAGGGCCGCAGGAGGCCGAAGAGGTTCGTGATGATGAGCGCCGGCATTCGATAGAGAAGGTCATAGAACAACCTCATCCGGGACGAGACCGCTTCGAGCGAGGGGGCTGTCTCCTGATAGGGATTTTCCGTGAGCGCGGGAAGGGCCTTGGCATGCTTCGCCGACCCGAGCTCGGAAAAAAAGAATCTGGACCGTTCTTCGAACCGGGTGATAGAATATTCCGCCGGCTGGATATAGACGATCCGTCTCGGAAGCCTCTGAGCTAAGGATGACAAAAAGAAGGGTTTTGACGGCGCGGCGAGCCCGGAGATCCGGAGCCCCTTCTCGCTTTTTTCAAGGGCCCGGACGAGGTCCTTGAATTCAGGGACATCGTTGAGAAAATCGAGGCTCATGGCACCAGGACGTCATTATACGACGACATCTCTGGCGCCGTAAATCAAAAGACGATGCCGGCTCCGAGCTCGATACCGCCCACGTTGAACTCGAAATCCGCAGGTTTCATCTTGCACCAGGAATAGCCGGCGCTCACGTCAACGCCGATCCCCTGGATGATCGAGATCAGCACGCCCGCCTTTCCGACGAATCCAACGCCGCCTTTGTTCACATCGCCGATCACGTTGGATTCCTTATACATATAATATCTCGCCCCGGCTCCGATGTAGGGCGCGATCTTCCCCATAGGGATTCTATACCTCAGCCCTGCACCGATGGGGACCAGCATCAATTTCGTCTCTTCCTGGGTATAGGTCAGGACCCCCGTTCTGGCGAAGTATCCGCCGTCCAGCCAGGCATCCAGCCCCTTCGTGATGTTGAACGTAATCTCAAGGCCGTACATCCATCCGCGACCGTATATACTCTTGAAATCCGAATCCCAAGGGGAAAAATAGGCGCCCTTGAGCCCGATGGAGGCAGAGGCCGCGGCCGAGGCCATAAAAACCATCAGCACTAGCGCGATCAGTCTTTTCATCGTCTCATCTCCTTTCCCGCCGCTCACTGGACCACGACAGTCGCCGCATCCCCTTCCCGGGGCTCATTATTCACGGCCACAATCGCATACGAGTATTCCTTGTTCTTATCCACTTTTCGATGCCAATAGGTGAACGCTGATTTATCCGCAGCCAGGGAGGCGACCTCTGTCCTCTGGCTTCCTTCGACGAGATAGATCTTGTATCTCGCGATGTTTATGTTATTGGCGTTGGCTTCCCAGCTGATGACATTGATGTATTCCGCCCGAGACAGCGACCGGTTAAAGACTTTCTGGGCCGCGGCGTTCGAAGGAGGATAAATGAACCTTTGGAAATTGGCCGTGACCGTCTTGTCGCCGTCCACCGTGACGGAGACGGGATTGGCTGTTCCTGTCGCGCTGCCGCTCCAGTTCAGAAAGCGATAATGGGTATTCGACGAAGCAGTTACAGACACCATTGTGCCGGTATCGAAAAGGTAATTCCCCGGAGCCGGATTTGTGGTTCCGCCCGTGCCGGAGGCAATGGTCAGATGGTACAGCCGGATATAGTTCACCTGTATGTTTTTCATCGAATTCATGGTCAGGGTGATGGTCGTATTTGTCCCGGAGACGTCTCCGCTCCAGCCGGTGAATCTGGAGTGAGCGCCCTGGACCTCCACCGTTTGAGGCGCCGTGATTGTCACCTTTGTGCCGGGACTATAGGAACGGGATAACGGCGTTGTCCCACTCCCCCTTCCGAGGAGATCGTTCGGACTGATCGTTAGATCGACATCGACACTGGACGTCACGCTCAATGTATTGCTGTTGAAGGCGACGCCGAAAGAAATCGTGCCGTTGGCGGCACTGATATTAGAAATGTTCAACCCCCCGGCGCTTCCATCCTGCAAGAAGCTTGAAGGGTTGGTCGAGTCGTTGATCGCCGTTCTCCCCACATGAGCGCCGAAATTGGCATTCGAGGGATTGCCGTTAACTGTTCTTGTTCCGTTCGGACGGTACGCATAGAGCTCATCGGGGGGCCCATTCGCATTCCCCGTATATCGCGTATCATAGCGCCAGATGATAGCCCCCGATCCGGGTATAGAATTCTCAAAGACTCCCGCTTTTTCCCTGTATTCAATCACAAAAAATTGCGTCGATGAATTCGGAGAGGCAATCTGGTAGCAGTTATCCGTGGACGACGTCAAAGGGTTGAGGGTGTAGGTCCCAGAGCTCGTAAGAAGGGGGATCGAGGAGATCCACCCGCCGTATTTATACTTCATGTAGGCAGACATGTGCTGCGGGGGGTTGAGGTTATTTTCCATGATATCCCACATGTAAGCGGGCTGAAGTCCGTCATGACTATAATGATAAAGATCGGGCGCTCCCAAGGAATGGAACATTTCATGACACAGGACCCCGACCCCCGAGGATTGCAGCATTGTCTGGAGCTGGAAATTATAGGTGAATACGCGCTTCCCGTTGATATAGACCGTCTGGCTCGAAAGAGACCACATGTGCGGCCAGAGCAACTCATTCCACCCCGTCGACCCTCCATAAACGACAAAACAGACATTGTCCACATAACCATCGTCATCCCCGTCTACGTTAAGCCCCGAAGGAATCGATGAGCTGACCGAGTTAACGGCGTTCTTTAAGAGTGTATGCTCGCGCTCTGTTCTCTGCGTATCGCCCGAATATCCGCCCGGGTTCGTCGAAGCATTGTACGGTATATAGTAGTTTCGCCCATGGGAATCCTGATAGGATCTGACAAGCGTCGTCGGAGTCGGGTAGAAATACGACTGAATTGTCAACTGGCTATAGGATGCCTCGCGAAAATAATTGGACATGGAGTTTGCGCTCGAGGTGCTGCTGTTAAACATGGCCTCGTATGTCGAGATCGCATCCGTAAACTCGGCCTCGTCGCTGAAACGGATGAAAATGATGACGTTATTGATCGTTCCGGTCTTCGGCGCCCCTATGCTCCGGTCGGGATCGGCGGCTCCTCCGGGCATCAGGTTTTTGGGTTTGATCCGTTTTTCCCATGACGTTTTCAGCCCGGGCGGAATCTGCAAATAGACAATGACCCTCTCATTCACGCTGGCGATGGAACTGACCGGAAAACCCGAAGGCTGGAGGATCCCGTCTTTGAGAAGGGCATACTCATAATACCCCGTTTCCGGATCCTGGATGATCGTATAGCCCTTGGCATCGTGCAGCCAGTTGTAAAACTCGTCGCCGCTGGCGAACAAGCGGAGCGTTTCTCTATCCGGCTGCATCACGTTGACCGGCACATTCCAGAGTAAAGCGCCCGATATCGGAAGGCTTCCCAAAACCATGACCAACATCCATAAAAGCAGGCTAATTTTCTTCATGACACTCCCCCCTTTCGAGAATTCGAATAGTAACACACCGTCACCAGACCTTTGTCGGGAATGGGGATGTGACTCCGGCGATGAACACCAGATAATTCGTCGTCTCCGGGGCGAAAGCGCGCCAAAGGGATCATTTTCTTTCCTTGTCGCGTTATTTGAGGGACAGAAGCTATTTTTTTCCCGGCGGCTCAAGAAATCTCCCTTTTGCGCTTGGGATCCATGCTTCCTGTCACAAAAAAATATACCGCAGGCCGAATCTGGTGTCAAGGAGAGAAAATCTTGGCCGCATATCACTTTCGGGGACATGATTCCCTGTCCCTGGCAGTTTTCAACGGTATTGTCCTTTGGGGCGCTACCGACCAGACAGGGACAGGGTATTGTGTCCTCCTTGCATTTGAAAGTGATATACGGTCAGAAGAAAATCTTATTCAGTCGATCTCGTACAGGATATACGTATAGTCCCGTTCTTGGAATTTTAGGACCTCTCGATGCGGGAATTTCTCAAGAATGCCTTTACAGAAACTTTGCTGAAAGGGATCGTTGACGTTGCACCAGAAATTATAATGGAAATAGACGCCGCCCGGGAACTTCGCTTTAAGATTCTTCAATCCGCTCTCATTATAGCCGGCCAGGATCGACGCCTGGGCCGAGCTCTTCCCCCAGAAGAGGAACATATTCGGATTGTGGGTAAAGATAATACTGTCCGGCGGCAGCGATTCGACCATGATGCGGGCATAGCGGTGGTCGGCCCTGGCCGCCCAGGCTTCCTCGCCGACGGCCCGGGATTCGGGCAAAAATGAGAGAAAAGCCAGGCCGATGACGACCGAAGCAACGGCATAGTCTTTCTTATAGAATCTTTTCAGGATATTGTCGAAATAAGAAAGACCTACGCCGGCAAGAAGGCTGACGGGTGGAAGGGCCATCAAAACAAAACGGACGTCAGCCCCGTAATAATAGCTTCCCGCGTAAAAGAAAAGAAAAACGCCCCAAAAAAAGAGCAGCCAGAAGAGGAGCTTGATCTTTTCCCTGAAAAAGCTCTTGGCGAAGAACGACAAAAAGAAAAACAAGGTCAAGACCGCGGGAAAATTTTTGTTGTCGAGAAAGAATAGACCGTTCGTCCCGATATTGTGGCGGACATAAAAAATAGAGAACTTGTCCTGGCCGGCACCCCACGGATGCCCCAAAAAACAATAAAGATGCAGGACATGGGGAAGCATGAGGAATAAGACGAGGGGAAGGGCCCAGCAGAGTTTGGGGGATTTAAACTCCCCCCGTTCTTCGAGAAAAGCCAGGATCCCGAGCAGGGGAAAGATCAGGCTGGATTCCAGGCGGAACTGAGCCGTGAAACACGCGCCGGCGGCGGCCAGAAAGAGCAGGCGGCTTTTGCCGGACCGAAGGAAGACGAGAAAAATGAGAACCGTCAGGCAGATAAAAAACGTGTTCGCCGGCTCGGCCGAGGTCGTGTTGTGCCAGAGGATGTTCTGCGGGATGACGGCAAAAACAAAGGCGGCGTAAAGCCCGATCCTGGCCCTTCCAGACAAGAGAAACCCGATGCCGAAAACGAGCAGGCAGGACAGCGGGAAAACGAGATTGTTGATCAAGAAGGAAAGGTTTTCGCTGCGACCGAAGACCCGGTAAAAAAGGCTCAAGAAGCAAGGATAGGCGTTCGGCTGTTTATTGTATTCACCCTGAATCACCAGAAGTTTTCCGTCTTTGATCTCGCCGAAATTGGCCATCTGAGCCCTCTCGGTGGAGGCGATGCTTTGGCCGACATGGAGATAAATGCTCTCGTCGTAATAGATTCGGTGCGTTCTCGGCGCGACGAAAAAGGCGAGGACAAAGGAAAAGAGAAGAAGGGCCGGGAGAAGGAGGCGGGCTTTCCCGGGAACGCTTTTGAAGGGCTCGACCAAGTCTTTCAAACAGATGACGAACAAGGCGAAGAACACAACGAGCGCGATTTCCAGGAAAAGGGGCGAGAGCGTTTTTAAGCTTTCGATGACTCTGTTCTTATCTCTTGATAATTCCAGGAGATAAACGACGAGGAGGGCTGCGGTCAAAACAGCGGGCGCGACGACGCGCTTCACTTTTTCCCCACCAAAAAGTCTTCGATCGCCAGATACTCGAACGGACTGTTGACGAGAAGCTCGAGCGCTTCAGCGGGGCTGTTGACGATCGATTCTCCGTGCTTGTTCATGCTCGTGTTGAGCACGACGCCGTGGCCGGTGAAGTCTTTGACCTTTTTGAGAAGCCGGACGCAGCGCGACGGGCCGCCGTCCAAGATCTGGGGCCGGCAGGAATTGTCGGCGTTGATCACGGCCGCAAGGCGGTCCGCGTATGGCTCCTTGATCTTATATCCGACCGTCATGAAGGGATTATTGACGCCGCCGTAGTCTTCGAGCATCTCGGCCGCGTCTTCGGCGAGCATCGTCGGGCAGAACGGCTGGTACCAGACCCTTTTCTTCAGATAGATGTTCAGCCGGTTCTTGATCGCGACGCTGTCGGGCAGAGCCAGGATGCTCCGGTTGCCGAGGGCCCGCGGGCCGTATTCCATCCGTCCCTGGAACCATAAGACGATGTGCCCCTGGCAGATGAGTTCCGCGACCCTGTCTTCGATGTTCTCGATTTTCCGGTAGGGAAGATCAAAGGCTCTGATCGCGCCTTCAACCTCGGCGTTCGAATAGGCCGGGCCCAGAAAAAGATCTTTAAGCGGATAGCGGGACGTCCCCTGCCGCATCTGACCGGCTAACAGGGCCGCGCCAAGGGCCAGCCCGCCGTCTCCCATATGAGGAAAGACATAAAGATTTTTCACGTTTTCGGAATTCTTCAACAGCATGTTCACTTTGATGTTGGACGCGACGCCGCCGGCGTAGACGACATCGGACATCCCCGTTGCTTTACAGGCGTTCTCGACCAGCTTGAGGATGTTCACTTCGAGGACGCGCTGGGCCATATAGGCGAACTGCTCGGATGGATACAAATAAAGGATCTTTTCGAGATTCTTGTGAAGCTTCCAGGAATGATATTTCGACCGGAGCGCCAGCCCGTTCACTTCAACCCACTTCAAAAGCGGGTTCTGATCGTCGGGCACCGGATAGCCGTAGCTAGCCAGGGCCATGACCTTGCCTTCATCCTCGAGCTCGCGCATGTTGAGGAGGTTCGTGACATGCTCGAAAAACAGGCCGAGAGAGTTCTTCCCGGAAAACCGGTTGAGGACATTCAAGCCGGCCCCTTCGAACGTCCCGATCATTCCCGACAGGCCGTCGCCGATGCCGTCGAGACTCAAGAACAGCCCCTTCTCATACGGGCTCGTGGCGACCGCGGCGGCGACATGGGCCAGGTGATGCTCGACCCAGACGAGCGGATGGCCGAAAAATCCGAGCTTTTTGAGCTCTTCCTCGACAGCGCAAGTGCTGATCCATTTCGTCAGCCGGTTGGGGCCGATCTCGGTCAAAGCATACTTCGCCTTTTTGCTGATCCTGTTGAAGAACGACGGCCCGACCTTTCTTCTTCGGATCAGGTAGTACCGTCGTTTGAGGCCCGGAAAAACGCGGGTCAGCGTCTTGGCGAAATCGGACGTCGAGACCGCGATGGAGGAGATGTCTTCCGGCCTGAGATTCGCGAATTTTAACGCCTCTTTGATCGACAGCGAGGGAAATTCGACGTCGAGCTTTTTGCGCGTGAACCGCTCCTCGTTCGCCGCAAAGAGGATCTCGCCGTCCTCGACGAGGGCGGCTCCGGCGTCGTGCCCGTCCCAGATCCCCAAAATAACCATCGTCTATCCGGTTTTGAAAATTTTAGGAAAAGGCCTTTTCACGGTCCGTAGCCCGCCTGATATCCACGACCTCACTGAAGCCAGGGACAGGGCCGTTTTCAAGGTCTTCGGCCTGAAATAAAAAGCATGATAAGCCTTTCTTTTCAGTCTGTAAAGAGACTCTCGGGAAAGGGTCGGCAGGTCCATGACGAATTCGGACTGGCGGAACTGGTCCCACTTTTTCCCCCGGATCCATCCTGCGCTCGAAGCCTGCTCGAAGAGCGGCGATCCCGGATAAGGCACGGCCGCATAAAAATGGGCAAAATCCAGGTCCAATTTTTTGGCCAGGCCGATCGTTTTTCGGGCCGTCTCTTCCGTTTCTCCGGGAAGCCCGAAGATGAAATGCCCGGCGATCTTGATCCCGGCGGCCTTGGCCATCCTGACCGCGTGCTCGATCTTTTCGACCGTGATATTCTTCCCGCAGCTTTCGAGGATGCGGTCGTCGCCGGATTCGATCCCGAGGCTGATCATCCAGCAGCCGGCTCTTTTCATGAGGGTTAACATGTCCTCGTCCACCGTGTCCACACGGCTGTTCGCTACCCACCGGACATTCAAACCTTCAGAAATCATGCCCTCGCAGAGGCTCGTGACGTGGCCGCGGGCCAAGGTGAACGTGTCGCTCCAAAAAAAGATGTCGCGGATCCGGTAACGGTCGATGCTGAATTTGACCTCGTCGAGGACGTTAAGAACCGACCGCGATCTTGCCAGCGAGCCATAATAAGCCCGGGCATTGCAGAACGAACAGGGGAAGGGGCATCCTCTCAAGGTATTGATGATAATGAATTTTCTCTGAGACACGGGAAGCCGATACCGGCCCAGATCGACCAGATCCCAGGCCGGGAAAGGAAGCGCTTCCAGGTTCCTAATGAAATCCCGGCTGTGTGTCGAAAAGATCTGGCCGGATTCAGATCGTCCGTCGATTCCTTTGACACCCCGAAGATCCGATCCGTTACTCAGCGCGGCGATCAGCTCTTTCGCCGTTTCTTCCGGCTCACCTCTCACGACGAAATCAACGGCGCTGTTTTTAAGGATGTCCTCGGCGAAGACCGTGGCATGAACGCCGAAGACGATAACGACCGGCCTTTTTGGGAGGCCCTTGAGTTTTCCGAGCGTCGCCAAGTCACTCTCGATGGTCTCGGTGCTGACCGAAGAAATGACGATGTCGGGCGTGTTCCGGGCGGCTGCGTCCAGCAATTTTTTCTCGGACACGTTTTGAGCAGGGCAATCCATGATCCGGACGGCGTGATCCTTTCTCAGGACAGCCGCGATCATGGCCAGGGAGAAGGGAGGCCAGGGCGTGGCCCAAAAGCCGGCCTCCTGCGTACACCGCCCTTCCCGGTTGTAGCCTTTGCCGGGCTCATAGGGCGGATTGACGAGCAAGATCTCAAGAGACATTTTAGAAAAACAGGTTCTTGATCAAAGAATAGATATAGCGGAGCCAGACTCTTCCGACCCTGATATGGGAAACGCCGAATTCCCTCTTGTATTCATGAGTCGGAACTTCGGCCAACCGGAAGCGTTTTTTCAGGGTCTTGATGATCATTTCCTGCTCGATCGTCGTCCCGTTCTCTTTGAGATCGAGCTTTTTCAAGACATCCGTTTTTATGGCCCGGAAGCCGTTCTGGCTCTCGCTCAGCCGAGCCTTGAATCTCCAGCCGATGCAGGCCGTTATGAGGGAACTCCCCATCAGCCGGAGGAATTCATCAAAGCCGCCATGAAGCTCGCTCGAGCCGCCCAAGAGCCGAGAGCCCGAGACGTGATCGGCTTCGCCCTTGAGAATCGGCTCCGCCAATCGCGGGATATCGTCCGGGTCATGGGACCCATCCCCGTCCATAAAGACCGTGATTTTCTTCGATACGAGCGGGATGGCCGTCCGGATCGCGTCCCCTTTTCCTCTATGGTGGTCCTGAACGACGAGAGCGCCTCTTTTTTGGGCCTCTGAAGATGTGCCGTCCGTCGAATGACCATCCACGACGATGACTTCGCTCGAATGCTTTTTCGCTTTCTCGACGATCCCGCCGATAGTCTTTTCTTCATTCTTCGCCGCAATGACGACGGTGATGA